>Ga0307510_10000194_pt1 | contig 52706 bp, 69 predicted proteins | sample 12_EM_MG_FD_207224 | JGI IMG/M metagenome (GOLD analysis project Ga0307510, IMG submission 207224) | Populus trichocarpa ectomycorrhiza microbial communities from riparian zone in the Pacific Northwest, United States - 12_EM | ecosystem: Host-associated > Plants > Roots > Unclassified | place... | reverse complement strand
GGCGTCCGTGGATGACATGCTCCTTGAGAAGAGATTGATTATGGAGAATCGATGAACGAGTGAAGGACGGATTCGAGTCAAGATAATATTCATCTTCGCCTCGATGTGCACGTGAGTCACGTGTAACGTCGTGTGAGTTGAGCCAGTTGAGCCAGTCCATCTTATCAGCGCAGCGCCTGTAGGGTGGCCATGGCCGAATGTCTCGGCTCGTTACTTTTACGGCCAAGAATTGCCCCAGTTCCCAGTCCGGTGCCAGCGCATCAGGTGGGGGCGTTAGGTAAACCTTGGTTGCTTGTCCGCAAAAGACAACTCTTTTAACTTGAACCGAACTTGGCAATGTCTCTCGAGGGTGCAGCCGTCAAGGCTGCAAGCACCCTTCCGATCATCGATATAGCACCTTGGATTGAGGGCCATGACCACAAGGGTCGTCTCTCTACCGCAGCTGCTATCCATGCGGCATGCCTGGAATACGGTTTCTTCTATCTCGACATCACCTCGTATCTAGACTCCAGCGAACCAGAAGAGCTTTCCCGCCTCGCACACCAATTTTTCGGTCTCCCACAAGAAGAAAAAGAGATCATCTCATTTAACAACCAGGACTATGCCAGAGGTGCGCCCCCGACTCTGCACGCCGTTGATGACTTGCCCACATCCTCTGATAGGATACCAGAGGCTGAAGGAAAATATTACGAAGGGGAAGGCTGACAATCACGAAGCAATCGACTTTTACCGCCCCGTGGATAATCCGGATAAGAGTAAGCTACTCTGGGGTGAGAATCAATGGCCGTCCATTCCCGAATTTCGCGACAAGTACGAGGCCTGGATAAACAAGATGAAGACACTTGGCCTTCTAGTCATGCATGCGTAATTCTCCGCGGATACCTCAGCCTTCCATGCCGTATCTAACGCGAACGCAGGATGGCTGTGGGCCTCGGTATGACCGATGCAGAGTGGGAAGGCCTCAAGGCCCTTGTTGACGACAGTTTCTGGGTGCAACGCATCATAGGTTTGTTGGCTGTGGCGATCCCGCTCCACTTCCTAACTCAGAAGGTAGGATATCCACCTCTTCCCAACGATGACGACGGATTTTCTTGTGGCGCCCACAAGTAAGGTTACACGCACCTACTCTTACTAGCAGCCGTGACCCTTGACAAAATCTGCCTCAGGGATTATGGTTGTCTCACGTAAGGACCCATTCGTTTGACCTGCTCGGGATACCCACTGCATTCGGGTCTTGGGCAGTTTCTTATGGGCGGACGCTACGCGCGGTGCGCTGCAAGTATTCCTGCCGCAGCAATTTCTGGCAATTGAGAACCCTGGCGGCGTAATCCGCGAGGAAGGCCTCGAAGAGGGAATCTGGATCACTGCGGATCCTATACCCGGTTGCATCGTCTGCAATATCGGAGAGAGTACGTGGCCAGGATACACTCTGACGTTCGATACCTGATCGCTACGTGATAGTGTGGGAAATATGGACGAATGGCCTTTACAGGAGTACTGTTCACCGTGTGATACACCGAGGGTCTAATTATCGGTGAGTTTGAGCAGCTCTTTTTTGGACGTTCGACGCATCTTAACCTCTCCTGTCCTTTTAGAGTGTCGTGAGTGGATTTATCCCAGTTTTCAAAGTCGCCATTAACAGCCACAAGCATCCCCTTTTTCTTCGAGCCAAACTTCGATGCCAAAGTGGCACCACTCGCGGCTGCACATCGAATTCAAGAAGACTTGAGTCGCAACTCGGAAAAGGATTGCACGTCTGAACAGAACTGCAAGACATACGAGCCAACGATTTATGGCGACTTCCTCATGAAGAAGGTCCGCAATAATTTTGCTGGTGAGGGTAAATACAGCTAGGCATTCACCGAGACAGCTGTCGGTGGGCTATAGAGATGGGAGGCCCATCGAATTACGAGTGTATATTTGTACGTGGACACACCTGTGTCGAATAAACACCGTTCGTTTGGTGCTGAACTCGAAATCCTCAAATGAGTTACATCCACCCAACGCTAGGCCACCGAGCCCACATCCATTATGGCAACGCCGAGTATATGCGCCCCGTATCTATCGCTGTGAATAGATTGTCCTGCCCGTGGCACCGAAAGGACCCTCGGGAACCTGGACACGGTCCTCAAGAAACTCACTTGCGGGACCTGCGAGCCAGGGTTGCGCATTTGTATGCGCATTTCGTGGCGGGGTCGGTGGCTCCTGCCACTGCGGCTGTTGCACGTCGCCTGGGTGCGATTGGGACTGGGTCAGTTGGGGCTCCGCGACTGCGGGCTCGACCCAGCCTTGCGGCTCGGACCGACGGGAGCTACGTCGTGAGCGAGACTTTTTCTCTGGTTCGGAAGGTGCCGTTGGCGGCGGCGGTGCGTTCCCGTTCGAGAGCTCCTTGTTTTTGTCTTTTGACCGCGCACCGCTGGCACGTCCATTCGACGTACTCGACTTGTTCTTTGAGCGGCTGGAGGTTGGTGGTGGAGCGGGTCCCGGGGAATCGGCAGCGGCTGTCGCTATTGTCGTGGGCGTGGTGGCAGAGGAGGAGACAGGATGAGACGGAGCAGAAGGAAGGAGGGGTGTAGGTTTTGGGAGTGGGGAGGGAACAGGACGCGTGCTGAGTGCGGGGTCCTCTTCGATGCGCTCTTTCTCTTTGAGGGCGCGAGTCTCGAGGGCGAGAGAAAGCGGCATTGGGCGGGGTACAAAATCTATTCGCTCTGTCAGGGTGATCGGGAATAAGGACGTATGAGGGGGCGGCACCTTCGAGAAACTTTAGAGGCGGACTTTGGGCTGCGGTCGCTGTTGGGTATGTGATTCAACAATGGGGCAAGGCAGGGAACGTGGGATGGGACGTACCCATGTCGCGATAGCTGACGATACTCCGTTTCTCAGAGCTCGCGAGGAGGTGGCCCGCTCTTGCGAAACGTTTGATGAACTCCTCCTGTAGACAAAACGCGTCAGTCGAGTGTTGGAATTGCCACGTCAGGGGGGCAGGGACGAACTGTTGCGATTGACAAGGCAAATTGCGCTTCTTTCGACATTGGACCGCTCTCTCCTAAAGGACCGCGGTGAGCAAGAGTGAACGTGACTGCTATCCGGCGAGGGTACATACCGTCCGCTCGCAGGATATTCTCGAGACGAGTGGCCGGAAGCAGCGTGTGTCCTGCGACGCGCTCGCCCGTTTTGCGTGGGTGTTTCCGCTTCCCATTGGTGGTGCTGGTAGTGTTCGGGGCGTGGCCAGCCCCACGCGCCTCCTCGTCATCGGGGTCCGGTTCTAAATCCTCTCCATCAGGAGCGCGGGTTGTCTGAGGCTGTTCGTCGGTGTCCGAAGCAAGTTGGTCCTCTTCGTCATCATCAATCTCGATCTGGTCGTAGGTGGCTGATGCGGAGGACCCGTCGAGGTAGATGGGGTCCATGAGTGGCGGGGATGGGGTGGGAAAGACGAGGAGAAAGGAGGGAAAGGGGGCAGATGGGCGTAGAGAAAGGGGGGGAGAGAAGTGGGCCAATCCGTGGGTTCTGCCAGGTTCAGGCGCGGGATTGACTGCAACTGAAACTGAACTGAGCGCGTCTGCTGTCACTGTCCTTGACCCTTACACTTACACTGCTGAATGACTAGGCCACCTAAAAGTCGTCTAACCACTTTACCCTGCCACGTCTTACCTCAATCTCAATTTCCGGTTGTCCTTCAAGCATTGTTCATCGTGTCAAGGATAAAGCAACTCAGCTTTCTTATTTACTACCATCACCAAACTGAACGGGGGTTGAGATGGGCGTCAAATTATCAAGGTGAAAGATACTGTAATATACACAAGACACAACAAGCCTGCGCTCTGCGCACCCTCGTCACTTCACTCAATCGTAACTTTCACATCGTCGTCCTGCTTTGCTTTTGCAACCCTGAGCGTCAAGAGGCCGTCCGCTAGTTTGGCCGTCACGTTTGTCGCGTCCGCTGGTTGGGGCAACCAGACGGTCCGCGTGAATCTAGCGTTGCCCGTAAATGACCGCTCGACGGAAAGTGGATTATTTCCAGCTGGAGTAGGCTGGACCCCTGTGGAACCTATCGTTTTCACGTCACCCTCATGTCATTCCTGGGACAATTGGTATGCGTGCTTACCTTCAACGGAGCCTTCTTGTGGCGTGGCCGCAGTGGAGGCAGTCGATCCATCACCATTAGCGTACGTTCCCCTCTGCGTAATGTTCCCCTCAATGGTGATACTGCGACCGCCATCTCCGATATGAACGTCCACATCCTCCTTTTTTACGCCTGGGAGCTCCGTCTCCACAACGTAGTTGTTCCCGTCCTCAGACACATCCACTGCTGGTCGCGCGAAACGGGGCGAGGTGAAAAACGGGTCGTCGAAGACAGATCTCGAGGGGAGACCAAAAGCACCGAACCTTCCCCCTAGCGGTTCTTCCAGCATTCGGAAGAGTGGACGGAATTCATTGAGAAGTTGACGAGTGAGAGACATGCGGTAGTGTGGTTATGAAGTTGAAGGACAAAGTAGCGCAGCGAGCCAGCGATTTATAAAGGCCACAAGTCCATCGAATGCTCCAGAATGTAAGCTAAGCTGCCACTACGACCTCCCGCTCCCGACAGTGGCGGGAAGTCAACGATTCGAGCAAGTCCTCCCATACTTGGGCACACACTCGTATTTCCCGGCAAATTCCGGAACATTCCATCAGCTGACTCGAACTGAATTGCCTGTCACCTGTCATCGCTTGTGCCCATAACCGAGTTGATGGCGTCATGGGTATGTTGTATCAAGGAGATTTTGTCCACACAGAAACCCTTTCAGATCTCAGCATCTGTCGTGATTATCTGCTAGGCAAGCTCTGTCGAGTTTACGTTTTTTGAACCCCCCTATGACAATGTATTTCAGCCGTTGACAGCACAGGCCACATTTCGCATTTCGAGCATGCGTCCACGGAGCATTCCCGTTCCCTCATTTCCAAAGAACCTGAAGATGGCATCGTGCGCATCCCCTCTGGCAGCTTCATTATTCCCACCTTTTGCGATCTTCACCTACACGCCCCACAATTCTTGTATCAAGGAACGGGTTTGCACCTCCCTTTGATGGAGTGGTTGAACGAATACGCTTTTAAAGCCGAAGAGAGCTTAGACCAAGACGCCGATCTTGCCAGACGTGTTTACACCCGCCTCGGAGAGAGACTAGTCGAGAATGGCACTGGAGCAGTCTTGCTGTTCGGGACCATCAAGGAAGAGACCAAGTGAGACCGAACCTCCTACACCGTCTGCCTCTTAATTTATTGTCCGTTGGCAGCCTCGTCCTCGCTGAGGCCATGCAGAGAACAGGAATACGTGCATTCGTTGGCAAGCTGTCCATGGATATGTCGACACGCCCGACCTATGTTGAACCTACCTACACCGAATCCATCGCCTCCGCCCGTTCGTTCATTGATCGGGTTCGAGCTCTCACAGCCCATCTTCCTGATCATGACCGCCTCGTGGAACCAGTACTGACCCCTCGCTTCATTCCAACATGCTCCGACGCCCTGTTACAGGGCTTAGGAGAACTTGCGGAACAAAGTGGCGTTAGGGTGCAGAGTCACCTCGCCGAGGCTAAGGATCAAATGAAAGCCGTCCAGGAAAGTCGCGGCATAGGTGACATGGAAGTATTTGAGCGCGTGAGTTCCTTGCAGCAAAGGTTTTGTTTAAATGACTCACTGTATCCCCTAACTAGGCTCGGCTATTGACGTCACGAACGATCCAAGCGCACTGCACTTACCTTTCACCTGAGGAACTTTCGCGTCTTGCTCAATGCGGAACGGCCATCGCACATTGCCCGCTGTCAAATGCGTACTTCTCTGGGCGACAACTTGTCCTGCGAGAGGCGTTGGACCGCGGTGTACGTGTTGGTCTGGGTACTGACATCGCAGGGGGCTACAGCATCGACATAATGGGAGCCATGAGGTGGGCTGTTGGCGTGGCCCGCCTGTCGGATGGTGCAAGGTTGGAAAGATCCGGGTGGCAGGCGTCAGGGTCCGGGGATCGGGTAGCCAAACCTGTGATCAATACCCGTGGGATTAGTGTTGACTGGAAGGAGGCTCTGTATCTCGGGACGAGAGGCGGTGCCATGGCCCTCGGCCTGGACAGCGGCGTGTTCAAAATAGGCGCGCCGTTTGATGCTCAGAAGAGTACGCACCTCCCCTTCTCGTATGTTGGGTGGATCATATGCTGACCTCCCCCTTACTTCTAGTATGTCTTTTCAATCCCAGCACAACGCCATGGGGCACGGGGCCTTTGGATTTCCTCGATCTGGGCCACGGCCATGGATCTTTCGATCTGTCCCCTGAACTAATTGAGAAATGGTGGTGTCTGGGTGATACAAGGAACAGAACGGGGATGTGGATCCAAGGCAGACGCGTTCTCTTCGGCTAGCAGCCTTGCTTTGTCACTAATTGTCATCCCTGACTTGAGGCGGAGTTTCACTTTCTGTAACATTTCGCGCAGATCTGCCAATGCTGAAATTTCATTGCGAGTAAAAATTCTCTGAGAGGTCCTGGTTCGGTGTCGAAGGGCCGCAACACGATTTCTGGCCTCGTACTCTCCGTGTTCACATAATGGTAGCAGTGACAGGGTTATAAAGATGCCCGACTTCCCCCTTACCCTTCTCAGTTCAATATCCTCCGCCTCACGATGCTCTGTATCAATCCAGGTGCAGCTCCTTTCGCCCTCACCGCCGACAATAAGGTCCCAGAGGCCATACGTGACACGCTCTATTGGGACGACAACGGTGACGTCCTTCTCGTCACCAAGGATGGGAAAGCTTTGCTTCTCCGAATGAAACTCCTACTTCGTCACTCTGAAACAATCCGGAGTCTAATTGGCCATATCGCTGGAGAGCCCCAGGATGATCTCTGGACCCCCATACTCGAGCTCGAGTGCAATGCCACCGAGTTGAGAGCAGTGATGGAGTATCTGCTCTTACAGGAACAGTATGTACCGCCCTCTATTCGAATGTGGTCACTGGCTAGACAACCTTTGCGGCTGTGTAGGGGAAAACAACAGCATTCTATCGACTCCCTCGCGCGATACGCTTTCTCTGCGTACACGCTCGGCATCAAGACCCTCGATGAGGTGGCGTTGACCGGCCTCTTAACATCTACGCGCGATCGATTGGAGGCCTACGCCGACTGGGACGGAATTGCGAAATTCCGCCCCCCGCCCGTGAAACCCGTCCATGCCATCCTCGCAGGTCGCGCCCTACCCGAGCCGGCTTCTTCCATACTTTCCGTCGCCTTCCTTGATTTGGCAGTCTTTGGGACTGAGGAAGACGACGTCGCGCTCTATTCCTCAATTGGCGCGCCCAATCTCCGGGGCCCCAACGACGAGGACACGACCGCCCTCCTTCGAGACCGCAACGCCGAGCTTGTAGACTCGCTGCTAAAGCTATCTACAAACTTTCGCAGGCGCAGGTCCCTCTCCAGGGCCGGTCGACCATGTTGCAACTTCGAGTGGTTTGCGGCCAAACATGCGCCTGACCGCCACGCGAACAACGTTGCGAAGGGTCATCTTGCCTTGTCGATCATCGGCGCCCTGGGGCAAGAACTGGAGAAGGCAAGGCTTCGACAGGCACCTGCTAAGAATGCCTCAGAAAAGGCCGGTCGACATGTTTTCGGGCGCGACGAGGGTTCAGGTTGTTCGAGTTGCCTTGGTGAACTTCATCGCGGAATGAAGAGGTTGTACTGCCAGTGGTGGGAAGATATGGGTCGGCTTCTGATGGGGGACCCCCAGGGTGGGCGCTCTTCTGCGTGGGACGATGCCCGCCACTGTCTCTCTGTCCCCAAAACACCCGTATTGTCCCAAGGATGGCTAGGGTGTATGGGGCGCTTCCTTCGCCGGATATACCATGCCGTCGTAGATATGCAGTTCCGATAACGATGTACCATAAAGAAGCTAGTCATACGCCCAAGAAATCAAATAAATTAATTTGCTACACAGATGTGCCGCGAGTGATACCGGAAACGGAAGGCGTATCTCCAGGAACTAGTGGCGATGGAATGTCCATGGCTAATAACTCCTTCCAGCTCGGTAGCCCGACGACGGAAGGCAATTCCTCCCAGAGACGCGCGCGTAACGCCATTACGTCGCGGCGGAATGCGCGTTTGCAGGGCCCGCAAATCGTGTCATCGTCGTCGATCCATTGCATTGCCTGGGCCATGTTATGGAAAGGTCCCGTGCGCGGTGTGAACGATTGGTTGATATTGGAGGCCAGGCGGGAGAACACTCGGCGGCATTCTCTCGTTGCCCGACAGTTTGCGTCAACATTACGTTCCCCGCAGGTGTTGCGAATAAAATCAAGGATCATGTTGATGCGGTGTTGATACATAAGGGTATAGTGAGACACGTCATAAACGGAAAGTTCGTTGGATGGGCGGGAGGGATGCCCGCTTTGTAGCTTGGGGTGGTCACCACTCAGGAGTTGTTTGAGCGAGTAGATAGATAAGAAATACAGAGCGGACGGGACGACGATATGGATGTTGACTTCGCGGGCAAGGTTGAGAACGTGTAATGGGTGGACGTAGGGGTATGTTGTGCCGTCGACAGAGGGAGCTGCCAACGCTTGGTTGACCATGTCATCGTGTCCACGGATGGTGTACGACCATGTTTCGGTTAGATATCGGATGGCTTGGATACGTAGGTGGGAAATGAAATATTTGGAAGATAAACGTAATATCCCAGCCAGGTAATAGAAATCTTCCGCATTCCGTTGATAAAACGTGCTGTTTCAATAAGCTCAGTCGGAAACGGCACCAAATCAGAAGGGGTTATATGACCTACGCGCCGTCATATAGAGCTTTAATTAGGTCCGAGAGCTCGTTGGGACGATCGTACATGCGGACGATTGGGCAACCATCCATCTGCTCTACGGGATCCACGCTAGATGTGGGCTGAGGGATATCGAACATGGTCTCGAAGACCTCGGATTGGCGTGCCAAAACACCACGGTGAACTTTGAACGCCTTCAGCACATTGTGGTCATCGTCTTCGACCAAGAGTATGATGTTTCCATCTTCGAACCAAGGGTCGCCATGATTGGAGGGTGGTATGAAACGCTGGCCGTCCATGAGGGCTCAGGCCGAACGGTGTGTGCCCCCCAAGGTCAATGGCGATTGGGAAGAGACAAGTGGGCGTGTTGTAGACAGCTCCCGGGGAATATTAGTAGCTCCTTGGAATCGAAATTGCGTCGTAGCGGGAGTAGGGGGATGTGGTGGTATTAGGGTGGTGCCGGGATTATCGGTCATCGTCATCGGTCGGTATACGACCCAATACAGTAAAGTAACCTCGACTGAGCTTTCCTCGTATAGCCATGGCTTACCCCTCCCATTCCCAAACACCTTCACGGTCAGCAACACCCGGCCCCCAGTCACCTTCGCGACTCGTGATAGCACCCTCCCTGAGGCCAACTCATTCCCTCTCCAATCTGCACGTTCACATGAGCGGCTCGTCCCCCGGGGGCCTGCCGTCTCATACAGGTGAAGAAAGCTCCGCGTCTTCCATCATCAACGTCGACATGGGCGAAGGCATTCTTGTCCCAGAAGCAGATGCAGAGGTAGGGTTGGCTGACACGGAAGTCGGGAGTGCGTATGTCAGTGTGAGCACCCCTGCTGGCGACGAGGCGTCCAAAAAGGCATTGAGAGACCATTTAAGAAGGACACTCAACAAGAAGGACTCATATCCCGGTGCGTGCCATCCGTGATCCGGAATACGTCCTAATACAAGACTTGCAGACACGGACGTGACTTCGCGTCGTAGTCGTAGGAGGAAAATGTCTCTGGACGTGGATGAAGTCTCTCTGGAATTAGGTTCGTCAGTCGTGCACTCACTTTCAGATGGGTTTTGTTGACTGAGCTACAGCGGATGCTTTCCCACCAAGGCAATATTTTGTACTGAGTGATGCTGGCAAGCCCGTATTCACAAGGCATTTGATCATTATTCCCGATGACAACCCTGGCCGATGACCCGTGTGCCTACAGTCGGTCCGTCGAACACGACTCAGATGACCTCGCATCTACCATGGGCATCATGCAAGCTCTGATATCCGTCTTTCTCGACGACGGTGATAAGTTGCGGTGCATTAACGCTGGCAACGCCCGCATAAATGTACTCATACGCCCACCACTGTATTATGTTTGTGTCTCATCCTGGGGCGAGCCTGAATCAGTGGTCAGTTCTAAGCCTTCCGTTCATTGTGTCTTTCTCACACTTAAGAAGCAAGACGCGCTCACATCTCGAATATCTACACTTGCAAGTTTTGAGTGTTGTAACAGTCTCTCAGCTACGACGAATCTTCGAACGTCGTACCAACTTTGATCTCGGTCGTCTTCTCAGCGGTAGGCATGAGCCTCGTCTCACCTTCCGTCTCCAAAAAAACTCACTTTGACGAAAAGGGTCAGAAATTCTCATTCATTCGCTGCTGGATAGAGTAGAGAATGACATGGCCATGGGGACCTCATCGCTTCATTGCTTGAAACTGGACCCTGTTTTGCGGACTCGCGCAGCTAATCATCTCATCCCAACTTCCAAGATGAAAGTAAGGACCATATGACGGCCCTCTCTACACCTTTCTGATGTCATACTGTTTTGTAGGACCTCCTGTACCTTGTTCTTGTCGCCCAGGGTCGTGTTATAACCCTTGCAAGACCTAAAAAGCATTCAATACACCCCGCAGGTAACGTTGGTTTTATTCAGATCACGACATTTTATAACCTTTGGTTCTCTAAAGACCTCCACATATTGACGAATACAGCTTATTCCCCGTCCATATTGAACTCATCTGCATCCGCATCTTGGCTCCCTCTCTGCCTGCCCAAATATGATCCATCAGGCTTCGTTCACGTATTCGTTACCTTCCTGCAGTCAGAAGCTCATCCAGACTCAGCCGTATCCGCCCCTGAACCTAAAGCAAAGTTAAGAAGGCCGTCCGGAGGTTCAACCTCGCCTCAAGAAGGGGGCAGTACTCAGGTGGAGCTATCACCTTCCAAACCAGACTCTAGTCCCGGTGCTGGTCTAGGACTTATTTGCGTGACAGCAAATGGAGACTTCGAGTCGATACGGGCTTGGTGTGGCGCTGTTATTGGGGTGCGTCATTCTCGCCTCGATCAGGTCAATTCTCATGGAGCTATTGGCTTAGCGCCTTGAAAATGACGGCATATTGGCAAATATCGAGAAAGCTGTTCGCAATGGACTGACAGAGTACAGCGTGGCTGACCTGAGTATTCCTGGTCTTCGCCATTTTATCTACAAGTCGAGGGCGCACGTTCAGGTCACGACACCCATCTACGAAGAACCGTATGATGATATAAAGGAACGCAGGCGGTCAGGGTTCAGTGGCTTGCCATGCTTTCGTACTTTCTGACGCTGGTTCCAGGTTAATTACAATCTATCAAACGTTGCATGACGGTGTCCACGCGAAGTCGGGACAGGAATTACCCCTCAAACTGCAGTATATACGCACAGAGAAAGAGGCTGTCATGGGTTGGGTATGATTAGGATGTCTGCCAGCCAAGAAGTACACTCTAACATCATCATGCAGATAACTCAGCCCTTCGAGATGTACATTGCTGTGTCCCAAGGATTGCCGAAGACCGCAGTGATCAGTGCAGCAAACGCCGTGGCGCGATGGGTGAAGAAGGAAGAGGGGAGACTATTTCTGCGGGATGCGCCCATTTTCTAATTCAGGAATATTGTCGTTGCAATGAGATTCGACCTGTGCACATCATAGTAAATTATACACGCCTATGGTATATACGCGGAACCATGTTATCCTGCACTATTTGGCCGGCACTGGTACTGCAGCTGCCGGTCCCCTGTCCGAAGGGTGCCAAGAAACAGAGCGGTACAGGAAATCATATATATTCGCGGAATATCTGGCCTCCAGTACGACTGATACTGAGATCACGAAGAGATCGTCATCCTTCATCGCAACGTCTAAGGCTCGCTGCAGGTTGGGTCTTTCATTATCCTCCGTAAAGCGCATGTAGTTTTGCACAGCCTTGGTGATCTCAGCGACGCGAAAAGAGGGGGACTCAACACGAACCTCATTGAAACCGGCGCAATCCTTTGGAGGAATTCTGCGCAGCAGCAAGGGGAACTGCTTCACACTTGGAGGAGAATATGACGGGGTACCTGGCATGCCGATGAAAGAAAACTCGCCGTATGTTTCGAGCTTCTCGATGAAACTGATCGTGTCGTCGAGCTGCTGCCAAGAATAGAACTTGAACTCGATGAATCCACGCTTGCCCCGCTTTCTCCAGTAGCCGTACTCTTCGAACATGCACTTGGAATAGTCTGGTATGCCGCGTAGCAACCAGATCAAGTACGCCATCTTCAGCTTGATCTGGGCCACCGAGGTGTGCCCATTGCGAGCGGACGATGAGGCCCAGATCTTACAGAATTCTTTGTGCTGGCGCCAATGCCGTCGTTGACAACCCTAGAACATGCTTATGGCGCTACACAGGAAAAGAGAAAAGAAGACAATACCCTATCACAATATCTTGCTGACCTACGAGAATTAGTCAGATCGGCAGGTCAACACCATGATAAGTTCATTCCATTACTTGCAACTGGCGCATTTAAGAGGCGCCTTTTCACCCGGTTGACCATATCGCTCACAGGAGGGATTTGAGCACGTTACGAGTGTTCTCTTGACAGCTGGTGGTGGCCCTGACGACATTGCTTACTCCGAAAAATACGAGCCCTACGGGGCAGTTCTATTGGCCATAGCCACGCAATCATGATTACGTCATCTCAATTCTCCCGACTTGACCGAATCGCGAACCGTACGTGGTCACCAATGTCGTTCGCGCTGGCAGCCCGTCTTCGTTCATCATTTTCGCCGCTTTGTCGCACATTTCAGAACAGCGCACTCCTTAAGCCTGTCCCCCCTCCAAGAGGTAAGCATATTATTATATTTTTTCTTGTTCACGGGCTTCTAAAGTTCAACGATTTCATCTCAGGCGACATTTCTAGCCCAGAGGATTTCCTCAAAACTATTGGACGTGGTTCCGAAAAGAAGATATCATTTGATACGTGGGACGCTCTGTGGAAAACCAATGGCCTGGCTTTGAAGAAAGCAGGTCTAGCCGTGCGTGACCGAAGGTGCGTGCGTCGCGTTCTCAAAAGCATTGGGTCGATGATTGATGACCTACATAGGTACATTCTCTGGTCGATGGAGCGCTATCGTCAGATGGACGACCCTTCTGGGTATGCTCATGAAGCGCAGCCAAAGAAAAAAATAAGAGGGTCTGTGTTTCCTCCCTCTAGCAGAGTAGGGAGTGACTAAACGCTGAATAGTCATGGGCCTGCCGTGCAATTTGGCAAGCGTATACGATCTCGGCGACACAAATGACCTAGTGGAATGCAAATTACGTATCTTTTCGCTTTGCAATCTCACGGGTTTGTGAATATGAGCAAGCACTCGGGGTACACGGCCCTCGTGTCGATCGTCTGAAGCTACAAGCTCACAATACACTCCTTTCATAAGCTACCCGTGCGATTCCTCCCTAGGCGTTTCTGTTTGTGACGGTACCAGCTTCCGAAGGGACACGTCGTAAACAACTGTCCATAATACCTCTGTTACGGGGATATTCTATGACATGGTGAATGCGTCTCACCTTCTTCAATCTTTTTGATGTCATACTTGAGGCTGTCGAAGCGACGACGAAGTTGGTCATTCTTGAGATTCAGCTAGGCCCACCGTACAACGTGAACCTCGGAGATAGGTTGCAGCAGTTCACGTACCATGGAGAAACCGGTGAACACCTCTTTTGCGAAGACAGATATCCTTAACGGTGCTTCAAAGTCGCCAAGGGTGACGGCATTCACAGCCAAACGAGACTGCGGATCTGATTCATACACACTTCAGCGAAGCGAAGTGAATAAGGCATGCGTACCAATTCATTGATAGCTGTTATGACACCGTGAAGATAGTCTTCTGGGGTCAATGAAAACCTGTCCTTCCATTCTTCTCTGACTAGAATGGAGTGTACATTGCGTGAGAGTCGACGACAAAGCGGACGTACTGCCAAGTTGTTCAGCGACTGTAGACAGGGATGCGAGAATCCCATCTGAGAGAAAATATGCGAGGACGACGGAGAACACCGCCGCTCTGAGAGGAACGGTCCACAACTCTCTCCATTTCCACACCTCGTCTCGAGGAATCGTCTCTGCCAGAGTGGCCGAAATCGTGTGGCAGCTGTGAAACACAGGTCGAACGGCTTCGAGCAGGGCCGGAACTACAACAGGCATCAAGAAGTCACATCTCGGAGGTGTCATAGTCATAGGGACACATCCGCACTTCCAGGTTTCGGGGTTGAGTGGACCTTGTCGAGCATACTCATCATTATTCGCGTTTTCCTTTCAAATTCTCCTGTTTGCTCGCGGATCCTCTGTATGAAAGGACATTGCGTAAATTTATGAGGACCTCCTAGAACGAAACGTGATTCACTTCTTTTAGATTTGCTTCGCCTTCCAATAACTCATTGATGAGCTCGAGATCTCCAGGATCCATCATGCAAGTGACTCCGAGTCCGAGTCAGAGTCAGGAACGTTATCGCGCGTTCAAGGGAGAAGCGAGCTTAGCCAAGCTACCGGTTCAGTCATGTGAGGTGACCCCGAGTCGTGAGTCGTCGCGCTCTCCCTTCCCTTTCATCATCTGTTCCACTTCGTGTGCATGCGTGTACATCTGTAAATTTGGGTACAAATCGTACACACAACACCATATCCAACACTCTTTTCCATCTGATTTTACCGAGCGGCGCGCATGCTTCCTACAAATGTCGATGTCTCCTCAACGCAGGTGGAGGCTTTACTCGAACGCCTCCGCAAGGAACCCGTTGGGAGCGAAGGATCCACTGACCAAATCATGAAAGTTATTTTTGATTATATTGTTAAGGTCCCGGAAGACCCACTAAGTGGTGCCTATCACTGGTTTTGCCAGCTCGCCGACAATGTCACGCAGGAAGCGGCCACATTCCTTATCCGCCTCTTCGCCTACGATAGTCAGCGGGTCGACGATTGGAAGGCGCGCATGAAGAAGATTATTTCTTCTTGTTGTGACTGTGTTCGAGCTCTCCAGGAAGCGAAGAGGACATCCCAACAGACGTGCGTCCACTTGTACTGTCTAATGAAACATCATCGTTGACCAGGTGAATCAGATACTTAGCAGCCTTCCCCTTGAAGACTCGCCAAACATTCATGTCAAGTTTCAATAATTGGGAGATTTCCCTATTTCTAGATGGCCTCGCTGCCTGTCGCATCACCCCAGAGGGTCCGACGGGCCCTACGAAACTCACATTATTGGATGCGCCGCCAGCCCTGATCTACCTTGCCCTGTGGAATCTCGATGTCCTCAATGACAACCGCGTATTGTCGATTTTCGCAAAATATGCCCCCCCTTCCGCTTCCCCAATGTTACCACCAGATCCCCCTCCACCTGGTCTATTCTTTCTGTTGTTCCACGAGGGCCCGTCAGTCAGTCGTTGGGCTAAGCTGCAGTTAATGCGGTGTCAGCGCGCGCCAATGTCCATGGATAAATTCGTTGGCCCGTACTTAACTGCTCTTGCGGCAGTCGAAGGCGCTTTGACCTTGGCCAAGCCAGCCACGTCCAGCTCTCGCTTAACCTTCCCATTTTCCCAGGATCCTACGAATATATGGTCCGGATTTATGTCTGCTCTTCGATTATTACCGCGCGAGTATCTCAAGTCCGGAAAGTGGACTCCTGTTAACTTGAGTCACATTGTCGCGGGACATCTACATGATACGGGACCCCGTACGTATCCCTCTGCGTCTTGTGAATATATCCTCCGACGTGTTTACTAGACTTCGCGGATGTACTTCAATGCTTCATCTTCCTCCTTCGGCGGTTAAAGGCCGATCTCTGGTTAAATGAGGAACCCGACTATCCCCAAGTCGTTCTTGATTCAATCAAGGACAATTCGTGCTTCACGGACTTGATGCGGGGTCTAAATTCGCAGGATCGAGAGCCTCGTCTCTTACTCTGGTTTTTAGACTATCTCCATAGTATTTGGACCTGGCAAATCTTCGACGACGTTCTGGTGAAGATGGTCGATTTTCTATGTGAAGAATTGCAGCATGAACGCTTTCAAGACGCGCGTCCTGTTGCCATGGTTGTCGCAGCCGACGTAGGTCTATCTTCATAATCCATGAAGGCTCACTTATCCATTCACGACAGTTACTTCGCTCTGTCCTCTCTAAATCCGGGAACGAGAACGATTCTAATCGACGTCGCACTATTCTTCACTCACTAGACATTCATGTGGACCGTGTCGTCACTGTAGCCTTTTCACGGATCCACGGTGGCCCGGAGTGGGCGGCGGCTCGCACATCAATTCGGGTTCTTCTATCTCAAGTATTGAAGATGGATTGTCGAGATATCTCGACGACCATCGCACAATTATCCCGAGCTGTATCGCACCGTGACTCAGAAATAACTGTTCCAAACATACGCAGACAGTCCTGGGCGAAGATTTTTACCAATATTCCACCCCATGATTCCGATGCTACCTTAACAATAATATCCATTGCTGCACGATTCGCCCATCTGAACCTACTCTCCCAGAACGCATTTGCCCATGCCCTCGACAAACCGGGCTCCAAGGCGAAAGTAGCATTTAACGAGGTCAATGGTGCCTTGACGGTACTTCGATCTGGCTGCTCAGAGGTTATTTCAAAGTACGCCAATTATAATTCCCCTACGGCCACGGAAGCGCTCCTTCGCCAAACCGGAGTCGCAAAGGATGTAGCAATCCTGATGCTTTGTCCGAGCGAAGATCTTCAAGGTGCTGCTCAGGCACTAGTAGGACAGGCTTTCGACGCGGACGTGCGCGTGGAGTGTTTTCACGCCATGTTACGGAATTTGTCTGGTGACACCCTGGAGGGCATCTTCGCCTTTTTGGAAACCTTCACAAAGTACACGAATATTGTCCCCGAGGCCTGCGATATCTCAAAGGCTCTGGTCCGTTGCTTGACGGACGTCATCGAAGTTCTCTGTTCGTCGCCAGACAGCTTGTTACTTGACGACAAGTTCTTGAAAAGTGACAATGGCGCCGTCCTGCGGCTTGCGCTGCCGAAGTTTTGGGCGTTAATGACAGAGTCTATTTCCATCATTTTCAGGAGGACACCGGCATGGTCGGTTTATTTCGGTGCAGAGGATATGATCCGGTGGATGCGCGACGCACTGATTTTTGGTCGTGACATGCTCGCCCAGTGGAGGACGTTCGAAGTTGCTGCGAATTCCTACACGGATCCATCGTCTTCCCAGAGACCTTCGGGACAAAAACTCTCTCGGATTGGAAAGAAAATGATTGATGAATTACAGCAGTTCTTACCGGAGCTAACCAAGTGGCTGCGTCTAACGGACGAAGAATTACTCCATCAGTCATTCGCCCTGCTGCAATCTCTTTTGGATTGTTTCAAGAAAACTGGCGTACAACCCTCGGAAATTGGTGTACAAAAACTCACTCGACACATCGAGGGCTCACGGAATAAAGACGCAAAGGTCCAGACTCGACTCGATTCGGCTCGTATACTGAAACTCGAGTCCACTTTAGCCGCATTCGGAGATGACGACGATGACATCGAAATCGTATCCCATACCCTCCCGACCAAGACGCCACAACAGAAGCTTCCAAAAGACAAAAAGTCTGGCGTGGATACAAAGACCGAGCCGTCGCGCCGACCCACGGCACATGACACGAAACCACCGACACTATCCAAGAAGCCGCCTGTTCAACCCCTACCACGACGTCAATCGGATTATTTCACATCGAAGGATGAAGAAAAACACTCTAAGGACACTTGCGTGCCCCGGTTGCCATCGGTCTCATCATCATCCAGACCCGTTCCACCCAAAGACTCGGAACATTCTTCTGCTGCAGAGAAACTGTTGCCTTCCAGTGAAGATTCGAGCGACGAAGAGGGCGGACGTGAACGTGGTTTAGCTGCACTGGGCAAGTTCCAGCGTACTCCTCAGCTCAAGAAACCTGCGGAGCGTCGCCAGGTGAAGATGCTAGAACTCCCAAAAGTTGAGAACAATTCTGCGATGCGGCGGATGCGCGAACGGGATGACGCCCGAAGGAGGGCTTTGCGCATGAAGCCCGATATTTCCGGCCTTCATCGCATGATACTGTCCTGGGATTACGAACATAGCGGTCCCGATCCTCCCTCAAACGATCCCAAAGCGAAGTTGGTCAGCATACCCGACCGCTTTTCAAATTATAATCACTACCAGAATATTTTCGAACCCCTGCTGTTGCTAGAATGTTGGGCCCAAATACTTCAATCGAAGGAGGAAGGCACGGAGACATTCGAATCCAAGATCGCTTCGCGCCAGTTCGTCGACGACTTCGTAGATTTCGAATTGGCAATCATTGAGCCTCTTGGAAAGGGGTGGTTTCTCAATGAGACTGACATTATTCTGCTACGCCAGCCTGGAGGGAAATTTCCAGTGATGGGGAAGGTCTTAAAATTTAAGGCCAATACATTTGGGCAACGGCATGTCAATCATAGCTCCGCGACGGGTACCCAGCACGCAGTACAAGTGTCAGTACGATGCCACTTTGGGAAGAGAGGCGATCCCGGTTTGCAAATTGGTACCACTTGTCGTATCGGAAAGGTACTTAGGTAGGGTCTATTCATACTTTTCAAGCGCATATTGCTTATCTTAACCTTCAGTCTGAGTACATTGCATCGAGAATACGCTGCATTAATGGCGATGCCTCATTACGACTGTGCCAGCTTTATTTTGAAGCCCTACTTACCGAAGCCAAAGTCTGTTGATAAGAAGGAAGTCCAGCTTACAATGACAAAGTACAGTGTGAACGAGCCCCAGGCGCGTGCGATAATAAGTGCTTTGCGCACGGATGGCTTTTCCCTGATACAAGGGTACGCAGTTTTTTTGGCTGTCCGCTGTATTTCCTCTCACCACCTTGATGACAGGCCTCCTGGAACAGGCAAGACATCGACTATTTGCGGACTAGTCCAGGCATTTCTATCTGCTCGCCCGCAGCTTATTTCAGCAAATGGCAACCGATCAACGGATAAGACGGCAAAGAAGATTCTCCTCTGTGCGCCCAGCAATGCTGCAATTGACGAGATTGCGAATCGACTCAAAGAAGGCGTTTCTGGAGCTGGCAAACGAACCGTTATCCCAAAGGTCGTTCGGGTCGGGACAGACAAGGCCATAAACATCAGCGTGAGGGACATTTCGTTGGACAACCTTGTGGACCAAAAGTTGGATTCGAGTCAGACAGCCAGAGGCGGCTCAAAAGACTCCGCAAACGAAATTGCACGGCTCCGCTCGGAACTTGAAACGGTTCGGCAATCACGACAGGAAAAGCAAACGGAATTGACGCTTTTGCATGATAACGCGGCCAAGGCAACAGCTCTGGAAGAAGATATAAAGAGGCTCAACTATCGGCGAGTTACGACTATCCAGAAGCTTGATAGACTCCGAGACCAGCAGAAGTCCGACCACCGAACGCTGGACGCTGTTCGCCGTAAATTCCGAATGGAGGTCCTGGCGGAGGCCGACGTAATTTGCTCCACGTTGTCGGGTTCAGGTCATGACATCCTAGAGGCTCTCGAGTTCGACATGATTATCATAGACGAAGCAGCACAGGCTATTGAATTAAGTTCTTTGATACCCCTCAAGTATAATGTGGCACGTTGTGTCATGGTTGGAGGTGCGACCATATATCTTTTTTTCACGCTTTGCTTAATCTCGTTCGTTGCATAGATCCTCAACAACTCCCACCCACCGTTATCTCACAGGAGGTCATTCATTTTTTTGGGGCTCGTTGACGTTTGCTTATCTCTTCGTTCAGGCGACCAAGTACCTTTATAATCAATCGTTCTTTGTACGCCTACAGAAGCTCGACCCAGATGCTGTCCACCTACTGAGGTACGCCTTTTCCTTTCCACACAAATTTGCGATCTCCCACCAACATGTGTAAATCCGTGTTAGTATCCAATACCGAATGCACCCAGACATCAGCCAATTACCAAGCCGCGTTTTCTACAGAGGACTACTCAAAGATGGACCAGGCATGGACGAGAAATCTGCCCGTCCCTGGCACGAGAGCGATATGTTTGGACCGTATAAATTCTTTAATATCCTTCGTGGACAAGAGACGACGGGGTCGTCGCACTCCCTGTCAAACAGGGCCGAGGTTCAGGTTGCTGTTGCCCTTTACACTCGTCTGCTTAAGGAGTTTGATTCCGTGGACTTCAATTTCCGTGTGGGGGTCGTTTCTATGTATAGAGCCCAGATTCAGGAATTGCGCCGTGCATTTGAGGCACGGTTTGGGGTCGATGTTACGAGCCACGTCGATTTCAACACCGTGGACGGCTTCCAGGGACAAGAAAAGGACATTATTATCCTGTCGTGCGTCCGCGCTGGACCTGGTTTACAGAGCGTTGGCTTCTTATCTGGTACGTCCAGGACTTTGTTGGGCCATACAAAACTTACATGGCACAGATGTTCGGCGGATGAACGTTGCGTTAACCCGCGCGCGAGCCTCTCTGTTTGTATTGGGCCACTGCCCCACCCTGGAGCGTAGCGATAGAACTTGGAAAGACATAATAACTGACGCACGTGAGCGCAGTTGTCTGATCGAGGCAAGTGTTTCTTAACACTCGCAGCCACGCATAGAGGTGTAATTTATCTCGCTTCTTTAGGCCGACGTGGGCTTCTTCTCACAACCGAAGCGAAAGTCCTCTCCTAAGCCTCCTCCCAAGCCCCTGAAGAAGACCGCCATCGTGTCGGAGTCACAAGCCATCCCAACCACGCTTGTTCCCGCACGCAGCATCGGCTCGCATGGGACAAACAATGCACCACCGCCACAGCGACCCCGCAGCTCACTTTCAAAATCCGCCTCCATTCCTTTGCCCCCTGGACTTGTGCCTGCGCGCAATCCCTCATCATCACAACCCCCTGTTCCACCGTCTGGTGTCTCCCCGGTCTCCTCAAAACCACCCACGGAGCCTTCTGTCGCGAATTCCGGCCAGGCACCACCAGCTTCAAACGAGCCCGGGCCGCCGCCTGCTAAGGAATCTACACAAAAGCCTCGACCCGTGCCACCCGTGAAACGGCCGAAGCAACCCCCAAATCTTTTTATTCCCAAGAAGGTGCGTCTCAATCGTACCCTTCTGATTACGTTTCATGACCGTTCTGTTGCTAGCGCCCTCCCCCGGGCGGAGGAGGTGGAGGGCCTCCCAACAAAAAGCGAGCGTAGCACGTCGCTGGTAGCACGGCAGATGGCCGCGCATATATATTAGATGCCTAGAATATTGTTTCGTCTAGGCCCATCACGTGATACCTGGATCCCTTAGAAAGGCGGGATTCCCTAAGATATGTATAACTAGTAACTCGGGTTCTTGCATGCATGTACTCTATCACTACAAGTAAATCATTGTGCCCGGTCTGCCTTCACTGGCGGTAGTTCCCATCCAGCAGGGCCGAATTTTGGCGTCACCATCATGTCTCCTGCCTTGTTCTTGAAAGGTTTCGAAAAAGTACACAAAGAGCTCCCAAGAGAGGGTAACCAAGCGGGGTTGATGAGGGTCAAACCTATTCACGAAAGTCAACGATGTCTTTATCCCACTAGTGAAATTCTACCCCTACCTTTAAGCCAAACCTGACTTGTCCGTACAACCTCGTGGTATACGACGTAGTCGGGTGGTGAAGTCGTTGCGAGCATAGATGACGGATGTATGTATACGTCCTCGGATATGCCCATCGCCCGATATGGGACACCCTTTGCGGTTGTATGCTGCACCCCGGTCGCGCTGTCCTTCTCGACTAATTCCTTGCGCACGGCGACTTGATCGACAAAGGACGATGTGATAAGCTGGCGCAGTACACGCAGCTATCGAGAGTAGAAATTATGAGTCATGCTCCATCTCGATTAATCGGTGCTTACCTGTATGTCTTGAGGCGGGGACAGCTTAGGGGTGAAGCCATCGTCTATATCTGTGAAATTGAGGCGGACAATATTACTGATTTGCGCTCTTAGTTTGTGTATCTCCTCCATGGCCTGCAGTTCAATTTTAGCAGAGAAGCATATAGGGACGGGGGTAGAATTTATCGGTGATATACATACCTTGGGTCTCACGAAATGCTTTGCACAAAACGACTGGCCTCCACCGGCGTACTCGTAAGCGCCGACCACAGATAGGATCCTGAACAAATCGCTCGTTGACTTGCCGAGAGATGCGTGAAACTAAAGCCAAAAGCCGAGTTGATATACATATATATATATATCAAACGATTGCATGGGATGGCGTACCTGTTGCGACTGAAAATATGCTCGTCGACGAAGCCTCGATGTCTCCTTTGCCCGCGCCTTCTCGTCACCGACGTTGGCCATCTCCTCTTCGCTTTCTGACGAGTCCTCAGCGCCAAGCGCCTCCTCGCGTAGGAATGGGTCGCCCACAGACATAGCGGAGACGATCGCAATAGCGTATGGCAAGCAGCCGTGCCGACGACTGCTCACTAGCATCTTCGAAAAGCGAGGGGATAAAGGGAAAAGCGACATCGTTCGACCGATATCAGTCACTGCACCTCCTGCAGCGCCGAGGGGTGCCGTGTTCGGTGGTGCTTCCAAAGCTCCGAGATACGTCAGCATCTTCTCGGATTGTCTGAGTGATTGGCGATCGGGCGGGGTGGGGAAGGGAAAGTTGGCCACGGTATCGATGTGCATGCATTTCATTTGCAGGACCACGCCCTCGATGGGCACACGAAGGATCTCGGGCTGAGAGAATTCATCGAAATAGTTTTCGAAAACCGCAGAAGAATACAACCTGTAACAATGCCCTGGCCCAGTTCGGCCAGCACGTCCAGCTCGCTGGGCCGCTGAAGCCTTGGATGTCCAGTTAATCTGGAACGACTGAATCCCATTAGCGAGATTATACCTGCGCTACAGCGCTCGTGAGATGACGGTCGAATGCGATGTAAAGAGTCGATATACCTCTTTTGCTCTCCCAGAATCGATGACATACCTGATACCAGGAATGGTTAGTGACGTCTCGGCCACATTAGTTGCAACAACGACCAGTCGTGTACCCGCAGGAGGTGGCTCAAACACCTTCATCTGCTTTTCTGTTGGAAGTAAAGAATATAATGGGATGATATGCATTGGGACTGCAATCGGTGCTTAGATGTTGATATTCCCACGTTGAGAAAGAACAACTCACCATCAGATTCTTCGGTATCAATTCCTAAGGCCTCGTCTTCCGCGTCATCGTCAGTGTCTAACGCATCCATGTCCGCGTCCTTCTCATCGTCTGGTTGGTCCTCCACACCGAGGGCAAGATCATCTTCGTGAGAGCCCCCCAGATCCATCTCTTCAGCCTCAAAGTCGACTAAACAGATATGTCGGTTCTAATCAGCCCATTTGGTTTCATTGGCAGTTTTGTCCCAAACCTTGTGAAGGCTTGATGCCAACGGTGTCCTCATCATTTCTGAAAAAACGTTGGGCGTCAAACCCAACTTGCTGTGAGCCCTTTCGGCGTTTCCTTCGCTCTGCGATGCTCTGGGCACCGTATCTTTCTTCCAGCCTTCTGCAGACCCCAGATATCTCGTTTTGGCCAGTGAGAAAGATGAGGATGCCCCCAGGGGGTAATCGGGCGTGAATTTTGGACGCTTTTCGGATGGCCTCGTTCACATAGTCCGACACCGTTCGTCGACTAAAATGAATTGTCACCGGATACTGGCGGGCTGGGACCTTGATGACTGGAGGCGGTGTGCCAAACAAGGCGTTGTTTTCCACGAAATCGCTGATCCGAAGTGTAGCAGACATGATAACCAAACGCAACGGCTTTGAAGATATCAATTTGCGGTCACGTGCAGTAGGTTGAACGAACCTTTGATGAGTCCTTCCCTTCTCGCCACATGCTTTCCCTTAGCTTCACGACTCGACTCAAGACGCCAATCAAGATATCCGTGTTCATGCTCCGTTCGTGGGCCTCGTCGATGATGAGGACCGAATACTTGGAAAGTAAGAAGTCCGACGCTAGCTCACGCAGTAAGACGCCATCTGTCATGAACTTGATCGATGTTGAAGGTGATACCGTGGCATCGTAGCGGATCTGGTAAGAGACACGAGATGACGGCAGCGAAAGCTCATGGGCTACGCGTGATGCCATGGACATGGCGGCAACTCGACGAGGTTGTGTGATCCCAATCATACCCGGATTGTCTACAAAACGATGTAGATTTAGTCGACTAGCACTGTGATGGATAACGTACCGCTGTCGGGCGACCCGAAGCCTGCTTCGAATAGAAACTGAGGGACTTGTGTCGTCTTGCCGCTCCCTGTCTCACCACAAATGACGACAACAGTGTTTAATAGTATCGCCTCCATTATAGGTTGCTCCTCGGTCACAATGGGTAAGAGAAGCCGTGCATCATTGATTTCAGGAGGGCGTGTCACAACAACGACTTTCTTCCTAGCCCCCGTGGATTGCCCAGGGCGTTTCAGGTGTTCAGCAAAGGACGTATGTGGGAGAGTGGTATCCTCGCCAAGTGGCCCCCGCATCTCTATTGGCGCTGACGGATCGACCTTCCTCCTTTTATTGGGCCGGGACGGTTCTCGCACAGTATCGTCCTCGGGAGGGTGAGGGGGATGTGAGACCTCTTGCACTGGGGCGACGTAGTCCTTGACAGCACTTAGCTGAGTCACAGCCCACTGTTTGAAACCCCCACTCCTTCGTGGAGCGGTCGGTATGTCCGTACCACCTTCCTGAGGAGATTCGTTCTCAGAAGTACCGGAGTCTGAGGCGCCATCTTCGGATTGTTCATTGGCATCAGAGCTCGAGTCCGTTTCGGCTTCCGAGGTGTCATTTTCAGACTCTGAGCTGTCGAACGAAGACTCTGTGTCATCATCTGCATTGGTGGGTGTGGTCGTGGGTGAGGCGCGTTTCCACCTCCGCAAGATCGTCTTGAAAGGGATCAAGTGAGAATTAACACAATAAAGAAGAGAATACAGGGCGTACACCGGCACTCTTCTCCTTTTTCTTCATGACTCTCGGCTTCATAATGGACCCATCGGCACTTCGTTGTAGTGCACCCCCAACAACGACATCAGCCGGCGCGTCCTCTCTTCGTGTTGCAATAGGTGCTGAATCCACAACGACAACCTGACCTCGGCGCGATGCGCCTTCGCCATGCCGACCTTCACCGCGCTCGGAGTGGATATCATAGGCGTTATCGACATCCTCTTCACCGCTTTCGCTCTCTTTCATTTCGGCAAAGTGACCACCTCTTCTTTGACGCGAACGTATGGCATGACGAACTTCCTTGTCCTCGTCCTTTTCTAACCTCTCTTCAGCAGTATAAGTTTTACCTGAACCCAGGGTAGACGAGGATTGTAGTCGAATTGTGCTGGAAAGCTCAGCCTGGCTTTTACTTCATCCAGGAGTCAGTCTCAGCCATCAACGGAGGTAAACAGACCGTCCACCCACGCAAGTCTTTCGAAAAGTTCAACGCGCTCTTCTTTCTTCAACTTTTTTTCCTGAACATAGGATTGAGCAGTCTGAGTGTTGATGGAGTAGATATAGCGTACGCACGATGTATTTATCCAATCTCTTCCTCTTCTTGTTCGACGCTTTTGATTGAGACTGCGCAAGTAACTAAGACGAGTGAGATCGAGGTAGTATGCAGAAGGTTAGCCCTCACCTCTTTCTTCAGCTGTTCTCTACGGTGTAGCTCCTTATCTTCAGTTGACTTGCGTTGTACGACCTCCAAATTCGTATCCGCGGCCGGCTGCTTTTTAAGACGACGTCGCTTCCCTCGCTTATGAGAGGAGGCAGCAACACTGCCATTACGGGCTTTTGAATTGAACCTTTCTGGTCTGTTCATGATAGAGGAGAGCTGCGTGGGGTAGTGGGAGGAGGCATGCACGACTTTATTCGTGCCATGAACGAGGACAAAAATTGGGTGAGATAAGATAAGATTCGTTGATTAAAATAGGATTACCCAGAGTCATAGTATCGCAGCATTTTCAGTAATAAACGTACTGTAGTTCGAAGTATACATAACAGGGTGTTCACATTGAAAGGAAAGCAGACATTGTGACTACTTCGAAACTACAAGACACACTCAAAGCACATCCGAGTCAAGGGGTGTGGCATGCCACTCCGTGACGTACTAAAAGAATGGTCACGTGCAACGTTGGCTCCATTGCGATTGAATTGTGAACAACCGAATGCACTCATAATTAGGCTGTAGCACCAGCCCATCCTCGATGTACTCCCCTAAAAGCTCGCATTCTGTGGAGAAGCGACATTCTAGCTCTGTTTTTTTAGCACATCCAGCATCTTCTCCAGGTCCACGCCATGTCACTCGACCACCAGATTATCCCCATGACCTCCCCTCGCCATCTAAGCGACTGCGTCTGGCAAGCACACCATCATCGGCTTCCCTTCCCTCGACGCCTTCGAAAGACCGCAGTGCCGAAGACATCTATCAGGCTCGCTTTGAAAGTACGATGCGCCTGAAAGACGCGTGGGAACAGCTCGCACAGCGTTACTCTCGTCCCGTCGACGAGGACGATATCGTTGACCTGCGCGATGTGAAGCTTTTCAAGGACCGTGGCGTTGTGCGCAGCTTGAACGCGCAAATCAACTTTGGCGATATCTCCGCACCGAACGAGCCTGGCAACGACGCGAACAGCGATGCCGGTGGCGCGCACAGCGAAGATGAAGACGACTTTGACGAGATTGACACGCTCTCACACGGTGCACGCGCCCAGAACGGGCTGGAGGCACAACTCAGACGCGTCAAGCCATTGCGATACGTTGATTCTGAGGACGATGATGACCTCCGAGACTTCCTCGAGGCGGAAAGGCGGACACGAGAGGAGTTTGGCCCTGTCGACGAAGACTTTAGCGAAGATCTCGCTGGATTACAAGACGACGTGGAGGATGAGAGTGGCGATTTGGTGGATGATGTAGTAGAGGTTTTGGGGTCAAGCGATGAGGAATGCGAGGAACAAGACCTCTCACGGACTTTTACGAGGGCACGCGATGGCTGTGACTCCGAGGATGAAGACGAGGACGAGTTAGGCGGCTGGGTACATGACGAGTCCACTGCAATCTACGAGGTCGTCAGGACCCCCGCTCCTGAAGACGAGATCATCGAGATATTCGACACACCACCATCCTCACCCCCACCATCTTCACCATCCTCAATGAGCGACTCACTCCCTAGAAGGTCATACATGAGGTACAGCAGCCCCTGACGCGCGGCCCTCTGGGTTAGGGCTTGGCTTGGATATCGGAAAAGCACCTATCTAACTGGTCCGTGTGGACTCCAACGTTGTTTTTCGAACCCATCCGTTGAGGAGCGGCGCGCTGCACCGTCGCCACTGCCATGTGTACGGATGTTCGTTAGGGTCATTTTGGCTCCCGCGGAGGACGCCGAGATTGCCCCGATCAAACAACACGCAGAGTTCACCCCCTCACCAGGATGCTTGTAGGGTGGAGCACTAAGTCGCTTTATCACCATGTATGTTAAAGTAGCAACCATGAGTTGTGAACACTCCGAATCCGCAGCTGCGATGAAGTAGGCAGAAAGGGTCCGACGGGTCGATTTCTAGGTGACGTTTGTGAAGTGAAGAACGCCACCACAATGATCAGGCATGTTTACAAATTTTCCCGGATTCCTATGTGGGGGGAGGGGCATACAACTGGTTTATCAATTAGGGCAGTGGAGAAGCATCCCCAAGTACGCCAATCATGTGCTCCGTGCCGTGTCAGTGATGGATGACAGCCCTGTGCCCAGGTGCACAAGTTGGGTGTTGCGTTGTGTGAAGAGGACAGGCTGATCAGGGGTTTGACAAGTACAGTATCACCGATAAAAGAGAGCCCCTCAATGCGTGTGGTTAGCCAAGGGGCCGTTGATTGAATTGCCTGGGTCATGGGTCATGGGGCGTGTGCATGCTTGGCAATGCCGAAACCCTATGCGCCTTAACTCATTTCGACATCCCTTGCGGCACACGGACAATATTAATTGAGGGGAAAATCCCGAAATAATTGCGCATTGCCGACATAGCATAGCAAGGCACGACTGTGGGATGGCAAAGCACAGCGCAGCAGTGGCCTTGTGATAGAAAAATTTAAACTTGATTGATGAGCCACACAAGACCAAACACCGATGATGTGCGGGCGGAAGGGGCCTCTCGCTTTTGCCATCTGTTACTGTAACATCTTTGCCCGCCTGCGCACGCACACGATACTCAATATTCACTTAGCCCTCGACCCCGTTTCTTTCCCCTCTTTTCATCTCATTCTTTCTCCCCTCTCTATTCCTCTTCCTCACCCAACGTCCTCTCTGCCATAACTTCTTCATGGTAGGTTTGCTCCGATACTCGGCGATCTCATCAATTATCTCACCCCATCTCCCTCGCATATACAGGGTCAAATTTTATCTTACCCAGGTCAGCCGCTGCAGGAACTTTGCAATTTGTCGTCGCTTTACTCACGTAGAACCCATTCGCATCACTCGTATTTTTCCAATTCAATTCCCAGCAACCGAGAAACATACCGAGACGGGCAAGAATGCCCGCTTTGCATATAGTCTCTCTGAGATGCAGGGTTGGCGATTAAGTGAGTCTCAGGATCTACTCTGTTTCCTATGCCGTGCTTGCAGCCCACACGCACCGTTTTATCTTTGTCCATTTCTTTTTCGTTCTGTGGAGAAATTCTCCTCTTTAAAGTTCTTCGTATCACTTCTGCGATGTCCTGATCTCACACTTGCTTGCAGCGATGGAAGATGCACACGCAGTTTCGTTAAATCTCGACGAACAACAGGAAGACACAGACTCTAATACTTTCTTCGCTGTGTACGATGGTCATGGAGGTACGCAGATACCCTTTTGACCTTCGTTCGGATCTGAGCGAATTGAACACAGGCAGCACTGTCGCACGATTTGCCGGCCAAAATGTGCATAGACGTCTGGTACAGGAGGAATCATACCGACAACAGGACTATAAAGAGGCTATGAGGCGTGCATTCTTAGGCACTGACGAAGATATGCTCGCAGGTGCGTTATATCCTCCTTTCGGTTATAAACACGCTGACTTGGACCAGATCCTGCATATATAAGAGATCCTTCCGGATGCACCGCGGTGTCTGCCTTGGTCACGAAAGACAAGATTTTTGTTGTATGGACGATCCATTTTATATGGGAGATTGTCGTGTGCTAAGCCAGCGATTGTGCTCAGGCGAACGCTGGTGACTCTCGGGTTGTACTTAGCGTGAAGGGCGAAGTCAAGCCATTAAGTTTTGATCACAAGCCCGCGAATGAATGTCTGTAATCCCTCATGTGCCCGTCATTCGTCATTCTAACCTGATCGATAGCGGAAAGGAAACGCATACTGGCAGCAGGAGGCTACATCGAATACGGGCGTGTGAATGGTTCGCTTAGGCTAATGTGGTGATCTCGCTTGAAAGTCTAACAAATTTGATTTAGGAAATCTGGCCCTCGCCAGGGCCTTGGGTGATTTTGAGTTCAAAAAGAACTACACGCTCACCCCGGACAAGCAGATCATTACGTCGAATCCTGATGTTACAGAACATGATATCACTGAGGACGATGAGTTTTTCGTACTGGCTTGTGACGGTGGGTTCTTATTGGAGTATCAGTTGATCTGTCTTACGGGAAGCCTCTAGGAATATGGGATTGCCTGAATTCCCAGCATGTGGTGGACTTCATCCGTCGCGAAGTCGCTCAAGAAAAACCTCTTAGCCAGATCGGTGAAAATATCATGGAGCACTGTCTTGCTCCGGATACTCATGGCGCACAGGGCATCGGTTGCGATAACATGACTATCTTAATCGTTGCCCTTCTGAACGGCAAGACTGAAGACGAGTGGTATGCAATGATCAAGGATCGCGTCGCAAACAAAGTTGGCTACGAAACCCCCGACTCACCCCCACAAATTTACTCGGCCGCCCGCCTAATATCATGGCGCACGCGACGTGCGAACGTTGAAGCAATGGAGCGCGAAGAAGAGGAATACAAAACACGTGACCGCAATTCTCCACTCCGCGGAATGCGTTCTACTACACTCGATCAGTTGTCGAAGGTAATCAATGACACTCTTGGTGGCGGCGGCATCTCGTTTCACCCAGGATCAACTATCATGACCGATTCAGGTCATGAAATCATGATTGGGGATGAACCGGAGAGCGATGAGGACAAGGGGGACGAGCCATCTACATCGAAGGCCACAAACCACATATTATCCGGTGCACTCTCCGAGGGTGTCGTTGTAGACCACGAGCTAGCGGAGGATCCCGACCAGGACGAATCTATGTATGAAGACGAAGAAGGCTTCCATGAGCCTTTTGACAGGGTGATACATCTGTCCCAGGCGGAAAAGGACCGGGCGGAGATTCGGGCAAACGGCGTACATGGACACGAGCACGACCCGCCCACACCATCGTCAACATCCACCCAAGAGCCATCATCACCCCCACCTGACACGCCACGTGGTGAAACCCCGCCACTGCCACGGCAGTTGGCTGGTGTTGCTAAACAGAAACAGCTGTCAGCTCTGCCTGATGGTCCGAAGGAATTCTCTGCCCCTACGGTAGAATATTACCTCAGTACGAATGGGGAACCATTGAAAGGATGATCCGAGGACTCTTCGAATTCATTCATGGGCCTGTTTTTTTTTCACGCATAAATATGTATGTGCCTTCGTAATGATCTTTTGTATGTGGTACGCGTACACACCCTTTCGTATTTGTTCACCACAGGTTGTTGCTCAATCTCTGTTTTGACCAATGTCTGGCATACCACTGTATTACAATACTGAATACTCTGTGTCTGTCTCGTCTGTGGTAAACCTCATTCCCTTTACAGTACGTTCCGTAGGACAAGTAGCTCCCTTTCACACAAGCACAGGATGACGACTTCTTCACGGTTTCGAATAGCCCCTACACCAAGTAGCGAACCTGACGTGTGTCCTGCGACCTTCAGAATTGCCTGTTTCGCCAAATTGCTCTTCGGTTTTGCGTCGCGATATATGTATAGATTCCCCCCGTACTCTGGGCCCCCACCTTCGAACGCTAATACAGCCCTTGATGGAACGTGATACGTGAAGCGAGTATCTCGCTTTGAGGCCAACACGAAAGCCAATGCGGAAAAAGTAGATGAGTGCGTCCACACGGGCGTTCCACTCGCCTTGTCCTCGTCGGACAGCACAAATAAGAGCCCGTCGATGGTGTGCTTGACGACCATCGAGATCTCATCGCCAATCCCCGGCAACGGCGCGGAGAGCGCGGTGAACGGCACATCCCAGTCTTCGCGCGCCCACGCAGGGTCGGGGTCGCCGCCCGCGGCGGCCACCCAAGTGATGCACGTCTCCGTCCCGACCGCCGCATCCACGTCCTGGTCGACCTCGCCATCGGCGAGACTCGGCATCGCGCCACCACCACCACCACCGGCACCGGCACGCTCCTGCAGCGCGGCGGTGTACTTTTCGAGGCTCTCGCGGATCGCGTAGAGCTCGGACGGGTCGAGCGTTTCGGGGACTTCGGGCTCGTTTTTGTCGTTGTCGTTAGCGTTGGTAGTAAGAAAGAGGTGGGGCCAGCGCGTGCCGGCGTGTTGCTTCTCGAGGTGCAGCGTGAGTAGGCCGTAGGTCTGTGTGCCGTGCGCGTCCCAGGTCCAGAAGCTCGACGAGGGCGCGATGCCGCCCCAGAGGCGAGCGGCGGCGTAGCGCGGGGCAGAGTCGTCGCAGCCCTGGACTAGGAGCGTGAGCGTTTGCGGGGAGAAGAGGACCGTGATGTTCGCTTTGGGCGTGCTGGACGGGAACGGAAACGCGACCGTGATCTCCTCCGAGTCCTGCGTCCAGGCGTAGGGCGGCGGTTTTGGTGGGGAGGCGGGGCCGGGGCCGGGAGCGGGAGTGCCGTCGTCTGCACGTGGTACGGGAGCAAACTCGTCTGACGAGGGGTCGCGACGTTCTGTTGTTGGCTGTCCGATTTGCCGATATGGCGAGCCACCTGCGAGGATGAGGGCGCGTCGGTGTTTATCGTATGCGGTGTAAAAGGGGACTCTTGAACCCCTTCGGTGCCAAAGTACCTCGAGAGGAGAGATCGTGTCGCTGCTGTCTGCGGCTTGGAGGGGAATCCGAACGGCAACGATATCAAACTCCACGAGGGTAGTCTTCCGACTGGATGACGCGTCAGGAGGTGATTCTGTCAGACACTTGAAGGACAATACAGCCACGGCCTGGCCATCTGCGGACAGTGCAGTATGCAGTCGGAATGGGATGGGTGATGAGGAGGCATTCAGTGCCCTCGGGAGCTCATACACCCCGAGCAGTTTTGCGGCATCGGTTGGCGAGAGCGTCAAGACGTTGAGCGTACCACTACCATCGGCACATATCAGAGTTTGGGCATCGACAAAGGCGGAGGACGGATATTCCCTCTGGGCTGAAACGGATGACGGAGCTTGCGTGAGTTGGGAGATGTCATGAAGCACTGCAAAGGAAGGCTGTAAAGCGTCCTGTGCTAGCGAATGAATGGATCCGACACGGTCGCACAGAGAACCCCCCTCACATGGTCTAGTAGTCGGACCGATATCACGCGGAGGTCCGCATCGATGTACACGGCCTGCGCCCCGTCGGGGTTTACGGTAAGGTGGTTGTGTCGGACCCGACTTTCGGCCTCTTGGAAGGAGAAGCGATGGTGCCCCGACGCGGAGGCCTGCGTAGCCTCGTGTTTCAGAACATGGCGAACAACTGCGTCCTCCGAGGAAATAGGGTCAAGTTTGTAGCCGTCAAATTTCGGGTTGAGGAGTGACCGGTTTGGATGAAGCGTGAACATATCCAAAATGTGTGACACGACACGATCGATATGTTTGTTTAGCCATCGTTACCTAAATGGGGGAGGCGGTGCACCACTGCAATTTCAATTCCACAATTTATTCTTCACAGCCCCGGATAGGAAGAAGGCTGCCCCATGTCGCCCACATCGTAAACCTCTGGAGGTCCACAGATGGCCCTCCTGCGAAGGAATGATGGGCGTTTACAAAGGCGAGGCCGGGACCGAGGAATTCTACAGCATAATACTACCCCAGGGTACTCTCCTTGACACCCGATACGTGTAACACCAGGCGCCGCTAGGGTGAATGACTAGGAAGATGTGACGAATCGATCTCAGACACGTGTTGAGAAAGAAGAGAAGGAAGACTGGAGTGGTGGCGAGTAGTAAAATTACTGTACTGACTCGGATATCAACGCGCGCGCTCGCCGTCAGGAATGGAATTCCGAAAAGTTTCATATAAGCATGAGGCCTGAGGCCTGAGGGACCGAGTACCTTGTTAACACCGAACCTGGCGGGTCTTCCAATTGATGGAATACTGAATCGCCCGCTCCTGATCCCAGCGTGCCCAATACAGCGCTGGGCCACGTTAAGCCCTCTCGCCCCTTCATCTTGCATTATCCAGTCAGTGTCACTCGGTGATTGTTCTCTCAAAGCGATCCTAAAGATGTAAATTCGGTGACTGAAAAGAGAAGATGACTGTTGGAATGCCGTGAACAGGACCCGGAGAGATGAGCGTTATGAAATCAGTATCTAACTCTTCTGCACGAGGGGCACACCCAGGGCCATTCGCGGAAATGACTCGGCGATCGTATCAAGTATGGCTATCCTAGGGAAAGGGCACCATTAGTGAGATGTACATCAACAGAACCGGGAGCACCACGTTCATCTCCGGACTCCTCAATATCGGGGGTGTGCATGACGGACGAGGAAACGTAAAATACAGAATTCTACGAAGGAGCCCCAAACCATCTCGATTAATACGGCAGCCTGTGGGGCAAGCCTGGGGAAGACCGTGACGCGTGACCCTTCAATAAGCTTCAATTACCACGGAAGCGTAATTGGTCAGTTGAATGCCGCATCACGATTAATAGCGGAATACGCACTAACGATCCAGAGATGAATGGAATAAAATGCCGGCACGTCTCTGCGCCCGTACCCAAACACGCATAAAGATACTCTGTGCCTCATCAAGGTGACATCGCCGAAGACCAAACAGAATCGTGAGAGAACCATAGTATTCCTCGGTCGTATGAAAGGTGCGGAGGGCTCAAACGGAATATTAGGACTAGGGCACGCCACACTAGGAACGCATTTGATTCGTCGACTGGAATATAACTTGGAAATACGTCATCTGGAGTCGAAAGCAGACTAGGAGCTGACGCCGACCTCAACAGCGCTCTGATACCCGTTTGTGGAACATTTTCCACGGGGGATAAAGTTTCAGCTCACGAGACGTGATCACAGCCAGATGGAGCAAGCAAGAAAGAGCCATAGATGAGGTACAAGGTACAATGAATAGTAACCGATTCGAACAGCCGCGGTTAGTGGATTTATTGAAGCTTAGACACAGGGAGATCACATCTGAAACAAAGGGCATCAGTTGCAGAAAAGGGCTCCGGAAGTTCGGAAATTGCTCGGACGGGTTACAAAACTTTCCTATTGACATCCAGCATACAGGCACTAAGTACGAGGACGTGAGAATGCATCGTTTGGAAATGCTGCGGGTCATCTATTAATCAGATAGCAAGCTCAATAGTGGCACACCTCCATGCCGCGTCGAAAGTCAACAATGTTACACAGGCCTCGACCCGTATTATCAGTAGGCCGCCCCGAATGCGGTATGATATGTGGATTAGGAGATTAGGTAAACCCTTCGGTTCCATTGGGGGAGCCGCTTGATGGTTTAGAAACTAGTTCACCCGGACCCATACCAGTGATACTTGGTGGGCAGGGAATGAGTTGAGAGCTCAGCGCTTGGCCCACAGGGGATGGAATTGACGTCGTTCAGTAAAATTTGACTTGCATGTGTCAACACTAGCAAGAGAACTGCAAGGAGGCCAAAACAGACCTCCAAGCACGAGTAGCGACCTGAAATGCGACTCAGTGACCAAAGAACACTAGAACTGAGGCCATCATACTGGTATCGATACTGGGGTAGATGCGTACCTAGTCGTCGAACTTGATCCGCTTTCCCTGCGAAGCGACAATCACCGCATTTGATTTCTCCTTCATACGCATTTTCGCTATCCAGGACGGATGCAGTGGGCGATCATCCACAGCCCCGGACTTGCGTAGATGTGAAGTAGGTTTCGTTGAAACATCGTCTACTTTTCGTTCCAGAGAATTGTGCTTGGATGAATCGGGAAGCCGTCGGTGGGATTTTACTTGGGTCGCCCTGAAGGGCTTCTTGAAAGTACGCACATCATCGGTTGCGCCTGACTCCTCCCGTTTCTGGAGGTGCTTCGCCTCCTTTCCGTATTTCCTCTCCCATATTCTAGACGCAAATCCATTGAGAGATCTCAGAAATGAGTCAACTGCCACTCACACCCTCCTCGCCCTCTGACCTCTTCGGTTCTTACGAACGAAGTCAGCTGCTCCTGCCTCCCCATCACTCCAATCTGTGTCTGAGCCGCCGGGAATGAAACCATTTGAAAGGGTCGGCAGAAAGACGGACTCCGTTCCCAGGGCCTTCGAAGCACTATCTGGACGCAGCGGAGCGTGGCTTGCTCGATCAAGGGCGGAATGAGACTTCTTGGGTAGGGTAAACGGGCTTGGCTGAACGGGGTCGTCACTTCCCGCGGAGTCACTGCCGCCGCTTGTATCGTCCTCCGAGTCACTTGAATCATCCCCGGATGCTTCTGGGACATCTGGTTGATTGTCCACCGCAGAGGAATCAACTATCCGTGGCTCGTGAGAACTACTAGACGCGTCATCATCACCACCACCACCTCCATCTCCGCTCGGGTTCAGTGCGGAATGCAGGGACGAGATGGTCATGTTGACTTCCTTCGACAACGATTTAGAGCTCAGCAACCGGCTCTCCACCTTTGCGGCCATGCCTTCAGACGCTCGAGAAACATCATATGCGAATGTTTTCGAAATTGCTGCCTGTATGGATGGGTTTCTTGATAAGTGTTTATCCTTCCCTAGCTTAGTCCTCAAAGCTAGCGTGCCAATCCGGTCGTGATCCAACGCCTAGGTTCACTTAAGTGGAATGCGACTTGATAATACTACAACCATACCTTAAGCGCATTGAGTTCCGCTTCTAACATTGATTTGTCGGAGCTTTTCTCCACATTGGACGATCTGTTAACCCCATGTTGCCAAGTTCTTAAACCAAAAAAAGGTGGACAAACCCCGAAGCTTTAAGCCTTTTCACGATTTTCCGAATTTCAAAGGCCTTTGATTTCTTTGCTGCCTTCTTGGTTTCTTTCAGGCCATGGAACTATCCCGGACAGTCCGTGTGCAGGAAGTATAATAAACGGTGGGTATGCGCACCAGCTTCCCAATAATTTTGGTATTGTCATCTTCCTGAAAGAAAGCCGCGTAAAAGTGAGGAAAGCAGATGAGTCAAGACCGCGTACATTCGACAGAGAAGAACGCTTTCTCTTTACGCCGCGAGAATCAGTCAAAGGCATGATTTCAAAGACGGTGCACTAGCAGCAGATGAGGGCCTCGATGAGACGCGACGCGACCACCAGTGGGCACAAGTGGCCTGCCCGGGCCGTTTGTGCTCAACTGGCGCTGGCGATTCGCCAGCGCTCGCCACTTGCCCACTTATAGTCACCATATCGCCAGCGTCGGAGCATCCAGCATACACTGGTCCCTCTTGGCTCGCAATATTGCCTTCCTGTGCTTCGTTGACTTGCAGGGATGGACGCGGATTCTGATTTTAAAGTTCAGACAAGGTTCGAGAAGTACACCGAGCTCGTGGCTCTACAGGATCAGGCGCTCTCTCTGGATGCAAGTCCCAACGTATCCGATGAGGAGTTGGGCAGACGAATAAACCTCATGTGGCGTATAATCAACATAGTATGCAGAAGATAGTGCACCTTTCCTCCCATTATGCTCACTGCTAGTTCAGTTCGCAGAATATCAAGAACAGCCGTATTTACTCGACCCATATTTAGAGGAATTAGTGGAACCAGTGGTCAAGAAGTTTAAATTCTATGCTCAAGGGCTCACCAGTGGCAGTTTCAGTTTAGAAGACATCGCAACTTTCGATTCCAGGCTGGAGCTGGCGGCGCCGTTAACCCGTGTATCGTACTTGCTGTACAATTATCTCAAGTTCAGAGGTTATAAGACCATTAGTCAGTCAATACGCATATTTTTGAATATCGTGCAGTGGACTTGACGGACAAGCTGCAGTCAGATTTTTTCCTCACGAGATCGCAGATCTTGCTGTGGCCCTAGAGTTCGCACAGATTCTCGACCGGACACAAAGTCCCACTACTTTGTGGGCGACGCGGCATGTGGCGTTGCTCTGGATTTCCCTTATCTGCATGATACCTTTCGATCTCGCTCAATTTGACGAGGTCGGAAAGGAAGGCCAAACGGCGGTCACTATCGAGGCCATTGCTAAGCGGAGCCTGACGAACTCAGGTGTCGCCCGAGAGAGTGCGGCTATCCTCCTCTCTCGTCTTTACGTCAGGTATAAAAATATACATATACGGTGGCTCATATTGCAATCTCAACGCGTTTCAGGAGGGATGTGGTGACTCGCTTTCCAGCGTTTGTAGCCTTGGCCAAAACCTGCGCTAAAGGGCAGAACAATATCTTTGAGGTACATTCATTTCCGGGTGTACGATGGCCACTCATTCCGTACCGTTCCTAGTGTCTCGGTGTCTATCACACGCTTTGCGAGGTTGTCAAGAACAGCCCACTGGATATTCTTTTGCCCTTTATCCCCGAACTCTTCGAGGCTGCGCGGACACTAGAGCCCAAATCTACTCTCTGCAATAACGCCTTAGTTCGTAAGTTACGGATTAAGCTTTTGTCACGAATCGCTCTTCGATTGCTGCCTGCTGCACCGCGTGTTTCCTTGAGGAGAGGTCAGCACACCTAGTCTGCGCCACAGTGTTGACTTCCATGCTAATGAAGCCCGGAAGGTCGTGTCCTGTATGCGACGAATGAATCTGAACATTCCATCGACGATGACGGCGGCTTCGACGTCCCAGAAGAAATAGAGGCTGTACTAGAGGAATTGTTTCAAGGATTGCAGGACAGGGTGAGTTCTAGAAGCAGGACTTTGAAAAGTTGTTGACATCCATGGACCACAGGACACCGTCGTGCGATGGTCCGCCGCAAAGGCTGTCGCACGAATCTCGGAACGCCTTCCAGCGGAGTTCACCAGTCAAGTCGTCGATACTGTGGTTGGCCTCTTCTCCATTCACTCCATCGCGACTGCTAGTCTTTACGACCTGCCAGCAATAGCAGAGTGTACCTGGCACGGAACCTGCCTTTCGTGTGCTGAACTACTTAGGAGGGGCCTGATTCCGAATGATCGTTTGCCCGATGTCATTGACTGGATAATCAAAGTGATCTCTTCATCGGACTCGGAAATATTAATATTTTTGACCTTTCCTGTAGGCCTTGTATTTTGACATCCGCAAGGGGGCACACTCCATCGGTTCCAACGTGCGCGACGCTGCTGCCTATGCGCTGTGGTCCCTGCCGAGAGCCTATGAGGCGTCCACCATCGTATCAATTTCGGACAAACTTGCAAAGAATTTAGTTTCTGTCTCTGCTTACGATAGAGAAGTACAAATCCGTCGCGCCGCCAGCGCAGCGTTTCAAGAATATGTCGGTCGAACGGTTCGTAGAATGAGTTACTCTTCAAGTTGATTCTTATCGCTTTCCAGGGCGTCTTCCTTCACGGCATCGATGTCCTGGGAAAGATAGATTTCTTTGCCATAGGAGTGCGAAGGAACGCTTTCCTGGTTGCGGCTCCTCAAGTTGCGGAGTAAGTATTGGCTAGCTAAGACGAACGAAAGGCTCACCCCAGACTTGAAGACATGAAGAGTATCGGTCTTTCCTGCTTAATCATATAGTGACCATTACGCTTCGGCACTGGGACCCAGCCATGAGACAACTCGGTGCTCAGTCTATAAGGAAATTGTGTGAGCTGGACCTTTCTCGACTGGGACCTGAATGTGCAAGTCGTGTGGTGCGGTTTCTCTCTGGTAGACAAAAGTTACCCTACCTTGACTTCCCATGATAGCGCCCGCTTCTCTCGATGTCTGATGCTAGTGACGTACACGGTGGCCTCTTGGCCCTCACCCAATTGTCGAATGCATTCTCAAGTCTAACTGAGTCCGAGAGACTTAGACAGGAGGTATGCTATCGCCGATCTATGTGATCAAACTGAACGATATCAGGTGTTCTCATTTTTGCTTGATGTACCAGCCGACATGATCCGATCGCCCCGGAACGAGCTTGTCACTGCCGCTGCTTGCCAGCTTATTGCCAGTAGCATAACCCTCAAGGAAATATTATTGTCAGGGGAATCTTCGGTGCCTCATTGGCGAACCGTCCTTGATCTAGGCATAAAACATCGTAAATCTACAGTTCAGGAGGCCGCTGCTTTTGGATTAGCAGAAGTAAGCAAGCTTGTAGATTGTTCGGCCGTCGTTCAAAGATACGTTAACTCCCTGATACTCAGAATCATTGAGATTCGCGGTGACTTATCATCCTACGATCACACATTCATCAGGGACTTCAGATCGGGTTCGCCTACGATGCAGCAAGGTCTTGCACGTCTTTTAGGTTTGATGGACTATACGTCCCATCCCCACGCACTCCTGGAAGCCATTGATTGCCTCATTACATCTATCATGCCCTCGGTAGGATGACTGAGAACCCTTGCATCTCTTCTACTGATTCTGATCCTGATCGTTCTTTTCATCAGTCGGAGTTGCGTATGTCCGATGTGGAAGCGCGGAGGAACAGCATAACATCAATTCAACTAATATTGATAGCTCTTGCGCCCCACCCATCACACAGTATGTAACGCCAGATATGGGCTTCTGGTTTGCACGTTTTTATCTAATCTGTCTTTTAAGGATTATCTGTAGACCATGTTACCCGGATGTATAATGCCCTGATTTCCGGTTTAGAAGACTACACTACCGATGAGCGTGGTGATGTTGGCTCGTGGGTTCGTATTGCCTCGATTCAAGGGTTGACCTCTGTGTCCGTGACACTCATGACCCTCGCAAAATCGGAAAATACGTATATCGAGTACATCCCTGCAAACCTTTACCAGAAGGCAGTTGCAGGAATTCTCACGCAAGGGGTTGGGCGCTTGGACAACGTGAGACAACACGCAGGAGATAGCATTCTACACCTTCTAGAGTGCCCGCTCCCGGCAGTGGACGACCCGAATCCATGGAGGTTCCACGGAGAAAAATTGTTCAAAGAGTTGCTTTTGAGGTAACGAAGCTTCTCCCGTTTTCTGATATGGTTCTTACTTTGTTCAAAGCGACGATGCCGAAGACGACGCGGCTCGCTCACACGGTTGGCAGAACAGTTCTTGGATATATCCCAGGGCTATGCAATTTCTGGAAGTCCCCGAATACCGGCCAGCTATTCTCTCTGGTCTGCTTATCAGTATAGGGAGCAAGACTGACAGTACTGTAAATAAATCCCGCGTTCACCGGCGTGAGCGTACATCCGGATGCTGATGATGACCTTTGTCAGCGACGTCACGTCCGCAATAGCTTAGTTACGTACGCGAAGAAACTTCCGGGAGATGGAAACGGCGGGGGAGGCTATACCCTACAAGGCCTCGTCACAGATCTGATTGCAGGAGCAAAGTCTAATTTGAGTTCGAACACAAACGTGATACCAGTCCTGCAAGCGCTCAATGCTTTACTTGAAGCCGATGCATTGGAAAGACTCTGTTACAGCGAAGATGGACTCAAGAGGTTAGATGAGCGGTCGGTACCCCACTGGGATAGTTCTGATGGTCAATCCAGTGCGCAAGCGTTGCTTTCGATCGTGTCAAGAGGGGTGTCGAGACTAAAGAGCGTCCATCGGATCCAAGAATGCATGAGGACGTGCGTTCCCTACATTGAGCTCGTTGCATTCGTATGCCTGATCGCCCCACGGACACCTTTTTTCAGTGTGGTTAATCTCTTGGCTCTCCCTCAGCTTTCGGGTTCCTGTATTCCACATCTTGTAGATTTCCTCACCCACCAATATCCCACGGTCAGCTGTCCACTACTGTGTTCTCTAATAGAGACGCGGGCTCAACTACCCCAGATTCGAACCGAAACGGCGCGATACCTCTACCTCTTCCTTCAGAGTAGGGATATAGGGAAGGACACAGACGAGGCTGAGGAACTGTTATTGGAGACAGAGTGGTTCGTTGATTAGTGTTCCCACGCAGCTGAAAAACTGACTGCAACAATGTCCACAGGTTTTCCAACAAGCCGGATATCAAAGAGAAGGCGATGGTCCTGGTTGATAAGCTCGGGGAGGGAAGTGAATGAATGATGTAGCATACTATATTGTCCGATTTGCATGTTCGTTACAGCAGTTGCAGCCACCGATTCAAAGCGCACGATCAAATACGACCAACTACGCTATGTAATATAACTCAGGTAAGCGGCCAAAGAAAACCAAACCACACTACTTCATCGGCTCGTGATAAAGGATGCGACAAGCAATACCCGGTGGCCCGTAATGTAGATCAAACCAACAAGCAGTACGGACGAAGGAAGTGTTTAAACGACGTAAAGTAAGGGCCACCGCCCACGTGTGCTCCGTGGGAACGATCTATTATTGCCAAATTAGCTTGGCCAAGGCCCAAGGCTAAGGCCTAAGGCCTGACTGCGGTGCTTTCTTCCAAACAAAACCGAAGCGATCATTTCTCCTGAAGTCGTCGATGAACGATGGCAGCCACCGAAAACCTAAGTAGTTTCACCATTAATGCCGCTGCTGCAACTGGCAAATTTCGTGTGAAGCCTCGCCTAGGTCAGTGTCGATCCGCTGAGAGCATCTCCGGCCATTTCAACTCGTTTGCGATACAGATTATCGTACAGTCTCGGCTATCAATGGGTTTGTCCAGATGGTGTGCATATATATAGACTACTGACCATATGATAGTCCTCTGGTTGTACTGGATAACGTCAAGGTGCGTTTTCTGTGCTTGGGACTTGGGCAGATCCTCATTGAATCCCCTGACAGTTTCCGTCATACAATGAGATCGTTCAACTCACCCTTCCGGACGGTTCGAAACGTGGTGGCCAAGTCCTCGAAGTTCAAGGAAAGAAGGCCATTGTCCAGGTGTTCGAGGGTACGACGGGTGTGGATGTAAAGGCAACGCACGTCGAATTCACTGGCAGCAGCATGAAACTTCCCGTCGCTGAGGACATGCTCGGACGAATATTCAACGGATCGGGGAACCCCATTGACCAGGGACCCAAGGTATTCGCGGAGGATTATTTGGATATCAATGGTACGTTTCTACATCCTTGCTTTGTGTGCAGGCTGGATGACGACTCGCTGCGAAGGCTCGCCCATCAACCCATACTCCCGTATATATCCCGAGGAAATGATCCAAACGGGTATCTCAACAATTGACGTTATGAACTCGATCGCCCGTGGGCAGAAAATACCGATCTTCTCTGCTGCAGGTCTGCCGCATAATGAGGTCATTCGTTCCCCGTCACAATTCACCGCCTGCTCGCTCTGATAAGTACGTACGGTTGGCGTTTAGATTGCCGCCCAAATCGTCCGACAGGCTGGCCTTGTGAAAGGGCCATCCAAGGACGTTCTCGACGGCCACGAGGACAACTTCTCGGTCGTATTCGCCGCTATGGGTGTGAACATGGAAACCGCGCGCTTCTTCAAGCAAGACTTTGAAGAGAACGGGAGCTTGGACCGCGTTACTCTCTTCTTGAACCTTGCAAACGACCCTACTATCGAACGAATCATCACGCCTCGTCTGGCGCTCGCCACCGCCGAGTACTATGCTTATCAACTCGAGAAGCATGTGCTGGTCATTTTGACAGACATGTCATCATATGCGGATGCATTGCGTGAGGTGCGTGCTTTTAATATGTGCCTGCTCTGTTCGGACCCTGACTCTGGTTTTCCAGGTTTCTGCTGCTCGCGAAGAGGTTCCAGGTCGCCGTGGATACCCGGGTTACATGTATACGGACTTGTCTACTATCTATGAACGTGCAGGGCGCGTGGAGGGCAGGAACGGCTCAATCACACAGATTCCGATCCTCACCATGCCCAACGATGGTATGTGCTCTCCAGCAAATTCCCCGTTCTGAGCGGCCGTTCCCTGACACTGCGAAGATATCACGCACCCCATCCCTGACTTGACAGGATACATCACCGAAGGCCAAATCTTCGTCGATAGGCAATTGTACAACCGGCAGATCTACCCACCCATTAACGTTCTACCCTCGTTATCACGTCTCATGAAGAGTGCGATTGGTGAGAAGTTGACACGTAAGGATCACGCGGATGTCTCAAATCAACTGGTGAGTACCAGGTTACACACTGGCACAGACCCTTCACATATATTGACGCCTTTGGTAGTACGCCAAGTACGCCATCGCCCGAGACGCCGCCTCGATGAAGGCCGTCGTTGGTGAGGAGGCACTCTCACCAGAAGATAAGCTCGCGCTTGAATTCCTCGACAAGTTTGAACGACAATTCGTTGGGCAAGGTATTCGCTCTCTGACGACGGTGGCATTTTGCGACGCTGACCATACGACACAGGTGCATACGAGTCACGGACGGTCTTTGATTCTTTGGATCTTGCGTGGGGCCTCCTCCGAATCTTCCCTAAGGAGCAACTCAACCGCATTAACCCGAAGATCATTGAAGAGTTCTACGGACGCAAGGCAACCCGTAAGCCTACGTCAGCTGTGGAGCGCGAGGCACAACAGGGTGCCAAAGCAGGTGATAGGTTGGTGGATGACGCATGATAGGTGCGGTGTGTGCGCGTTTCTGTTCGTGATGGTTGGGGATGGGCCAGCTTTCGCACTCTCACGTTCGGCTCGCGTTTGCGTGAAGTGTCGTGAATAAATTTGTAATTGCACTGCTTCTTCGAAAATCGTAGATGTCTGCTCCAGGAACATGCAACGACCACAGGTACGATTTGTTCGAGCCTCTGCCATGAGGATGCCTGCCACATCGCGGAGGTTATTTGCAAGATTGTCTACGTAGCCGATTGAAGGGAACACGACCTCTTGGTCATGATATATCATATTGAAAAGGGGTGCAGGGAGGGAGGAGTCTAACAAAATGATGCCACGAGTTTTACGAGTGAACTTGAGTCTCGAACCAAAGTCCGGAACGGAGACATGTGTTGTGGTTGCAGGCGAAATAAAATAAAATTGAGTGTTGTTGTGACGTCATGAGGCATGGGAAGTGCCCGACGGTGTGCTCGCGCGTGAGATCGCGACCGATGTCACCTGTCGGACAAATTGAAACAAGAAACCGGAATGTATATTTCGAGTCGCGAAAATTCCCACTAGACCGAGATAAGGGAGGCGCCCATTGGGGGGGGGGGGAACCGAAGAAGGTTCATGAAAAACGAGGCAAGGCTTTCCGAAGTCAGAAGTATCTGTACGGACGGAAGGCTGGACGGATATGATAATGGCCCAGACGATATCCATGGAGGTCTCGAATCCACGACAGGTGGTAGATCCGGAACACGCTACAACATCCCGACATGTGCGGGAAAGCGCAAGGAGCACGGATACTGCGGGCAAATGGTTCCCACGCACCTTGCCCACATATCCCTCGATGATCCCCTTTTGTAAGCGGACGGTGACAGAACTGGGCCATTCAGGGTAAGCGCCGAAAGAATTCAAATATAGACATGGCACGCCCCCACCGGAGGGGGTAAGCATGACCGTGGGGTGGAAACCACCGGAGGTAAGGTTGCAAGCAAGGTGCGATTGATTACTGGAGTGATCATCGATTTGTGGGTGTTGGCACCAGGGAGGCAGGAAAGAATTCTTCCGTGTGGCTGGCTGCTGCGGGCACCCGGGCACCCAAACCTTGATCACTTCGCTAATGTAGGTTACGAACTTCGGACAGACACGCGTTGCGGGCGGAAGGGAAGGTAACAATGCACTTGGGCGTGGAAAGGGAACGCTGACACGTTACGAGGACAAGAGCGTCCCCATGGGTTGGTCAATGAAACACGGATGTGGCCAGGGTTCATTGTCCGAGGGGAAGAGGGAAAACAAAGCGGGCGCGAAAAAAGAGGACACGAGGAGTGAATAATAAGGACACATTGCGATGAAACAAGGAAGGATGGACCCAACGGTCCAAGCCCTGAATGAGGAGAGAGGAGGATTTACGCTTCGAGTTGTGACTCGTGTTGGTGGCCTTTGTTTTGTTCAGAGAAACGATTGATTTGCAAAAAAAAAGATAGGATAATCGATTCATGTACAAGTAGTCTAAAACAGAGGGGAATAACGGAACACAGGGGTATGCAACGAGTGGTTGGTTTAGTCAATCGAGACGGCAGGGAGGCCTCGTGTAGCGAGTCCGAAAAGGGTGATTGCGGCCTTGCGCTTCGGTTCTGCCCTGCCTCATGTTTCGGGTGCCAAGGAGAGAGAGGCAAGGTGGGCAAATGGAAAGAGATAAGTAAAGGGAAGTTATCCGGTTATCGGTCAGGTGCGATCATATATAGGAAAGGGGCATGGAAATAGAAAAGACCGGGTCTAAGGGGAAAAGAGGTGGGGAAGGGGAACGGCTGGGTGTGGTCGTCGCGCCGCAAAGTGGCAGGCTCAAGCGTGGACGGGATTTACGTTCTGAATAATAAAATGGAAATTTAAAATTTAAATAAATAACTTTTTTACGGCTGGTGCCATGTGTTTCACCTCGCGTTATATACCCCCCTCGCTCCCCCTTTGCTCTACCGTCCGTTCGCCTACCCCTCCTCCGCTTCCCCTTCCTTCTTTTCTATGGACGACATCGCTCACCAGTCTATCCCCCTCCATTCCCTCCCCCGTAAACGTAAGGCGGATTCCGATGACCCTCTCGATTCCTCCGATATCGTTTGTTCCCAGCCCACCCCTTCTTCCATCCACGAGCTCACGCCCAATCCCTCAAAACTCCCGGCGCCTCTCTCGGTCCAAACAAATCCCACTTCTCTCCGCTGGCCTCTTGATGACTCGCACTCTGTGAACAACTCGCCGTTATCGCCCTCACCCTCACCCTCTTCCTCCTCATCGCCCTCCCCGACCTCTCCCCTTAAGCCGGACAGTCCCTCTCGAACAAAGCGACCTCGTATAGAGGACACCACCCCTCCCCCGTCCCCAAGGTCGCGTAAAAAACTCGAGTCGAAGCGCGCGCACGATGTCCCCGCGCTCGAGTCTCTCAAGGGCGACTGGCGATGGATCACCTACCCTTCAGGTGAAACCAGGCTCGCGGCGTTTTGGCCTCCAGAACTCAACAAAGATGCCCCCACTCTGTCCGAATTATGTCCAATGTCGCCCACTTCCCCAGCGGGCACCGCACCATCACCATCGCGTATCGTTATCCCCATTGATCCCTGTTCACCCCACATCCCGGTGCGTAATCCCCCCATCAACAAGGACACCTTGAAGGAGTTGGACTTGGAAGCCATATTGCGTAACCCCCAACTTCGTGCGTTCCCTCGCCTTTCCGGAATGCAAAAGCTGCTAATCTTGTAGCGTCTTCCAGGACATGACTTTCTGTTTGATTCCGGCCTTCAGTTCCGTGCTGCCGCTAGTAGACGGAAACGGGAACAGGCTGACACGTATTGGCGAGCCGTGTTGACGGAACTAGAGACCGGATGCACTTGCGTCACATTTGACACCCATGGCAAACCAAGCGGATGCGTTTGTGTTTGCAGGCGCTTACCTACACCGCCGGCAGATCCCATCATTGCATGTCTGCCCCTCCGCCGGCGATTGACTCTCCGGATGCCAAGTCGTATCCGGCCTTTACTGCACGAACTCTTACTCGTGCTCCTATCCATCATCAGTCCCCAAACGGCGTTGGTCTCCACCTCACCCCAAAGTGGACGGATCAGCATCCAACAACGCCAGAAACAACAACAAGAACAGGCGCAAGCTCTGCGCGCTGTGCTGGATGTGGATTTGATTGAACAAGAGATGAGGCACGGTCTGTTTGATCCTTCGGGTGCGTTCGAGGTGATAGGCCAAATCCTGAAATCCCACTGCGCGCCGATGCGCGATCCCGCTGTTGATGCTATGGTGCAGCTCGCGGCGACTTGCGCGCCCGGTGGATGTGGTGGCAAGCCCGAGGCTGTTCGTGCTATTCGAGAGTGCTTCGAGCTACTTGAGCTCATGAAACTCGTACGAGCATGTGTTGTCCTTTCATCGCCTCATGTTTCTCACGTGTTAAGCAGGATATCGCCAACCACCAAATGCAGACGTGTCGGCCGCTTATCATCCACACGTCACCTGGCTTTGAGTTACGGACATTCAAGGAGCGCCCAACGTGCGGTCAACCACCCCTAAAGATTACTGAGCAGTGGCTTACGTCCGCCCATCGGAGACTAGTTGATGCTGAATACAAGCTCAATCTCCCAGACCGACCGCTCGGGTTCAAGACGCTAGGACAGCGATCACGGGTGATCCTTTCCGTTATCGAAGGTTTGGTCGACTTGATCTTCAATCCCCCCTCGCCTGTCCCCTTGGCCTCTCCCATTGTTACGACGACGTCGCCCTCCCACCAACTCATCCCCAACATCATCACACAACTCCCAGACTACCCCGAGACTCTCTTTCTGGACCATTCCCGGCTCATCCAGTTGACGAAAGATGCGGCCGATGTGACGTCTGTATACCTTCTCCTCATGTTGCACCGGCAATTACTGGTCTCTTCCTATCAAGATTCCACAATCCCGAGGAGGGAAGTCAGCCCCGAGGACGTGGATATGCAACTCGTAAAGAAGGAGATTCTGGAGCTGGCACCCCGAAATATCGGACGCTGCTTCCTTCGCGTCCGCCCGTCATCCGATCTTCAGTCATCGCAGGCCGAAGCGCGGGAACTAGAAAAGTGGAAATCTGGGATGCAATCCGTTGTCTTGCAGATCGCATCACGGGCATCGGAGGCTCGTTGTCGACCAGCCCCCTCGTCCTCGTCTAACCCCTGTCTCCGGGCGCCGGAGCCCCACCTTCTGAAAGTAGCGGAGAGCTGGTCGGAGAATCATTTCAAGCTAGAGTCGCCACTGAGCGCGCTCATGCGCGATCGTTTACGTGACGCTGTCCTTGAAACTGTCGTCCAGACAGTCCTTGTCCGGGGCAGCATTAATCCACTGTCCCCTCCCGTTTCTGGGACATCCCAGCCCGCTGCGCGAAAACTTGCAACTGGAATGGAGCCTTTGGCTCCAGAAATTCGACAGCTCAGTGAGCGCCTGTCGAAACTGGCCGTCTTGCACTTGAACGTCTATCAGACTATGTATGAACAGGACGATTTTTCGACGGAATGGTAATTTTTTTGATTCCCCCCACGACTTTTTTTTTCTTTTTCTCTGCGTTACCCCTCAGCTTCAGCCCCCATACACGCCATGATCACAGCCAAGCATATACCCCATTCCCTGTTCCATAATCCTAGCGACCGCAGCTTGATAATTCGCGCTTTGTATGCCTTGGCCGACTTTTTTTCTTTAATTCATCGGACGACATTCGGAGACGGATTAAGCTACGTACTGAACCATGCTCTCTGTATACTTACTGCCGGGGAGGGGTTGCGAAACAAAGAGGTCAAAAGAACAAAAAGTGGACTAGAAATTTTAGCGCATACAAAGTGTGTAGGCGTAGGCAGGGAGACTAAAATATACGGAATTTCACTTATACCGGTTATTGCTGAGTCAGCAAGATTAGCCCGAGTGCCCCTGAAATGATCTCACTCTGCCCTCTTCGTCCCGTCCCGTCTCGTCTTTGACGACTGCCATGTCCTCCCCGGCAACACCGCCAACTTTCTCAACGAGTCCTCCTCCTCCATTACCATCGGATGACCCCACCTCTACCTCCTCGCCTACGCCCAGTCCGACTCAATCCGACAATAATAACAATGGCGGAGGACCTTCCTCATCACTCTATTTGTGAGTTTATGGCACCATTCCCCAGAACGCGTTGTTATCTCCTTTTCGCTCACGGACAGCGGTCTTTCACTCGACCGGCGTATTCCACTCCCTTTGGGACTAATTGTCATATAGGTTCACCTTTCTCGCAACGTTATTCTTATTGTTATTCGTCTCGTCTGCCATCATCCTTCGCTCGTTCGTCTTGCGCAGGCGCTTCAGACGGCGCATCGAAGAGGCCATCCTCGCGGGCGTCATTGCACCTCATCATACGGGCCACCGCACGAGTCGCCGTCGTGCTATCGGCGAGAAGCCAAAGCTGTGGGAGGCCCGGGTGGCCCCTGCGTCCGATGATGGATGGCACGCTATCATCGTACGTTTACGTCTCATTTTCTCTTTTCCCTCTTTCCCATCCCATCATCTTTTCCTCTCCTGACCTACCTACCCTCTTCCTCCGTCCGTCTCTTTTGAGCGAAATTTTCGTTTTTGACATTTGATGTGTGTACGCGGTGGCGTATTGTTGCCGAAGTCGGATCATTGGGGTTTTACATGGCTCTGATTCGCCTTTTTTTTTTTCAAGCCCGTGTCTGCGCAGCTCGCTAGTATGCCCGTCGGGCACACAAAGCCGAGCACAGATGCGATTGCGGATGCAGATGCGGGTGGTTGGGGCGAGAGGCGAGAGACGGCGGCCGCAACCGCAGCCGCATCCGCGCCGGTCCCACTTCCCACACATCGCGCCCCGCCGCCTTCTCCCCGCCGACGCCTGTGGTTGCGCAGCCCGTTTTCGCGACGACAACAGGGGGGCTCGCCATCCTTGACCGCCCCCCTCCCTCCCATATCGCAGCCCGCGTCGGCCGAGGACTCTGCTGGCCAGCTCGAGAAGCAGAACGCGCTGCCACCTTCCACGCGTCATGATCATCGCCTGCAGGTCACGGTGCTCATCGCGATGCCTGACCCGCGGCGGCCGCACCCTGACGGGATGGCGTTTACGGAACCTAAGAAGAGGAAAGCGAGGAGCCTTGACTTGGATTGTGATGAGGACGATCTACCAGATATGGTCCTTGGTATGACCGAACTTCATTATACTGACACGATCACTACCCCAAAATCACCTTGACCGCCCCGCGCCCTCCCCTTCCACACGCGCACACTTCCAGCGTGAATACCCCTTCGCGCGTGGTAGACCGATCGATACGAGACGCCACACGGAGAGAGAAGTTATATTGGTTACATTAGATCTGTATTAATACCTATTAACATGCTGTTGGGGACGATTGGGATGTTTTGTACTTTGTAAAACGATGGATCAATTTGATGTGTAGGGAAATCCTGAGATCTCGCATCATGAGGAAAGAGAGAAAGCAATTCATTTTCTACGGCATCGGTTCGTCTTCATCAACCCACACGCCCGGCATTCCGTCACTTTCCGCGGCGGCAAAGGCCGCACCCTCCATCTCCTGTGCGTTCAGCTCGGTGATGAAAGGATCGTCGTCATCCTCATCGTCCTCATCATCCGAACCATCAAAAAAGTCGAACGTTTCCACTCTCCCGCGGATCCAAGCCTCCTCCTCGACGTCCACGTCGGCCGCCGAGTCCATGAGCACGTGTTTGAGGGGCACCTCGATGCGCTGACGCAACAGCGCGCGCATCTCGTCGCCGTCGACGCCCGAGGTCGAGAGCGTCTCGAGCTTGGGCAGGTAGCAGCCCTCGTACTCGTCCGTGTTGCGCACGTAAGGGAAGAGGAACAGGAAAAAGTGGCGGGGGAGGTGGTAGCAGTTGAGGTTGAGCGAGGCCAGGTTGGCGAGCGCAGCGTAAAAGGTGGCCAGGGCCGACTTTGAGCATTGCATGCCCGAGATCTTGAGATCGATTAGGTTGTGACAGAGCGAGTGGCGCTGCGTGGGCTGCTGCTGGTGCTGCTGGTGAGCTGCTGACGGTGGTGCTGGTGCTGGTGGTGGCCTGGCGAGCTGGGCGAGGAAGGAGGAGTAATCCCCGGCATCAAAGTCCAGGGCGAGGGTCGACAGGTTTGGGAACACGAGGCGTTTCATGAGCGCAGAGGCGTAGGACGGCTCGACGAACGCGAGGACGAGGTGCTTCACGGACGGCAGCTCGATCACGTCCGCGGGCCAGTCCTCGGGGTCGCCGGCAGGACCAGACGCGCAGAGGGTGAGGATGTGCAGATCGGGAGATCGCTGCAAGATGCGGGCAAAGATCGGGTACGGCGGGCGCACGTCTTTCGCGTGGTAGGCGAGTTCGAGCTCCTCCAGGCCCTGCAGAAAGTCGCATGCCGCCCAGTCAACGTGGACGCCCCAGAGCGCGACCTGATCCAGATTGGGCGCTCGCCCGCAAAAGGGGCTGAACGGCTGCGCGAGGTGCGGCGGCCGGAAGTGATCGTAGTCGTCATTGTCGTCGTAGTGATAGAGGCGGAGGACTTGGAGCTGGGCTGCCTCGGGGATGGAGGACAGCGTGGAGAGGATGCCGTACATGATCTGATAATCGTTCACCATGAGCTCGAAGATACGCCATCGCCACGCGTGCGGAAGGATAAGGTCCCGCACGATGGGCAGGCTGACGGGGGAGACTCGGCCGGGGATCCTCCTCGCCTTGGTCTTGGCGGGTGGGAGGTCGCCAGACGGCGCGTCGCGATCCTCTGGCGGGACGCGTTGCTGCTCGCCGTCGTCGTCGTTCGAAGACGAAGACGCGTCCGGTGGATCGGCAGACTCGTCCGAATTGAGTTCCTCGTCGACGGTACAATCGAGCTCAATGTCGAGCACGCACCCCTTGGAACGCTCGAGCCACGTGCGCGACTTGTCGAAAGGCGGACCCTCCGCAAAGTTGAGGTGCGTCCAGAGCGTCGACGTTTCGATGACGACCGTGCGCCAGCGTCGGCAGATGTGAGAGACGAGGACTTTGAACGGGAGGCGCCGCAGACGACGTCGTCGGGTCGCAAAGCCGTGGTATTCGTCCTCATCCTCATCCTCCTCTTCCTCATCGTCGTCGCCATCTTCCTCCGCCTCTGACCCCAGAGTGAAAATGTACGAGAGCAGTTCGTTTGGAAGGGAGTTGACGGGGGTTCCGCGAGGACTGGGGGGATGCTTCTTCTCCTTCTCTTCGGAGGCCCGCCTCCGGAGAGTCTGGATATGTTCCATGATGTCAAAATTGGCAAGTCGGATGACCCCGACTTCCTCGCCGCCTATATTGGCCGTGTCCAGAGTGAATACAGAAGATGAAGGAGCGTCGGGATCACTCGTAGGTTTTTCTGAACTGGAATCCATCGAGGAGTTGAGAGTTGGAGTAACAGAGCAAAGCAGAGTGCCAATACACCGAAGCTGACTGAAAGAAAAGTCCAATTGACTGATCACTCACGTGATTTGTGCGCCTTGGTTGGCACAATCTTGGTGGCAATGTGGCAATGTGGAAAGCGGTAGCGTGCCTTTGTCGCACTCAGTCCCCCCGCGTCGCTTTGTGGGTGAACCTGCCCTTTTTTCTTACCTGTGGCAAAAGGCCATCCCGTCCACTTATGGTCTAGTGTGGACGGTGACGGCAGGCTTTTCGCCGCACTTTGTCCGCAAATTTGACGCAATTTCGGTGATTGTGTCGCTTTGATGAGAACTCTTCTGTTATCTTTCCCGGGGGGAATAATCACCTGGGAACGGTGCCATCGAGAGAGGCTACAGTAACGTAGAAACGTCAAAAGATCTTTGACGCGTCGCTGGGCTGTCTCAGCAGGGAAAACACCGTCCAGCGAAGCACGAGGCCTTTTACTCCGACTGTCAATCTCG
>Ga0307510_10000193_pt1 | contig 52750 bp, 74 predicted proteins | sample 12_EM_MG_FD_207224 | JGI IMG/M metagenome (GOLD analysis project Ga0307510, IMG submission 207224) | Populus trichocarpa ectomycorrhiza microbial communities from riparian zone in the Pacific Northwest, United States - 12_EM | ecosystem: Host-associated > Plants > Roots > Unclassified | place... | reverse complement strand
GTTCCTCCTCGCCAATGAGAAGCTCGTCCCAGAGCTTGGCAATCTCACTGCGCGCGTTTTCTACAAATGCACTCATGCGTTCGCGCTTTAATTCGAGCATGCGCTCAAGCTCGGCTTCGTATTCACGGACCGTTTCTTCAGTGCAACCACGATGTGCGTCGACGAATCCATCCATTGCCGCATCAGGGACACCCAGCCTGCGCCACAGCCCCTCGAGTTGGTCGTACATGGCTTGTATATGTGCTTCGCGCCGCCGCTGCAGGTCTTCAAGGGACCTGCGGGTTGACTCTGCCCAGGCAACTAGACCTGGGGTTGGCTCGACACCCTCAAGTCCCACGCAGCGCCCTGCGAGGTGCTCGTCGTCCACTTCGTCAAGCTGCGCGACGAAACGCGCGAATATACGCTGGTATGCTGTTTCACTCTCACAGGGATAGGATGTCGAAGTAGGAAATAATGATGGGGGCTTGGATCGCGTGCCTGGTGTTGGTGTTCGTGCAAAAGGGTCCGAGGGTGATGTCACGCCGAAACTCATAGCAGAAGCAGGGCGAGAAACAGGATATAGACCAAGGGAGTTTGACGACGACGATGCCGAAGAGGGGAGGTCGTCCAGTGTAGGTGGTACTATGCCAAGTTCAGTGTGGAGCCAGTCAATCTGGACGAATATAGTTGATATGTGGTTGAGACGCTTGGACTACCGAACATTGATAAATATTGTTTGCAGGCTAGGTGTAGAAGAGACTCACTATTTCACCCTTCCCTCGCACAAGCTCTTTCTCTAGTCGTGAGAACCGTTCTGGGCTAACGTCCTGATAAGGCACACCGGAATGGCAATCATTTGAGCAGTCAAGGACATCGTCTGGGAAAAAGCCATCTCCAACGATGTGTGATATAGAGACAAGGCGGGTGGTGAGAGCAATCAGTTGCTCGAGCTTGGTGTGGTATAACTGTACCGGGGTCAGCCAACGCCACGAAGTCGGGGGTATTTACTCACCTGGCGTAGTTTCTCTTGAAGTTCAGCGAGTTGATCGTACCTCCTAGGGAGAACTGACTCCCTGCGTAGTTCGGTAGCGGTGATTTCCAACCCCTTTGCTGAGGGGCCAAGGGCAGCGCTGTAGCTATGGCATTCCGATTCGAGGTTCTCGCAACGTTCCTCCAACTCGTGTACTTGCTTCATTCTGGAGCCGATTTGGTCCTCTACGCAGCGTGTAAGAGCGTTTTGCAGAGAGGATAGCTCATCTGCGAGGGCGGTAGGAGGAAGGCCGAGTTGGGCATGGAGTGTTGGAAGAAGCTGAGTCTGTGTTTGGAGGTGGGTATGTAGAGAGTTGAGAAGAGAGGTGATCGTAGGCTGCGATGTCATGCCTTGTTGTAGATCATGCAGCGTAAGCCCGGGGTTTCGCTAAGATGCACCTTTCACCTGTAATGCGCCCAGTTACGATGACTTTGACGCGACGCGAACAGGTCAAACACGAAACGCGCCAAAAGTCAACATCACGTGATGGTTACATGTTAATTATTTTTATTCAAACACCAGCTTGCGTAGCTGCCCGCTCTGCAAGGCTTCCCCGCGCTGCCCACATTTTGACATATTCTATCTCTGGTTCCCCTTGTTCCGTAGGGAGGCCCCATCCACCCCCACCAGGTGTCTCGATTCGCAGGCGGTCTCCTTTACCCATGCGGATCGTAGCCTTCCCACCGACGTTGATCTCCCGCGTCGTCGGTGAACCGCCTACAAGGACGTCTCCATCCTCTTCGCGTCCTTGCTTGATCCAGGTATTGCATCCAAGTGCCCCTGGGGAGCCACCTTCAAGGCCGTATGGCCCACGCGTCCGCCGCTATGAGAACGAGTCAGATTTTCGGACGTGGATAATGAACCAAGTCCAGTACCTCAGATAAGATCGACACCTGCAGAGGCTCTAGAAATTCAAGTTCTCGGGTCGCACCTTCGCCCCCTCGGAATTTTCCTGCCCCAGCAGAGCCCTGACGGAGTCCAAAGGTATGTACAAGCACTGGGTATCGTCGCTCAAGTATCTCAACATCGCCGATCCGCGTGTTGGTTATGTGTGTATGGACCCCCGACGTTCCATGCCAAGTTGGGCCTGCCCCAGAACCTCCCGCAATCGTCTACGTGGCCCTTCAACATTTACAAGGGAGACATATACGGAGCCACGCACCTCGTAATAACCCCATCCTGCAACATTACGACCTTCGCTATCTTTACCGCCCGCCCCGAAGGTGAGATTGTTCGTGCACCCTTGACTAGCGGCGCATGCATGAAACGCTCGCAGCACAACGTCCACGATGCGTTGTGATGTAAGTACATTACCTCCACAAACCGCTGCCGTGCGTGATGGCGACAATAAGCTGCCATTAGGGATCCGAACTGCCACAAAACTGAATGAGGATAACGATGTAGATAGACAGAAAGGCACTTACTATCCAGGGGGACAAGGCAACCAGCATTCAGAGGGATGTCAACGTCGAGCATGGAACGTATGCAATATATCACTGCTGAGTGGGCGACTGAAATGGGCGAATTGAGGTTCCCGCGAACCTCGCACCCTGTGCCTTCAAAGTCGAACACAGCGGAGCCATCTTCTTCATTTATCTCCACTCGAAGACAGATCTATCAATTCCAATGAGTTAGAATTCCTGCTGCCGCATGTAACAGTGGAGAACATACAGGGGAGCCATCATCCAGATAATCAACTGCACTTAGGGTGTTGGTACCCAGCTTCTTTGCAACGTCGCGCAGAAGGTTGCGCACAGAACTTTCTGCGTTGTTTCGGATATGATACATATACTCTTGAACGGTTTTCAGGCCGTAATCGTCCACAACTATGTGTAAGGATGAATCGTTGATCACGACGCTTCCAGCAGACGAAGAAGGCGTACGCTGGTGAAGTAATTGAATTCCTTTGTAGTTGGCAGCAATTTGCTAGAGAAATGGTCCATTTCTTAGAAACTCCAAAGGTGCTTCATAACGCCTTCGAGCTTACAGCTTTTAGATCACTTTCGACATCTCGGATATTCCGACATCCGGAGCTTCCCAGGTATTTTGCAGGTTTATCGATCATGTATTCGTGTAGACCCTCTTTATCGAACACGCCTCCCTTCACGAGCTTGAAACTGACAATCTCTGCACCCTCTTCGAAGATATTTACTGAGGTTGGGGGCATCGATCCGGGTAGAATACCGCCGATGTCTGCGTGGTGCCCACGCGACGCGGTGAAAAAGATGATTTCTTTGGACTCCGGATGAAAAACAGGACTGATTATGGTGATGTCCGGGAGGTGTCTGGGGCGAGAAAGTTGTAATAAATGGAGAGAACGGAGAATGGAAAGGACTTGCGATCCTCCTGCGTGAGGTGAATTCGTCATTATCACATCCCCTTCCTTGAGATCACTTCCATGAAGGTTCATTTGGTACTTGACCGCGCTATCAACTCCAACTAAGACTAGAGCGCAGTGAGAAAACATGCTGGACGCACAAGCTCATGGACCCAAGATGGATAGGGATGAAGGGCGCATTGGCAACAAGATCACCGTCCGGAGCAAACAGCGCGCACGAAAAATCCAGACGTTCTTTGATATTCGTGCTGATGGAGGTCTGCTGCAGTGAGCGTCCCATAGCCTCCGCTACGCTCATGAAGCGATTCGCGAAAAGTGTGAGCAGGATGGGATCTGGTCCTTCAGAGCCTGACATCGTCGTTGTCGCTCTAATGCTCTATTATGGTTTGGGTGTTGCTGACAACGAAAAGGTAGACCGACCAAGACTGAGAGCCACCCAGAGTCGTGTCCCGTGATATGTCATACCGTCGCGACATCGCGGGAAAATATGTCCAAATGCACGTCTTTCCGCTCAGGAAGGTACGGTGTACAAACACTAACTAAGGGCCTCGGACATACACATACCACGTCACATTCACATCAGTAGTTTGGGTTAACAGTATGATTTACGAGCGTACATTATACTTGCTGCTCATTTGTGGGCTTGTTTGTGAGTTGTGCTATGTTGTCATCTGTCCTGTGAAAGTCGTACATCCTCATGAGTACTATGTCTGCTTGAACTCTGCTCCTGGGGCACCATTGTGCTTATCGTATACTTCTCAGATCATTGCAAGGCTAATTTTACTTCATTCATATCCCGAGGGACTTGCAGTGTGCAACTTCACCTCATTTTCACATACATTTGCTGTTCACCATTACTACCTCTATGTTACTACACATACATAGATACTTCTACATGTATTTAACAAGCTTACCCATTGCCAAACCATTTTCTGGTCCTTCATTGCTCTGCGTCTCGTGTGACCCATCCTCGATGATTCACACATCGATAACACTCACCTCATCATGGCGCAGTTGGTGAGCTCGGTGCAGTGAGCCAGTTGTCTGGCGGCACACGCGCAAAGGCACACTGCGGGAGTGAGGAGAAGTGGATCTTGAAGGGCGGGGATGAGTCAATCGTTGTTCCGCTGTCGGGTATCCTTGAGGCGAGATTTCGGTGGCAATATGATCTGGAAGTTAGTTGATAGCGAAAAGGAGTGAACGCACGGGTCCATGGGTAGTCTTCACGGGTTACGTGCAATTCTGCTGGGAGTCGGGCTGTCGGGCTATCAGGGATTGGGAGTCGGGAATCAGAAGCACATGAAAAGAGCGAGAGAAGAGGAGAAGTGGGCTGCAGTTGGCTGCTTTTCAGCGATGCGAGAACAGCCATTGTTGCTTGCATGGTTTGAGGTGCAATGGGCAGGACTTGAGGGGGAAAAGGTAGTGAATCGGGCGAGGGAGGTGAAGGAAGTGGGGACAAAGAGGCGCTCAATTGCGAGGCTGCGAGGCCAAGGCGAAACTATACCTTACGAGATTTCGAAATTTGCCCCTTCATCCATGGCAGCTGGTCATGTATCATTTAAAATTTAAAGGAACACTAAGGTGAGCCCGAATGGTTGTGGTTGGTTACTATGTCTTGCTTACAGGAGTGAGCAAGCTGGGTCCGTTGGTTCGATTTCGTGAAGGTGTAAGACATTTTTTTTGCTATCCACTACTTTCCTTTCGGACGGTCACTGAGGCCACTGCAACACCTCCCTCTTTGCAGATTGGTAGTTATATGTTGGATTCTCATTACGGTTTATAGTTACTAACAGAGCCCTACTTCGGTTCGACTCATTCAAGACACCTTCAGTGCCCAGCGGCACTGACCTTCCCCCCTCACCCCCATGGGTGCCTCGCCCTTTTTGCATGGAAAGGTAGGCTCCAGGGTCTCAAGTCGCCAGGGCACCCACTCTCGGTGCCTCCCATTGCTGCTGCCTGGGCTTGCGTTCGCCCTTGCTTGGATTGTGTTGCAGCATCACAGTCGCGTGGCGTTTGCACTTGCCCTCTTGTGGCATCTTCTCGACTTCGCACCTGGCCATGCCTTGCATTCAGGGCACCAACGCATCGGGCTTAGCGGCATGGCTCTCTCAGCCCTGCCAGCAGGTTCGACGCTGGTGGTTCCCTTGGCCAGGGCACTGCACCAGCCCTGGCCGAGGGAACCGCCGGCGTCAAACCCACTGGCAAGGCTGAGAGAGCCATGCCACTAAGCCTGACGCGTTGGTGCCCTGGCATTTCTAATGCCCGCACATGGGTTCTAAGCACATGATACATGATCTCACGTCCCAAGCGACTGTACATGTGGCTGTTTAAGAGTCCCAATTATCTCAACAAGCTCACCTCTGGTGTTCCATTTGATCTTTCTCGAGCTCTGGGGCTCATGCCGAACGATGGGAACTCGACCCCAACGAAATCGATCATAATTCAGGGAGCAGACCAATAAATTCGAAAGAAGTCGACAGGACATGTCAACAATAGAGTACACCTAGAATATTGCGGCGAAGCTTTCTGGTGAGATAGCAAATCGGGGTCAGAAAGAAAAGGTAAGGTGTAACAATCGTGGACCTAGTCTCCAACAGAGACAGCACTTACACGTACCGATGCCGATGCCGATGGATAAGCGACGATAGTCGCCGTAGTGCAGTGGAAGTCATCATCATTGCTTCTGTCCTATACGTGCTGCTTCTGCGCGTGTCTCAAAAAACCTGCGGACATCCACTTCGGCGACTTCTCTGCCTTCCTGTGCAAAAGGCCTGAGGAAGTTCTTGAGGTCGTCTCTGGAGAGTAATCGTATCTGTATACCTCCAGGGACATAATCAACAGCATACCTCATAGTATTGAAAGCGCGAATGCCGTCGAGTGCACGGTCACGAGGTAGACGCTCCAGGGCACGTAGTCCCAGTTCCTCCAATGATAGTTCTGTAATACTATTATTCGGTCTTCCTGCAATCATCGGCATTCAGGGCTCACGGGAGTCTGGGTCTTCCGGCGGCTCATAGGTATCCTCCTCTTCGGATAAATATGGGTGTTTCCGTAGTCCCGGATAGCAGGAGTCACACCTGCACCATCGCGTGCGCCAGTCTCCTGAGAGGAATATGTCGCCAGCACCCAGAGTCTGCGCGCCATATTGGGAGAAAACTGACTGGGCGAAGGGATGCGGAGTTGGTGCCAAGCACACCTGTTGAGAGGAGTCGAACGCTGTTCCGGCTGTGCGCGAGCGCTTCACACTTGGGCCATCGGCAGGAGGAGAAGGGTTAAACAGGCTTCTCTTTTTCCCCTGGAGGGAATGTTGGTCTGGTTGTGGTGGTGAAACACCCCCGGACAGAGATGGGATGTGTGCGCCTGTGTGTTTTGGCTCCGAGGTTTCCGCATAAGCGGAGATATCACCCGCTGGTGGGCCATCATCTATGACCACATCATCTTGCTGGAGTGCACCGATAATCCTCCATGATGAGTCGGGGCCATCACGAACAACCATGAGGGCCCCTGGTGTCCCGGCCCAGGCCTGTAGGATAGGAATTTGTGATACACACGATTTGCAGACAAGTGAGTCATAGTCCCCAGCCGTGATCAAGGGAGGTGGAAGGCCCGAAGAGGATGCGTCTGAGCGGGAGTCATCGCCTTGCTCCCTTTGTGCGGTGCCATTTTCTTCCGTCAATGCCGTGGGGGACGGACAGCGAGACGGCGGACGAGTGCGCAAATTCAGACAAGATTCGTGAAACCAGTCCTGAAATGTGCATTAGCAAGTGTCTTGGCTGAAATTTCCGCGAGCGTACCTCACATGCGAGACACTGGATCATGGTCTCCCGCTCTGTCTTTGCATCGTATGGTCGACCACAGCGACAGAACTTGCCATCGAAGTTCTGACCGTACGCGTTATCCTCGTTCGGAGCCTCTGGGTGCTTATGCAGCGAACATGGCACGGCGAGCGCACTGGTTGGGCAGTCGCAACGAAAATTGCGTTTTGGAAATAGCTCGAGTTGTTCGTGATCCGTGTGACAGGCGATAGAGCAGGAGGAGCAGATGCCGCGACGCGAAACACAGGTGAGACAGAGATAGACAGCTTGGCGGATGTGGCCGCGGGAGTAGGTACATTGAGAAAACGAGAATGGAAGAGCCAAAGCCGCTTCCTTCTCGAGCTCTTGTTGTGAATCGAGGTATTCTGTGAGAGTGCTGGCCATGTTGTGCCAACTTTTGCCAGCCAACTACGGCTGTCTTTTTCGTTTTTTCGAGAAGAAATAAGGCTTATCGGGTCACCACGTGGGAATAAATGTCTTCCATGCATGCACGTGGTAAACAATAGGTCACTTTAACTCTCATGCGCTCCTTTATTTTCGATGTGGAAGTTCTTGTAATCTTGTGCCTTTTCGTAGTCTAGTTTTCATTTGTAAAGACGAATTTAAGAATTGCTGTCCACAGCACAGCATCCAACACTCATCCAACACACCCACATTACGTGTGGCACGTACGGAAATACGGGCCGCCAGCTCCGCTGTAAAGCGGCGGTGTCCTCTTGTATGCCGCCCCTTCCGCCCCAATACACACCCACGCTCACCCCTTCCCACCTACAATGCCGGCTGGCAAAAGCAAGAGCAAGAAACGCGCGCACTCTGCTGCTCTTGGCGCTGGAGAGAAATCCTCTTCAAAGCGTCTCAAATCCGATTCAATCGACCCCTCCTCTCGTAAGTCGGACGCTGCATGAGGCTGTTCATGACCGTGTGGCGATCGCTTACAACGTCTGCCAGCATACTCAGAACCAGGACTGCGAATACAGATGCAAGAGAAATTCTGCCTAGCTACTGCCTATAAAGATGCAAAACTCTCGAGGTGTACTTCATGCTCCCGTCGCAACGGGATGGATACCTGTCGTTTCCGCGACATCCGGTACATCATACGCGACGCCGCCGGTATATCTCGCGGAACGGGGTTCAAATCTGAACCCGCTCAGACACTAGGACGAGTTAGACTTCCTCATTCATGGAATGCTGAACTGCGGAAAGAGCATGTTAGTACCATCAAGGTGGGTGTCGTGTCGTCGCACTCGTTTCACGGCATCGCTGACTCCGCAGAAAAGCGTGTAGTCGCCGTGGGGCTTCTCCCAGTACTACGAAGAGAGATCAAGCATTTGGAACATAAGGATATTGTCTGCCGGCCTCGTGAGGTCGATGTCCGTGCAACATGCGGTAAGGAGGCCTCACCATCTGTATTGGCACTCTAACCGACTGAACGCGCCAGACACTTGCTTGACGTCACTATTCTCTTTGTCATGGATGTGTCGCCTTTGCGGGCGTGAGGCATGCGCAGATTGCTACGCGAAGCTCTGTGCAATACCCCCAAACCTGACTCCCGCGAACGCGCCAAAGGATCGCCGCGATCCTGAGAAACGGCTCGTTGCATGCGTCCCCCGCGAAAGCCATGATTCCCAGCAATTCTTTCCTATTTCGCGCTTTGCAGAGTCGGAACTTCGTCTGGCCGTCGAGGAGATGAGTGCCATCCTGAATGGAGACCAACACACCGGACCCTCGAGAGAGCGAACACCAGCGAAAGCGACTCCTGAGTCACATTGCCCGCCGCCACTTGATGCCAGCGATCCATTAGCGAACCTCGACCTACTTGCCGCCGTTGTCGCTGCACATCCCCATCTCCCAGATAATAAGCAATTGTCACCATCCCCACAACCGAAGACATCCGTTCTATCACCGCCAGCCCCAGAATCTTTGGGACCCGCTCAGGGCACACCCACAATACCACCGCTTGTCCTTACGCCGCCACCAACAGACGACGTCATACCTCTGGTGAAGGTAGAGAGCACCCAGGACATTGAAGTGGCCACAACATCCTCCACTTCAGAGCCCGTGTCCAGCCCTCTCCTCCCGATTTCGCCATCTACTTCTGCGTCTGAAATATCACAAAGACTAAAGTCGAAGTCACCAGCGTTATCTACGAACGCGATCATTCCCGAGGATGATACTCCCTTTCATCCAACAGTAACGTTCAACGACTCGACGCTCACAGAGGAAACCTTTCGACAAGTTTGGGTCGAGGGTCGCCCGCTTGTTGTCAAGGGAGTTCTTGACAAATTCCATATAAAATGGACTCCGCAGTACTTCGTCGAGAAATACGGCGATCACAGCTGCACGGTCATAGATTGTACCACGGAGGCCAAACGAGACGTCACAGTGGGCTGGTTCTTCGCCTTGTTCGGCAAGTATAGCGAACGGGAGAACACCCGTGTGTGGAAGTTGAAAGATTGGCCGTCATCAACAGATTTCAAGAGTGAATTTCCAGAACTGTATGATGATTTCGCCCGAGCCGTGCCGATTCCGAGTTATTGTCGCCGCGACGGCGTGCTCAACATCGCATCGCACTTTCCCCCAGACGCCGTCGCGCCCGACCTCGGTACGCTCTGATACGCCATTCTCGTTGATTGTAGGCTAATGCTCGTATGAATAGGCCCAAAGATGTACAATTCATTCGCCACGGAGGACACAGAAGGCTCCAAAGGCACAACACGACTTCATATGGACATGGCAGACGCAGTGAACATGATGGTGCATGCAGAACCATGCGCCGACGGTACACCTGGCGGCGCACGATGGGACCTTTTCCGTGCAGAGGACGCCCCGGCGATCAGAAGATTCCTCAGTGATCGCTTCCAACTGGCTAGTGGACTTGACCCCATTCACTCGCAACAATTCTATCTCGATAAGCAGCTGCGCGCAGAGCTATACGCCAAGACGGGAGTAAGGAGCCATCAGGTAATTCAAAGGCACGGCGAGGCTGTATTCATTCCGGCTGGGTGCGCACATCAGGTACGTTTTATTCCTCCCACCCTACCACTTCATTGCAAGTGCATTCGCTGATCGATCTTTGTTCTGACAGGTGTGCAACTTGTCAGACTGCATCAAGGTGGCGGCCGACTTTGTCAGCCCGGAGAATATCGAGCGATGTGCACGTTTGACAGAGGAGTTTCGCGCGCAAAACCTGGAGCGGATGTGGAAGGAGGACGTGCTCCAGCTGCAGACGATGATGTGGTATGCGTGGGTGTCGTGTTCGGGACAGTTTACATAGCGGCGGCGTGGCGGGAGGGCTTCTAACACCCAGTTCTCTTTTTCTTCTCGCGTTTGGCACGAGACGGGATCAGTGCACACGATTTTGGTTTTGTATGTATTTTCACCTATAACCCGAGGCGGGCAGGACATGCATTTGTATAATACATCGAGGTACTTGTGTACGCAGTCCCGGAGCTGAGTAATGCGTTCACACATGGAAGGAAGTATTTATTGCCCACAACGGGGTTCGCTGACTGCACGCTGGGTCCTCACTTACACCGCAATGCCTTGCAAGTGCTACAGTACTATGAGACAACATCGTTTGTTCAATGATGACTGCTGCTACTGTACTCGGGTTTCCGTGGGTAATAACTTACCCAAGACCCAACTACTATGACTCGGAGAGTTTCGGTTATCACAAGGCACGAACCACTGCATTACAGCAGGTGCCTTAAACACTATGAAGGTCCGAGTTGGCCCGTTATCCCCGCCTGGCCTCTCATCCGTTTATTTCTGCTATAAAGGAGAAGGTCGGCCATGGCGCTGCGAGCCCACCAGTGACTGACCATGACTCCTCCCGAAACCAATGACACCCTGCACCTTCCGCAGGACGCTTCTACGGGCGACCAACTCGCCTCCATAGAGCATTTCCTCGACGAGCTGGAGCTGAAGACTCCCGTAAAACACCTGCAGAGAGAGACGGATGGCAACAAAGCTCTCCTCGACACCATCAACGCCCTCATCGCAGTTGTGCGTGTTGCTGCGCGCATCCACGCTCATTGTCTATTCCACCGTCATTGACCATTCAACGTCGCCATGGCACCACCAGGGCGCGTTCATAGCGGGTGTCCAAGCACAGATAATCGGCATGACGAGCGACTCCAACGGGTCCGCCCTCGCCCGCGCAACAAACTGGTTCGCCTTCGTCGGCCTCGCGCTCGACCTAATCGGCACAAGCTCGGGCGTCGCGCGCGCGCTCCTACTACAAGCCGCCATGCGCCGCACGCACCGCCTCGCCACGCGCCTCACGGGCCAAATCGACGGCGCGCGTCACCAGCTACGCCAGCTACAGCTGCGCAGCGGCGGCTCGGTCCTCGTAGCCGACGCGCACGCGCGCGCCTTTCTCGCCGACTCGGTGCGCGCCATATCGAACGTCATGGCGCTGCTCGCGGAGGACGGTAGGTTCGGCGTGCAGACGGCAGCGCGTATCACCGAGATCGAGGTGGCGGGCGAGTTGGCGCTCGAGACGCTCGGCTCGCTTCCCCGCCCCCGTGCACGCCCGTGGTGGCGCTTCAACTGGCAAAAGCATGCCCCGCAACTATTCCGCGCGCTGATGCTGTGGAACGTCGATCTGTCGAACGTGCACGTGGAAGGCCTCGGACATATCCCCGTCGCGTCGCTCGGAGGCGGAGCGCTGTGTTTGCTCACGAGCGTGGTTCTGTTTGCTGCGGGGTCGCAGGAGCGAGCCGTCTGGATCTCGTGCACCGCGATTGCCGTGAGCATGCTCATCTGTTCCATTATGCCAACCACCAGTGTTCATAGTAAGTCAATATCCGTGCTGATTGATGCGTACCGCTAACTCGATTTGAACGTAGAGCGTAAGCGGGCTACTCTTTACAATCGCCTCGAAGAAACCCTACAAGAGTGTCCGCCTGTCTCACCCCCCATGTATTCGGCAAATGGGAAGGACGCGTAATGCATCTATACCACTATGCCAACACAAGGTCATTATTAGTACGTACCTACACGACATGTTGTCGACACAGGCTAGACACGATCAACGATCATGGCTCACGAGGAGCTTGTTACCCAAGGTCGGGACGGGTCTCCATGTTATTCCCAACCCGACCACAAAGTGTACAGAGTGTTTTTTGTTATACGACCCAATTGCATGATGCTACCTTCTAATGGAAACCCGTGCAACGAAGGTATTAAGCTAGTCCATTCTACCCTTCAGTGTGCGCGTGATGACCTTCTCGGGGGTACTGCAAAGTTCGTGATCATGATGTGATGAGCGAGGAGGCATGAGCATCGTATAAGACTCACATTATATATACAATAGCTCCCCAGCCCGAGTACGCGTCACGGTCAACCGCGTTGAGCAATGTTTGGCTAATCGTCTCAAATAGGTCTTCTGGACCAAGGTCTGGCTCCCATAGGCCTTCTGCGACACCAAACAGCTTGTCTGCCGCGGTGCCTGCTACAATGAAGTCTTCTGCAAAGTTCAGGCAGCCAATGAGGTCTGCGCCTGCAATATATGGCTTGAAGCCACCAGAAGGGGTGCGTTCTAATCCGGCGAGCACTGGCTCAGTGAAGTATGGCCCAAAGCGTCGTGAGTAGAGTGTACTAGAGACGAGATGAGCAAAGGTGGAGGGTTCAATGGTGCGAGACTCTTTGATGGTGAACATGTTGACGAGGTATCGGAACCGATCACGCCTAGTTCATAATTATCATAGCCACTCATGTGGAAATAGCTAGAGGAACGTACAAGGTGGAGATATCAGTGGCAAGCCCTGTGAGCCCCAGGAATATCCTGTCGGACACAGGAAAGATCTATGGCTAGAAGTGAGGCATAACGTGGGATGGTGGAGAGCTATGGCTTACCTTCTCAAAGTTCATAGCTACCGTCATTGCGCCTGCACCTAGACGCAAATCACTGGCGATGGCGACGCAGTCTTTACCGGCCATTGCGATGACCGATCCACCGTTATGATCCATTATAGACTGTCAAAGTATGAATGAGCCATACGCACGCGATACTGGTGATAAAAACAGCGTACCATTTCGAATTATTTAAGACGGGAATGAGGAGAGATCGAAGTAGGGGTGAAAAGATGGGATGGACGTAAATGCTTGCCAACTTGAAGATGATTGAGCTTGCGCGTACGCGGCCCACAACTGACAACTGACAACTTGAGAGGACGCGTTCATGCACGTCACATCACGCCTGTCACACTGCTCTCAGGAGTTACTAGTACAGACAATACACGGTATTTATACTCGATACTCGAACACTCACAACCTACTGTACGACGTTACACTACACAGAGGATCTTACTGTCTACGCTTCTCTCTCATCCAAGGTGGGCAAATTCACTTCCCATTATTCAGCTCAGCCGAGCGCGCATGCAACTCCTCGCGAGTCTACGGTAAATTCGGTCGAATGCACAGGAGTGATACTATCATAGATCATACCTTGGGCTGTTCAAGATGATTCAAAATGTCGTCAGAGGGGACGTGAGGTTCCCGGGCATGGAATGCTCCAGCCTGTGGGTTGAGACCACGGTCAGACTGCGGACGTCCAGTTAAATCGGCGGGGTCGTTAGTTTTCTACTATATTCGTGAGAATCCTGGTCAATTCAAGTGTGAATAGGGCAACAAACAGCTGGGTGAGGCTGAATAGAATATGACTGCTCCTGCTCCTGGGAGGAGGCAGATGATTGCTGCTGTTGAGTGGACATGGTGAGGTGGGTCTATGCGTGATTTACGATTTTGACGTTATAAATGCTGGGTATCGGAATCGGAAGATGCCGTGTCCCGGTGGATGTGGAAAGTGCGAGAAATGAAATTGAGAGGGGGACGAGGTGAGGCTACACAGCCCGCAGTTGTTTCACCTCTTGAATCGCAATGCCTTCCTCCTCCACTCTAACGGCCAACGATAAGTCTCTTATCAAGTCGGCCATTCCGTCGCCGACCAAGATTTTGGCCGCTTCCCTCGCTCGACTTTACTTTGCCTATCCTAATCCGCGCTCGTGGTCATACGGTGGCTTACAAGGAGCCCTCGTGCTCACAGCGGACCGTGCCCGCGGTGCCCATTTCCTCTCCCTCGTCGACCTCATAAGCCCGCGTGGTGTACTTTGGGAGCACGAGATCTATAAAGACTTCGAGTATAACCAAGACCGCGTCTACTTTCATTCCTTCCCAGGCGATGTGCGTGTCCCAAAGTCTCTCTATTTTACGTCGATCGACTAACATCCACGGGACAGGAATGCATGATTGGTATAGTCTTCCCCGCTGAGGGTGATGCGAGGAATTTTTATAAGCAAGTGGCCACTCGTAAGGAGATCAAACGTACGTCCTGTGCCTAATTGTATCGACGTGACTGACTTTCGCAGCGAAAGCCAAGGCCGAATCAGGACCTCCAAAGAAAAGTGTGGCCAAGGGAGGCACGATCGACAAATCACTTATCTCGGCGCCGAAAGCAGGATCATTCGTCCATGTCGCCCACATGGGCTACGATGCAGAGAAGGGTTTCACATCTTCTGGCGTCGACCCATCTTGGCTGGCGTTCCTTGGCGACCTCCAGAAACATGGTATTGATGAGGCCGTCATTGAGGAGAACATGGATTTTATCAAAAGTTTCGTGCGTGAAGCCCAGAAGAATGAAGGTACAACCAACGGAGGACCGAAGAAGAAGGGTCCGCCTCCGCCTGCACCTCGACGACCTGCGCATGCGCAACAGGACTCCACTTCATCAACATTCGCCCCCCCTCCTGCGCCGTTTCTACTCCCGCCGTCTCGAGGCGCACCTCCCCCGCGCGCCACCCCCTCTCCTGCGAACACGCCTGGTGCTCAGTTGTCTGTGCGCGCTCCACCTCCGCCTTCGCGTGCGCCAGTAGCCCCGCCTCCTCCCGTGCTACCACCTGCGCCACTTTCACGCCCTATCACAAGCGCACCATCTGTGCCACCTTCACGCCCTATCTCAAGCGCACCACCCGCGCCGCCGCCTCCGCCTCCGCCTCCTGCGGGTCGTCCATCAGTACCTGCGCCGCCGCTGCCACCGTCGGGAAGAACAGGGCCTCCACCCGCACCACCACCACCACCACCACCACCACCACCACCACCTGCACCTCCTCCTCCTCCTCCTCCTCCTCCCCAGACGATCACTTCTGACGTGGCGCTGGCACCGCCTCCACCCCCCCCACCGCCTCCTCCACCGCCCCCGCCACCTCAAGTTAGTGGAGGTCCCCCTCCACCCCCGCCTCCACCTCCTCCGCCCGGCGGAGGTGGACAAGTAACTGGTATACCCGCATCTATCCCGGCTGGTCGTGGGGACCTCTTGGCATCGATTCAAGGAAAAGGTGTTCACTCTCTTCGCAAGACGGATGGCCCCCCGCCCCCACCTTCCCCTGCCGCACTCGCAACCAGTTCAGACAATAGCGGGAGCGGGGGAGCAGGTGGTGCAGGCGGTGATCTAACTGCAGCGCTTGCGGCTGCGTTGATGCAACGAAACAAGAAGCTAGGTGACAGCGACGAGGAAGAGGAGGAAGAGGACTGGTAGATGTGTTATTATGATGATGTGTACATTTGGTAATACTGGTTGTACTCGGCGATCGCCGTGATACTTTTAGACCTCCCTATTCCCTACTCGATGCAGATGAGCCCTGATCCCAACCTTCTTCCACTACATCTCCCTTCCGTTCTACCATGCAAGTCTTTCTCTTGGCTGGTGTTTGTATTATTGCACTACCTGACTGATGCGTCTAAGTAGAAGTCCCTTAGGATGGCCGATAGTAAACTAGCGAGTTCTCTTTCCGCGTAGCACGCTACACCCTCTGACCCTTCTGTTTACATTGCGACTCTAGTCTGAAGGTGTGTACATACTCCTCCGATAATGTCTAAATGGTAAAATTAATGGGTCTAACAGAACGAATTTCCGGCACGTCTCAACCCCTTTTGTGTGTGTGAGCTTGATTTATTGACTGCGACCTTGCAGAATTCAGGGAGGCATTCGCACTTTTTGACAAAGGTTCGCGTGTTCCGCTTTGCACTGGGAAGGGCGAATACTAACTCTTAGAATCAATGATAGACGGTGATGGGACAATCACGACTAGGGAGCTCGGTGAGATGATGCGCTCGCTGGGTCAGAGTCCGACCGATGCCGAGCTGCGAGACATGATCAACGAGGTCGATAAGGACGGTAACGGCACGATCGAGTTTGAAGAATTCCGCGTCATGATGGAGCGTAAGACGCGCGACACAGACCCCGAGGAGGAATTAAAGGAGGCGTTCAAGTTGTTCGACAAGGATGGTAACGGGAGCATCTCCACACAAGAGTTGCGGGAAGTCATGAAAAGTCTCGGTAGGCTCCTCATTTCTTCTCTATGAGAGATGTTGTGTTCTAGTCGGTGATGCCTCCTGCATACAGGCGAGCAGCTCACGAACGCGGAGGTGGAGGAGATGATGCGTGAGGCGGACGCGGATGGAGATGGCCAGATCGATTTCCGCGGTGCGCATCCCATTCCTCGTCCCCCCATACGTCCCCTAAACACTAATTCCGCGAATTTTGCGATGCAGAGTTCGTGAAGGTGCATACAATTCACACTTTTCCTGCGATGATTGTTCATTGATTGTAATTGGCGCAGATGATGGGGGGAAAGTGAATTCCCCGAGCCATCTAGAGAGATCCTGGATTGGCGTCAGCAACTCTTTGGGTTAACCAATTTGTGTGTATATACTGGAACAAAAAATTCGAATCGTAACGAAAGTAGATGATATCATGTGTATCTCAATCATGTAGGCCCTTGTACTTGTCCTGATGTCGATTCATGTCCCTTTTCTCTAATCGTGATCAATCAACTCCACACTTTGCTGTGTCGTCGATAGTTTTATGAGTGATGGAATCCCCTGTGACCACACATTCAGTGTACAGCCTGGCCCGCATATAAACCTGTTCAAAACCAAATTTGATGTACCGTAGTGCAAAGGAGTTGTATCCAGAATGTTGACACATGCCCTTTAACGGCGTGGATGCCGATGTCATCGGTTTCTGTTCGAGTTCAAAATGTGGGCCCGGTTCCTTTCTCATAGACTAAATGCGGCCGCGGAAGCGACGACAGTGGTGAAGAGGAAGAGTAATTAATGGTCTCTCGGTCGGTGATGTCACGGACTCGGAGGATCGCGAAGATCGGCGCAAATGTATTGAAGTAAATGAACAAAAACGAAAGTGTTCGAGACCCAAAGGGAAGCGTAGATGGAAGAAGAGGAAAGGCAAGGCAAGAGAGAGACCAAGAACGTGCGCATGGAGGACTTTGAGGACGTAATTGAAAACAAGAGAATAGAATGTCGAATGTTGGCGCAGAAGGCGGATCTGCATATCGGGGAGGTGTGGGCGAGGAAAGATACGAACATGCCGTAAGGCGAGGTGTTTCGAACAATCTCCACAAGCGTACTAGTACGTAACGTAACGACGCCGTTGCGCGCGACGGGCGCGCTTGTTCTCACTCGATGGGCTCTGGGGGGGCCTGTTGGCGTTTCGGATGGATGCGCCACTGTGCCAATCGATCGAGCGAACAAAATCCCTGAAACCGGTCTGCACCGCTGCACCTCTACCGCAGCGGCATCGCCCCCGTTCCACATGCCCCTCGGGATAAGTAAACGACCTTGTGGGAATGTCAAGGAAGTGGGCAGCCACTGCAGTAGTACAGCGGTAGACACTGGGATGAAGGTTTTATTTTTATATGTGGCACTAGTACTTGTGGCACTCAAGGCCTGGTCTCGGCGATCGCCGTGATGCGTTTAGCCGTCCCGCCTTGACTATTTCAGATAAACCCATCCCACCCTCAGTTTCCCCAGTTTCCATCACCACAAACCCCCTCCGTTCTAACATGCAAGTCTATCCCTAAGCTCGTTTTCGTCGTATTGCACAACCTGACTGACGCGTCTAAGTAGAACACTCTCAGGATGGCCGATCAGTTGGTGAGTGCTTTCCCTGCGTAGCATGCCAACCCTCTGACCACCGTATTTACCACGCGACGACAGTCTGAAGGTGTGCACATGCCCCTCCGATAATGTCTAACTTTAAACCTAACGGGTGTAACAGAACAAATTTCTGGTTCGTCACCCCTTTCTTTTTGAGTTCGCGAGCATGATCTATATTATTAACTGCTACCTGACAGAATTTAAGGAGGCCTTCTCACTTTTCGACAAAGGCTCGCATGTTTCGCTGAAACAGGGGGGATAAGCACTAATACTCAGAACTAACGATAGACGGTGACGGGACAATCACGACTTTGGAGCTTGGTACCGTCATGCGCTCGCTAGGCCAGAACCCCACCGAGGCCGAGCTACAAGACATGATCAACGAGGTCGACGCGGACGGTAACGGAACGATCGACTTTCCCGAGTTCCTCACCATGATGGCGCGCAAGATGCGCGACACGGACTCGGAGGAGGAAATCAGGGAGGCGTTTAAGGTGTTCGACAAGGACGGCAACGGGTTCATCTCTGCCGCAGAGTTGCGGCACGTCATGACTAATCTCGGTAAGTTCCCCTTTTTCTTGCTCTGAGAGATTTTTTTTTGTATGTTTTCATCGGTGACAACTTCTGTGTACAGGCGAGAAGCTCTCGGATCAGGAAGTCGACGAGATGATCCGCGAGGCAGATGTCGATGGAGATGGTCAGATCAATTATGATGGTGCGCATTCACTCCTCTCCTCTCGACCGCATCTCCTCAACATTGCTCCCGTCACTTACGATGCAGAGTTCGTCAAGGTACGTATGGTTGGCCCCTTTCCTCCGATCATTTGTTTACTGATCGTTGTCGATGTAGATGATGCTGGCCAAGTAATCACCCCACGCCATCTAGTGAGATCTCGGATTGGTGTCAGCAGCTTGCTGTCAACCACTTGTGTGTATGGACTGGAACTGAAAAGTACAACGAAAGTAGCTGATATCATATGTATCTCGATCGTCCGCTTGTCCTGGTATCGATTCATGTCTCTTTTTTTACATATTTACCATTTCACCCATCTGGAGTGGTCACCTTGAGTCATGGAATCTCCAGCGACCACTCATTCGGCGAATGGCCTGGCGTAAGCATACCCATCAAGTGTCCCACTGAGAGATGTTCGCAGCACCGATCAATTAACCGGCAGTTACAGGAAGTGCAGAGTTCAAGAAGGGGCAGCGAGGTCTGGCACAAGGCATCCACTGGCAGAAGAATGGGTAGCCGGGTGACGATGTAGGGCGAGTCGTCGCAGTAAGGAATATTGATAGGTCCACAGACACGGAAAGTGAGGCTCACGAAGAGGATCACTGCTCTTGTGGATCTTGTGGGTGGCCGCTAATAGGCATCTTTGGGCTAACAAGATGTACTTTGTGAGTTGTGACGTGCCGGGTTAGTAGTATGCCTGTCCCCTGTCCCACAAAGCGCGCTGATTTTGTAGATCTGGTAAGTTAAAGCTGGGGTGGCATGCTGTCACTAGCGGCCATCATCATTCGGTTTGCCCTTTTTTGTCCAGTATTGTACGTTATGCAAACACCGTGCCAGTGTTGGCAGATGTGACAGAATGTCTCTTCCTTGACTGGAGGGGGATGCCGTCCGTGTCAGGATTAGTATATCAATACATCGACTGGGCGTCCATGGACGTGCATGAACACGCACTTATCATTTCCCAGAATGTGATGTGATATTACCGCCGCGATGCCCCTCGCCGTCGTCTCTTGACTATTTCGGATAAGCCCACATCACCTCTCTACCACCACATCCTGGGCCCTTTCAAGTTCCGTACTTCCACGCAAGTCATTTTTGTGGCTCGTTTCTGATGCAACTAATCAGAACATTCTGAGATTATAAGGATGGCCAATCAACTACTGCCAGTGAGCTCTTTCCCGCGTTCCACGCTCTGACCGCTCTATTCATCTTACGACTCCAGTCTGGACTCGGAGGAATGCACATGCCCCTTCGATGATCCCTGTCAGAGCTCGCAGTCAATAACTTGTATATATGGAACTAGATTGAAAGGTGTAAGGAATGTAGTGACATCGTATATATTTTGATCACGAGGGACCCAGTACGCTTGTCCTGCAGTACTAGTGGTGTCGACTCATGTCTCTTTATAGTGGTCGTCACGGTCTATCACCACACATATATTGCTATTCCAATGGTGGTTGTGGTCATATGAGTTATGGAATCCAAGCAAAGAAAGAAAAGGGGATGAAAGTAACAGGTAGCACACTGGCACATGCTTGCTGTCAGAGACAACTCGGACACCATCGGAAGCAACAGCTTCGATATTAATGTGGGAAGTCATGTGGCGCATTAACCGTCAAAAGACACGGAATGGACTCGGAAAAGGCAAGATCTGAAATCACCCCAGAAACCACCCCGACGTAGGTCGAGGTGCCAGTAAGCCCCCAAATTCTGAAGGGGGCAATTGTTTGGTTTAGCGTGGTTCCAAACCAAATGCAGTAACTACCCATCCAAATGCGGTAACCACCGTAGTTGCACCTGGTGCGGAGTTACACCTGGTGCAACTCGTGTCGTAACTCAGGCAACTCAACCCAGGTGAGTTAGAGTTAACTACAAACTCTCCGGCAACATTACTAGTCCGAAGCTCCGTCGGAGTCGGAGGTTACCGAGGCGGACATGGGCGGGGGAAGACAGGCACATGAAGAGGTGCCAGTGCAGTGGAGTGGGCGATGAAATTTGATGAAAGGCGACTCTGGTCAAAGATACAAAACGAAACACTTGGGGATCTAAATCTACCCCCGAAACTACTCTGGTTATGTAGGCCACGGACCTGTAATTGAAGCCTCTGAATCCTGGGAACGGGGTGCCAGTGACCGCTGTGGACATCAGCTGTGGCAGGCATACTAGCCTGAGTACAGCCCTACTATCGCTCGGTGGCAATGGCTCAGGCTTCTAACTAGTAATGGCTACGAACATTCGCTTGTCAACGGCGTTTATTCTGATTGTTACATTAAACTCTACAAGATGAGGGTGGTACCACCGTGATGCTTTTCAGTTAGAGCCTTGTCTCGACCATTCCAAACAGATAACCCCGCATCCCACCTTTCCACCACTACATACAGTCCCTCTCCGTGCCACTACTATTGCAAGTCTTTCTCACTTTTATAACCAGTTTTCGTCTGATTTCGCGACCTGACTGACTGACCGATCTAAGTAGAACTTCCTAAGGATGCCCAATCAACTGGCGAGTTGTCTTTCCGTGTCACGGTAGCACGCCACACCCTGACTCGCCGCCCATTCTATTCACCTTGCAACGCCAGTCACCAGGTGTGCACACGGCCCTCTGATAATCTCTTAATCGTAAAATTCATGGTTTAACAGAGCAAATATCCGGCACGTTGCCCTTTTCTTTCGGGCATATGAGCGCCATCCATTACTAATTGAGGCCTTGCAGATCTTAAGGAGACCTTCTCACTTTTCGATAAAGGTCCACGCACTCTGCTTATATGCGGGGAAGAACGAAACGCTTACTCTCAGAGATGAACAATAGATCATGATGGAAAACTTACCATCAGTGAGCTCCATACCGTCATACGTACGCTACAAGGCAGGAACCCCACCAAGGCCGAGCTGCGAGGTTTGATCAAGGAGGTCGACGCGGACGGCAATGGTACCATCGAATTTCCAGAATTCCTCACTTTGATGGGGCGCAGGACTTCCAACGACGTCTCTCAGGACGAAATGTTGGCGTCATTCAGGACGTACGACAAGAACGGCGATGGTTATATCACTAAATCGGAGTTACGGCAAGTGATGGCTGAACTCGGTAGGCTCCTTCTCTTTCTCCCTCCAATTTTTTTTTCTCTTTTCTGTGAGAAACATGTCCGTATTCTCATTAATGAAATTTCTGTATACAGGCCATGAACTCACGGACGAGGATGTCGAGGACATGATCAGTGGAGCAGACCTCGATGGGGATGGCAGGATCAATTATGGAGGTGCGCGTCCATTTCTCTCCTCCCGTCCGCATCCCCTGCAATTCGCTACCCTCACAACTTTTGTGATGCAGAGTTCGTCAAGGTACATGCAGTTCGCGCCTTTCCTGCGAGTCACTTGGTCACTGATCGTTATTGGCGCAGATGATGCAGCAAACGTGATCATGCCATGCCGCCCACTGAGATCTCGGCTTGGCGTCAGCAGCTCGCCGTCGATGTCTTCTGTGCCTGAACTGAAACTGAAAGAATGCAAGGGACGTAGTTTGATATCTTGTGTATTTGGATCACGTAGTAACCTGTGCTTGTTCTGGTGTCGATTTATGACTCTTGTCCTTTACAATGTGATCGTTCGCTTATATTCCAGTATGCTGTCCTCAGCGACCACTCATTCAACGAATGGCCCTGGAGTAGGCACGGCCAAATCAGGTTTGTCTCTGGAAAGGTTCACAATACCAATCCATGACTCGTCGGCTACGGGGTGCCTGTAGGCTATGATATGAGCTAAGCCCGAAACCTTGTGCAGTGTATCGTATGCTATATCTCCTTCAGTGAAGAGGCTGGTGAGTGAGTCGGATGATTACATCACAGTGACTCGCAGCCCGCAGCAGTGTTGGGCGAGACGTCCCTGTGTGACTCGGAATTACGACCAAAGTCGACAATTATGCTTTTCTTGTACGTGAGGTGATTCATCTGAACTCTGCCTCGGAGGAAGAGGAGAACATCGTGGATTGTTATATGTTCGACGAAAATTCGGCAATTATCGAGGGCGCTTGTCCACGACAAATAAAAATTGACTCGACGTATTGTAGAGCAAAAGCGTGCAAGTTGTACAGGTGAGAACATTAAGCACGGCCGTCCGGAATGCCACCGTGGGTACCGAAAACGGATGGTAAGGATGACGGTCGATATGTGACAGAGCCGCTGGACAGGTAGGGGTGTGCGTGCGTGTACTTGGCAGTTAAGATAGCTGTTATCCGAGGGGGTATAAAACAGAGGGACATAAGGAGTGCATTAATGCCATTTTAGGTGGCGCAGTAAAAAGAAACTGGTAAATGACATCATGTTTCATCTGGGTTCAAAGGACGTGCCCGATTCCTTTCTCCTAGACAAATGCGGTCGCGGAAGCGGCGACAGTGACGAAGGGGAAATTGGGCTCTCGGCTGTGCCCTCCTCCGAAAGCTGCTGCTGCTGAGTCGGTGACGCCACAGAAGATGGCGAAGATCGACGTGAAATGTACGGCGGGGGCAGAGGTTTTGGCTGCTCTTCTAGGACGGGAGAGTTAATGTGGACTGCCGATGTATCCAGTGCCAGTGATAGGTCATCCAGGATGGCACGTGGAGGAGGCCGTTCGACTTGAGCCTCCAGTAACTATGAGACCGACTTGCGGTGAGCCGCTCCGAGTCCCCGATCTATTGAATGAGAAAGTCCGCACCTCAATCCGTAGCTCTTCTCCGGCGAATTCACCTTCCATTTCCTCGGGACCTAAGAGCTTATTACCCTTGCGGAAGATTTCCCCTTCCTCAGTGACCCAGCTCCTCGAGCTGGTATTTAACAAACGTACGATCAGTAAAACGGATGTGAACGGAGATGTTACTGTAGCTCACAGATCAGTGGGTGAACGAGTATCGTCCTCAGCCTCCTGTTCCGCCTCTTGCTCCGCCTCCTCTTCGTCCGAATCCGCTACGGCAAAGCCACGAGGGCTCAGCACTGGTTCGACGATTTCAGGTTCTGGGGGAGCCTTTCCTTTACCTTTGTCTAATCGCGGTGTTGATAAGGAATCATCATCAGTAAGCTCCTCGGTATCGCCGCGTGGGGTAACAACATGATTGCCGGGATGGCTGCTACCATTGTCAGTTCCATGGGTGCGAGTCGGTGGGTTCCCTAGTCCGTTCACATCTATACCTAAGCCTTGAATATGAGCCCTAGGTCTAGGGGAGGTATGGGCTATGAGAGATATGAGTGTGTCGTTCAAGCCGAGGAGTTCATCTAGGCGAGCCGAGTCCGAACAGGTTCGAATGATCTCTACAAGGGCAGGTAACAATGCCTTTGCCCGATCGATGAGCTCAAGATCTTCTGCTTGCATCTCGGATGCGCTTCTCTCCGAATGTGTCGAGCGAGAAGATAGGTCCTGAAGCTGATCTCTGCACCGCTGCGCCTGTAGTACAACCTCATCCTCGTTCTGTGTGCCGCCCGAGATAAGAAAACTGTCCAGGCTGCGAGACTCGACCGTCTTCTCTTCATCCTTGCGGAACGTCTTGGCAAGCCTGCTCTCCTCAATCATTCCCCAAACCCCTTTACCCTGCCCTCGACCACTGAAACTATTTGCGGATGATGGTTGAGCATTCCGTTCTGCCTCCTCGGTGTTACGTGTACACGAATTCAAGATGTCACGACACATCCTACGGAACAGGTCTATTTTTGAGGTCTTTACTTGAGCGCAGAGCAACGTACCGGGCCATTTCCTCATCATCAGGTGGGATGTTGAGATCCAGGCAACGCATAACATGATTCGCCCTTAAACCAGAGCTAAGCGCCATGACGCCCGCTAAATCAAGGGGGTTCATTGTTAGGTCAAGATGAAGCAACGACACTGATTCCGGAAGAAATTCCGCCAAGGCAATGGCTCCTGCTGACGCAAGACCCGTTGATGACAGGAACAGTCGCTTGAGCGCTGTGTTGAGGGTGAATGCTGTGCGCAGGGATTGAACCTAAATATACTATGTGTTAGACAGTCGGTGATCAGCGAACAGATCGCACCTACCCCATCGAGTCCTGGGCCACAACATGGGTTCTTACTTAGATCAAGTGTTTCAAGACATGTATTGTATTTCTGTGCTGCCCGTTTAGCAATGCTCCCATCGTTGTGTGAAGACGCACCAGTGCCTCTGCGATAGCAACGAGCCCGGTCACGTCAAGTTTATTCTCGCTAAGGTTCAAAACTTTCAGCGTTCGGTTACGCTTCAGCACTTGGGCAACGTAAGTGATCCCGGCCTACAACACTTCAACGGGTACTCCTCAGGGGTCACACAATCAGGGCTCACTCGGATATCATTACCCTTGAGGTCCAGGGTCCTGAGAGCACCGAGCCGAGGAAGGGCGTCGAGTGCCCTCACTTTATCTAGCAATGCGGCGCTTGGTCCATGGTCTAGATGTGATCCTTGGTGGCCCGAAGATGATACAGAATGCCGCGTTGTAATGCCACCTTGAGCCGACGACGTAATTAGCGGGATTGGCTGGCCCGTAGCCGACAGCGGATCCCCTACAGCTGTCGAAGACGCGGGGGGACCTCGGCGCGATCGAGGAATGTATGGAGTATACGTCGGTTGGAGGGTCTGGGTCGGGTGTCGTGGTGGAGGTAACACGCCACTCGGTCGCGACGGCACAGGAGGGGGAAATTGGCTGGCAGTGTTGGGCAATGGTAACGGAGAAGCCGCTGCTGGGGACAAGGGCGGTGTAGATGGTGCAGATGATGCGGGCGTTATACCACCCGAAACGACGTCCGGATAGTCACGGATCATCAATGCGATTGCAACGGCGCCCGCGGAGGTGATACGATTATGCCTCAGAGATATGTTTCGCAGCGATGACGTCCGTACCGCATGCGCTATATCTGGTTAGCAAAACCGCTCATAAGCACATCGTCCCACTGCGCACCTAATGCCTCCAGTGCCTGCGGCTTGAGAAAACAATCGTCTAATTTGAGCGATGACAAACCAGCTCGGGGAGCTTGGGGGAGGGCATTCGCGATATACTCGATCGACCGTTTATCCAGCGAGTTCTGTGAAAGGTCGAGAAACTGGAGCGTTTTTGACTACAAAAGAGGTTAGCCACAGTCAAGTCCGTGCCACGAGCATTACAAGCCTTAATCATGAAAGCGCCGATTAAGCGGAACGCTGGCGCTTTCAGACGTCGATTCGAGGCAACGGACAGGAATGTGAGAGTTCCCGGAATGAGAAGTGCGTGTAACATCGGTTTTAATATCTGTGTACGGGATCAGTCCGTTTGAACGTGTAAGGATGACTGGTACGGACTCGTTCTTCCAAGGCACACTCCTTGAATGTTAATCTGCGTAAGCCCCATTCGATCGTAAACACGTCAGAGAGGATCGCAGCCTCTGTGAGGTTCAGCTGAACGCCAGAGAAGTCGACAGTGCGAGGTATTGTCTTTGTGGCATTCTGGTAGACGATCAGACGCGTCGGGGGATAACGGACAAGTCGATTACCTTGAACGCAGCAGAAACCTCTGCAGATGGAGGTTCATCTCGGCTCGCACAGCATTCCTTATAGAATGATTCGACCTTCTCTAGGCTCCACCACTCGTCAGGATCGCCCCCCTGGCTTACCGAGTTTCCTCGTACGACCCGTCGCCGGCGCTCCGCTTCGCGCTGCTCGATGGATTTTTTCTCTTCCTTGAGTGTCGGGGTGGAAGGCGGATTCGCAGCAGATATTGGATAGACGGTAACGAGCTCTGGAAGGATGAAGTGGGCCCGCTTGAGTGCCCTCGCCTCGTCCCCTGTGATTAACTGTGGCTGGGTTTGGGTGGGGAGAAATTTCGAGATGCGGGAGAAAAAGGATTGCTGAGTAGGAGGAGGGCGTTTAAGGATTGATTTGCCAGGGATTGGGATTGTGACGGCTGAGGAGGAAGGGGCACAAGAGGGAGTAGGAGAGGCCATGAAGTTGTAATGGAGGTATCATGAAAATGAGGCGCCCAATTACTTTGTAAGTCTAGTCTAGCTCAGGCTCTAGTCTACTGTAATAAATCTTTACAAATAACTCGAATTCATCATTCTCATTCGCGCTCTACTCCCACTCCATCTCACCCGTTATTATGATAAATATCAACCATCTAATTACAACAACTGAGCTTCCGCATCAATACACGTCCATGTAATCTTTGCACCGATCCCACAGACGAACCCAGCGCCCACCACTCCACTGTCTAACCCGTAACCAGCCATCGTGTGGTGAGACCCGCTCAATCCAAACAAGTAGCGAACAGATAGCAAAATCCGCGTACGAAAGTTCCCGACCCATCGCAACGAGTCCGTCCCCGTCTGGACCACTGTTTTTGTCCAGTAGGGTTGCGAGAAAGTCAAACTTCTCTTTCACCGCTAGCCACGCGCCCTCGCGCTGCGGTCCAGGCGCAAGATATCCCGGCATCCCTGCCACGGTAGGTCCCCGGAAGTGAGCCTGTACATGCTCGGGGAGCCGCATGTGGCTGATGGGAATCATGATGGCGAGAAGAGGCTTCACCACCACATCGTTCAAATAATGCACAAAGGCAAGCTGGAGCGCCCTGGACCCGTCAGGGAACACTGGCCTTGCCGGGTGAGTCATTTCCAGGTATTCGACAATGGCGTTGGCGGAGGAGAGAACGATGGGTGGCTCGGATGCTCGCTGGGGCACCATAATCGCGGGAAGCGCGTATACAGGCCGTCCATCTCGCCCAACGGATGCAGGAGGTGCGCCGATGGAACGCAAAGTTCGTTCCACATCTTGGTATTCGACCCAGACCGTTCGGTAAAGCAGCCGCTTAAAGTTGAGCACAAACCTTAGAGAACGGGTCCATGAGGTGAATGAAGTGAATGAATGCTATCGAAGCGAAAATCTTACCGTATCCGCCATATATTAGGAGCCCATGCTTCAGGACTCGCAGAAGGAACGTCATACAGGACGATATTGGGAGGCGCCATGAAGCGAATGTACAAGTGCAGTTGCCATAAGGACCGACTAGCCATTTATGCTTTCGACCAAAGCCTTCGACCAGAGCATCGGCACGAGCTGCGACAGATACTATTTCCAAGTCATGCTTTCATCAAAAGGCCGGGGGTGGCGGAATGTGTCGTGCGGCACCGGTGTGCGAGACACCAGACAATTACCATTTACATTTTCCCTCCGTTGTAACGTGGGGCGGTAAGAGGGGACTTCCGACACTGGGAAAACTAACCATTCTGGGCTGCATCAGCCGCCACGAGCTATAATACATAAGCCCGGATAGAACAACTAGCGGTCAAGGACGAGAATAAAGTCGCTTACTGTAGGCTGTACGGCGCTGGGCTAGGATCAGTGGTTGCACTGCGTGAGGCGTCCGAATTGGAGTAGCTCCATTAACTTGCATCATAAGTTATGTACAAGAGACGGACACATTTGGTTAGGTGTCCGATGCGCGCTTGTCATCATGAATCCTAAGTGAGTCGAAGCCAATGCTGTGCAGAAAGTTGCCGTCGATGTCGGTGACGGCAACGTAAGCCACGTGATAATCGAAGAGAAACCACTCTCACTGCCTTCTCGAGTTGTTCGAGTATCACTTGAGTGTTTGAACTGTAGAAGGATACATGCATCTAGGTGGGAAAAGTATGAGACCAAAAGCCCGCCTTTACCATGATCACAATAAACTACAATGCCTTGGGAATATTCGTGTCAAAGGCTGTTCGCTGTCGTGCTGTGATATTTTTAACACTGCCCCCATCTGTTATATCATTAGAACGCACAGTAACTAGCGGACAAAAATAGGTGGTCTCTGTAAGACAGCCGTACCATCGGTGCCAACCCCGGGCTTGAGAGGCAAGTATGAGATAATTGCCTTTCCCAAAATCATGGTGCCCTTTCAAATCCGAGTCAAGTTGTCCCAACGCCAGGGCCAAGCTCTTAACTCCGCGTATCAAACATTGTCAAAAATGCAGTGTTTTCAGAATTGTATCCGAAGGGGTGGATCGCGGCAGGTACAACCCCTGGGGCGACCGGCGCCGGATGGTTCTGCAGGTAGGTAGTATGAGATGGGGATGTTATTGGTTGCGTGGCGACGAGTCATGCTTACACAATTCGAACGGAGGAAACCCCGCAATGGATCTCGTCAGAATCACCGGCCTCAACACTGAGCGGGTCGTGAGATGATCACGAACGTACGGATGCTGTGTCCATGTACTGCGCCCGTGCGAGGATGTTTGATTGACGGAACGGAAGTGATCCCGTGACTTGTAGGAGGGAGGTAATCATGTGACCAAAGTTCATGTGACCCAGAGTCTGTTGATCGTGTGCCTGGGGTCACTGAACGACGTTAAAGAAGGTTCCATTGCCCTGCTTGCCTCTCTCTCTAAACCACCAGTCCACCACCCCTCATCCCTCTCCGCACGCGTCTCTGTATGGCTCGCAAAGGTGCTACTACTGGCGAACCCCGTCGCTCCTCCCGCATCAAGGACCAGGCCAAGCCTGAGCCCCCGCTAAAGAAGGCTCCAGCCAAGCCTCGCACCAAGAAACCCAAAGCTACTGGGGAAGATGGCGACGCGGCTGGCAAGGAAAAGCCAAAATCAGCTGCACGCGGCAAGAAACGCACCTCGGCTGAGAAGGATGCGGAATCTGCACCGCCCGCCGTGAACGGCGGCGAGGACGCCCCACCACCCGCCAAAAAGGTGAATTTCCGCCCTCGTGCACACGTTACAAAATTAATTGTATACCCAGGCCAAACCTGATTCTCAGGTTGCTGCTAAGCCTGCCTCCAAGTCTGCTACCAAACCACCGTCCAAGGCCGCTGCGAAGCCCATCTCTAAGGCTGCGGCAACTGAAACACCTGCAAAGCCCGCTTCCAAGGCTGCAGCTGCTGAACCAACTGCAAAGTCCACCTCTAAGGCTGCTGCCGCAGAGGCTGGAGCGAAGCCCACTTCCAAGGTTACGGCGAAGCCTGCTTCGCGTGCAGGGAGTCGCAAGCCTGTGTCGAAGGTCTGCGAACCTGAATTAGGCAGCATTCCCCGTTTGATAACGGTTTCTCATACAGGCCGACGTTGAAAAGAAGAATGACCCAGTGGCACCAACTCAGGCGCCGATTGCAGAGGAGCCCGAAGCTGAAGCTGCCGTTGCAGGGGTAAAGTGACCCATAGCTACTTGACAAGTCCCTTATCACTCACATCTTCTCGCAGGCAACCTGATCTTGTTTTTCCTTGAATATCGCTGGTCCCCGATACTGCTACCTCCACCGATTACTGAGATATCTATGACATTGTAGGACCCCCTTGCCCCGTCCTAACGGAACCTGTGTTTGTTGCATTATTTGTCGCTGCTATATGTGCTGTGTTGTACTACCTACAGCTCTACTGGGTTTCTATTATGCAACGTTTACTATCCTTTGTACTTTTTTTTTTCACTACATGCGATGTCTTTGCTTTCAAGCTCTCTGAAAGTGCTTTTTACCCTGCCATCTGAATATTGGATCCGAGCCCTGAGCGTCCGATGAGGGCGAGGCGTGGGTGAGGCGTCTTGCGATGGTGATGATTAAGATTGCGGTCGTGGGCACAGCGGGCGTCTCTTGCATTACATCACTCTTACTGTATGTCTGAACCAAGGCGGTCAGCACGCCTCGCCGCGAACACCGTAGCTACAACCGCAACTGCCACCGCCGCTGCGGCGGTGAGTGAGGTTATGATGTATTGAGACTCCTTCTGACGCTAGCTGTAGGCCGAGGAACTTCCCCCCGCTGAAACTCCAGCAACTCCGGCACTTGTACCAATCGATGTTGGGGATAGCCTTCCGTCGTACATTCTGAAGAACGAACAAGGTGAAGATGTCGACGTAGCTAATCTTACCGATGAGAACGGCGTAATCCTCTTCTCCATTCCCAAGGCCGACACCTGTGAGTCCTACTGGGCTGTGCCACCAACCCGAGCCTTATCAGTGGCACAGCGGGCTGCACGACGCAGGCGTGCGGATTCCGCGATATCTACCCTAGTTTCACGGAACACAACTTTACCGTTTACTGTCTTAGTCACGATGAACCGGATGCTCAAAAGAAATGGCGAGTCAAGGTATGCAACATCTACTTCTACAATACGTGTGTGAAACCCTAACCGGCCTAACCTTTCATCGCCACACACAGAAGGAATTCCCGTACCCTTTACTGTCTGATCCTGATCGTGTCCTCATTGCCGCACTCGGTGCAAAAAATACACAAGGTAAGACAAAGCGTGGGCATTTCATATTTACGAAGGGAGGGAAACTTGTGGAGAGGAAACTCCCAGTCTCCCCAGGCGAGAGGTATGCCATCGTTCGCTCACGGAATCCACTTGCTGACTCGGATGCATGTGCACCGACTGATAACAGCCCTACCCTCGCCCTTGAATTTGTCAAGTCGTTGGATGCAAAGTCTGCGTCGTAGAGTCTACTGAAGGGAAGGGTTTTTGTATGGTCGTGTAGGATTATTGCAATACAGCACAGGATATTGTCCGTAGACGCGGTGATGACGACGGCCCGATTGGTCATGCGAGAACTCCCGCAGTCCCACTCCCATCAGGCTGTGCTAGATCTCAAATAAATTTTGTCTACACTCCCACCATGTTCAAGTCTGCAGCGACAAAACTTGCTCATAGCTCTACAGTATCCACTATAGCGGGAAACAAGGCCTTACGGCCGCTTCAGGATCTCATCACTGCCGAAAAGGCGATAATCACATCGTGAGAATCCCGATTCGTTACTTCAATTTCCTGCCGTCCGTCCCATGAACGGCATCTCCTTTCCTCTTCCTCTTTGACTCTTTCTGACCTCGCATACAGCCTCGAACAGCTTAGCATACACTTCTCGCGAGCGTCAGAGGCTCTGCGTACTTGGGGCCATGGCGAAGGAGACGATTTATCTGTGAGTACACCATATGGTCCCACTACTTATCTCTGAAGCACGTTTCAGGACACGCTCGGCACATCCACCAAACTCCTCTTGGAATTCTGTCTTTCTCTTAAAAAATTTTCTGCACATGAGCAAACCATTCGTGAGCACATGAAGGCGGTTCGGACTCAAGAAGAGAGTCTTGATAGGCTCAAGACCCGTCGCAAGGCGGTGGCTTCGAAGGCCGACTCTGCCGAGCGCAAACTCAACAAAATGGACTCAACGCACAAGGACGCACTCGCACAGTCCAACGTGCTTGAGCAGTTCCGAGATACGATACGCGAGCTCGACGCAGAAATCTTTACAGGGGAGGCGAAGCTAGGGGATTTGAAGCGTACGGCAACCAAGGCTTGGATGATCCTCAAATTCAGCGGTCTGGAAGAATGCTGTCGTAAAGGCCTCGTATGTCTCGACAGTCATGTGTGCTGTTGTTCACATCTGATTCACATACCTAGATTGTCGCTGAATCTGGCAAGCTAATCATGGCCGAACTTCCTCAGGAAACGACCGGGCCAAGCTTCGCCCGCCCGTTTTACACGGGTAATGTTCGCACTGAGGCATATGCCGCCGATGCGCTGCGTGCTCTAGGCGAGATTTCGATTGACGCCTCCATCCCATCGGGTCGAGCGCAACTTCCAATGGATGTCAATTATCAGGACAGCGATTTTAATCCCATGCATTTCCCAGACAATGATTCTAGTGCGAGCTTTGGCCAGGGTGGTCTACCTGGCGATGGTGTCGGGCCCTCGCAATATCGCGGTCGATCGTCGTTGGGAGAAGTAGGTGACTATGGCAGGTTACCTGCAACCTCCCATGGGGACGAACATGGCGCCTTCCCACCTCAGCCAGACGTAACTCGCCTTCAATCCTTCATTTCACGGAAACAACCTCCTTTGTCATCTCCCAACACCACCTTGAGAGATGATTTGCCACCTTTGTCCCAACAAGTCGTGTCGCCCACCCCAACTGGCGGGCGCTTCACAACTTTCCCGGGCAGGCGAGACTCTGCAGCACAGATGATTGCGGAGCCTCTGTCAGCTTCAAGGTCCACGTTTGATGATATGGGGCTGCTTGCCCCTCCTGAAGGAGATGCTGAAGACGCTGTACCAAAATATGAGGCCATCGAGGGAACTCGCACGCCGCCCCCAGCACCCCCGCCCGGCGCAGCGCCTCCGGCCAACCTGTACGGGGGTTACGACCCAGGATCATACGACTCTGAATCCCCTTTTGTCCCGGATAATCCAAGCGAGAAGGAAGATGACATCCAGCTACCGTACATGGCAAGCGAGAGGAGGGTGCCCTTTGGTTCGCGGCCCTTGCCGATGCCACGCCAGTTGGCGCAAGCTGATCGTGAAGTTGTAACCACCGAGGTACGTGGTGTGCTAATATCCACTGAACCTGATTTGATTCCCGATCCTCTACAGACACCGTCGGCACCAACCGAAGAGGAAAATACGCCTACCGCAACTGCCCAAGCTCTGACTCCACCTCCCCCAGTAGAGGACCTGGATGATGAACAGGCATTAAATGCTGCCGCTGCACGCGAAGTCTCGCGCGAGCTTGACTCCCTTATGTATCAACCACCCACTCTCATGCCGAAGAGTTCGCCCCCTCAAACTTCGGTTCCTGTCACACTGAGCATTCCACCAGTGGCATCCTCTCCGCCTCGGTCCAGCAGCGAGTCAGTTACTCAACCGGCATCGCCCTTCACGCGCTCACGCGGTCGTGGGCCCGGATCGCCGCAAACGCCTCGAAGCTCCACAGAACAACCCCCGAGTGATGTCGCCCCATCACCTTATGTGGCGCAAGTTTCTTTGTCACCAAAGCAGCCTGCATCCCTACCGCCGCCATATATTGCGGCTGCGCTTCCGACCTCTCCCTCACCATCCAATACCAGTACCCCGCCCTTCCGAACGCCACCAGAGGGTCCGCCTAGCCCCACCTTGATGCAGCGCTCCCTGCCGCAATCACCGGCGGTGTCACATTCTCCCGCGAGGCCGGCACCGCGCCCTCGCACAGGGGCTGGCATGATTTCAGTCGCCGCTTTCCGACGGCAGGCTCCACGCACGGGATCCGAACCCCAGCCTTCTCCCTCTCCTGACCCTCGAGACGTAAGCCCCTTGTCAATCAAGAAAAAGGACTTGCGGAATTCGTCAAACGCGCCGCGGATGAGCGGTTCACTCAACCCACTACCATCGTTGCCAGGTGCGCTACCGTCGGGGCCGGTTACATATACACCATCAGAGCAGAACCTGAACCAGGAAGAAGAGTTTGACTACCTTTCGGCGTATTACCTCAATAATGGAGGAGATGAAGAATCCCCTGCGAACCCGAATGTCTTGCGCTGATTTATGATGACCGCGTATATATGCTCGTCTTTGATGTAATCGACTGAATGTATTAATACATCTTTCCTTGATAACCCTAACCCAAAAATATGGCTCTACCTGGCAGTGCATATAATCACAATTGACTTGTAATTATAACCACCAAACACCATGTCGAGCTCACGATCCCAGGAGGATACCTACGAGGCTCAAAACGACCAACGACTTGACGAACTTCACTCCAAGATCCGCACACTTCGCGGAGTAAGTCCTGGGTGTCATCCCCACTGCGTCGTGATCCTTACGACTACGACCTGCAGGTTACCACTGACGTCTACGATGACGCGGAACGCCAGAACTTGGTCCTCGACGAGACGGTTCGTTTCTGCTTTCCCGGTTTTCACATGCTTTCGCAACTGACCCTCCTGGGGGTTCGCGCCCCGTAAAAGACCAATACGTTCAGCTCCGTCGCATTCGGTTTCGTAGCCTCGGCCGACCGCATGACCCGCGCGTTCTCACCGAACACGACGAAGATGATGCGGATCGTGATGGCCGTCGTCGGGTTCTTTTTCGGGTTCTGGTTCTTCAGGCTCCTGTTTGGCCGTCTATTTGGCCGGTAGATGGTGGCTGGACTGGTTACGTTGGGTCTGGTCGTCGCTTTGTATCGAGTTTCGATTATAGCTCGCTGACGAGGTGGTTTATAGATACAGTAGTCGCATTCTCACACTCATGCTTATAATTTCCCCCATGCTCGTTGTATACATGCATAATTTTATGCAATATCACACTTCGTATCTTTCCTGTGCGCGTTTTATGTGTCAGTGTTGGCGATGGAAACACTGGACCTGCACGAGACATGAAAGATGGATATTTATGATCCTCGGGGCTGTCTTCTTCGAGTGATGCAAGAATAGTGCACCCTTGCAACCTGGGGGTGGGCCCATCACGATGATGTACGGTGCCAAACGACACACCTTTGAAACAAGGAGTCCGAAATGTGCCCTCCTAACGACACTACTGTGAGACGGCAATGATGACTTATTGGGCCCCCAAAAAACGAAAAATAGATCCCCCGGGATCATGATGCACTAGATGTAGCTTGAGAATCCTCGGCCTCGACTGAGACTGATAGAAGAAACCTTGCCAATGGAAGGCAAAAATATATATATTAAGTACGGGGTCCAGGCCGCAATGAGTATGAACCCCTTGGGCGCGGGTCCCTTGTCTTGGTCGTGCAAAATATGTAACGGGCAGCAGACAGCAATTGAACGCCGCTCTGCTGATCATCGAGCCAAGTCGCACAGTAAAACGTAATGGGCAGTGGTTGTTGATTGATTGAACACTTTGAAATCAAATCAAATACACCTGCTGTTGTGAGACCGCCCGCCGGCGGTTAGGATTGAAGGTTGAGAGTGTAAGGTACGAACCCGAATACTAGTAGGCCGAGTACGGAGCCTAGGAAGCAGGGATGGTCGAGGGTCCGAGTCGCACGCATCGCTTTCTCATTCATTATCGGCTCCGACTGTAAGCATGGGCGTGACTTTGACAGCCAGGGGTGTGCCATTCCGGCGATGCCTTCACCGGTGACACTACCTGCGGCAACTATCCAAGATGATTTCACAACGGTGCTTTCCGAGGTCCACGCTGGCATCATTCCCTCAGAGAACGTCTGGCTCTCCTGCTACAAGGACGGCGAACCTTCCGTACACGGAAAGATTGCCGTGAGCCTCCACGAGAAAGATCGCGATCGTATCGAGCTCGTCGGAACGGGTGGCGTCGGGCTCACGCGTACGTCGCAGGTGGGCCATTCAAAAATTTTGCGCGCAGAAAACACTCATCGATCCTCGATCCATCGTTCTCTCGTCCGCTGATTTCGGACCCCTTGGTGTCTGCGTTTTTGGTACAACTAGTTCAGGTACACCGCCCGTTGTTTGGGACTTGGGATCGATTCTGTGGATTTCATCTCTTCGACCGAGGTATACGCGGATCCATCACACTCGGACGAGAAACGTGTGAGTAGTACTGCACGGTTGCCCGGCGTTTGCTGATGAGACTACGAATAACGGCGCTCACGAAACTTCTCCCATGATAGCCACGTCAAATTCCGTCCTTTGCGATTTCCAACGGGCTTCTTGTAACCGCCTTACTCGACGGCACACTCTCGGTGTACAATGTCCCGTCCTCTCCATCAGTCAGGGCTACGTATCCTAAACCGACCACGCACACCATCGAACCCGTCGTGGCGACAAAGCTGCATAAATCCGTCGTTAACGCGCTAGAGATCTTACCCGGGACTTCACCGGATCCGTTGCTCGCCTCCGCAGGCTCGGATTTCACCGTCAACCTCACACGCCTCTCCACCCCATCAAGCACGCCACACAGTCTCATACCCCTTCTATCTCTGAAGGGACACCTGCGCCCAGTAACGGCGCTGCTCCCCCTTTCGACCGACTCTCTGCTCTCCGCCAGCACGGACGGTTCACTTCGCATGTGGAACACCCGATCCGGCGCACAGCAGGCAATGTGGACGATGCCCAAGTCCGCGGTCGCACTCGCGGCGGCTAGCACCGACGACGCAGGAAGGAGTGCATGGGTGGCGCTCGCAGATGGGGATGTGCGTTCGGTCGACACGCGCGCGAATACGTCCGCGTCGAAGTGGTTGGCGGGGACGTTCGCCCGCGCGATCGCTGCATCCGCTGATGGGCTGGAGATTGCCCTCGGGGCTTCCGACGGTACGGTTGCGCTATTCGACGTCCGCGGTGGCACCGTCAGGAAACGTTGGAGACGCTGTGGGGCGGCCGTTGAGTGCGTATCGTTCGCGCCCGATGGCCGCGTTGTAGTCGGTGGAGAAGACGGGCTGCCTTATGTCGTGGACTGCACGACGAGAGGAGGCGACCGAGCCGGGTCACACGTTTGCGAGCTGGTGTTTGGGAACGTCGAGGCTGTACGAGCCCTCCACGTTTTGGGAGAGGTGGTATACATGGCAGGTGATGGGGGTGTCGTCCGAAAATATCAGTTGTAGAGTGCGAGTGTGTACGAGATGAGATTGTATAACTGAACGTGGTATGTCTGTAACAATATCTATTTGATGCAGATGAGATGGCCAGATTAGCCCAAACCCGGGCCCAAAACGGACTGCCTCGGGTCATCCTCTGTCCCTCGTCTCCTTTCTCTGAACACTGATGTCGCCTGGGCCATTCGCTTTGCGCATTCAATACGGTACGACGTCGCACTTGCATCTCACAGGACGATACCTGATTCGCACGCAGGTATCATCGGTGGTTTCGTCCCACCCAACCCTTCCGCCGTGCATAGTCTCACGTTGGAGAGCACCTACACCCCACATATCCTCCTCCTTTCCCAATTTCCATCGGCTCCGGCGGCCCAACAAGTAGAGCTGAAACCCAAGAACATTCCAATCTCCGACGACACCACCAGTCTGATCAAAGAACTGGAGGGCATCCTGCGCGAATTGCCCACCGAGGAGGTGCCCTCGGCGGATATCTACGGGAGTAACATCGGCATCTTTTGGCAGGGCTCGGATGGATACATGTGGGCGAATTCTGCACCTGAAGGTTGTGGAGAATCCGACAGTGGCACCGTGGTGGTGACGAAGGATAACAAGGACGCCTTTAATCGCGCCGTGGAAATTACAGAAACTTTAGTGAAGAGGGGTGTGGCTCAAGGGGGCATTTAGGGATACGACGATACAGTGGGAGCAGTATACTCGATAGATAGATCGCAACCTTAAGCTTTGTGGCGTGCCACCGTACCTGGGCGTAAAGTGTGCTCGGAATTACTTCTAACGATAGGACACTATCACATATTATGGGAGCGACGCAGGCAGGCGACGAACTTGAACCACGTAGCTCCGTAAGGTTCGGGCTCCAGTCACTGGCTCACAAGCTTGTCGGGGATTATTCACTCCTAGCACTCCGGGTCTGCTCACATCTAATACTGTTGCCCGATCCTCCGATGTGTTCCCATCCTGATTATACGTATTGGGTGTGTTTTTGCTGGGAAATGTTCAAATTCGCATTCCAGTTTGCCTTTGCCAAGTCACCAGAGCGCTCGGGAAATACAGGAGTAAGACCAGAACACTGGATTCTTGCCCATGGTGTCACGATGAGCGGCATCGCAGTGGACACGGACAAGGAAATGCATCGAACCTCCGGCAAACAATCGCGGGCAAGCATACAAACGCACTATCGGCAATTTACGGCTGCCACCGGCCCGTCTCAGCACCTTTTTCAAACCCCCACTCCCCACTCACGGCTGACAACCTGGCTTTCGGCTCCACATTGAGTTTTGTCAATATGGTATGCATTTCTTAGCAGCTCGTTGGATTGACGCAGTTCCTTGAAGTCTAGGAGATGCCTCCTGGCGCACACGGGTGGGTTTCCTGGGTGTTCTCGCAGCATGACATCTTCGATTCATCTCGGATTGACTTGCCGCTAGTCTCACAAAAGATCTATGCCGGTTACAGGACACCCCTTTTCCCCCGGATATATTAGACGGGACAGTGGGAGCCTACCATATATATTGCTCACCTATGACACGAAGCGCCAGATCGTGAGGGGTGATGTAGCTGTCAAGCGAGTCCAGCACCTGGAGTCTGTATTTCGAACTCGAACACTGGCACAACATGATCCGACCTGCGCGGAGGAGGCAGAGCGCAGTCACATCCGAAAATGTCTCACCATGATGTGCCCGCCTGCTAAATGGCCCGCTCTCCGAGTCGTCCAATTTTCCCTTCTTGTCGCCTGTCTCCTCTTTTCTTCTCTTCCATACCCCCAGACGCCTCTCTTCAACCCAACCGAAGAGGAAATGAACACCCTCCGCCACCTCCCCGACAAGGTTGATTGGAGTGCATACAGCAAGTACTTTTTCCACATCCTCTCCTTCTAAATATAAGCTCCGAGAAAACTGACCCGCGGTTTTTGTTCACAACAATTCTGGGAGCCCCTTGCAACGGACTTTTGTTTAAGGTTTCACAATTTCACATCTCTATGATTACGAATACCTGTAGAAGATCCGAGGGTGGGTGGTCACATTCATATTGAGATGTCTCTTCTTTTTAAGCGAGTTTCAGACTTCTTTCCACGCCGCAGCTGCGTACCGATTGCTTGATGGTTGACAGCGATCGTCACACAGCTGTGGCATGACATCTCCAAGTCACCTCTGCTAGTGATTGACCCGCCATTAGTCTCCAAAACACCTACTCCACACCGCCGAGGTCCTTGAATATCTTATCTCGGAATGTACACCATCATATCAAGTTACCCTTGGGCGGCCAAATTTTAGCTGAGGTACACCGGATCTATACCTTCTTTCGCCCGAAATCGTGGATCGGAAAGCTGGTGCCTACCACATGTCTTCGAAATATCACTCATCTGCGATGCGAAACGTCGCATCGTGGGGGCGATGGGACCCTCAAGCGAGTCCAGTACCAGGATTCCTTTAACCCGATGTTGAAGACACCCTCCATGGGCTCGACCTGTGCTGAGAAGGCGGAGGGCAGTCAGATCCAAAGTCATCTCACCATATGCGCACTTGCTATGCCGAAACAGAAGAAGTGAATGCGTTGTTTACGGTAATTTTATGCTGCACATTGCTTCTTGATTCCGATTCCAATTCCAATTCTGGTGGTCCTCGGCAAAAGATATTCTCCCTTGGCTTGAGAATGACAGGAGTGCGGCTGTACGCGTGCGCATCAATGTAGGTGGCCGCGGGGGATGGAGCCACCAGGCAATTGATTTCCCTTTCAAGCAAGCCTGAGGGTACCTATCGGTGGTAGGCGCTTATGCCGTATGGTCAAGAATCAAGAACAGGTGTGAAGGAGAACTTCAAGGAGCTTGCGGCATATAAATGGCCCACTCTCCGAATCGTTCGCCACCGCCCTCCTCGCCTTTCTCCTGTTTTCTTGTCGCCTGTATCCTCGGGGCGCCTATTTTTTAATCAGCTGACATCGTCGTCAGGCTCGAAATCCCAGCCCATGGAGAAGCAGGCAGACTACTACCACGCCGCTGCCAGCGAGGCTGCGAGGGAGTCACAATCAGAAAAGGCTACTTCCATCAGATCTGTCGTTAACCAACCCGATGAGTTGGAATTCGAACTCGCCAGTCTTGTCGTTCCAACCGAAGAAGAAATGAACACTCTCCGTCACGTCCCCGACAGGATTGATTGGAGCGCGTACAGTCAGCGCTTTTCTGCATTTCTCCCTCTATTACCAGTCCGGATAGCTCTGACATAGTTGCACAGTGATTGCCTTCGTCGAACTGGCAGAACGCTTCTCTGTAAGTCCTACTGGCAGGTCTATTATCTTCCTTCCCGAGATCTGATTGCGTCATCGCGCAGTTTTACGGTGAATCACAACCACCCATCCTTTGTCATGACCATTGTGTGCTCATCATCTTATCCTCTCAAGGCAGTACCTTGATTTTCGTGAGTTTCTAGTGCATTCACATTTTATTGTCCACTTATCCACTGTTTATGGTTCAGGTCAATTTCATCCAGCAGCCCCTTCCCAGAGGCTCCAAGACAGGTGCTGGCGGAAAGTACGGTGTTTCTGGTGCTCTGGGCCAAGGAGAGGCGGCTTCAACTGGTTTAACGACCTTGATGCAATTCTGGTAATAATTTCTGCCCCATTATCACCTCGGAAGTGGACTGAATATCCTCATGTGGGAAACAGGTGTTACCTCACTCCCCTCCTGGGTGCCTATATTGCGGATGAGAAGTGGGGACGATTCAAAACCATCTCCGTCTGCCTGGTTATTGCCTTCGTCGGCCACATTATTCTTATCATTTCGTCCATTCCACCAGTCATTACGCATCCCAAAGGGGCGCTTGTTGCTCTTTGCGTTGCCATCATCATTATGGGTCTCGGCACAGGAGGTTTCACGTCGAACATCTCCCCGCTTGTTGCCGAACAGCAGCGATACATGCGCCCTTTCATCTCTCATACCAAGTCCGGTGAACGCGTGGTTGTCAATCCAACACTCACTACTTCTCGCATCTATATGGGTGGTTCCAACCTTTTCTCTTGCTGCGCCGTCAGTATGACTGGTTGCATTTCTAGTATTTCTACTTCTTCATTAACGTTGGCGCAATGGTCGGCCAGATCACAATGTCATATACTGAGAAGGTCTGTCTTCCCCTTTCAAGTTGGGTTGATTTTGTTAATTGCCAACAACGTCTCAGTATTATGGTTATTATCTCGCATTTACCCTTCCTACGGTTGTCTTCCTGCTCTGTCCCATCGTTCTTTTCTTTGGTCGCAAGAGGTACAATCGCTCTCCCCCTCAGGGTTCCGTGGTTGCAAAGTCCTTCAAGCTTTGGGCATATGCCGCAAGGGGAAGATGGACTCTAAACCCCATTTCCCTTTATAAGAATCTCAAGGCTGATGACTTCTGGGAGTCGGTCAAGCCTAGTAATATCCCAGATAGCCAAAGGCCAAGGTGAATGACTTTCGACGACAAATGGGTAGACGAAGTTCGTCGTGGCTTCAAAGCATGCTCTGTGTTCACTTGGTTTCCCCTGTATTGTGCGTCTCATTAAATCAAATTTGCGCGACTACACGCTGAAGTTTGGAACAGGGCTCGCATATTGGCAGATTATCAACAATTTGACGTCTCAAGCTGCCACGATGGTGACCAATGGTATCCCAAATGATGTCATCAACAATCTCGACCCAATCACCTTGATCATCTTCATCCCTATCTGTGATATGTTCGTCTACCCAGCTCTTCGCAAGAAAGGCATCAACTTCACCCCAATAAAGAGGATCACCGCCGGATTCTTAACCTGTTCAGCTGCGATGGTTTGGGCTACTGTCGTACAACACTACATCTACAAGGTGTGCTTTCCTGTTAAGCGGCCCTGAAGGTTTGTCTGATCTTTATGGCAACGCTTTAGAATAACCCCTGTGGGGAATTCGTATCCACCTGTCAAGATGCCAATGGGAACCCAGTCACGTCTTCACTGAACGTGTGGATCCAGAGTGGATCTTACATTCTCATCGCTCTTTCTGAGATTCTTACGGCCATCACTGACCTTGAGTATGCATTCACCAAGGCACCCAAAAATATGAAGTCACTTGTGATGGGCATGCTCCTGTTCACTTCTGCCATCTCTGCCGCCATTGGCGAAGCCTTTAACCGTGAGTTGATCACGTGTGGTAACAGAGGTTGGTTCGCTAATATGAAGGTGATATTCTAGCGCTGTCGATGGATCCACGACTGGTATGGAACTATAGTACAATGGCTGCGTTGTCAGGAATTGGTGGTCTCCTTTTTTGGTTTTCCTTCCGTCAGCTGGATGGTGAGGACGCCGCATTGGACAACCTCCGGGAGGGTGACTTCAAGTCATGAGAAGGGGACCCAACATAGACGAACAACACCCAGATTGTTCTGATATAATCAGCTGTGTGGAGGGTGGCCAACAAGGGAACATGAGATGGACTCGACGAAATATTAATACAATACACTGACACAGCATCGAATGTATGCCAGTACTCGTACCCAAACATTTGAGGCCTTGAGGATCGGAGGGCACTACTGTATTCAAGTACGTAAAGCTGCCTTTTAATACCAGTCCGAGAAGAGGCATGGTATCGATTGTCATACTGTATCTAGGGCATCCATCCACGCATGTGTTCTTATCTCGTGCATACACTGGCAGCCCGAAATCCGGAGCGGCCCTAGCTGGTCTGATTGTGGCCACATGCTGTGTGTGCCTGTGTCTCCGACGATACTCGGAATGCCTCGAGTGGACCTTGCCTGAAACCCATTAAAGTGTCTGACTCTCGGGGGGGAAACGGTGAAACAGTTAGCCTTCCGATATCACGTGTTCGTTCAAATTTGTTGTCATGTGACCTCCAGCAATACCGCGGTCGCGGTGAAACTTGTGTCAGCCTGAGGAACTTGTCGTGTGTCTATCGAGGTTAAACATATGCGTGCAGTGCCATCCTCTGATTCCTCTCACACTATCTTGCACGGGTCTCCGCCAGTCCGTTGGGGCACAGACTGCGAATTTGTCGGTTCTATCTGACAGGCGACCGAGGCGAGTGGACTCTATCTCGATGGTGCGCACATGCGACATCCGATTCAGACAATCCAAACCAAAAGAATATTTGGAATGCCGGACAGCAACATCCGATTCACACCCAATACGGATATTGGTTGAGTTACAGTAATCACATCACCCGTGTGAGGCCCTCACACTCCCCGTCCCACGAGATTTATATGAACTTGCAACTTGCAACGACATCCTTACCGTTGCAGCTAACATCCTGGTTCACGGCTCTGCATTCAGCTTTGTCTGAAGTATGGGATATATATAGTTTCTCAGCAGCCCGTTGGGTTAACGACGATCAGTACTAGTTCCTCGTGGTCCGGGACTTGGAGACGCTTCCTGCGGCGCACGTGGGGATTTGGCCCGCGTGCTCTGCAGTTCAGTACGTTCTGTATTCACTGCGACTCCAAGCTCCCGCACTAGTACTATCACGTGTTATGGCTTGCAAAATGGTTGGGAGTTTCAAAATGCATTTTATTAAGAGATCGTGGACATATAGCATCTGATCTTTTGTGAGATAGCTTAGCTATATCCTACTATAATCCACTGCATGGGATAAATAGAGGGAATTATGGTATGGATGTGTTGCGATATAGGCAACATTACCGGAAAAATGAACAAGCTTATTTAAACAGCTCTGGATTTAAGTACCACATGGCGCCTTGTTACCAAAACTTACACACATCATCAGAACATGTATAAGAAGCCGTATGTTCAGTTCCGGAGAATTCCAAGCAACAGGACAGAAGATACAAAGGATTGAGTGTTTGAGCGTGACATTCGAGGGGAATGTGGCTTGCGACGTGACAATTTGTTGTTGCCGAGCGGACATGGAATTTGCCACATGAGGCAGCGTTACTATTTGTGACGGAAATGTTGAAACTCCCAAATTTTTGACCAATTTCATTCTGACACAACAACACATCCACTGATCTCTATGTCTAGTATGTTAATACATTTTCCAGAAGATATGGCACCAACTCCAAAAGACCAATTAGCAAAAGGTGTCGCCAATGTTCTTTTATTTACAATTTGGTCAAATTTTTGAAACTCCTAACACGCGATAGTACTGGCATTCCATACAATTTTTATTGTACAACTGAGTTCTATCTATATCTAATATTTCGTTTCGCTGTTATTGTCGCTTGTGGAGAAGCCGAAATTGTAAATATTGTGAGAAGCCTCTTGTTTAACATTCACGCCTACTACTGTAGTATATCCGCGGGCCGCTTTCTTTCGCCTTCCGAACTGAACTCACTGCTGCTCGTCACCACGCTGCTGTAGCGTGACATCTTCGATTCAACTGATTGACCTGCCGATGCGGCTAGTCTCTAAAAGATCTACTCTCAAAACTCACGGGCCCAAACCACAGATGCTCTTACATAGCTTATCTCGGAATGTACGCCAGCGTATCAACTTGTTCTTGGGTATCCGAGTCCTAGCGGCGAGGTGCACCGGATCTAGGATAACTTCTTTTCCCACTGCAATTATCCTCGTGATATTGCTTATCTGTGGTATGAAATGCCATATCGTGGGGGTGATGGATGGAACACCCAACCGAGTCCGGCACCCGGAAGCTCTGAAGCCTGTAACATGACGTCGAAGACAACTCCCATGTGCTCGACCTGTGCTGAGGAGGCGTGGTGCAGGCAGATCTGAAAATACCTCACCATGTGCACGCCTTCTATAGAAGTGTATGTGCCGCTTGATTTCATTCTGCGGATGGCTTCCTGATTCCGATTCGGGTTCTGGCTGTTCCTGGCGAAGGATGTTCCCACTGCTTGGAAAGGCGACAGCGACGAGGCGACGCCAGCATCTGGGGAAGAACGCGGGAGTGTTAAACGTCAGTTTAGTCTGAGAAGGATGTATTCGTGTGTAAGTGGCGGCGGGTGGGCGGCGGGGAAAGCCACCGCGAACTAATCGATTTCCTTTTTGAGCCTCCATACAGGCGCCTGGTGCCATATGGTCAACAATCACGAACGAGAAGGAGAATTTCAAGAAGCTTGCAACGTATATAAATGGCCTACTGTCCGAGTCGCCCGACCCCGTACTTCTTCTTGCCTGGCTCCCCTTCCTCCTCATCCACATCCTTAGGACGTTTTTCTTTTCAACCATCACACGTCACGGTTGTTCTCAGGCTCAAAATCCATGGAGAAGCAGGCAGATGATTACTACGCCGCTGTCAGCGAGGCTGCTAAGGAGTCACAATCAGAGAAGGCTGCTTCCATCAGCTCTAACTCTCATCAACCCGATGAGCTGCGTCTCGCGGGCCTTGTCGCCCCAACCGAAGAGGAGATGAACACTCTCCGCCACGTCCCTGACAAGATTAACTGGAGTGCATACAGTGAGCGCTTTATCCGCATATCGCCCTCTATTATAAGCCCGGTATGTCTCTGACACGGTTGCTTTAGTGATTGCCTTTGTCGAACTGGCAGAACGCTTCTCCGTAAGTCCCACTTGCAGGTCTGTGATCTTCCTTCCTGAATCTGATTGTGTCGTTGCACAGTATTACGGTGAATTACACCCCACCCATTCTTCTCCATGGCCATAGTGTGCTTATAATATCATGTTTTCAAGGCAGTATCGTAATTTTCGTGAGTGTCGGGCGCATTCACATTTTCAGTCTAATTCATTTCCTGTTCATCCTGTAGGTCAATTTCATCCAACAGCCGCTTCCGAAGGGCTCCACGACGGGTGCTGGTGGAAAGAATGGTGTCTCCGGTGCTCTGGGTCAAGGACAGGCAGCTTCAACCGGTCTCACGACTTTCATGCAATTCTGGTAATCGTTGACGCCCCATAAGTGCCTCGCAATTGTACTAAAATTCTCTTCAATTGTATAATAGGTGTTACGTTACTCCCCTTTTGGGTGCCTACATTGCGGATGAAAAATGGGGACGATTCAAAACTATCTTGGTCTCTGTGGCTATTGCACTCATCGGCCACATTATTCTTATCATTTCATCCATTCCACCGGTTATCGCGCATCCCAAGGGAGCGCTTGCTGCACTTTCCCTTGCCATGATTATCATGGGTCTCGGCACGGGAGGTTTCAAGTCGAACATTTCCCCACTCATCGCCGAACAACAGCGACTCCTTCGCCCTTTCGTCTCGCAAACCAAGTCTGGTGAGCGTGTGGTTGTCAATCCAACACTCACTACTTCTCGCATCTATATGGTGAGTCTAATCTTTCCTCTTGCTCACGTCGTCAGTATGACGGATTGTATCCCTAGTATTTCTACTTCTTCATCAACGTTGGTGCAATGGTCGGCCAGATCTCCATGACATATGCTGAGAAGGTTTGTGTCCCCTTTCAAGTAGGATTGATTCTTCTAATCGCCAAAAATGCCGCGTAGTATGATGGTTTTTATCTCGCATTCACCCTTCCTACGGTAGTCTTCCTGCTCTGTCCCATCGTTCTTTTCCTTGGTCGCAAGAGGTACAATCGCACTCCCCCTCAAGGTTCCGTGGTTGCAAAGTCCTTCAAGCTTTGGGCATATGCCGCAAGGGGAAGATGGACTCTAAACCCCATTTCGCTTTATAAGAACCTCAAGGCTGATGACTTCTGGGAGTCAGCCAAGCCTAGTAATATCCCAGATGGCCAGAGGCCAAGGTGGATGACGTTCGACGACAAATGGGTAGACGAAGTTCGTCGTGGCTTCAAAGCATGCTCTGTGTTCATTTGGTTTCCCCTGTATTGTGCGTCTCTCATTGAATCGAATTTGCGCGACTAGGTGCTAAGGTTTGGAAAAGGGCTCACATATAACCAAATTACCAACAATTTGACGTCTCAAGCTGCCACGATGGTGACCAATGGTGTCCCAAATGATGTCATCAACAATCTCGACCCGCTCACCTTGATCATCTTCATTCCTATCTGTGATCTGTTGATCTATCCAGGCCTTCGCAAGATAGGCATCAACTTCTCCCCGATCAAGAGGATCACCGCTGGTTTCTTCACTGGAGCGGTTGCAATGGTTTGGGCTGCTGTCGTACAACACTACATCTACAAGGTGTGCTTTCCTGTTAAGCGACATTGAACGGTTGTTTGATCTTTATGGCCACACTTTAGAATAACCCCTGTGGGGAATTCGTATCCACCTGTCAAGATGACGATGGGAACCCAGTCACGTCTTCTCTGAACGTGTGGATCCAGAGTGGATCCTACATTCTCGTCGCTTTTTCTGAGATTTTCGCGTCAATTACTGGTCTCGAGTATGCATTCACCAAGGCACCCAAAAATATGAAGTCACTTGTGATGGGCATGTTCCTGTTCACTTCTGCCGTCTCTTCTGCCATTGGTGAAGCTTTTAACCGTGAGTGGATCGCCTGTTGTGACAGAGGTTGATTCGCTAATATGAGGGTGATATGGTAGCGCTGTCGGTGGATCCACGACTAGTTTGGAACTACGGTACTATGGCTGTGTTGTCAGGGATTGGTGGTACCATTTTCTGGTTCTCCTTCCGTCGGCTGGATGCTGAGGACACAGCGCTTGACAACCTCGGGGAGGGACATTTTGAGTCATGAGTGTTTAATCTGATATAGTTGTTCTGATACGAATCGGTTGGGTGTACGGCGGATATAGCGCCATGTTGTAATTTGAGTCAATCAGTGGATGCATGGATGAGAGTGATGACCGTAAAAGGCAATCAGAGACGCTCAGTCGCGGGATTAACCCCAGCCGAACCCTTGCCTTGCCTGACGACCTTTCATCTTCAACTTGCCGTGTCCACACGACGACGTCCCCCTGGACCGGCCACACCACCCCAATCGATTACAACTTCTCCTGTCTCGTGGATACGCGCCCGTCGGCTCCATTTATACTACTCGCTCACCTCATTGCACCCTTTGTAGAAATCGACCTAATGTTCTCTCCAGCATAATATACCTAGTCGCCCCGCAGGCCCTCCCATCGTATTGCCATGTCCAATGAAGCTCACAAGGCGGATCAGATCGCTTATAGGTACTACACTAAACTCGCACTAGTCGTCCACGCTGCTAGAGCCACGGCGGAAGCGAACCCTCAGGCCAAGGTCGATAAATGGGTGCGTATTATTCGCCCTTATCGCCCTCTCGCATTATTGCCTGATAGCTGTCCCCTTAGTTCAATCTTGAAACTCCTGACGTCGTCGAAATTTTCAAAGAGGCTCTAAGGCCCTATCGTTCCCTTTCCAACGCCCCGAGCCTCTTGCCGTTCGAGCTCCAAGTGCTCTTGTCCGTCCCAGATTTGTCCGCGAATCAAGTCCTCGTCTGTCGGGGCGCAGATTCATCCCGCATTCGCATAGACCCCATCCCTCAATTCATCCTTCTCGAATCCTGGTCCGTTCAGTTCTCGCCCCGGCGAGAGGGGAGCGGCAGTGACTCCGACCTTGGTCTCTCTACTGTTTACAAGCATGGAATTGGGCTTTTCAGGAGCATCTACACGCTCTTGCGTGTCCTACCTACGTGGAAACTGCACAAACGATTACGCCGTCGTGGTGCCGCGCCTTCCAACCGGAACGCCAACCTGAACATCGAGCTCCGTGTACGCAGCGGGCAAAACCAGGATGGTGTCCTTGGATTTGGTAAGCACCCCTTAACTCTGCCTGCTTCGACAAGCACATCCTCATATCAGCCTCGTGGCTCAGACGTGCCTCCGGCAGCGCAAGCCCCTCCACTTGTCACCGAGTCACACGCGTTTCCGTCGGTCCCTCACCCTTATGGAAACATCTCTCTATCTGTCCGCTACCTCACCAATCCACACTTCCAATTGGATGAACTAGAATCCCTCCTTTCGTCTCGCTTCTTTTCCCTTGACTCGGGTGCTGATTTCACACCGACGCTTGTCAAGAACCAGCAGCGGGAGTCCCTCTCAAGCTCCCCTGGGAGCCTGCCATTAAGGACTTCTTTGCCTGCGTCTCCACCACCATCTACTTCACTAGCGGATCGTACTTCCAGACAGGCCATTCAGCCTCCTTCGACCCGTACTACATCCTTCCCGTCTTCAAGTATCAGTACACGCCCTCAGGTCAGTCGGGCTGGAGTGGCTGCAGACTCTGGTGGGACCTCCAGCCACTCCTCTGCTTCTTCGCGTTTGGATATGCCCGTTTTCCCTACGCCGAATACGAGGCTCCGTAGGGAAAGCATGGGTTCGGTACGTCTTCATTTTTACGCGTGATTGCCGCCTCTCTTATCCTTATCGTTGAACCACAGGATCTTCCATCTCTACCCGGCCCGCTGCCAATTCGGCGTCCGCAGCTAAATCCACTCAATCCGTTCAAGACATCGACTCTCTCGTCTGGTTCGCCTTCGCTCCATTCTCCGACACCCTCTTTGAGGCAAGCTTCGCCACTCCCCTCCCGTGGGCCCGGGCCACCATCTGCCATTCCTAGCTCCCCCCGAGTTCCACCCTCGCCTTCTAGCTACAGTCGGCTATCGTCTTCCCCCATCGCACCGCTGCGGCCTTCACCTCCCTTCCAGCCTGGAAGCTTAGGTGATCGACGCTCCGTAAATTCCACTGATGGTGGCGTAAGTGGTAGTGTGGGAGGTGGTGGCGGTGAAGGTCGTAAGCGTTACTCAAGTAGCTTCGGGCATCGATACAAGGATTCGCTTGGGGGCGCCAGCGAAGTAAGTGCTGGAAGCGGGGAACGGAAAGAGAGGGAGAGCGATAAGGGTGGGGTGAGTTTCGCGTACTTTCCTCGCTCCTTTACCTGCGATCCCGTCCCTGACCACGACCGATACCTTACAGAGCCCATCATTCTTTGGCGCGAATGCGGACGAGGAGGATCTATCTGCATTCGTCAGTGATGCAAGCCAGCCAAAGCCGTTAAACCGTCAGTATCGCGCGCAGAATCCAGACCCTTTACGAGATCCGCTGCTCGCTGATCGAGTACCCGAACCATCCGAGCATCCATCGCGGTCGTCCAGTCCCGCCGCTGCGGCGCCCTATGTTCGCGAAAGTCCGGACTCAAGCTCGAGTAATGCACTTGGTCTGGGACTGGCTACGACAGGTCCGCTTCTCACGAGTGAGGACGCAGTGGATGACCAGTTACGTCGGATGAATGCGACCTTTGTTGCGTCGCTCGAGATGCTAGGTAGTCCCCGTCGCCGCGAGCGGGCGCGGTCGAGCCCCGGCCCGGGCCCGGGCCCCCGTGATGGGGAATCTCGGAGTCTAGGCTCACCTGGACGCCGCGTAGAACGAATCAGTGAGATTACGGAGGAGGGTACTGCGAGCGCGAGCACGAGCGTGAGCGAAAGTGCGAGTGCAAATCAGAACTCACGGGAAGGCATGGCACGTGCGCACATGCAGAGTCTGTTGTCGAGACCGAGACCTGGCTCTCGCACGTCTAGCATCACGTCGGAGGAGGTCATCGGCAAATTGGAGCTGGACGAGCGACGACAGAGCATGGGTTAGTGATATGGGTTGGTTGGAGAGAGGATAAGTATGATGATTATTTACACTCATCCTTCCACTTTTCTTTTTTTTTTACATAGTAAACCTTTTTTTTTCCAAACATTCATCAGGGTTCTGCAATATGGTTGTAGCTCATACTCATACTGATCGTTTAACGTGTTATCATCACTCACCACATGGAGTTGAGGCCTCTTGAGGGCTGACAAGCTTGAAAAAAACGCGGCTCTTGGCACTCGGCAATTACCGGCGCCGGGGATTGACCGAATAGGCCGGATGAACCGATATCGCTTTGTACAGTACAACAGAGATCATCATGGATCCATGGCCATGTTATTCATTTGTATTTTAGCCTTTTATCGTTAGGCGGTTCAGAACGGGGAGTCCGCAATGGGCGTAAATCATCAGCGGAGCGTGTAACGTAACAGCACGTCGATTTCGTATATAATCCGAGTCCGTTCCGTCCAGCGCTCGGTCGGTCGCCGGTCGAGGATTCACCCAGCTTTGCCCATTCGCCAGGCAACATGCACCTGTCACCATTGTCATTTGCCTTTACCTTTATTTTATATTCTGTCGCCCTTTTGTCCTCGGCCGTCCCATTTGATGATGAAAGCGGAGTCCTGTACCGCTTCTCCCCCGTTTCAGAAAACGAGATAGAGGAGTTGCTTTCGTGGGCCGGGGTGCGTCGGCTACTTATGATCGCGCTGTGCAAATCGTCAAGTCTTTTTATCTTCTACAGTTGCGTGAATGGGACGTGTGGCAAACGAGCCATTCTCACGTCGACGTCTACTTCCCCCGTCGTGTTATCGCTGAGACCGAGCTCGGTCATGTACCCTTCCATCTACCCCCGGGGATTAGCCACCGCATCGACGGATGGAACCATGATGCGTCCTCGTACACACATGCCCACGCGCCATCACCGCCAGCATCAGCGCCGGCCGTCCCCGTGGCCGCCACGGACAACGCTGGCGAGATAAGGAGACACTGGGACGTCGTATCGCCCTCCAACGCCACCTTCCACGGACAATATCACCCACTCGAGGAGATAGAGAGCTTCGTGCGCGATCTCTCCGCCGCGTACCCGCGCCAGCTCTCCGTCGTCCGTCTCGGCCACAGTGGAGAGGGAAGGGAGATGTTCGCGCTCGAGATCAGCTCCGACACGCTTGGCGGTGGCGTTGGTGGTGGTCATGTGTCACACGACTCGAATTCACAGGTCGTGCTCGGCAAGAAAAAAGGAAAGCCAATTGGCGCCGACCCATGTTGTGGGTTCCTTATCACTGGCGCCCAGCACGCTCGAGAGGTCAGCATTTATTTTTTTTCGCGCCCGACACTTTTCTCTCTCCTCTCGTCGTTTATGCCAGTTATCAAAAAACTTTGGATTTTTTTCTAGTGGGTTGCCTCTGCTTCCGCGTTGTATATCGCGCATGCCTTGTTGGCCGACCCTTCCGAAGCGTTTTCTCTCGCGCATCTTCTAGAGCGACATGTAAGCGTGTTAGATTTTGACAGCAAGCACGGTCAACGTTGACCAGGGACACAGAACTTTTACATCGTCCCCGTCCCCAACCCAGATGGATACGTATATACCTGGGAGCATGACAGATTTTGGTGCGTCCATTGCACCGTACATGTTTTCTTTCCCCACAGCGAAATGGCAGGTACAAGAATCGCTTGCAACATGATCCTGAAGCCCGTTGCGTCGGTGTTGACATGAATAGGTACGTGCAGAGCTCAAGCTACCTCTCGAATGTTTTCATGAATGGGCCAATCCTAGGAATTGGGTGGGATTTTTCTCATTGACAACCTACTCGATGACGCGATCTGATGCAAAGGGGCTAGGGTTACAAGTGGACGTGGAACAAGTCAGGTTCGAATAACCCCTGCTCAGACTGGTATCCCGGAGACCGCCCTTTCCAGGCCCCTGAAGTCAACAATATGGAAAATTACTTCTCGCGTTTGCCACGCCTGAAAGGGTTCCTGGATTTGCGAAGCTATGGGCAAATGCGTAAGCGCATCTCGATGAATCGGCCCATTGTTGCGGACGCATCATTCACACAATTTTGCAGTGTCCACGCCTTTTTCTTATTCATGCAGGAGAAGCCCAAAAGATGCCGAGGATCAGCTGGAAGCCATTTCCGGGGCAGCCTTTGCAATGAAGAAGTTGCATGGCATGCATTTCACCGTAAGCCATTTGTCGTCTTTCTTTTCTTGTGTA
>Ga0307510_10000192_pt1 | contig 53067 bp, 42 predicted proteins | sample 12_EM_MG_FD_207224 | JGI IMG/M metagenome (GOLD analysis project Ga0307510, IMG submission 207224) | Populus trichocarpa ectomycorrhiza microbial communities from riparian zone in the Pacific Northwest, United States - 12_EM | ecosystem: Host-associated > Plants > Roots > Unclassified | place... | reverse complement strand
CCCGCCGCCAACTGACGCTTACGATCCGGTTGTGTCCCAAGTTGATCCTCCGTCATTTCCTCGCATCCTCGCCGTCCTAGCCATCTTTATCGCGGCCATGGTGTTCGCGGCGTTTTTCAACTGGACGCATCGCGTACGGCCTGAGCAGCAAGCTGCGGTACGGGGACAACTTGTTGAGTGGAACGAATTTAGGGGGTCAAGAGGCGACCGGACACCACGCTTCACGATAAGTGGGTACCGAGGCGATTTTCGGATTAGTCCATCGATTTTCCGCGATGTGATGAACCGGCAAATTCCCATAGGCTTTGTGCCCGGAGCGAACGTCGAAATCACGGCCGATACTACACAGTTGGTGTCACCTGTTCATCCAATGCTCGACCCAAGCGCTTCGATCATTTGGGTGAATGGTCTCTCAGTCGAAGGTCGTCGACAATTCGATGTCACAAACGTCGTCGAGCATGAAGAGCAGAACAGCATATGGTTCATTCCCCTCATTGGGGTGCCGCTAGCTTTGTTCGGTTACTACGCAATGCTTTGGCGACGCAGGCGGAAGCATCCAGCGGTCTGACCTCAGTTATCCGCTATGCGTCAAGCAGGCCTGATCCGCTAATGTCTGCAATTGGGACGGCTCCCGCCCGGCAGCTTTGTGGCGCAAAGACCCAAAGTCGGTCATTGGCGCCGGCCTCGCCGCTTCCTGAACCCGGCCGATCGTTCAGGGCCTGATTTCCGGCGCGAATGCTCAAAACGGAACGGCAAGGGTACCGGCGAGTTGCCGACTTCAGTTACGCGATACAGACAGCCCCGAGACAGTGACGCGTGCGCCGCGAGCCTACGGGATACGAACTCTGTAAAGAGTTGCACGCGTTTCGCCTTGCGTGTCTCCCCTGCGTAAGAACCCAAAGTGTCCCAGCCCGCCCCCGCACCCCGGGATCGACGTGCTAATCTCGCCACGAGATGGCGGCTTGCACAAACGCTATTTGACGCACGCAAGGGACACGCCGCTAAGCTGGGTCAGGCGATGGGGGCAATCGCGGCGGCAGGAGCTATTTTCGTGCGTTACAACCACCGTCTCTTCATCAATGGCACGTGGCGCGGCGGCGAGGCGGACATGGGCATCGCGCTCATCGACCCCGCGACGGCGCAGCCGATCGGAGAGGTAGCCCGTGCCTCACGCCGCGACATCGAGGATGCGCTGGCGTCCGCTGCGGCAAGTACGGCCGCCTGGCGTGCGGTCGGCGCGCGCGCGCGGGGGGAAATCCTCGTCCGCGCCGCGCGGTTGCTTGAGCCACGTATCGCCGCCGCTGCCCGGGCGCTTTGCGCCGAGCAGGGCAAGACGATCCGCGAAGCGACCGGCGAATATGCGCGTGTCATCGAGACGCTGATGTGGAACGGCGAGCAGGCAGAGGCGCTCTGCGCCTGCGTCAGGGTCGACGTCCATCGCACCCTCATGCCGGAGCCGGTCGGTGTCGTGGCGGCGTTTACGCCTTGGAATTATCCTGCGGTGTTGAACGCCCGAAAGCTCGCGGCACCGCTCGCGGCCGGGTGCGCCGTGATCCTCAAGGGTGCCGAGGAAACGCCCAGTTCGGCCATTTTCCTAGTCGAGGCGCTGGTCGAGGCCGGCCTGCCCAAGGGCGTCGTCAATCTCCTGTTCGGCGAGCCATCGTTGATTTCGGAAACGCTGCTGGGCTCGCCGATCGTCAAGGTCATGACGTTCACCGGCTCGACGCCGGTCGGCAAGCAGCTGGCCGCGCTGGCCGCGGCGAACCTCCAGCGCTGCGTGCTGGAGCTTGGCGGCCATTCGCCGGTCGTCGTCTTTGCCGATGCCGACATTGCCGCCGCCGTCGCGATGATCACCGAATACAAGTTCGAATGCGCCGGCCAGAGCTGCAACGCGCCAAGCCGTCTGCTCGTCGAGGCGGCAGTCTATGACGATGTCGTGGCGCGGATCGTCGCCGCGGCGCAGGCGATCGTCATCGGTGTCGGCAGCGACGCCACGACCGGTATGGGGCCGATGGCCAATATGCGCCGCATCGAAGCGATGGAGCGCCTCACCGCCGATGCGATAGGACGCGGCGCGACGCTGCTGACGGGCGGCGCGCGGATCGCGCGGGAGGGCTTTTTCTGGCCGCCGACGATCCTTGCCGACGTGCCCCCGGAGGCGTCGGTGATGCACGAAGAACCGTTCGGGCCGATCCTGACGGTGGAGCGCTTCTCCTCGATCGATCAGGCGATCGCGCGGGCGAACGCGACCGATTATGGCCTGGCATCCTATCTCTTCACCGGATCGCCGGCGACCGAGGCCAGCATGGTTGCAGCACTCTCGGCCGGGAGCGTCAGCGTCAACTGCATGAAAGGGGTATCGGCCGACGCGCCCAATGCCGGGATCAACCAGAGCGGCTATGGTCATGAAGGCGGCGTGGAGGGTTTCCGCACCTTTCAGAACCTCAAGCTGGTGAATGGCAGGCCGGGCTGATCCAGGGCGAAGGACGGTCAGGCTGCATCGCACAGCGTCGCAGGCCAAACGCCGCTCGCGATGAGATCCCTCACCGTCTCGATCAGCACCGTGCGCGTCGCGATCACCGCGCGATCCGTCTCGTCGCGCAGGTTGGTCACGACGACGATCGAGCGTTCGATCGCGCGGTTCTCGATCCGAACGGCTTTCACCAGGCCGTCGCGCAGTTCGGGCTGGACCGCGGAGGCCGGCAGGATCGAACAGGCCTGGCCTTCGATGACCATGTTGACGATCGTCGACAGCGAATCCACCTCGAACGCGACATTCAACATCGAGCGGTGACGGTCGACAAGGGCGGCGACGGTGCCGGGCGCATTGTTGTTGGGCATCGGCACGACGAGCGGCACGCCGGCCAGGTCCGCCAGCGACACGGTATCACGCCCTTCCCAGGCTTTGGCCCCGGCCGGAACGATCAGCCAGAACGCCTCGCGCGCGATTTCGAGACTGCGCTCCAATGTGCCCGGGGTTCGATACGACAATGCGAGATTGAGACGCCCGGACGCCATCCATTCCTGCAAGGGTATGGTGAGGCCCTCGCTGATCTTGACCGAGACGGCAGGGATTTTCTGCCGGGCCGCCGCCAGCAATCCGGGCACGAGGATTCGGGCAGCGGCCGAGGGAATGCCGACATTGACCTCACCGACCGGTGTTTGCGCACCGCTCGCCAGTTCGGCGTCGGCCAGCGCCATCTGCCGCAGGATGATCTGTGCATGCTGAAGGAGCCTGGCGCCCTTTTCGGTGACGCGAACGCCGGTCCTTTCCCGCGTCAGCAGCGTGACGCCGAAGCGCTCTTCCATCTGGCGCACGTGAAGGCTCAGCGCACTCTGGGCGACGTTCAGCTGCTCGGCGGCCCGAGTGAAACTACCCGCCTCCACCACGCCGACAAAATATCGCAGCTGGCGAATGTCCAAGATCGCGTTCCTGTCGCCGTTCGGGTTTCGTGCCCGTCACCGGGCAGGTCTGGAAATTGTCACAGCCGGGGCAAGATAGCCATCTCGATACGCGATGGCCGACCGGCAAAATTATATTGGCATGGATGTTGGCGAGCCGAGCATAGCGTGCCGATACTTGGCTGACCGCGCGCTGCCGTCGATCTCCGGCGCCTCCGCGATCCGCTCCCTCCCGGCTGTCGGCGACGTCAGCCCGTGCATCGGCGGTTACTCATGAAGATCAGGCATGTCCTTCTCGCACCCGGCACCGGCGGCTTCTTCTACGACGACCAGGCGGCGATCGTCGCCGGCGCCGCGCATGACGGCTTTCGCTATGTCGGTGCGCCGGCCACGCCCGGTTTCAGCGCGATACGCCAACCCGCCGCGTCGCTGAGCATCGGCCTGGTGCTCGACGACGAGGTCATCGTCTGGGGCGATATGATGGCGGTGCAATATTCGGGTACCGGCGGCCGCGACCCGTTGTTCGACGCCGCCAATATCGCGGCACTGGTGCGCGACGTCGTCGTTCCGCGACTGCTCGCTTGCGACCCGTCCGCCTTCCTCGCCGCGTGCGACAAGGTTTTCGCCGCAGCCCGTGAGCCGCGCCTGCCACTCGCCGTAGAATATGGCGTCAGCCAGGCTTTGTTGCGCGCGGCGGCACACATCGCGCGCACGACGATGGCCGAGATCATCTGCACCGAATTCGACCTACCTGTGCTTACCCGCGCCATCCCGTTCTACGCGCAGAGCGGCGACGCGCGCGAGATCAATGTCGACAAGATGATCCTCAAGGCGGTCGATGTGTTGCCCCACGGACTGATCAATGCGCGCGACAAGTTCGGACCGAAGGGGGAAACCTTCCGCGATTATGTCCGCTGGGTCGCCCGGCGTATCGGCGAGATCGGCGCGCCCGGCTATGCGCCCGTCCTGCATTTCGACATTTATGGCTGGGCGGGGCTGGAATTCGGGCTGGATGCCGAGGCGATCGCCGACTTTCTCGCCCGGGTGGCCGACGACGTTCCCGGCTTCACGCTCAATATCGAATGCCCGGCCGATTACGGTTCGACCGCGGCGCAGGTCGAGGGCTATGCCGCGATCATGGCCGCGCTGGCGCGGCGCGGCACGACGGCGCGGATCGTCGCCGACGAACGCTGCAACACGCTCGACGACATCCGGCAATTCGCCGAGGCCGGAGCGGCGCACCTCGTCCAGATCAAAATGCCGGATGTCGGTTCGATCGCCGACACGGCGCGTGCCGTGCTGCTGTGCAAGCAGCATGGGGTCGGGGCCTATGTCGGGGGAAGCTGCGCCGAGACCGATCTGTCGGCGCGCGCCTCGGTGCATATCGCGGTGGCGACGCAAGCCGATATGATGCTCGCCAAGCCCGGCATGGGTGTCGACGAGGGCATCAGCATCGTCGGGAACGAGCAGGCCAGGCTGCTGGAGACGCTGCGTCATCGCGCGAGCCGCACGGCGCATGGGGAGCGGAGCCTGTGAGCGGCAGCCTCGACGGGATCACCGTCGTCTCGCTCGAGCAGGCGGTCGCGGCGCCCTATGCCTCGTCGCGCATGGCCGATGCCGGTGCCCGCGTCATCAAGATCGAGCGGCCCGAGGGTGACTTCGCGCGCAACTATGATTCGCTCGTCGCGGGGCAGAGCGCCTATTTCGTCTGGCTGAACCGGGGCAAGGAATCGGTCTGTCTCGACATCAAGGCCCCGGCCGACCGGTTGCTGCTGGAGCGCCTGATCGCCAGCGCCGATGTGTTCATCCAGAATTTGAAGCCCGGCGCACTCGACCGGCTCGGCCTGTTCCAGGCGGCGTTGCGCGCCCGCAACCCGCGGCTGATCGCGTGCGAGATTACCGGCTTCGGCCATGGCGGCGCCTTCTCGCACCTCAAGGCCTATGACCTGATCGTCCAGGCCGAGGCCGGCCTTTGCGCCATCACCGGCACGGCGGAGGGACCCGCGCGCGTCGGGGTGTCGGTGTGCGACATCGCGGCGGGCATGAGCGCTCATGCCGCCATCCTTCAGGCCCTGTTCCATCGCGAGCGGACCGGGGAAGGGGCGAGCATCCAGGTCTCGCTGTTCGACGCCGTGGCCGACTGGATGAACGTGCCGTTCCTCCAGCTCGCGCAGGGCGGGCGCGACACGCAGCGCGCGGGGGTCAACCACCCGTCGCTCGCGCCTTATGGCGCCTATCACTGCAGCGACGCGAGGCAGGTGATCTTCTCGGTGCAGAACGACCGGGAGTGGGTGGCATTCTGTCGCGACTTTCTCAGGCTGCCCGAGCTCACTCGCGACACGCGCTTTGCCGACAATATGGCGCGGCTGGCGCACCGGCCCGAACTGGACGCGATCGTCGCTGCTCGCTTTGCCGGCGTCACGGCGGAGGAGGCGATGGAACAGCTCGAAGCGGCCGGCATCGCCTATGGCCGGCTCAACACGGTCGCCGACCTCGTCGATCATCCGCACGTCCGCACCGTCAGCGTCGCCACGCCGGCTGGCGCGGTCGACGTCATCGCGCCACCCGCGATCGTGAACGGCGAATCGCCCTGCGTCGGCGCGGTACCCGGTCTCGGCCAGCACAGCGACGCCGTGCGCGCCGAGTTCCCGGCATGACCGACGCGGAAACTTTCGATTATGTGATCGTCGGCGCCGGTGCAGCCGGGTCGATCGTCGCGGCACGTCTTGCCGAGGATCCATCGGTCAGCGTGTGCGTGCTGGAAGCCGGGCCGGGCGACCGTCGCCCATACGTCCATATCCCGGCGGGATTCACCAAGACGCTGACGCAGGAGGCGATCACCTGGCAGTTCAGGACCGAGCCGACCGCGAACACCGGCGGCAGGCGCATCGCAACGACACAGGGGCGGGTCGTCGGCGGCTCCGGGTCGATCAACGGGATGATCTATGTCCGCGGCCAGCCGGCGGACTATGACAATTGGGCGCAGCTCGGCAATCGCGGCTGGGGCTATGAGGATGTGCTGCCCTATTTCGCCCGCAGCGAGCGGCGGGTGGGGCCCGGGGATGCACGGATCCACGGTCGCAGCGGCGCGGTCCCGGTGTCGGACATGGATTGGCACCATCCGATATCGGAAGCCTTTATCGCGGCGGCGGTGAACGCCGGATTGCCGCGCAACCCGGATTACAATGCCGGCGACCAGGAGGGCGTCGGATACTTTCAGCGCACGATCGACCGGGGTTTGCGCATCAGCTCGGCCGAAGGTTTTCTGCGCCCGGCGATGAGGCGGGACAACGTAAAGCTCGTGACGAACGCGCGCGCCACGGCGATCCTGTTCGAGGGCAAGCGGGCGACGGGAATCCGCTTCCTTCGCCGACGCGGCGGTGACGAAACCGTCGTCCATGCGCGGCGCGAGGTCATTCTCTGCGCCGGTACCGTCAATACCGCGCGCCTGCTGCAGGCCTCCGGCATCGGGCCCGCCGCCGTGCTCGGGGGCATGGGCGTCGCGGTGCGGCACGGCCTGGCAGGCGTCGGAGAGAACCTGATCGACCATTATTCGGCGCGCATGGTGATGAAGGCGAAGCCCGGCATCGTGACGCTCAACGAACTCGCGCGCGCGCCGCGACTATGGTGGCAGGTGGCGCGCTGGATGACGAACAGGCCGAGCATTCTCGCGCAGGTGCCGAGCCAGGTGTACATGTTCGCCAGGTCCGATCCGGCGCTCGACCTGCCCGACCTGCAATGCGTGTTCACCCCGGGCAGCTACAAGGAGGGCAAGCATTATGTGCTGGACAATTATCCAGGGGTGACCGGCGGCGCATGGCAGCATCGTCCGCAAAGCCGGGGTCACGTCCGGGCGGTGTCGACCGACCCTTGGATCGATCCGCTGATCCAGCCCAATTATCTGGACAGCACCATCGACCAGCAAGTGATGGTCGCGGGTATGAAGTTCGTTCGCGCGATGCTGCATCGTCCCGAGCTGGCGCCCTTTCTGACGGCGGAGACGATTCCCGGCCCCGGCGTCGACAGCGACGAGGCGTTGCTCGACTTTTGCCGGCACAATGGATCGACCGGCTATCATCTGGTCGGCACCGCGCGGATGGGGCGCGCCGACGACCGGCTATCTGTGGTGGATGCGCAGCTTCGCGTGCATGGCATGGAGGGGCTCAGGGTCGCGGATGCCTCGGTGATGCCGATGATTCCCTCGGCCAATACCTATGCCGCGACGATGATGATCGCGGAAAAGGCCGCGGATATGATCCGGGGCAGGCAAACGGCTTAATACCAAATCCCGGCCAGTGCGACTCTTCCCAAGCCCGGCACGGCCGGCGCGGGGTGGATGGATATGACGATGTGAAAGAGCGGCAACGGGGACGATCATGGTACCGGTTTTACCATGGCGGCGCGCGGTTTGAATCATCGCGTTATGGCGCCGACGGGCGTGTCGCGCGACACTATTCCGCAAGTATTGCGATCGGGCTCATCAAGAACAGGAGACATTTTGCGAGCCGATGGGGTGGCGTTTTCGGGGGAGGGCGGTCGCCATCCGGCGATGTGAAAGCGATGACGAACGCCCAAGTCCCAACATCGGGCACTGCGCCTCCCGGAGAACACCAGCGCAACCGGCGGTCTCGAATACAGAGCTATACTGACCGAATTATGCGAATAGTTGAATTTGATCATGGTCTTCATTGTTGCGGAGCGGCCGAAAAAGGGTGCGAAACCCAACAGGGCGCCGCTTTCGGCCAGCATTGCCCGTCGCGACAATGGCTAACGCGGGCGCGCGGCTGATTGAATCGGGGCGGTGGCCGCGGCGTCCCCGGCGAACGCGATCACGCTTCGAGCCGTTCGAACAAGCCGATCGGTTCGCCCGCCAGGGTCACGTCGCCGCAGCGGCGAAAGCGGTGCCGGTCGGCCAGTCGCAGCGACGCAACATTGTCCGCGCCGATCAGGCAGGTGATGCGCGGCCAGCCGAACGTCATGTCCGCCCAGGCGAGCATGGCGCCGAGCGCCTCGGACGCATAGCCTTTGCCCTGCGCGTCGAAGGTAAACGCCCAGCCCGCTTCGGGATCTCCGCCGCCCTGGCCCCGCTCCTGAAAGGCCACGCCCGCCTCACCCAGGAAGCGCCCGTTCGCCGCGTCGCGCACCATCCAGTAGCCGAAGCCGAACAGCGACCAGTGACCGGCATATTTGAGCAGCCGCGCCCAGACTTCCTCCCGCGTGGCAGGGCGGCCGATATGGCGCAGCACGCGCGCGTCGCCCCACAATGTGAGCATGTCCGCAAGATCCGCTTCGCCCGGGGGACGAAGCACAAGCCGGTCGGTGGTGATCATGTTCATCTCGTGCCGTCCGTCAGTCGTGCGATGAGCGGCCGCAACGACAAGGCGGCGACCACCCCTGCCGCGGCGATCCCGGCGTGCAACAGCCAGAAGCGGGCCGGCCCCCATGGCTCGTAGAAGCGACCCAGCCAGCCAACGGTGAAATTGGCGATCGCGATCGACATGATCGCCAGGCTCATCATCACCGTTGCGCGCGATTTGGGCGCGTGGCGCGAGACGAAGGCCCGCAGCGGCGGCTCGCCCCAGATGAAGCTGAAATCGAGCAGGACGAAGAAGACCAGCAGCCATGCCAGCGCGACGGGGCCGGCCGAGAGCGCGGATGTGGCGGTCAGGATCAGAAAGGCGGCGCAGGTCATCGCCGAGCCGATCGCCATCTTGCCCAGGCTGCCGGGCTCGCGCCCCTCGCTTTCCAGCAGGCGCCAGAAACGTATCGTCAGGGCGATGCCGATCATCGTCGCAATGCCATCGAAAGTGTACATCCAGGTCACCGGGACGGTCAGCCCGCCCGCCTGGCGGTCGACATGGCCGCTCACCCACACCGGCAGGATATTATAGGCCTGATAGACCGCGGTGAACATCAGCAGATAGGGGATGAAGGCCAGGAACAGGCCCAGCACGGCGCGCCGCTCATCCCGCGTCAGCGGCGCATGCGCCATCCGCCGCCGCTGCACCGGCGGCTCGGGCGGCAGATATTTGCGGCCGGCGAGATAGATCAGCAGCGCCGCCGCCATCGCCACGGCGGCGACGCCGAAGCCATAATGCCAGCCCAGCGTCTCGCCCAGCGTGCCGCACACCAATGGCGCCGCGAACGCGCCGAGGTTGCGCACGAACATATAGACGCCGAAGCCTCCCGTCCTGCGCGGATCGTCCGGGCCGTAGAGCGCGCCGATCTGCACCGCCATATTGCCCTTGATGCAGCCCGCGCCGAGCACCAGCAGCAGCAGCGCGAACAGGAACAGCGTTTCCGACGTCATGCACAGATGGCCGAGCGTCATCAGCACCGCGCCGAGGATGATCGTGCGCGTCTGGCCCAGCACGCGATCGCCCAGCCATCCGCCGAGCAGCGGCGTCGCGTTCACCAGCCCGGCATAGAGGCCGAAGATCTGCGAGGCGAAGGCAAGCCTCGTCATGCTGCCCGTCATCGCCTCGGCCATGCCGCGCAAGGTGGCGAGGCCGGCGACATGCTCGACATGGCCCGGCATGAGCAACTGGGAGACCATGTACAGCACCAGCAGCGCCTGCATGCCGTAATAGGAAAAACCCTCCCACACCTCGGTAAAGGCGAGATAGGCGAGCCCCTTGGGATGGCCGAAAAAAGCGGCGTCGCCATCGCCTTTGCCCTGTGCCGTGATGGCTTTCACTGCCCGTCGCGCCCCCGCCTTCGCAAAATACCGGTTGACTGTGCACCATTGGAATACAATATGTATACAGTAATTTTATCAGCGCGGACGGCGCTGCGGGGGGCGATGTCATGACAGGTTTTTGCCGTGCTCGACCGGGCCTTTCGCGCCGCGCCGTTGCCGGAACGATGGACTGACCTGATCGTGCAGACAGCCGAGCAAACCACCACCACCCCTCCCCCGATTGACGAGATAGGCCGCGACGCGATCGCGCTGCTGGCCGAGCTGGTGTCGTTCGACACGACATCGGCGGATTCGAACCTGCAGCTCATCGCTTTCGTCGAACATTATCTGGCGCAATATGGTGTCGCCTCGCAGCGTATCGCCAATGCCGACGGCTCCAAGGCCAATCTGCTCGCCACGATCGGCCCGGGCATGGCGGGCGGCATCGTGCTTTCCGGCCATACCGATGTGGTGCCGGTGACCGGCCAGCCCTGGACCTCCGATCCCTTCACGCTGATCGAGCGCGACGGGCGGCTTTATGGTCGCGGCACGAGCGACATGAAGGCCTTTCTGGCGCTGTCGCTCGCCGCGGTGCCGCGGCTGGTTTCGGGTGACATGGCCCGGCCGATCCATCTCGCCTTTTCCTATGACGAGGAGCTCGGCTGTCTCGGCGCGCCGGACCTGATCCGTACGATCCTCGACCAGGGTTATCGCCCGATGGCCGCGATCATCGGCGAGCCGACCAACATGCAGATCGTGAACAGCCACAAGAGCATTCACATCTACGACATCACCGTCACCGGCCGCGAGGCGCACAGCAGCATGGTGACCGAGGGCATCTCGGCCAACATGGTGGCGATCGACCTGCTGTCGAGCCTGGCGCGGATCGCCGAAGCGGAGCGCGGTGACCATCGCGACCCGCGTTTCGATCCGCCCTGGTCGACGCTGACGATCGGCACGATCCATGGCGGCACCGCGCCCAATATCCTGGCGCGCGAATGCCGCTTCACCTTCGACCTGCGCTGCGTGCCCGATCGCGACGCCGATGCGGTACTCGCCCCCTTCTGGATCGAGGTGGAGGAGGCGCGGACGCGGCTTGCCGCCGAAGGCGCGGAAACCGGCATCACGGTCGAGCAACTGGCCAGGGTGCCGTCCCTGCGCAGCGAAGCGGATGGCGCCGCGGAACAGCTTTCGGCGATGCTCAGCGGGGCCAACAATCCGAGCATCGCGGTGTCCTATGGCGCGGAAGCCGGGCAGTTCCAGGAGGCCGGTCTTTCCACTGTCATCTGCGGCCCGGGGTCGATAACACAGGCGCATCGACCGGATGAGTTCATCGAGCTCAGCCAGATCGAAGCGGGCGCCCGTTTCATCTCCAGGCTGATAGAGTTCGTCCGGGCGCGCTGACGGTGGGAAAGGGGCAGGAATGAAGAAGACGGCCGAGATCGAGCCGCTCATCGAGGAGGATGAGGTCCGCCAGTCGAGCGGCCAGCGCGTCTATGCGATGTTGCGCGAACAGATTCTCAGCCTGCAGCTCGCGCCCAACAGCGAGCTGGACGAGGTGCAGTTCAGCCGCGAACTGGGCTTTTCGCGCACGCCGATCCGCGAGGCGCTGATTCGTCTTGCGTCCGATGGCCTCGTCGTACTGGCGCCCAATCGAGGCGCGCGGGTCGCACCACTCGATCTGGGCCAGGTGCCACAGGCGCTAGAGACCCTTGAGCTTTATGAGCGGGCGACAACGCGTTGGGCGGCGCAGCGTCGCCAGCCCCATCATCTCGTCGCGCTCGAACGGCGCAACCAGGAATTCGCCATCGCCTGCCGCACGGGCGATCCGCGCGTCATTGTCGAGACCAACTGGGCCTTTCACGACGCGATCAACCAGGCCTGCGGCAACGAATATATGGCGACAGATTGCTCGAAGATGCTGCGCGGCGTGATGCGGCTGTCGCTGCTCGCCTTCCGCCAGCGCAATGTGAAGCTCGCCAGCAACGAGGAAGTGGTGGCGCAGCATGACGAGATGATCGAGGCGATCCGGTCGGGCGATGCCGATCGCGCCGAGCAGCTGGTCTATCTCCACTCCGACGAATTCCGCGAGCGCATGATGGTGTTTCTCGCCGGCGCCTCGACCGCCGATGTGACGCTGGGCGATCGGCGGACCGCTAGCCGCTAGAGTCTTTTTGCTTCGCTGGGCTGCGGTGCCGGCCCACTCCCCCACCCGACCTCCCATAGAATATCCTGATTGGGAGGTCGGGTGGGGGAGTGGGCCGGCACCGCCCCGTTTCAGCTCTGCTGAAACAGACTCTAGTCTTCCGTGTCGGCGATGATGTGGCGCGCTGCGGCCAGGGTGATGAGCCCGCTGGGCAGGACGAGCGCCATGATAATCATCAGCGCATAGCGCAGCCCGGCCGCGCCATGGCTGGCGCTGAACAGATCGCTCAGCCAGCCGGTCGCCCAGGGGCCGAGGCCGAAGCCAAGCAGATTGCCGAAGAACAGCAGCAGGGCGATAGCGGTGGCGCGCCGCACGCCACCGCACACGACATGCACCGCCGCGAACGAGGCCGGCAGCGAGGCGTAGAGCAGGATGCCACCGAACGTGCTGACCAGCAGGAAGGCGCGGAAATCGTCGATCAGAAACATCAGCGTGCACGGCACCGAGGCAAGCACGAAACCCAGTCCCGGAAACCATGCCACCCAGCGCCGGTCGCGGCGCACCAGCCAGTCGCACAACGTGCCGCCCGCCAGGCTGCCGACCAGCACGGCAAAGGCCGATGTCACGCCGTAATAAAGCCCGGCATCGGCGATCGAAACCTTGACGACGCGCACCAGATAGGACGGCACGAACACCAGCGAGCCATAGGCGGCGAAGCTGTAGACGGTGGATGCGGTCACCAGCAGGACGTAGGCCGGCTTGGCGATCAAGCGCCGCAGCGAGCGCCGGAAAGGCTCTCCGGTCGCGTTTGCGGTCACGCCACCGCGACGACGCGGCTCGTCGAGCACGAAATAGGCCAGCGCCGCGATCAGCAGCCCGGGCAGACCGAAGGCGACCAGGGTGAAGCGCCAGCCATGATCGGTCACCAGCCGCGAGCCGAGCGTCAGGCCGACCAGGAAACCGACCGTGCCCGTGGTGGTGAAGATACCGATCGCCCGCGCGCGCATCTCGGGCGGGAAATAATCGACGATCAGCGATTGCGCGGGCGGCGTCGCCCCGGCCTCGCCGACACCGACGCCGATCCGGGCGGCGAGCAGGTGCGTGAAGCTGCCGGCCGCAGCGCACAACATGGTCATCGCGCTCCACACGCCGATCGCCACCGTGATCAGCAGCCGGCGATCGCCGCGATCCGCGTAACGCGCAATCGGCAGGCCGAACAAAGAGTAGAGCAGGGCGAAGGAGAAGCCGCTCATCATGCCCAGTTGGGCGTCGCTCACGCCGAACTCGTGCTTGATCGGCTCGAGCAGCACCGAGATGACGACGCGGTCGATCGAACTCGACGTGCCGACGAGAAACAGTATCGCGAGGAACAGCCAGCGCCGCGCGGGCGCATAGCTCACGCCGGCGGGCGCTGGCTCAGCCGCGACGCTCGCCGGCATTGCGATCCTCCCAGGTGCGGAACCAGCGCAGCACGCGGGTCGCCTGGTCGATCTGCGCCTCCAGCCGGGCATTGGCATGGCCCTCTTCCGGGTACAGCACCAGCTCGGACGGCACATCGCGCAAGGTGAGCGCATGATGGAACTGGATCGCCTGGGTCGGCGGCGTCGTCTTGTCCATCTCGCCCGCGATCAGCATCGTCGGCGTCACGATCTTGTCCGCGTGGCGCAACGGGCTGCGATCGTCGAAGATCGCGCCCACGTCATACGGGTCGCCCTCGGTATAGATGGCGAGGAATTCGGGATGATGCGCGGTGAAGAAGAACGACCGCATGTCGGTCAGCGGCGCGATGGCGCAGGCCGCGCTGAAGCGATCGGTCTGCGTCACCAGCCAGGTCGTCATATAGCCGCCATAGCTGCCCCCGGTGACGAACAGCCTGGTGCCGTCAACCGGGCGCGTGGCGATGACATGGTCGATGCCGGCGAGAATATCGTAGCGGTCCTCGCCGCCCCAGTCGGCGATGACGCGCGCGGCATAGTCGAGGCCGCGGCCCGAGCTGCCGCGCGGATTGGGGAAGAGCACGGCATAGCCCTGCGCCACCAGCAGCGCCGCCAGCGGATTGTCGAAGCTCCAGCTGTCGCGAAACAGATGCGACGGGCCGCCATGGATGAAGGTCACCAGCGGCGGCCGCGCGACGCCTTTCGGCATGGTGAGATAGCCGTGGATCTGCAGCCCGTCGCGCCCGGTCCAACTCAGCGCCTCGGCCGATCCGATCCGCTCGACCAGCGCGCGGGTGCCGTCATTGCCGAGATCCAGCACGACACGCTCCTTGCCGCCCTCGACGCGCGACAAATGCGGATAGCGGCCAAAGCCATGGCCCGGGACCAGCAACCCCGTCTCGCCAACCGGCGAGGCGTACGGAACCTTGCGACCCGCAGTCTGGGAAGAATGCCATTCGAGGTTCGTTGCGCCGCTATCGATGTCCAGCGTGCCCGCGACGCTGCCGGGGCTGGTGAAGCCCGCGAAAAAGAGATGCGTGTCATCGCGCCAGGCGAGTGAGGAGACCTCCGCACCGATATCCGGCCTCGTCGCCCTGCCCTGCCGGTCATAGATGACCAGCGTCCCCAGCGCGACGGTGCGATGGAAGCGGCCTTCGACGATGGCGACATGCTGCCCGTCGGCGGATGCACACACCTTGGCCAGTTCGAGGTTGGAGGTGGCGAAGCGTTCGAACGCTTCGCCGCTTGTGGACGCGATGCCGATCTCTGTCTGGTACCAGCCACCCTCGGTCGGGCTGGACGAGAGGATCGCCACCACCGCGTCACTGCCGCACCATTCGGCCTCCCACACATTCTGCCCTTCGGCGCCAACAGGGGTGAGCGCGCCGCTCGCGACATCCCAAATCCGCGCCCGGCGCCAGAGATTGTCATGGCCGCCGGTCTCCACGGTCGGCGCCCAGCAAGGCTTGTCTTCCGCGGCGGCGCTGCCGATCCGCGCGGTGCTGGCCGAGCCGGCCGCGTCGGCGCCGGCATCGGCGCTCTGGATAAGGATGCGGCCGCCATCGGGCGACCAGGCGAAAGCCTCGGCCGCTTCGCGCACCAGCACCGGCCCGGCGCGCATGCTGGAGAGATCAGCGGCGTCGGCCAGGCATAGCTGGAAGTTGCCGCCGCCGTGCCCGCGGTCGGACAGGAAGGCGAGCGTCCTGCCATCGGGCGACCAGCGCGGGTCGCTGTCATTGGCGCGGTCGTTGTTCAGCAGGTTCGTTGTGCCGTCCGGCGCGACCAGTGCGATGCGGGTCACCGGGAATCCGCCGCCCGCGTCATAGATCGGCCCGGAAATGGCGATCACGCCGCTGGCGGGGTTTTCCACCGCATGGACGATGCTGTGGAATTGCTGCCGCCCCGGGCGATAGATCGTTTCGAAATAGTCCGCGATGTCACGCGACGTCGCGGACTGCTCCTCATCACCCATTGCCGGTTCCATCGTCAGCACATCTCACTCTAACTCACCCGAGGAACCGGCGAACCCGCTTTTCTACAGATGGAATTCGACCTGCAGACCCACCGTGCGCGGGCGGATGCGCAGCATCTGGCTGACATCGGTCGGCGGCTGCAACAGGCCCTTATAGTTGGTGACATTGTCGACGAACAATGTCGCGGTCCAGTTGGCCGGCGATTTGACCGAGAAGGCCGCCCGGCCGATCGTCGAATCGTCGCTGAGATAGAGGCGCGAGACGCCGCTCACCAAGGCGCGGGCCGGTACCTTGGAGCGATAGTTGAACGAACCCTCGATCCGCCCTTCCAGCCCACTCCCGCCGATCGGGAAATTATAGTCGGAAAAGATGCCGACGGTGAATTTGGGCGAGTATGAAAGCCGGTCACCCTTGTCGAACAGCACGATCAGGTTGGAGATCACCTGCTCATCGAGCTTGAGGCCGCTATAGCTGAACGTCGTGCCTACCTCGAAGCCGTGCGTCGGGTGCGCGGTCATCGCCAGGTCGAAGCCGATGCCGCTCGCCGACGGGCCGTTGACGGTCGCCGCGATCGGCACGCCGAGATAGCGCAGCGTCAAGTTGCTCTGAATGCCCTTCCATTTGATGTAATAGAGCGCCGCGTCGAAGGTCAGCGTGCCGCCCAGCACGTTACCCTTGGTGCCGACCTCGAAATTGTGCAGCTTGTCCGCCTCGACCGGCGGCAGATCGGGCGCGGTGCGGATTACCGACGGGCTCTGGTTGAACCCGCTGCGGAAGCCCTGCGAATAGGACGCATAGGCGGTGAAGGTGCGGCTGGGGAGATAGGTCAGGACGACGCGCGGCGTGAGCGCGTGGAAGGTCGCGGTGCGGTTGGCCAGCACCTGGGTGGGGACGCCGGTCGACGGGGTGCGTTCGACCGTCGAGACGCGATCGCTGAAATAACGCAACCCGCCGGTCAGCTCGACAGTGCCGTCGGCAAAGGACTGCGTGGCCTGCCCGAAGACCGCGAAGGACCGCGACTTGTCATTGGTGTCGATCGGCGCCGGCAGCAGGAACAAGGTCTGGTAGAGAAGGTCGGTAGCGTTGCGATAAAAGCCGCCCAGCGACCAGCGGAAGCTGCCCGACCCGGCCGAGTTCAACAGTACCTCTTCGGTGAACACGCGGGACTGGATATGGGTGAACAGCCGCTGCCCCACGCCGAACGAGGTATAATCGCGCTGGCTGTCATTGGTGAATTTCAGATAGCTGGTCGCGCTGCTGAAGCTGACGCTGCCGAAATCATAGCCCAGCTTGCCGCTATAGGCGTCGAAGTTCAGCGACTGCGGCAGCGGGACCGGCGAGGTCTGCACGTCATTGTCGTCCGAATAGTTCGGCGCATCCTGCTTCACGCGCGAGATCCATGCCGACAGACCGATGGTCAGCTCGTCGGTCGGCCGCGCATTGAGCTTGGCGCGGACATAGCGGGACAATTGGTCGTTGGCGTTGCTCACGCCGCGATTGGGCTGGTCGATCCAGCCGCCCGCGCGCTCGTAACCGCCGACGACGCGCAGGGCCAGCCGGTCCCGGATGAGCGGGATGTTGATCGCCGCGTCACCGCGGTAGCTCGCATCGCCGCCCTTGGTGGTCGACACGCCGGCACGTGCCTTGGCCTGGAAGCGCGACAGGTTCGCATCGTTGGTCAGCAGGCGGACCACGCCGTTCAGCGCATTGGCACCATAGAGCGTGCCCTGCGGCCCGCGCAGCACCTCGATCCGCTCCATGTCATAGGAGTTGGTGTCGGGCAGGATCGCCGTCTTCACCAGGCCGAACGGCACCGAGTCGACGTAGAAGGCCGCGGTGCTCGAACCCGACAAGGTTGCGCCGCCGGCGGCGACGCCGCGAATGGTCAACTGCGTCGCGCCACCCTGGGGCGTGCTGGTGATCGAGACGCCGGCGACGGTGCGCAACGCGTCGGTCACGCCCCCGCCGGTCTGCTGGTCCAGCTGCACGCCGCTCAGCACGGAGACCGAGATGGGCACCTTGATCAGCCGTTCCTCGCGCTTCTGCGCGGTAACGACGATGTCCGCCGTGGTGGCCGCTTCGGGCGCAGGCGCAGGTGCCGTTTGCGCGCTGGCTGCCGATGCCAGGAACCAGGGCAGCACCACCGCCGCACTGCAGGCCCATCCCGTCGCTCGCTTCATATCCATTCCCCTTTGCGTCGCGGCCGCCCTTGTTGAGTCAGCCTCGAAACATGTCTTGAACACATCCTGTATAATCTGTGTAGACAAGTCAAGCGATCAACTTTACCTCGGCTTTCGTGGCGCAAAATGGTGGAATGGCGATGGATGGCATTGGCGAACAGGGCGGTATCGAGACGTTTCGCGGCGTCGTCTTTCCCTGGCATTGCGACATGATGGGGCACATGTCGGTGCAGCATCAGATGCCGCTGCTCGACAACGCCGCCTATCATCTGCTCGGCGAATTCGGGCCGCCGACCTCGGTCGAGCATGGCCGCCGTCTGGGCTGGGCCGATGTCTCACACGAGATACGCTATCTGCACGAACTGTCGGCCGGCGACCTGCTGATCCTGCGCTCGGGCATCGTCTCGGTCGGCAAGAGCTCGCTGCGCCATCGCACCATCATGTATCGTCGGTCCGACGGCATCGCCTGTACCGAGATGGAAGGCGTCACCGTCCGCTTCGACCTCGATGCGCGCCGGTCGACACCGCTTTCAGACGCGGTGCGCGCCATCGCCGCGCGGCTTTCTCCTCCCTCATTGTCATGACCACGGGATCAATCACCATGGAACGAGTACTCGTCACCGGCGCCGGCGACAGCGTCGGCCGCGCCATCGCGGAACGTTTTCTGGGCAAAGGCGCGAAGGTGCATATCTGCGACATCCGCGCCGATGCGGTCGCAAGCACATTGGCCGACAATCCCGGCCTGACCGGCAGCGTGGTGGATGTCGGCGTGCGCGCCGAGGTCGATCGCCTGTTCGACGATGTGCGCCGCGCGATCGGCGGCCTTTCCATCCTGGTCAATGTGGTCGGCATGGCCGGGCCGCGCGCACCGATCGAGGAGATCGACGAGGACGAATGGGACAAGACCATCGCGGTCAATCTGTCGGGCATGTTCTATTGCATGAAGCGCGCGGTGCCGATGCTGAAGGCCAATGGCGGCGGGTCGATCGTCAACTTCTCGACCTGCTCGACGCGCACCGGCATTCCGTTCCGCGCTCCTTACATCGCCTCCAAGGCAGGGGTCGAAGGCTTGACCAAGAACAGCGCGCGCGAGCTCGGGCCGTTCGGCATCCGCTGCAACGCGATCCTGCCCGGCATCATCAACAACGACCGCTTCCGCTTCATCGTCCAGCGCAACGTCGATGCCACGGGGCGCAGCTTCGCGGACATCGAGAACGACTATCTCAAATATGTCTCGCTGCGCACCAAGGTCGAGCTGAGCGAGTTCGCCGACATGGTCGAATTCATCACCTCGGACGCGGGCAAGAAGATCACCGGCGAGACCATCGCCGTCAGCGGCAACATGGAATGGGAGGAATGAGCGTGACCGGCAACAAGACGATCCTGACCTGCGCGGTGACCGGCGGCGCACCCTTCAACACCAAACATCCGGCGATGCCGATCACGCCGAAGCAGATCGCCGAGGCCTGTGTCGAGGCGGCGACCGCCGGGGCGAGCATCGTGCACATCCATGTGCGCGACCCCGAGACCGGCGCCGGCAACCGCGACCGTGCGCATTTCCGCGAGGTGGTCGACCGGGTGCGCCAGACCGGCATCGACATCGTACTCAACCTGACCTGCGGCATGGGCGCCTATTTCCTGCCCGACCCCGAGCGCGAGGGGCATATGCTGCCCGGCAGCGATGTGGTCGGCGTGGACGAGCGCGTCGCGCATATCGAGGAGTTGCTGCCCGAGATCGCGACGCTCGACATCGTCACCAACAACCAGGTCGAGGGGCCGACCGACTATATCTATTTCAGCCCGACCCATACGCTGCGCGCCATGGCGCGACGCTTCACCGCAGCCGGCGTGAAGCCGGAGCTGGAAGTGTTCGGCGCGGGCGACATCCTGTTCGGCAACCGGCTGGTCGAGGAAGGGCTGATCACCGACCCGCCGATGATGCAAATGGTGCTCGGCGTGCAATGGGCCGCGCCGCATGGGGTGGACACCATCCTCTATCAAAAGGGCCTGATGATGCCCGGCACGCATTGGGGCGCCTTCGGCATCGGCCGCGAGCAGATGCCGATGCTGGCGCAGACGTTGCTGCTGGGCGGCAATATCCGCGTCGGGCTGGAGGACAATCTCTATATGTCGCGCGGCGTATGGGCGACCAACGGCCAGCTGGTCGAGCGCGCTTATGCGATCGTCAACGCGATCGGCGGCTACAGTATCGCCACGCCGGCCGAGACGCGCGAGATATTGCAGCTGCGCACCCCGGTCCGATAGGGTCGGTCATGGCCGAGGCCGTTCCCTTCCTGGATGCGGCCGCGGTGACGCGCGCCACGCCCATGCCCGCGCTGATCGATGCATTGCGCGCGGCGTTCGCCGGGGGTGATCATGCGGCGCCCGGGCGCCTGGCCGCCGACATGAGCGAGACGTCATCGCTGCTGGTCATGCCGGCGTGGCGCGGCACCGCTTCGATCGGCGTGAAGATCGCCGAGATCGACCGGCTGCGCCAGCCCGCGGTGCGTGCCTGTTATGTGCTGATCGACCGTGCAACGGCGCGGCCGCGCGCCCTGCTCGACGGCGGCGCCTTGACCCGGCGGCGCACCGCGGCGGCTTCGGTGCTGGCCGCGACCTGTCTCGCCCGCAGGGAATCGCGGCGCCTGTTGCTGATCGGCACCGGCGCGCTGATCGCGCCGTTGATCGAGGGTTATGCCAGCCACTTCCCGCTCGACGCCATCCGCATCTGGGGCCGCGATCCCGCCAAGGCGGAGGCTGTGGCCGAGGTAGCGCGTGAGGCGGGTTATCCCGCGCAGGCGGTGACCGACATCGATGCCGCGCTGGCCGATTGCGATATCGTCTCTGCCGCGACCCTATCGACCGTGCCGCTGATCCGCGGCACGGCGCTGCATCCCGGTATGCATGTCGACCTGATCGGCGCCTTTCGTCCCGAAATGTGCGAGGCGGATGGTGCCGCGATCGAGCGATCGCTGGTCTATGTCGATACGATCGAGGGCGCCTTGCATGAGGCCGGTGACCTGATCCAGGCAGTGGCGAGCGGCCATTTCGCGATGGACCGGATCGCCGGCGATCTGGCCGACCTGTGCCAAGGCCGGTTCGAACGGGGCGCGCAGGCGATCACCCTGTTCAAGTCGGTCGGCACCGCGATCGAGGATCTCGCCGCCGCCGAGCTGGCGGTGCGCAGGGAAGGGCTGGCATGATCGATCTCGCGCCGATCGACCAGGCGCTGCTGGACGGCGCGCATGGCGAAGCGTCAGCGCGCGCGATGGCGATATTGATGCGCTATGGCCAGGCCGCCGACGCGACGCGCTTCGTCTCGATCCAGTCCGCGCATATCGATGGCTGCCTCTATCACGGCCCGTCGAGCATCGATTTCGTGCGGCGCTTCGTCGATCTCGGCGGGCGGGTGCGCGTGCCGACCACGCTCAACGTGGCGGCGGTCGACGTCACCCATCCCGAATGGCATTGCGGCCCGGCCGAACTGATCCCCGCACAGAGCGAACTGACGGACCTGCACGAGCAATTGGGCTGCATCGCGACCCTGACCTGCGCGCCCTATCAACGCATGCTGCGCCCCGCTTTGGGCGAGCATATCGCCTGGGCGGAATCCAACGCGATCGTCTTCGCCAATTCGGTGCTCGGCGCGCGGACCGATCGTTATGGCGACTTTGCCGATCTCTGCGCGGCGCTGACCGGACGGGTGCCGATGGTCGGCCTGCATTGCGACGAAAATCGCCGCGCACAGATCGTGGTGGACATGCCGACGCTCGACGCCTCGTCGATCGCGCGCGACCTGTATTTCGCCGTTGCGGGCTATGTCCTCGGCCTGCGGGCGCCGGGACAGGTGCCGTTCCTGCGTGGCCTGCCGCTGGACAGCAGCGAGGATGAGTTGAAGGCGCTTGGTGCGGCCGGCGCGTCCTCGGGCGCGCTGGCGCTGTTCCACGTGGAGGGCGTCACCCCAGAGGCGGGCAAACAAGCGATCGATGACCTTCCCGTCCTTTCCGTCACGCCCGACGACCTGACGACGGCCATCGCCAGCCTGTGTCCGGTCGGTGTCGGCGAGGAGGTCGCCGCGATCTGCCTCGGCACCCCGCATTATTCGATCCGCGAATTCCGCACCCTGAACGCTGCGCTCGTCGATCGCCGACCCGCCCCCGGTGTCGCCATGTTCGTCAGCACCTCGCGCGAGATCGCCGCGATGGTCGATGCCGATCCCGCCTTTGCCCCGTTGCGCGACTTCGGCGCCAACATCGTGGTCGATGCCTGCACCTATGTCGCGCCGATCGTGCGGCGGGCTGACGGCGCGATCCTCACCACCTCGGCGAAATATGCGCATTACGGCCCGGGCAATATCAAGCGCCGTATCGGGCTGATGACGCTGGAACGCTGCCTGCGTTCTGCAGAACTGGGCACGGTGGCGCCATGATCGGCCGTGCGCTCACGGCGGGTAACGCCAATGGCACGGTGCTCAAGCTCGATGTACCGCTGAGCTTCTGGGGTGGGGTCGATCTCCATTCGGGCGCGATCATCGACCAGAGCCATCCCCGGCGAGGTGCCGCGATCGCCGGCCGCGTGCTGGTGATGCCGCACGCGCGCGGATCCTCCTCCTCATCCAGCGCGCTGATGGAACTCGCCCGGGCGGGCATCGCGCCCGTCGCCATCGTCATGCAGCGGCACGATCCCATCCTGGTGATCGGATCGCTGGTCGCAGCCGAGCTTTACGGCATCGAGATTCCGATCGTGCTGCTTGGCGAAGCCGATTGGGACACGCTGCGCGAAGACGAGATAATCACCATCGCCGTGTCGGGCGATGAAGCGGTGCTGGGCTCGGCCTAATCTGCCGGGTGCGCAAAGACGCTGGTCGGCAGCCAGCGCGGCCGGGCCGGATCGTTCGCCACGGCCATTGCCAGCGCCGCGACATAATCGTCGAGCTTCACCGCCTCGGCGCGCAGGATGCCAGGCTGGTCGAGATCGTCGCTCGGCGCGTGGTAGCGGTTGGCGCGCCATTCATGCTCGATGCGGAAGGCCTCGCTGCCCGGCGGAAAGCCGAACTTGAAGGCAAGCGAGGGAATGCCCGCCCGCACGAAGCTGTATTGGTCGGTGCGCACGAAGCTGTTGCGGTTGGGCAGCGGGTCGGCGATCAGCCCCAGGCCCCGCCGCGCCGCGACCGCGCGCGCGGCATCGCCCAAAGTGCTTTCATGGTCGCCTTGTGCCAGCACGGTGGTCAGCGGCCACAGCGGCAGCGGCATGTCGAAATTCAGGTCGGCGACGATCGCCTGTTTCGGCACGGTCGGGCGCTTCGCGAAATAGCCGGAACCAAGCAGCCCCTTTTCCTCGGCGGTGACGATGACGAACAGGAACGAGCGTTTCGCCCGGCGTCCCGCCTTCAACCGCGCGGCGATGTCCAGCACCGCGGCCACGCCCGACGCATCGTCCATCGCGCCATTATAGATGCGGTCGCCATTGATCGGCGCGCCGATCCCGACATGGTCAAGATGCGCGGAGACGACGACATATTCCCGCCGCAGCACCGGATCGCTGCCGGGCAGCAGCGCGATGATATTCGGAGAGGTCAGGGTGTGACGTTGGGCGGCAAGACTGGCGGTCAGTCGCAAGGGCAGCGCAAAGCGCGGCAGCGGTGCCGAGGCGTCGGCCAGCGCGGCCAGTTCGGCAAAGCTGTGGCCAGATCCGGCGAACAGGCGTTCGCTTTGTGCCGGATCGAAGCTGGCCGACAGAAAGGCGTCGGGTGTCGAACGCAATGCTCGATCGGCCAGGTACATGCCCGATTGCGTCGACAGCAGTTTCTGCCGGTCCCAGGGTATCTCGATCTGCGCCGGCGGGGTCAGGGTGATGTAGCCCAGTGCGCCGGCCTTTGCGAACAGCTTGCCGCGCTCGGCGCGGTTGCTTGCCTTGATCGGGCCGGCAATGTCGGCCGGGCCCCCGGCGATGATCACCGCGATCTTGCCGCGCAGATCGAGGCCGGCAAGATCGTCATGACCCTGGTCGGGCAAATGCAGGCCGTAACCGATAAAGACCAGCGGCGCATCGATCCGCGAGGCGACAGGGCCGCCACCGGCCGAGACCAGCATGTCGGCACCAAGCGCGATCGACATCTCGCCGCCATCGGCTCCGATCAGCGCCGCGTGCGAGCCGGCATAGTCGATACGCTGCTCCTCCAACGCCACCTGCTGCCGGAAGCCCCGTTCGCCGGCGGGCTTCAGGCCGATGGCGCGCATGCGCCGCTCGACCGTCTCTGCGGCACGAAGATAGCCCTCCGATCCGGTCTGCCGGCCCTCATTGGTGTCGCTGGCAAGCGCGACGATATCCGCCCACCATTGGTCGGCGCGGCTGAGCCTCGGCGCCGCCGAACTGGTGACGGCAAACGAGAGCAGGACGAGCGAAGCGAGCAGCCTTGTCATGGTGCGATCATCCCCTTTTCTTGTGGCGAGACAATAGTGTCGCACCGCGCTTGACGTGTCTACACAGATTATACATGATGCCAGACCAAGAGGTGAAGCCATGAAACTTGCCGTGATCGCCCTGCTCGCATTGGTCGGCACCCCAGCTTTCGCCGCCGAACCAGCAGCAAAGGCAACGCCCTATGTCATGCCCCGTTCGGAGGTCCGCGAGGTCACGTCCAAAGCGGGCGCCGCGTATCGGGTCTATATCGCGATGCCGGAAGCGCCACCGCCGCCGGGCGGTTATCCCGCGCTTTATCTGCTCGACGGCGACGAAAGCTTTGCGGCGACCGCGGAAATGGCCAACCGCTTCGGCACATATTGGGGGCTGGAGCCCGGTATCGTCGTGGCCATCGGTTATCCGACAGGCTCGCGCCGGATGCTCGACGACACGCCGGTGGGCGATCCGGGCGACGTCGTTCCCGCAGGCACCAGGACAGGTGGCGCGGACGCGTTCCTGACCTTTCTGGGCGACGAACTGATCCCCGCCATCGATGCCGAACATCATATCGATCCCGCGCGCCGCACCTTGATGGGCTACAGCCTGGGCGGCCTGTTCACGCTTCACGCGCTGTTCCACCGCCCCGGCCTTTTCGCCCGTTATGTCGCGGCCAGCCCGTCGATCTGGTTTGCCGACAAGGCGGTGCTCGCAGCACTTCCGGCCTTCGAGCAGCGTATGCGCCGGGGCGATCTCCACCCCAGCCTCACCCTTACCGCCGGGCAATATGAGCAATCGCCCCCGCCCGGGGGGGAGAAGGACCCGGCCTGGCTCAAGATCGCCGCGCTCAGCACCAAGGCGGCGATGGTCGACAATGCGCGCGCGCTGTCGGAACGGCTTGGGCGGCTGCCCGGCCTCTCCGTCAGCTTCGCCGTCGTGCCGGGCGAAACGCATGCGACCGGCGACTTCCCCGCCATCAGGGAAGCGCTACGTCGCGCCTTTGCCGCCGCGCATTGATGCGATTCCGGAAAGCCTTGTTCGTTGCCGGTGCGCTGGCGGCCATCGCCGCCCCGCCGGTTGCTGCCCAACCCGCGCGCGAACCGATCCGCGTCATCTTCGATACCGATATGTGGGGCGATATCGATGACGTGCTGGCGCTGGCAATGCTCCACGCGCTGCAAGACCGCGGCGAGGCCAGGCTGCTGGCGGTGACGAGTTCGACCGACGATCCATCGACCACAACCTTCATCGATGCGCTCGATACCTTTTATGGTCATGGCGACATTCCCGTCGGCCTGATCCGCGACGGTGTCACCGCCCGGCAGACCATCGGGCATTTCCCCTCCTTCTTCATGAGCAAGGGCTATACAGAGGCGCTCTCAGGCGCGGTGAACCCTGATGGCTCACTTGTCTTCCCGCGCACGCTGAAGAAGGGCGAAGCTGCCCCCGATGCGGTCGCGCTGTTGCGCAAGACGCTCGCCGCGCAACCCGATGGCAGCGTGGTGATCATCCAGGTCGGGTTCAGCACCAATCTGGCGCGGTTGCTGGAGAGCAAGGCCGACCGGACCAGCCCGCTCGACGGGATGAGCCTGGTGAGGCGCAAGGTCCGGCTGCTGTCGGTCATGGCGGGCGCCTATGCCGACCGGCAGGGTCGACCGCTGCAAACGGGCACACCGGAATTCAATCTCGAACTGGACGTCCCGTCTGCCCAAATCGGCGCCTCGATGCGGATCAAGGGTAGCACCGTCGATCGGCTTTACGGCTATGCCCGGAACCACCCGGTCTCGGCGGCCTACCATTATGCCGACCCGATCTATCGAAAAAAAGACACCCCGCCGGGCGTGCTGCACGACCATGCAACCTATGACCTGACATCGGTGCTTTATGCGATTCGGCCCGACGACGGCTATTTCAGCCTGTCCGCGCCGGGGCAGATCAATGTGCTGCCCGACGGATCGAGCCGGTTCGTCGCGCGGCCCGACGGAGCCCATCGCTATCTCATGATGGACGATGCGCAGCGCGCCCGCGCGCTCGAGGCGATGACGCTGCTGGCCAGTGAGCCTCCCCGGCGGGAGGGCGGCGATGGACATTAAACGTCGCGAACTGCTCGCCGTTGCCGGCGGCGCACTGGCTGCGTCTTCCGGCGTTGCGGCGGGTCGGGACGCTGCGCCTTCGCCTGCCCGCCGCGCAGCCGGTGCGACGGCACAAAGCCCGAAAGAGCGCCGCACCGGGGATCACCTCGACCGCATCGCCTTTCCGCTCGGCGGAATCGGCGCGGGCATGGTCTGCCTGGCGGGTTCCGGCGCGCTCACCAATGTCTCCGTGCGCCATGGTCCGAACATCGGCAGCGAGGCACCGATGTTTGCCGCTTTGTCGGTCAAAGCGACCGGCTTCGCGCGTGTTCTGGAGGGCCCGGTTGCGCCCCATAAGCGCTTTCCGTCCTTCGCCGCGGAATCGGATGCCGCGATCCAGTCCTTATGGGGCTTGCCGCGCTTCCGTCACGCTTCCTTTCAGGGCTCTTTCCCCTTTGCCGAGGTGAGCCTTGCCGATGACGACAGTCCGTTCGACGTCACCGTCACGGGATGGAGTCCGTTCGAACCGGGCCAGGAGGACGATGCCAGCCTGCCGGTCGCCGGCCTCGAATATCGCTTCGTCAACCGCACGGCAAAGCCCGTCGAGGCGGTGTTTTCCTTCAACGCCGGCAATGTGATGGCCGGAGAAAAGGACGGGCATATCCGTCCGCTGGCCGGGGGTTTCATTCTCGGAGGGGCGATCGAGGATCGGCCATGGACGGCCGGCGCCTTCGCGGTTTCGACGGATGACGGCGCGGCCATGGTCAATCACGCCTGGTTCCGTGGCTTCGCCTATCGCTACATCGTCTGGAAGGACATTGCCGAGGGCGCCTGTTATGCGCGCCCGCCACTGCCCGAGGGGTCCGGCGAGCCGGTGCCGGGCGCGACGCTGTTCGTCCCGTTCACGCTCGCACCCGGCGCGGAGAAGCTGATCCGCCTCCGCCTGGGCTGGTATGTGCCCAACTCCAATCTTCGCCTGGCAGGGGGCGGGTCGCCCGATTTCGACTGGCGAAAACGCCATGACTCTTACCGCCCCGGCAAGGATGAGCCCTGTTACCGGCCCTGGTATGCTGATCGCTACACCGGCATCGCGCCGTTGATGGCCGATTGGAACCATCGCTATCAGGACCTCCGCAATGCCGCCGAGCGCTTCAGCCGCACCTTCTTTGGCGCGACGTTACCGGCCGAGGTGATCGAAGCAGTTGCCGCCAATCTGAGCATCCTCAAGTCACCCACCGTGATGCGACAGAGCGACGGACGCTTGTGGGGCTGGGAAGGATCGCGCGACAGGGTCGGCTCGTGCGAGGGTTCGTGCACCCATGTGTGGAACTATGCCCAGGCGCTGCCGCACCTTTTTCCCCGGCTGGAACGCACGCTGCGCGAAACCGAATTCGGCCCGTGCCAGGATGAACGCGGGCATCAGGCCTTCCGGGCGGCCATGCCGATCGGCCCGGCACCGCATGATTTCGTCGCCGCGGCCGACGGCCAACTGGGCGGGATCATGAAGATCTACCGCGACTGGCGGATCTGCGGCGATATCGCGTGGTTGCGCACCCTGTGGCCCAGCGTGCGCGCCAGCCTGGATTATTGCATCCGCACCTGGGACCCGCGCCGGCGCGGCTGGATCGAAGAGCCCCATCACAACACCTACGACAGCGAGCTGTGGGGCCCCGACGGCATGTGTACGAGCATCTATCTCGGCGCATTGCAGGCGGCCATATTGATCGGCGAAGCGCTTCACAGCGACACGACCGAATACGCGAGCCTGTTGGCGCGCGGCGCCGAGCGGCTGGACCGCGATCTGTTCGACGGCGAATATTTCCATCAGAAGGTTTCGCTGGATGGGCTCACCGCGAAATATCCCGAGGATTTCGGCAAGGGCGGATTTCCCGAGACGCTCCAACCGGAACAACTCGCCATCGCGGCACGGGAAGGGCCAGCCAACCAGTTCGGTACGGGATGCCTGTCGGACGGGGTGATCGGCGCATGGATGGCCTGGGCCTGCGGGCTGGAGGTGCCCATCGACCGGGGCAAGGTCGTCAGCCATCTCGATGCCGTGCATCGCCATAATTTCAAGCACGACCTGACCGCGCACGCCAATCCGACCTTTTCCGCCGCGCGCGCGACCTATGCGCTGGGCGACGACGCGGGTCTGCTGCTGTGCACCTGGCCGAAGGGCGGCAAGCTCTCCTTGCCCTTTCCCTATGCGACGGAGATCTGGACCGGCGTCGAATATCAGGTCGCGGCACATCTGATCGCGCTGGGCAGGCTCGACAAGGGACTGGAAATCGTCCGTGCCTGCCGGGCGCGCTATGACGGCCGCACGCGCAACCCGTTCAGCGAGGTCGAGGCCGGCCATTGGTACGCCCGCGCCATGGCCTCCTACAGCCTGCTCCAGGCGTGTAGCGGGGCGCGCTACGACGCCGTGGACAAGGTGCTTTATCTGCACCCCGGCGTGAAGGGAGACTTCCGCTCCTTTATCGCCACGGCGACCGGCTACGGCACGGTCGGTGTGAAGCATGGCCAGCCCTTCCTGGACGTCGCCTCGGGCACGATTCCCTACAACAAGATCGACTATCGCGCCGCCTGATGGCGACCGCCCGCTCACTTTCAGAATGACCTCGGAGGCTATCGTGACATTTGCGCGCGCTGCATTGGCTGCCCTTCTCCTGACCTTGCTGTCGGCCGTGCCGGCAGCGGCGCGCGATGTCGCGATTCACGTCGGCAGGTTGATCGACGGCACCGGTGCAGCGCCGCGCGAAAAGGTGACGATCCTGATCAAGGACGACCGCATCGTCGCGGTGCATGACGGATTCGAAAGCCCCGCCGGCGCCGACGTCATCGACCTGTCGCAGCGCACCGCCCTGCCCGGCCTGATCGACACGCATGTCCATATCACGATGAACCTGCATGGCGGCGATCCCATCCGCAACGCGGTGACGCGCGACGAATATATGGCAATGGCTGACGGGGTCGCCGATGCCCGGCTGACCTTACTGGCGGGTTTCACCGCCGTCCGGTCGTTGAGCGATCCGACCGCGGCCGTGATCGCGCTCAAGCGCTCGATCGCCGAAGGCACGATCCCCGGGCCCCGCCTGTGGGTCGCGGGAACGGCACTGGGCCCGACCGGTGGTCATGGCGATCCGGCCAACGGCCTGCTGCCCGATATCGCCGAACTGCCGCACTGGAACGACTCGCTGGTCGACAGCCCGGAACAGGGCCGGCTGGCGGTCAGGCGGCTGTGGCGCGCCGGGGTGGACGTGATCAAGATCATGCCCTCGGGCGGCGTAGTCTCGATCGGCGACAATCCCAATCTGCAGCTCATGACCGATGACGAGATCGGCGCCGTGGTACAGACGGCGCACGCGCTGGGCCTGAAGGTCGCCGCGCACGCGCACGGCAAACAGGCGATCGATCATGCGCTGGCGCTCGGCGTCGACTCGATCGAGCACGGCACCTATGCCGACGAGGCCAGCTATCGCCTGTTCAAGCAGCATGGCGCCTATCTCGTTCCCACGCTGCTGGTCGCCGAGCGCATTTATGAGGTGGCGAAGACACATCCCGAAAGACTCAATCCCTCCACCGCCCAGAAAGCGCTGCAGGTGGTTCCCGTGCTGCTCGCGAATTTCGGCAAGGCGCATGCCGCCGGCGTGAAGATCGCCTTCGGCACCGATACCTTCGGCATTTCGCCGCATGGCAGGAATGCCGAGGAGTTCGCGCTCCTGGTCCGGGCCGGACTGACGCCGATGGAGGCAATCCTCGCCGCCACGCGCAACGCTGCCGATTTGCTCGGCGATTCGGCCGATATCGGGTCGATCCAGCCCGGCCGTTATGCGGATCTCATCGCCATCGATGCCGATCCCCTGCGCGACATCCGCGCGCTTGAGAAGGTCGATTTCGTGATGAAGGGCGGTCAGGTCGTCAAGGAGAACGGGGTTCCGAAGCTGTAAAGGCCGGGGCGTCGTAGAGCGCCGCAAGCAGCCGGGCGAGCCGCCTGTCGATCGCATTGGGTTCGCCGGTGCGCATCTGGTTGACCACGAACGCGATGCCGAGCTTCTCGTCCGGATCGGCGAACGCCATCGACCCGCCCCACCCCGCATGCCCGAAGGCATTGGGATTTCGGCCCATCCGGTTCTGGCTGCTGAGCTCATAGCCTGCACCGTACCGGCGGTAATTTCCGAGGCACTGATCTACGCCCGACACCCGTTCGCGCGTCGCCGCTGAAATCGTGGCCGGGGACAGGAACTGGATGCCATCGAAGGACCCTCCGTTCGCCAGCATGCCGTAGAGCTGGGCAAGGCCCCGCGCGTTGGCGCTGACACCGCCGGCTGGAAGCCCCGCCTTTTGCCAGGGGAGTGTGTTGGCCCATGCCGCGTCGAGCGCAGGATTTGCCATGGCCGCGCGGGCTGCGGCTTCGTTGAGCACCGGAGCGGGATCGCCCGCCGCCTGGCTCGCAGGCGCGATCATGTCGCTCAGCCGCGTCGCATCCGCATCCGACACGCCCATATGCACGTCCAGATCGAAACGCGCGGCGATCTCCTCTTTGAGGAAGAGCGCCGCGGTACGGCCGTCGACCCGGCGGATCACCTCATCCGCCAGCGTGCCCAGCGACAAGGTGTGATATCCCCAGGTCGATCCGGGTTCGAAGAACGGCTTTTCCTCTGCAAGAAGCCGGGCCAGGCGGTCATGCGCATAATAGTCGTCGATCGTTATCGCGTCCCGCACGCCGGGGACGCCCGCCTGGTGCGACATGAGCTGCGCCAGCGTCACCTGATCCTTGCCGTTGGCGCCGAATTCGGGCCAATAGCGGGCGACCTTCTCCTCATAGTCGAGCTTGCCCTGCTCGACGAGCAACGCGATGCAGGTCGCGGTCACGCCTTTGGAAACCGACCAGATATTGATCAGCGTGTCGCGGTCGATCGGCCGCGTTCGCGCCTCGTCGGCATGCCCGCCCCACAGGTCGACGACCAGTCGGCCATCGCGCACCACCGCAAAGCAGGCCCCGACGTCGAGCCCGGCCGCGAAATTCGCGGCGAAAGCGTCGCCGACTCCCTCGAAGCCCGGCGCGAGGTGACAGTCGGCGCCGGGCATCACCGGCGGAAACGCTCATGGGCCGCGCGTGACAATGGCTCGCGGAAATCCGGATGCGCGATGGCGATCAACGCCCTGGCCCGTTCCGCCAGCGACTTGCCGCGCAGATCGGCGCTGCCATATTCGGTGACGATGATGTGGACGTCGTTGCGCGGCGTCGTCACCGGCCCGTGAAGGTGCGGCACGATCCGCGATATCGTGCCGCCCGCCGCCGTCGCATGACAGGCGATGATCGACCGGCCACCGCGCGAACCGCCGGCACCGCGCACGAAATCGAGCTGGCCGCCCGACGCGCTGAACTGGCGATCACCAAGGCCTTCCGAATTGCACGCCCCGTCCAGCGCCACTTCGAGCGTCGCGTTGACCGAAAGCACATTGTCGTTCTGCGCGATGACGTGGCAATCATTGACGTAATCGACGGGGTAGGTGGCGTAGCGCGGATTGCGGTCGAGCTGCCGGTAGAAGGCGCCGTCGCCCATCGCGAAAGTGAAGATCGAGATCCCGGCGTGGAGCGCCTTGCGGCTATTGTCGACCGCGCCGCAATCGACCAGCTGCGTCAACGCCGGCGTCAGCAATTCGGTGTGAATGCCGAGGTGACGATGGCCGGCCAGCTCGGCGCAGGCCGCTTCGGGCACGGCGCCGATCCCCATTTGCAGGCAGTCGCCGTCGCGCGCCAGGCCGGCAATGATCCGCGCGATCGCCAGATCCTCGTCCCGTGGAGACGCGCGCGGCACCTCGATCAGCGGCGCGTCATGCTCGACCAGCGCGGCGACGCGCGAAATGTGGACCCGGCTGCGGCCATCTACCCATGGCATCGCCGGATTGACCGCCAGGATGACGCGTTCGGCGCGCTCGGCGACGGCATGGGCATAATCGGTGTTGGTCCCGAAGCTGAACCAGCCATCCGCATCCATCGGCGACACCGTGGTGAGGAAGGTGTCGATGCCGAGCACATCGGTGAGCATCCGCGGCACCTGGCTGAAGGCCGAGGGAACGAGATCGACCGGCGCTAGGCCGGCAGCGAGCAGGTCTTTGTCGAGCGCGCGTTCATTGGCGCCGTGGAACAGGCTCATCGGCCTGATCGCGCCGAGCAGGTCACGCTGCAGCACGGTACGGCCGGCCTCGGCCATCGACAGGAGATAGTGGAGTTGGAGGTCGCCCACATCGCCCGCCGCTGCGCGCTTCGCCAATGCGCGCAGCAAACACGCCGGCTCCGCCACCGCCATGCCCATCGCGATCCGCGCACCGGAAGGAATGGCCGCTACCGCCTCGTCGGCCGTGCGCAGTCGCTCGCGAAACATCTCGTACGACGAAGCCGGCATGATCGGCGTCCTCCCCTCAAGGTCGTCAGACCGACTGACATGGCCTGACGATACCTCCCCAGCGAGCCATGGCAAAGGAATGGCCGCGCCCTTTCGAGGACGCGGCCGCCGCTGCTGCTCAGAACTCGCGGGAGGCAGTGATGCCGAAGGTCCGCGGTTGCAGGACGAGCTTGTAGAAGGGATCGGTCACCAGCGTGTGGCTACCCAGCGCACCGCCATAAAGGACGCCGCGGGAATTGCCGACATTGGACACGAAGGCGGTGATGGTCAGCCTGCCGTCGCGAACGCCGAACCGCAGGTCGCCCTTGGTATACGCGGGCATTGCCACCCGGATCTCGGCCGCGCTGTTGGCAAACTCGGCGCGGCGGCTCGAGACATGGCTGATCGATCCACCGACAAAGCCTTCCAGGGTGCCCGACAGCGGGAAGCTCTGCTCCGCCGAGAGGGTGCCGCTGAACTTCGGCACGTTCGGCAGAACGTCGCCGTCACGACCGATCGAACCCGGGCCGGGCAGGTCGGCGGCAAGCTTCGCCTCATTGTACGAGGCATTGCCCGAGATCGACAGGCCGTGCGTCGGCCGCAGTTCGAACGACCCTTCCACGCCCCTACTGGTCGCCTTGCTGCCATTCTTCAGGAACAGGAAGCCGGTTACCTGATCGTGGAAGGCGAGCTGGATGTCGTTCCAGTCGAGCATGAAGGCGGCGATTTCGAAGGTCAGCGTCCGGCCCCCGACCGAGCCCTTCACACCCACTTCGTAATTGGTCGTCCGGTCGGCCTTGTAGACGCGCGGCGTGCTGGCGTCGAAGTCGCCGGCATTGGGCCCGCCCGGCCGATAGCCGCTCGACACCCGGCCATAGAGCAGCAGGTTGCGGCTCAGCTTGAAGCTCGGCCCGACCTCGAAGGTGAAGGCATTGTCGCTCGAATTCTGGCTGAAGTCGGTCGTCGGCCCGAGAAAGGGCTGAACCGCCGGCGGGATCGCGGTCAGGCTGTGATAGCGCTGCTTGTTGCTGCTGTAACGGGCGCCCGCCTGCAGATCGAGCTGTGACGTGACGTGGACGGTCACGTCGCCGAACGCCGCATATTCCTTGTAGTGGAACTGGTCGGCCTCGTCGAAGAACACACCCGAGCGGCTGCCCGTGACGGGGTCTGCGGCGGAGGCGATGAAATAGTCCGTCGATTTCTCATTGGTGTAGAAGCCGCCGACGAGCCAATCGATGCTTGTCCCCGTCGCGGACAAGCGAAGCTCCTGTGAGAATTTGGCGGTACGGAAGCCATAGGGCATCGCCGAGCCGTTGAGCCCATAGAGGAAAGCGGCAGCGCCGCCGAAGGACGGGGTGGTATCCGCGACTGTCCGGTAGACGTTGATCGAATAGCCGCTCACCGCATCGAGACCGATGCCGCCGCCCAGCGCGACCTTGAGGTGGCCGGTATAGAACTGGCTGCTGTTGAGATAGGGACCGGTGCCGACCTGCGCCCGGTGCTGCAGATCGCCCGTCGTCTCGTTGAGCAGATAGTTGGTGTCGATCTGGTTCGTGCCGTCGCCTGCGTCATGCTGGTAGAGCGCGCCGAGCTTCAGCGAGGCGCCGGGGGCGATCTTCCACAACAGCGCCAGTCGGCCGCCATAGACATTGGCGCGGTCGACGTCCGTGCGGTGCTGGCCCGGATCGTCGACATAGCCGCCGTCATGGCGATAGAAACCGCTGGCCCGTATCGCGAGCGTGTCGTCGACGAGCGGCACGTTGATCGCCGCCCGGCCGCCGCCGCCGGTCCCTCCCTTCTCGATCGTGCTGAGATCCGCCTGCACGCGTCCCGAGACGCGCGCGAAGGACGGATCCAGCGTCACATATTTGAGCAGGCCGCCCAGGCTGCTCGCGCCATAGAGCGTGCCCTGCGGCCCGCGCAGCACCTCGATGCGCTGCAGGTCGCTGGGATCGAGATTGGGAAAGAAACGGCTGCCGAAGCCGGCGATCGACACCGATCCATAGGGGACGTCGTCGATGGTGATGCCGACGGTTGGGCTGGTGCCGATACCGGTCGTCACGCCGCGGATCGACAGATTGTAGCGGCCTGCAGCAAGCGGGCTCAGCTGCAGGCCGGGCACCAGGCGGAAATAATCCTCGACCTTCACCTGGTTGTTTTCGACCAGCGACGTGGCGGTCAGCGCCGTCACTGACATCGGCACGTCCTGGAGGCGCTGCTCGCGTTTTTGCGCGGTCACGACAATGTCGTCCTGAACGGGCTGAACCGGCGCTTGCTGGGCCATCGCTGGCGCCGCTGCAAAGGCCAGGCCGCTTGTCGAAGCGAACAGGATAAAGCGCTTGAGGCCGGTCATTTCTATCCCCCTTGTTTTCTATCGCTGGCATTGATGGGCCATGTGTACAGCATGTATAATATGTGTGGACAGAAAAGCGCAAGAACAATTCGCCGACCATGTGGGTGGCGAATTCGCCTCCCCTCTCGTGGCCGACATCACCCCAGTGGGAAGGTGCTATCTGATGCCCGCGGCGACCACGGAACCGACCCTCTGCTCGCACATGATGCCAGCCTGAGATTGCGCTGCCGACGAGATGCGTGCCCCCCGGCGCTATCGGTCAACCATGCTCAGGATCCGGAACTGACGGTCGCGGGCGAGGGCATTTGACGCGAAGGCGAACGACCAGCGCAATCCTCACTGCAGTCCTCGTCGAAGCGGATCATCTCGCAGGTCACACGCGCATTGAGATTGCTCGGCCACGACCAGAATGCCGTCTTTTCCACGCGTGATCGCCCTTGCCCGCCTCGTGGCGCTCTCAGCGGATCTTATAAACAACGGACAAATCCGCTTATGTGATGACTGCAATTATCGCGTGTTGGCGGCACGGCATAGGCAAGGTCCGCGTCAAATTCTCTGGCGCGCGAGAGCTTCCGCCACTTCATGAATGAACGGCCAGAGTCTTTGGATCATCGCTCTAAAGCGGCCGTTCCGCCTTCCACCAACTGTGTCGGTCGACGCTTCCTGAACGAACGGCGGTTTTCGGGATCAGCCAAGGGCCGCCGAACGACCGAGATTGGGCGCAAACCCGACGATCCCGAACACGCCCGAGCCACCGTCCCGATTCAATCCCACGCCCATCCCCGTCAAACTCGCCATCCCGACAGCCCGCACCATCCCGGTGCGTGTTGGATTGGCGACGCCCAACGAGACGGAACCGACCAATGCCTGCCAAGATGAAACCCCCGCACCTCCATAACTATTCGAAAAACGAGGCTATTCACGACGCGATTCCGTGCCGGAGGCGAGGATCAGCGCCACTAACGCCTGTTGGCTTTCGCGCGAATTTCGTCGCGCGACTTGGTGCAATCGGCTGCGCGAAAGACGAGCGGAAACGCCCCATGATGGTCGTCAAAAGTCCTGAATACTTGCGATATCCAACGGCGAGGACTTGGCCGTTACGCAAACGAAGAAGCGCGCCGGGTCCAACACCCGACGCGCTTCTCTTCGGTCCGGAAAGGCTGGGCCTGCGCCCGCCGGCCCGCTACGGATTACGCCGCCAGCTTGGCCCGGCTCGCCTTCTTGCGCTCGTGCGGATCGAGGTAGCGCTTGCGCAGGCGGATCGACTTGGGCGTCACCTCGACCATCTCGTCATCGTCGATATACGCGATGGCCTGTTCCAGCGTCATCTTCTTCGGCGGGGTCAGGCGGATCGCATCATCCTTGCCGCCGCTGGCGCGGAAGTTGGTGAGCTGCTTGGCCTTCATCGGGTTGACTTCGAGGTCGTCCGGCTTGGCGTTCTCGCCGATCACCATGCCCTCGTACAGCGCCTCGCCGTGGCCGACGAACAGGATGCCGCGCTCTTCCAGCGGGCCGAGCGCATAGCTGTTCGCTTCGCCCGAGCCGTTCGAGATCAGCACGCCGTTCTTGCGACCTTCGATATTGCCCTTGTGGGGGCCGTATTTCTCGAACAGCCGGTTCATGATGCCGGTGCCGCGCGTGTCCGACAGGAACTCGCCATGATAGCCGATCATCCCGCGGCTCGGCGCCGAGAAGGTGATGCGGGTCTTGCCGCCGCCCGAGGGGCGCATGTCGGTCAGCTCGGCCTTGCGGATCGCCATCTTCTCGACGACCGTGCCGGAATATTCCTCGTCGACGTCGATGATGACGGTTTCGTACGGCTCGGTCTTCTTGCCGTCCTCGTCCTCGCCGAACAGCACGCGCGGGCGGCTGATGCCGAGCTCGAAGCCCTCGCGGCGCATCGTCTCGATCAGCACGCCGAGCTGGAGCTCGCCGCGCCCGGCGACTTCATAGCTGTCGCGGTCGGCGGCCTCGGTCACCTTGATCGCGACGTTCGATTCGGCTTCGCGGAACAGGCGGTCGCGGATCATGCGGCTCGTCACCTTGCTGCCGTCGCGGCCGGCCATCGGCGAATCGTTCACCGCGAAACGCATCGACAAAGTCGGCGGATCGATCGGCTGGGCGTGGAGCGGCTCGGTGACGCTCGGGTCGCAGATCGTGTTCGACACGGTGGTGTGGGTCAGCCCGGCGATCGAGATGATGTCGCCGGCCTGCGCCTCGTCGGTGGGGACGCGCTCGAGCCCGTGGAAGGTCATGATCTTGGAGGCGCGGCCGGTCTCGACGATCTTGCCGTCATTATCGAGCGAATGGATCTGCTGGTTGGTCTTGACCGAGCCCGAGAAGACCAGGCCGGTGAGGATCCGGCCGAGGAAATTGTCGCGGTCGAGCAGCGTCACCAGGAACTTGAACGGACCGTCCGGGTCGGCCGAGGGCGGCGGCACATGCGCGACGATCTTTTCGAACAAGGGCTTCAGCGTGCCTTCGCGCGCATGATGGTCCTCATTGGCATAGCCGTTGCGGCCCGACGCGTAGAGCACCGGGAAATCGAGCTGCTCGTCGCTGGCTTCCAGGCTGACGAACAGGTCGAACACCTCGTCGAGCACTTCCTGGATGCGCTCATCCGGGCGATCGACCTTGTTGACCACGACGATCGGGCGCAGGCCCAGCGCCAGCGCCTTGCCGGTGACGAACTTGGTCTGCGGCATCGCGCCTTCCGACGCGTCGACCAGCAGGATCACGCCGTCGACCATCGACAGGATGCGTTCCACCTCGCCGCCGAAATCGGCGTGGCCGGGCGTATCGACGATGTTGATGCGCGTGCCTTCCCAGTCGACCGAGGTGCACTTGGCGAGAATCGTGATCCCGCGCTCTTTTTCGAGGTCGTTCGAATCCATCGCGCGCTCTTCGATGCGCTGATTGTCGCGGAACGTGCCGGACTGACGGAACAGCTGGTCGACGAGGGTCGTCTTGCCGTGATCGACGTGGGCGATGATCGCCACGTTGCGGAGGTTCATGATGTATCCTGATTGTCGCTTAAGTGCGGGTTGGCGGCGCCCTTAGCGGAAATTGTGCGTTGCGGAAAGGGGCCGCGCGACACAGGGTCGCAGCCGGGAGAGACTTAGATATGACCGAGCGACTGAACATCAAGGTAATCGTCGGCAGCGTGCGCGAGGGGCGCATCTCGCTGCCGATCGCCAACTGGGTGATGGAACGCGCGCGCGGCCGCGACGATCTGGCGGTCGAACTGCTCGATCTCGCCGACTGGAATCTGCCGATGTTCGCCGAACCATATCCGCCGGCGACCGGCAAATATAGCGAAGGGCAGCGCGCCTGGGCGGCGGCGATCGCGCCGGCCGATGGCTATATCCTCGTCGCGCCGGAATATAATCACGGGATGAGCGCGGTGCTGAAGAACGCGCTCGACACAGTGTTCGCCGAATGGGGGCGCAAGCCGGTCGCGTTCGTCGCGCATGGCGGCATGGGCGGCGCGCGTTCGGTCGAGCAACTGCGTGCGGTCACCGCCGGCATGGCGATGGCGCCCTTGTCGCAGGCGGTCCACCTGCAGGGCGCGGCGAAGATGCGCGAAGGCGACCATTTCTACGCCGGCGAGCTCGAGAATCGCCGGCTGGCGACCCTGTTCGACGAACTCGCCTGGTGGGGGAATGCGCTGAAGGCGGCGCGGGAAGCGACATCCTGATTCAACGCGCGCGTCGCTGCTCTATGGGATTGCTCATTACCCTTCCCGCCATGCCGGACTTGCTCCGTGGGTGACGGATAAAGAGTGACCGCGGCTGGACGCGCCCGTTCAGCGTGTTATGTAACTAGTACAGCTCCCGGAGACACGCCCATGCGCCCGATCCTTGCCCTGACCACCATTGCCCTGACCCTCGCCGCCTGCGGCAAAAGCGAGCGCAGCGCGGTGTCGCTCGAGGTCAACGCGGATCCGGCCAGTGAAACCGCGACGATCACCTGCAAGGAATCGACCACCGGCACCTGCCACGTCCTGTTCCAGAGCGGCACGACGACCAAACGCGCTTCGGCCTCGGCCAGCGCCAGCACGACCGTCGCCGGGCTTCCCGCGGGCAGCAGCTTCTGCGGCGGCTATACCCCGCCAGAGCTGGCGAGCTGCAAGCCGATCGTGCTGGTCGCAGGCCACCAGGTCGTCCGCCACGAGCGGACCGAACGACACTGAACCCGATCGCTACCCGAACGGGCGCTCCTCGAATTCCTGCAGCTGCTGTAGCAGCGTCTGATATTGTATCTCGTTGATCATGCCCTGTTTGTAGGCATATTCGATGCCTGGCTGCAGCAGGCTGTTGAAGGCGGCGCGGCTCTTGTGATGGTACAAGGCGACATTCGATTTATCGATGATGTCCCTGTGCATCGCCGAGAAGAAATCGCCCTTCTTCAGGTGCTCGTTCAAATCGGGCGTGAAGCCCTTCTGCACGAAGGTCGAATTGGTCGTGCTGACATGCCCGCCAAAGCCATATTGCTCGCCCTCCGCCGGGCGGTGCCCCTCACGATTGCGGATCGGGAAGGCCGGGCGATCGGTGGCGGGGATCTTGGCGTATTTGGTCCCCGTATAGGCCGCGTTGGGCGGAAAGTGATCGACCTGCTCCTCCGGCCTGACAACCTTGCGCCAGTCCTTGTAGGTGCCGGAAAACGCGTTCGGTTCGGTGAAGCTGTCGTCGGTATCCTCATGAATCGTGCCGACCGGCCGTGTGCCCGAGGCGCTGGTCTTCGGCGTGCCGCGATTCTCCGGGTCGATGCCGACCCAGCTGTCCTGCGCCGTCAGCCGCCAGCGCGCGAGTTGCGCGACCGCACCGGCGTTCGCCGAGGTCGACAGCACGGCCAGCCGCTGCACCGGCTGCGCGCCATCGAGCTGCGCGCGCACCGCGTCGAGTCGCCCGACATTCGGCCCGGGCGCCGCCTGCGCGAGACGGTCGGCGCGGGTCGGCTGTGCTGTGCTGCGATGGTCATGCTCGGCCATGGCAAGATGCTATCACGCCACCGCCACCCGACAACCGGAAGCGACTCCTGTTTCGGTGCGATCGGCTCGCAGCCGATGTCGCGCAGAAGAGCCGGCATTGTCAGGGCCCTTGAACAGCCGTCCCCGTCGTCGCATATCGCCAATCCGCAACACAGGAGGTCATCATGGACGATCGGACGAACGCCGCTTTTTCGTTCCCCGCATCCCAGGTGCCGCATGTCCGCGCTTCTCACCCTCGATCGTCTCTCCGCCGCCGCACCTGACGGGCGTGCGCTGTTCCATGACCTGACGCTGTCGGTCGGCGCGCAGGAGCGTGTCGGGCTGGTCGGGCGCAATGGCAGCGGCAAGTCGACCCTGCTCGCGATCATCGCCGGCGACGTCGCGCCGACCGCCGGCCACGTCACCCGCACCGGCCGCGTCGGCGTGCTCGCGCAGCACTGGTCCGGCGCACTGTCGGTGGCCGACGCGCTGGGTATCGCCGCGGTGCGCGCGGCGATCGCACGAATCGAGCATGGCGAAGGCAGCGAGGACGACTTCGCGCTCGCCGACTGGACGCTGGAGCCGCGCGTCGCCGAGGCGCTCGCCGGCACCGGCCTCACCGACATGGATCTCGACCGGCGCATCGCCACGCTGTCGGGCGGCGAGCGTACGCGGGTCGGACTGGCGCGGCGGCTGATCGAGGCGCCCGAGCTGATCCTGCTCGACGAGCCGACCAACAATCTCGATGCCGAAGGCCGCGCCGCGGTTGTGGAACTGCTCGGTCGCTGGCGCGGCGCCGCGATCGTCGCCAGCCATGACCGTGCCTTGCTCGAAACGGTCGATCGCATCGTCGAACTACGGCCTATCGGCGTGCGCCAGGTCGGTGGCGGCTGGTCGGTCTATGCCGCCGAGCGCGACGCCGAGCGCGCCCGCGCCGATGCCGCGCTCGACGCGGCGGCGCGCGGTGCGAAGGCGGCGGACCGTGCCGCGCAGGACCGTCACGAGGCCAAGGCGCGGCGCGACAAGGCCGGACGCGCTTTTGCCGCCAGCGGCAGCGCGCCGCAGATCCTGCTCGGGCGCCAGGCCGAGCGCGCCGAGAACAGCAGCGCGCGCGACAACCGCGTCGCCGAACGCCAGAGCGAGGCGGCGAGCGCAAGGCTGGCGGCGGCGCGCGCTGAGGTCGAAGTGATCGCGCCGCTGACCATCGACCTGCCGCCGACCGGCCTGCCGGCCAATAGCGAGCTGCTCGCGATGGAAGACGCGACGCTCATCGTCGGCAATCGCACCCTCGGCCCGTGGAACCTGACGATCCGCGGCCCCGAACGGGTCGCGGTGACCGGCCCCAACGGCGCCGGCAAGTCGAGTCTGCTCCGCGTTGCGCTGGGCAGCACGGCGCCGTCATCGGGCAGCGTGCGCCGCGCCGAGGGGCGGCTGGCGATGCTCGACCAGCATGTCGCACTGCTCGATCCGGCAGCGACGATCCTCGCCAATTTCCTCGCCCGCCATCCCGGGCTCGGCGCGCAGGATGGCCATGCCGCGCTGGCCCGCTTCGCCTTTCGCAATCGCGACGCAGCACGGATCGTCGCCACGCTGTCGGGCGGCGAGCGCCTGCGCGCCGGGCTCGCCTGCGTGCTTGGCGGCCCCGAGCCGGCGCGTCTGTTGCTGCTCGACGAGCCGACCAACCATCTCGACCTGGCGTCGATCGAGGTGCTGGAGACGGCGCTTGCCCGCTATGACGGCGCGCTGCTGGTGGTGAGCCACGATCGCCGGTTTCTGGAGGCGATCGGCGTGACACGCACGGTGGAACTGGAGGCACCCATAGTGGGTAGATAAAAACAACGCAGCCGTAACGAATTATCGGCACGTTGAGTGCATCTTTACCAACCGCGGATATTCCGATGCCCGGAAGGACGGCACGATTGTCATCATGAGTCATGAACATGCATCAAACTTTTGACAATCCACGGGTCGCGCCGGCCGAGCTGCCGCGCACGGTCCAGGGGCATTTGCTGTTCGACGAGATCGGTACCTTCCTGTTCGCCAACGGGCTCGACCTGACGGCATTGAACCTGATGTGCGCGCACGAATATCTGTCGCGCTCCAACCGCAAGCTCGAACGCGCGATCGAGGAAGCGCTGGTCACCCGCACTGCCCTGACCAACGACTGGGTGGAGAATTTCTACGCCGAGAGCCCGGTGGCCGAACGCCGCGCCGCGCGGATCGCCTCGACCACCGAGCAGGTCGAGGCCGTGCTCGGCCAATGCCTCGAACTGGTCGAGCGTTCGCGCGGCTCGGCGCATGTCTATAGCGACGCGCTGCAGGCCGAGGCCGACCGGCTGACCACCGCCGAGGCATTGCCCGCGGTCGAACGGCTGATCGGCCTGACCCGCGCGATGGTCAGCCAGACGCGCGACATCCAGGAGGAACTGCGCCAGCGCTCGATCGAGACGACGCAGTTGCGCACCGTGCTGCAAAGCGCGCAGCGCGAGGCGCAGGTCGATCACCTCACCGGCCTGCCCAATCGCCGCGCCTTCGACACGCGCCTGCGCCAGGCGGCGGAGGCGAGCGCCGACCACAGCCGGCCGGCCGCGATCGCGCTGTGCGACATCGATCATTTCAAGGCGATCAACGACGCGCACGGCCATGATGCCGGCGACCGCGTGCTCGGCCTGGTTGCCTCGTCGCTGCAAAAGGCAGCGGGCGAGCAATGCTATGTCGCGCGCTTCGGCGGTGAGGAATTCGCGCTGATCTTCGAGGACTGCACCGTCGGCGCCGCCGCTACGATCGTCGACGAACTGCGCCGCTCGCTCGGCGCGCGGCGGCTGATCAACCAGGCGACGCACGAGCCGATCGGCCATGTCACCTTCTCCGCCGGTATCGCGCCGCTAGAGCCCGCCGACAGCGGCACGGTCTCGCTGAAACGCGCCGACACCGCGCTTTATGCGGCCAAGCTGGGCGGGCGAAACCGCGTACTGATCGCCGAGATCGAGGTGGAAATCCGCTCGGCGGCCTGAACTGCGGACTGGGGCCCCGCTTGATGCCTCCTTACCCATTGCACCGCACCGCCAATACTATACCCCTGCCCATCCGGGTGGGGGCGCCCGGCAAAGGGGGCCGGGCCATGCTGACCGCGCTGTTGATACCACTCATCCTCGCGCTGCTGTTCTGCTGCGGCAATCTGATCCGCGCGGCGGTCGCGCGGCGGCTGGTGCCGGGCTGGGAGACGGTAGCCGTCGGCGCGGTGGCCAATTTCTTCGATACGCTGGGCATCGGCTCGTTCGCGCCGACCATGGCGTGGTTCAAGTTCCGCGGGCTCGTCCCCGACCGCATCATGCCGACGACCATGCTGGTCGGTTACACCCCGCCGTCGATCGTCCAGGCGATGATCTTCATCGTGCTGCTCGGCGTTTTCATCGATCCGGTGCTGCTGGTCGGCTGCGTGATCATGCTGGTCGCGGGCGCGCTGCTCGGCGCGCCGCTCGTCGCCAGGACCAATGTGCGGGTCGTGCAGCTCGCGGTGGCCGGCGCGCTGCTGTGCGCGGCGAGCTTCTACGCGCTCGCCAATTTGCATATGATGCCCGGCGGCGGCACTGCCACCTCCCTGCCCCCGTTGCTGATGGTCGTCGCCATCCTCGCCAATTTCGGCTTCGGCGTGCTGCTCAATTTCGGCGTCGGCAATTATGCCCCGACACTGGCGATGCTCAGCCTGATGGGCATGGACCCGAAGCTGAGCTTCCCGATCATGGCCGCCGGCGCGTCGATCGCCGGCACGGCGGCGAGCGCGCAGTGCATTCGTCTCGGCACCACCGATATGAAGATCGCGCTGGGCCTGATGATCGGCGGCATCCCCGCGGTCCTGGTCGCGGCGTTCATCGTCAAGGGCCTGTCGGTCGAACTGCTGCGCTGGCTGGTCATTATCGTGGTGGTCTATGCCGCGATGGTCATGCTGCGCGCCGCCCTGACGCGGCGCGACCCGACCATCGACGGGCTGGAACGAGCCGAAGCGCTGTGACCTGAGCGTCAGTGCGCGGCGGGCGCGCTTAATTCGGGATCGGCCTGGTGCGCGATGGCGCGGATCTGGTCGTCGCTCAGTCTGTCGATCTGCAATGCCGGCGGCTGGGCGGGGTCGAAGCCAGCGACCTCGGTCCGGTGCGCAGAAACCCAATCGCGATACAGCGCCATGATCCGCGCATTGGCCGCGCCGTGCGAGGTGTCGCGCGCCAGCTCGGCGCCGAGAATGCCTGACAGCGCGTTACGCGGCAGGTCGCTGTAGCCGATCTCCGACAGCTTGCCGCGATACTCCAGCTCGGGCGCCGAAAGCTCCTGCGTGCCGCTATAGCTGATCTCGTCGAGCACGTGCCGTCCCTCGTGCAGCGTGATGCTGCTCTGGATCTCATGTTCCCACCAGGTGCGACGGAAGGCGGCGATGAAGCCCGCCTCGTCGGGCGCCTGCGCCCGCGCCTCGGCCGCGACCGTGGCGATGGCCTGCAGGGTCAGCCGCCCGGCGAGCCCGGGCAGCGGCACCGGATCGTCGCCATGGAGCCGCGCCGCGTCGCGCGACGTCGCGGTCGCGCTGTCGGCCAGCGCCTTGTCGCGCGCCGCGCCGCCCAGCGCGCCGGCCAGCATGCGCAGCGTGCCGCGCCCGTAGAGCGGCCGCACCTGATAGATCAGCGCGCCACCCGAGGCCCAGCCGGCCGGCCCGATATTACGGTCCCACAGCCAGGCCGAGAAGCTGTCGGCGATCATGTTGTCGAGCGCGAGATAACGGATCGCGCCGTGCCGCCTGCCCTGCGTCACGGTCTGCTGCCGATCCTCGACGGCATGGCCCGCCATCAGTCCTGACACGCCATTGATCGTACCGGTCTGGCCGTGCAACCCCCACAGCGCCTGCAGCTTGGGCCAGGGATCGTCACCGGTCGTCTCGCCCGCCGCGCGCACGCCGTCGCGCAGGATATCGATGATCGTCTTTTCGAAGGCATCGCCGTCTTCGTGGCGGCTGCGGGCATAGGCCCGATCATGCGCCAGGATCACGCTCTGCAAGCGCGCGCGCATCGCCAGATAGGCCGCGACCTTGGGCCAGCGCGGGTCATGCGATCGCGCCAGCCGGTGCTGGGCGGCGAGCCGTTCCGCCTCCTCGGCAAAGCCGGCACGGACCAGCAATTCGGCCAGGGCGACCGATGCGCCGGCCGGCGCATTATGGCGCGCGCCGTCGACGAACGCTGCCGTGATCGCCGCCTCCGACGCGGCGAAGCCCTGCGGTTTGCTGGCGGTGCCGAGCCAGAGATAATCGCGCCAGCCGGCCAGTGCCGCGCTGCCGTCGCCGGCGAGCAGCCCGATATCGAGCGCGGCACGCGCGGCATCGAACCCGGCGCGCGCCAGTGGCGGCAGCGCGGCGAGCGAGCGCCGCGCCTTGGCCAAGGCCGCGCCGCGCCGCGCGACCGGCAACCCCGCCGCAGTCAGGATCCAGCTGCGCGTGACCTCGGTTGCCACGCCGGGCTCCAGCGCCACGCAGCGCGCGACATAGGGCCCGATCAGGCGCGGCACGTCGCGCATCCGGCCGGTCGCATTGAGGATGCGGCCATAGAGGAATGCGCCGGCGCACGGCTCGGGATTGGCGACGAGGCTGCGCGCGAGACGGGCAGCGGCATCCGCGCCGCGATCGTCGACCAGCCAGGCGATCCGCGCCAACTCCACCTCCGCCGTGCCGCGATCCTTTGGCGATGCGGCGGGGTCGTCTGCCACCGCGCGATAAAGCGTCTCCGCCTTCGGTACTTCATAGGCCATATAGGCCGAACGTGCCGCGTCGATCGACGCGGCCGGTGCGGCGGCAGGCAGCAGGATGAGCGCGAGCATGGCCGCAAGAAAGAATCTGGTCATGCGCCCTTATCGGGCGGTTGCGGGATCGCCGTCTTGAATCGAGCGGCCATCCCCGCCGCGCCACGCACGCGGCGGCTGGCCGGACAGCCAGCGCACCGCGCGGCTCATATGCGCCTGGTCGGCGAAACCCAGATCATAGGCGATGCCGGCGAACGGCCGATCGGTGGTGACGATCAGTTTCCATGCCTGCAGCGCCCGGCTGCGCGTGCGGTACAGCAAGGGTGAGATGCCATAGGCCTGGCCGAACTGGCGGCGCAGCGTGCGCGGCGCGGTGCCGGTGCGCGCCGCCCAGTCGCCGAGCGTCAGGCCGGGATCATGGTCGAGCCCGGCGGCGAGCCGGTCGGGCGCGTCATCCTCGCCATCCACCCTGACGATCGCCGCGCGCAGCAGGCCCTCGGCGGCGTCGCGATCGGCCAGGATGTCGCGCGCCAATCTTTCCGGATCGGCGACGCGCCCTGTCCCCAGCCGCAGCGCCGCGCCCTGCGCCAGTGCGATGTTGACGACCGTCGCACCGACGGGCTCGAACCAGTCGGCATGCGCCGAGAAGGGCCGGTGCACGATCACATCGCCCGCGCTCACCCGCCGCCGCCCGCCATCGCCGGCCTCGACATACCGCCCGGCCAGCACGATCGCGGCATAGCCCGCGTCATGCTGATGCCAGGGCATCGACGTGCAGGACCGGATCACCTGGGTATCGAGATCGGCTGGGCGCATCTTCCTCACCGGCTTGGGGGCGACAGCTTCGCATCGCATCGCCACACTTTCAATCCGTCGCCGGCACCCGCGTTGGTCTGCCCCTCGTATGCGAACTGGACCGGGCCGAGAGAGGTGGCCCTCGGTAAGGCAGCCCATCGCCGACCGAATGATATAATGTATTCTTATTTACAATAATACATCATGGCGCTACGCGTATCGCGCAGAAACCGGGAAGAACGCTGTCACGTCATGCCATGGTTGAAGAGCCTGATCTGCGGCGCGGCCGTCCTCGTTGCACCGGCAGTCGCCCGGGCCGACGAGCACAAACCCTCGGCTGCGATCCGTTATACCACCGACATCATCGGCAACGTCGCCGGCGGCGAACGGCGCGATACGCACTGGATCGGGCGGTTCGATCTCGACCTGGACAGTGGCACGGGCCTGTTCGGCGTGGATGGCGCGCATGCCCATGCCGATATCTTCCTGCTCCATGGCGGCGGCTTCTCGGATCGCGTGGTCGGCGACGCCCAGGTGGTGAGCAATGTCGACGCGCCCCACGCGATCCGCCCGTTCGAGGCATGGATCGAGGCACCGCTCGGCGGCGGCGTGCGCGCCAAGGCGGGGCTGATCGATCTCAACAGCGAATTCGACCTGCAATCGGTCGGCGCGCTGTTTCTCAACAGCTCGTTCGGCATCGCCCCGGATTATTCGCAGTCGGGGCTGAACGGCCCGTCGATCTTCCCGATCACCTCGCCGGGCCTGCTCGTCGCGGTCGAGCGGCCGCGCTGGACGCTGCGCGTGGCGGCGTTCGACGCGCTGCCCGGCGACCCCGACCATCCGCACCGCACCCTGCCCGGCCCGTTCTTCCGCGGCGGCGCGCTGCTGGCGGTCGAGGGCGAGGTGCGGATCGGCGCTGGCGGCGAGCTCCAGGCCGGCGCCTGGGTTTATACCGACCGCTTCGACCGGCTCGACGGCATGGGGCAGGGACGCAGCGCGGGGGCCTATATGCAATATGAGCAGACGCTGGCCGGCAATGAGGAAAAGGGCATGCTGCGCGGCTGGGTCCGCGCCGGCCACGCGACCTCCGACGTCAACGAGATCGGGCTTTATGCCGGCGGCGGGCTGAGCTGGGGCACGAAGGATCGCGATTACGGCATCGCCATCGCCCATGCCCGGCTCGGCGATCCGGCGCTTCAGGCGTTAGCGCTTGCCCTCACACCGCGCGGCCGCGCCGAAACGACGCTCGAACTCACCGCGCGGCGCCGGCTGGCGCACTGGCTCGTGGTGCAGCCCGACGTGCAATATGTCCGGCACCCGAGCTGGGGCGCGGTGCCGGACGCGCTGGTGATCGGGCTGCGGCTGCATTTCCGGGCGGGCAAGACGGACTAGCCGTTGCCGATTGCGGATTTCGCCGATCACGGGCAATCTGCCCCGATGATCGTCAGCCTTCTCAGCCTGTTGCTCGCGGTGGATGCAACCTCTGTCCAACAGGATCCGCAAATCCTGTTCCATGATCCCGTGCGCGATGTCGATATCCGCTATGACATGACGGATCCGGATGTCGTGTTTTCGGCGGAACTGCCGGTAGGCTGGTCGTTCACCGTCGAGATCGATGGTGATCGCAATGGTATATGGGGCAATGGCGCGGGAATGGAGGTCGCCAACCGCGGCATCACAGCCGATCACGGTTACGGAAGGGACCAGGACGGCAGCTTCTGCGCGCAGAGCATTCTTTCGTCCTTTGCGGACAATCCCGGCCGCATCCTGGTCTCCACGGATTGCGATGGCTACCCCTCCAAAGGTCGCCTCGAATGGGGTCAGCGCAATGCGCGGAAACGCGCCGTCATGACGCTCAGGATTCCCGCGTCCGAGATTTTCGGCAAAAACCCCGACGCCCATCTGCAGATATGCCTGTGGGATACCAAGACGATGGACTGCCGCTTTTCACCGACGCAACCCTTTGTCCTGAAGGCGCCGACCGCCGCGCCCGCGCCCTAGGTGTCAGGCGTCGCCCGCCCGTGCACGACCTTCCTGACAAGGAATTCAGGGGTTGTTGCACGCAACACCGAAATCCAAGCGCGCACTTAACAGCCGGCTTCTTCGAGCGCCCAGATTGTCGAACCGCCCGCGTCGTCTTCGATACCGATGTCGAGGAACGTACAACCCTTCTGAAAGTGCATTATCCTCCCGAGCTGCTTTTGGTCGTGCACCCACCAAACCGCGTTATAATGCGGGAAATGGCCCCATTTTTGGAGCACCAAGTCCTTGGAGTTGCGTGCTACGAATCTGTCGACATTGGCCTTCGGGTCGCGAAACGACAAAAACTCCCGATCCGACTGAAAGGTCATATAATTATCGTGGAGTTGCCGCGCACCGGCAGGAATGTCGACGAAAAGACCGTGCCCTTCGATCGTCTCGATATCCGTCGCATCCTCGCCATCGAAGAATGTCGCAAAAAACCTGTCACACGAGGCGACCAAAAAAAGCGCAAGCCCAAGCGCGATTACAGCACCTATAACCGCCGGTCTTATCTTTCGCCGCGTCACCAGCCTACCGCACCCCCTTCACCACCTCGCCGCCCTTCATCACGAACGCCACGCGCTGCAACGTCCGCACATCGACCAGCGGGTCGCCATCGACTGCGATCAGGTCGCCATAACGCCCGACCGCAATCGCCCCGACATCGCCGGTCTTGCCCAGCGCCTCGGCGGCGCTGCGCGTCGCCGCCTGGATCGCCTCGATCGGGGTCATGCCCCATTGCACCATGGTGGCGAATTGCAGCGCGTTGTCACCATTGGGATAGACCCCGCCATCGGTGCCAAACAGCATCTTCACGCCTGCGGCATGCGCCGCGCGGAAGGCCTCGCGCTGCAGCCGGCCGATCGCGCGTTCCTTGTCGAGGCTCTCCTGGAACACGCCGTTCTTCGCGCCCTCGGCAAGGATATAGTCGTCGTCATAGATATCCATGTCGAACCACGCCCCGCTGGCCTTGGCGAGCTTGAAGGACTCGGCGTCGGCCAGGCTGGCATGCTCGATCGTGTCGACCCCGGCGCGCAGCGCGGTGTTGATGCCGTCGGTGCCGTGCGCGTGCACCGCGACCTTCATGCCGAGCATATGCGCCTCCTCGACGATCGCCCTGATCTCGTCGAAGCTCAGTTGCTGCGCGCCGACCGAGTCGGTCTTCGACAGAACGCCGCCGGTCATGCACACCTTGACCACCTGCGCGCCGTACTTGCGCACCCAGCGCACCAGTGCGCGGAATTCCTGCGGCGAATTGGCGATCTGCGGATGCGGCACGCTGACCGAGGGCGGGAATTCGGTCGCGTCGCAATGCCCGCCGGTCACGCCCAGCGTATAGGTCGCCGGCACGATGCGCGGGCCCGGGATATAGCCGCCCTCCACGCCCTGCTTCAGCGCGACATCGTCGAAATTGGCCGAGCCGACATTGCGCACCGTGGTGAAGCCGGCCTCGACCGTGCGCCGCGCATTGGCCACGCCGATGACGGTGGCGAGATTGTCGGTGAATTCCAGCGCGCGATAACCGCTGAGATGCGGGTCGCTGGTGAGGTGGACGTGCATGTCGATCAGCCCCGGCAACAGCGTGCGCGTGCCGAGATCAATCGCCTCCGCGCCCGTGGGCACGGCATCGCCGCGATGGCCCACTTTGGTGATCCGCCCGTCGACGATCGTCACCTGGACATTGTCGACCCGCGCCCCGGCCAGCACGTCGACCATATGGTCGGCGCTGACCACAACCGTCTTCGCGGTCGCGGCGGTCGAGGTGAGCAGGGCGAGAGCGAGGAGCGGCGCGCGGCGCATGGGGAATCGTGTCATGTGCGAAACATGCCGCACCGCGCGGCGATGCGACAGGGCTATTTTCCCCGCGCAGCCGCCCGTGCTCGCGTCCGAATTCGACGAGTGTGGATTAATATAACGCGCCGGAGCTAGTGCGACAGGCGCCTAAATCCCATGATGCGCATTGTCGAAGACGAAGGCAGACCACCAACCTGCGATCAGCAATAGAGCCGTGACGGCAGCGAGCCAACTCCACGGTTCCCTGATTCGACGAATCGAGACAGCCAACCAGAATAGGTTGGCGACAAAAAAGACGGCAAAAATGGGCGCTGCCCAGAAAATCCAGCCAAAGGCGGCGCCTCCGTTAGCGCCGGGCTCGTCTTTCAACTCCGGTTCGATCCAGAATTGAGAAGCGCTCAACAAAAAGGCAATGACCCCCACTGCATTGGCGGCCAGCCACTGTGTCTTCCGGATTACCTTCTGGTCCATCACGAAATCGCCTTACAAGCGAGAAACCGCCACCAGGTTCCCCTTTTGCCAGGCTTGCGATTTGCATGAACCGTGTGGAGACGGCGTGCATTTCATATCCGCTTTCCACGTCGTCCACGGAAGAATGCGCCCACCGCTTTGAGCCATTCGAAACAACACTGGCATCGACCGGCTAACCGTATTACATAAGTGACACACTTGAACGCGCGCGCGACGGCACTAGACTCAGTGTCACGCACCGCACCGGAGACTGGCATGGCCACGACGCCTGAGACGATTACCGCCCCGACCGAGCCGCCGCTCGTGCTGACCCCGCCCGACCCGGTGCCGGCGGTCTCGACGGAACGTGCCGTCGGGCTGGTGCCGGTCGATGACGAGAAGCGCACTCAGCTTGAGGCCAAGGTCGACAGCTTCGTCGACGACCTGATCGCGCAGGACGTCAACTCGCCCGAATTCGGCAAGCGCGTCGATGCCATCGCCTCGATGGGCCAGAAGGAAATCCGCGACGCCGCCGGCCAGTCGAACCGTTTCCTCGACCGGCCCGTCAAGGCGATGGACCAGGAGACCGGCGTCGGTGCCGACCTGATCGAACTGCGCCGCACCGTCGAGAAGCTCGATCCGTCGGGCGCGCTGACCTCGCGTGGTTTCTTCGACAAGATTTTCGGCAACAAGATCACCGGCTATTTCGACAAGTATAAATCGTCGCAATCGCACATCAACTCGATCCTCAAGGCGCTCGGCCGCGGCAAGGACGAGCTGCTGATGGACAATGCCGCGATCGACGTCGAACGCGCCAATCTGTGGACCTCGATGGGGCGGCTCGAACAGATGATCGTGCTGTCCAAGACGATGGACGCGCGCATCGAGGACAAGGCCAACGAGCTCGACCACAGCGACCCGGCCAAGGCCAAGGCGCTGCGCGAGACCGCGCTCTTCTATGTCCGCCAGCGCACCCAGGATCTGCTCACCCAGATGGCGGTGACGGTGCAGGGCTATCTCGCGCTCGATCTGGTCAAGAAGAACAATGTCGAGCTGGTCAAGGGCGTCGACCGCGCCTCGACCACGACCGTGTCCGCACTGCGGACGGCGGTCACCGTGGCGCAGGCGCTGACCAACCAGAAGCTGGTGCTCGACCAGGTGACGGCGCTCAACACCACCACCGCCGGGCTGATCGATTCGACCGGCAAGCTCTTGAAGAGCCAGAGTGCCGCGATCCACGAACAGGCCGCCAGCGCGACCATTCCGGTCGAGGTGCTGCAGCGCGCTTTCCAGAACATCTACGACACGATGGACGCGATCGACGTGTTCAAGTTGAAGGCGCTCGATTCGATGAAGAGCACGGTCGGCGCGCTGTCGACCGAGGTCGAGAAGTCGCGTGGCTATATCGCCCGCGCCGAGGGCCAGGCGCAGAATCGCGGCGCCGTCGACGAGAACTTCAAGCTGGAGTCCGTATAGGGTGAGCGAAGTCGATCAGGCGGTCGCGCGGGCCAGCGAACTGCTCCACCGCGTGTCGGACGAGCGCCGCATGGGCGCCCGCCAGCGCGCGCGCGTCGGCGAGGCCGGGGCGCGGCTGACCCGCGTCGCACTGGCCGACGGACTGATCATCGCCGTGGCGGTGGCGGTCGGATTGTTCGTGCCGCTCGGCATCCTCGGTTTCACCGCCGTGATCGGCCTGCTGATCTTCGCTACCCTGTTCTTCGGGTTGATGCCCGCGGGTCCCGAGCCGACGCCGGAACGCCTGCGCGAGGTGCCGCTGAAGGCGCTGCCCGGCCAGACCGCGCGGTTCCTCGACACCCAACGCCCGGCGCTGCCCGCTCCGGCGCGCACCCTGCTCGACGGCATTGGCATCCGCCTCGACACGCTCGCCCCGCAACTCGCCACGCTCGGCGAGGACGATCCGGCGGCGGTCGAGGTGCGCAAGCTGGTCGGCGAGCAGCTGCCTGAGTTCCTCAAGGGCTATCAGCGCGTGCCCGAGCCGCTGCGCAAGGTCCCGCGCAACGGCAAGACCCCGGATGCCGAACTGGCCGATGGTCTCAAGGTGATCGACGACGAGATCGCCGAGATGACAGCGAAGCTGGCACAGGGCGACCTCGACAGCCTGGCGACGCGCGGGCGCTTCCTGGAGATCAAATACCGCGACGACAGCGTGGCGAGCTGAAGCTCCCCTCCCTCTGGGAGGGGCCGGGGGAGGGCAGCACCACCGACGCAC
>Ga0307510_10000191_pt1 | contig 53108 bp, 46 predicted proteins | sample 12_EM_MG_FD_207224 | JGI IMG/M metagenome (GOLD analysis project Ga0307510, IMG submission 207224) | Populus trichocarpa ectomycorrhiza microbial communities from riparian zone in the Pacific Northwest, United States - 12_EM | ecosystem: Host-associated > Plants > Roots > Unclassified | place... | reverse complement strand
TCACCCAGGGTCGTAGTTCCATTAAAAACATAATTGGTAGGATTCAGCTGGGAGATGGACGTATAGTTGCCCACATTGAAATTCCCCGCGAGACCATAACTGCCTTTTATTTTGAGGAAGGAGACCACATCTGTCTTTGGGAAAAAACCTTCATCACTGGCTACCCAGCCTGCGGATATGGACGGGAAGGTCCCATATTTTTTATTGGCGCCGAATCTTGAACTGCCATCGTTGCGGATTGTACCGGAGAGATAGTATTTCTTCTTATAGTCATAGTTGACTCTTGCCAGCGCGGAGGCCACTGTCCATGCGGCATTGTTGCTGGAGCCGGTGGTGCTGGTTGCTCCGGAGATCCAGGGTACGGCGTCGTTGGCAAACCCGGTTCCATTTATAGACCGGAAGTTCTGATTCCATTTCTGGGTGGTATAACCGGCAAGCACATCCAGGTTGTGATCGCCGGATGAATGGGCATAGTCCAGCGTATTCTCATTCAGCCAGGAATAGGTATTGTTGGAGCTGTTCTGTGCTAAAGAGGAGGCGTTGGAGCGGGGAGGAGGGGTGCCAAAGGTTCCGAACTGCGTGCCGTAATAGGCATTAAAATCCTGGGTAAAAAGATCTCCATTGATGGTGGACTTTGCGTGTAGTCCTTTGATGATCTCTACATCCACATAGGCATTGGCCAGCAGATGCAGGGTGTTCATATTGTTGTTCATCTGTACCAGCTGCTGGTAGAAATTTGGCAGGGCATACATGCCATAGGAGCTGGTCTTCAGATTATAGGTGCCGTCTGCATTTTTGGGAGCAATAAGCGGGGAGCTGATCTCGGCGCCACTGAGGACCTGCCGGTTACCATTTATCGCCAGGGCGCCGCCCCGGGTATTATGATCGATCTGGTAGGTGGGAGCCAGGTTAAGGCCGATCTTGATCTGGCTGATGGGGCGGTATTCGTTATTCGACCGGAAGGCGTAACGGTTTATGCCGGTATTGTATAACACACCTTGCTGGTTGAAATAATTGAAGGTTGTGCTGGAAGAGACCTTGTCATTGCCCGAGGAGATGTTGACGGCATAGTTTTCCATTGGGGCGGTACGGAGTACAGTGCTATACCAATCAGTGCCCTGACCATATTGTGAAGGGTTTGCGTAGTCGGAGGGGACGGTCGCTGTGTTTGTCAAAGGGTTGACCCAATTCTCGTATTTGATCCTGTCCTGATAATATCCCTGCATAAAAGTCGCGAATTCGCGGGCATTCATCAGATCGGGACGACCCCGCTGGGGTACGCTTTGCAAACCATACCAGGCATTGGCGGTGACACTTGTCCGGCCAATCTTCGCTTGTTTGGTGGTAATGATGATCACTCCATTGGCGGCCCTGCTGCCATAAAGTGCGGTGGCGGCAGCATCTTTCAGCACGCTATAGGACTCGATCTCATCGGGGCTGATCAGCTGCACGTCCCCTGTACCGCCGGTAACATCACTGCTGATGGGCTGTCCGTCTACTACGATGAGTGGTTGATTGCCGGAGCTGAGCGAGGCAGAGCCCCGGATGCGAAAGGTCATTGCCTGACCCGGCATACCGCTGGATTGGGTAACCTGAAGCCCGGCGACCTTACTTTGTAATTTCTGACCAAACTCTGTCGCTGCAACGTCTTGCACAGCGGCGGCGTCCACCTTGGCAACGGAGCCTGTGATGTCGCGCTGACGCTGTTTGCCATAGCTGACGACTACTACCTGGTCCAGACTGTTGCCAGCAAGCACCAGGGTAAGGCTGATCGCTGATCGGCCATTGACATGGACTTCGGCAGGTTTATAACCAACATGAGAGAAGATCAGCGTAGCGGAAGATGCAACGGTGATGCTGTAGCGGCCTGCTGCGTCCGTCGTGACTGCTTTTGGAGAACCTTTTTGCAGGACGGTGGTCCCGGACAGATCGCCGGAAGCAGCACCCAGTTCTACTGTACCAGAGACGGAGATGGAGATGGTCGGCGCAAGAGATTGTGCCAGCGCGGGCGCCTGTCCCAGTAATAACAGGAAGCTTAGCGCGATCCAACTGCATAATGCAGGGGGGCATGAAAAAGCATGTTTTGATTTTTTCATATAACAGACAATTTTGGTTTGATATGTTTGAGAACCTTAACCTGGAGTCAAAGTTAACAGCCGGTATAGCTGCCGTTCATATACATTTTCTTTTTTCTTTTTATACTTTTTGATATTTTTCCAGGGCTAACGAAAATGATTGCCCGGCGTGAACAAAATAAAATATGCTTAATTTCCATAAGTACCTTGCCATAACTGCGCTGGAAGAAACCTGGGGATTCTATGTCACAACCGTAGGGTATTCGAAGATAGATCCCAACCAGGCTTACCCGCATAACCAGGGACACCCGCAGACCCATTCATTCAGCTGGAACAAAGGCCGTATTCTCAATGGTTATTATCTCGTTTTTATTTCTAAGGGGAAGGGAACATTCGAATCGGCGCTGAGCCCTTCCACTGCTATAACAGCTGGCACCTGCTTCTTTCTTTTTCCCGGTGTCTGGCATCGTTATCGCCCGGATCCGGAGTCGGGATGGGAAGAATACTGGATCGGTTTTAAAGGGAGTTATCCTGACGATCTCATGAACAAAGGTCTTTTCCGTCCGACCTTCCCGATAGTTCACCCGGGCCTGAATGATTCACTGCTGACGCTGATCCGGAAGATACTGGAAGAAGTTCGATCGGGCATGCACGGTTATCACCAGGTAATATCGGGTATTACCCTTCAGCTTCTTGGGCTTATGCATGCCTTGTGCACGCGGACAAATCTTATGCAGGATGAAGACGAGCAGGCCGTGGAAAAAGCAAAATTCTTTTTTCGGGAAAACCTAGAGGGGCCTCTCGACATAAAGGAGCTGATGCGCGAATTGCCGATGAGTTATTCTAAATTCAGGAAGCTGTTCAAAGAAGCGACCGGAGAGGCGCCCAATCAATATCACCTCAACCTGCGCCTGGACAAGGCACGTGAGCTGCTGAGCACGACAAACCTCAACGTCAGTGAGGTCGCATATACTCTTGGATTCGATTCTGTATTTTATTTTTCCAAGCTCTTCAAGAGCAAGAACGGTCTGTCGCCTAAATCTTATCGGATGAAGGAGTGACATACCTTTTTTTCAGCAGGTCTTTCATATAACAGTTGATCGCGAATTGATCGGCAACAGGCCTGCGGGTAAAAGGAATGGTTGGCAGATAAGGTGGCGGGCCAAATTCTGTGGTGATGGTTAACAGGGGCTCACCAGCCTGGCGCCGGCTCTCTACCATACGGTCCCACCAACCCAGAAAATGATCTACTGCGGTCTTCCATTCGGGAGCCCGGGGATCGGGCACCTGTGGCCCTTCTTCAAAAGCAACGCGGGCGTGGATGTGACGGGTGCGGCGAATGGCTTCGTCTACCGCTTCTGGAAAATTTTCCAAAAAACTTTCTGTCGTACAAACCCAGTGAGAGAGATCGGCAGTAATGTGAAAGGCCCGGGCCTTGAAATAGTCCATCGTTACGGCAGGATGAAAGCCGATGCGGCCACGGTGTGTTTCATGGGCGACAAGGATGTTCCTTTCTGCACTAAAGGCGGTGGCGATATCGATCAGGGCCAGATTTTCCTCCATTGAAAAATAATCCCTGCCGGAATGGGAGTTGATGAGAATGGGATCTCCTTCCGCACTCATTTCCAGATAATGACGAAACGAATCTTTAAAGGCATCGAAGTTTGGTCCTTTTGCCTGGTGCTGGTGGGATACCCATATCATTTTCAATTCCTTCAGGGTCCGGTGCAGCCATTGTCTTTCTGCATCGTCTTCCGGTGCCCAGGTATCGATCCCGTCAAAACCGGCCTCTTTTACTTTTAGGGCAAAATCTTCAATATTCACGTGCTCATTGCCCCAGAGGGGACAAAGTATCTTTATTTCCATAATTTTCTGTGAATCAGTTGTGATCGGTCATTTCTGCACCCGCACATAGCGTTCGATGATCTCGCGGTCGATGTTCGCTGCTTCTACTTTTTCCATCCCGCGCTGGATCAGGGTATCATTGCTGATACTGACAGTAAAGGGAAAAGTTTTTCCTTCCCAGTTGCGGTCTGAATAATAATCGAGGTGTTCGGTGTATTTATCGCCGGTAAGTGTATAGCTGCCGCCACCCGCGTCGAAGTGATTGGAGGAATCTTTTGGGCTGTTCAGGTCGTGTTTCAGAAAGGCAAAATGAGTGTCGTTGATGATCTTTAGCATGGTGCTTTCCTTTGTATAATCCGTGACGGTGCTGACGCCCTTTGTAATGGTCGTGCCGGATACGAGACGCCAGGTGCCATTGAGACGAAGGGCTGTTGATGGTTCGGTATTGCAGGAGAGCAGGAGGCCTAAAAGGCTAAGCAGTGGTAGGTGTTTGTATTTCATGTAATAAATATATAAACTAACGGTCATAATGAATACTTATTTTCACCCGCCTTCAGCGGATACACGCGCCCGTGCCACAACAGTCTTCCGCTGGTGCCGGTGGGTAATCCGATGCTAATATCCCATTTCCCATTTTCCAGTTGGTAAGACGCGGAGATCATCCCGTTCGGATGTGGCATTTCTCCGCTGGCTTTCTGCAATTTCCCCAGGTGTGGCTCTACCCTGATGGTTGTAAAACCCGGGGTTTCGCTGTCCAGGCCCAGGACGATCCTGAAAAACTCGATATTCGGACTGGCGCCCCAGGCATGACAGTCCGAACGGGAGGCTTTTACATCCGACATCTCCGCCCAGGTCGTCAAACCCAGGTTGATGTTCTCGCGCCATTTATCCAGCCAGCTGAGATAGTCATCGCCATATCCCGCCCTGGTAAGGGCCTGGTGCAGGTAATATTTGAAATAGATGGAAGCAGGTGCGAGACTGGTATCGGTCAGTAATAACCGGGCCAATCCTTTGAGGTCCGACTGATCGGCGACTCCGGTAAGAATAGCCAGCGCATTGGCGTGTTGAGAGAACAGATCCTTTTGCGACCGGTCGGCGAATAGCTGACGGTTCTTATCCCAGTATTTACTTCGGATCGTCTTTTTTAATTGGGTGGCATACTGCCGGTATTGTTCGGCATATTCCTTCATACCATTCCGGCCTTCGATGTCTGCTGCCAGCTGATATGCCCACAACAGCTGCAGATCCAATACGGAGGAGCTGCCATCGGCCCCCACAGGAGCCATACCTGTTTCCCAGCCGGGGCTATTTACCCAGTCGGTAAAGGTCCAATAGGGAAGACCCCGGAGAGAACCGTCCGGCTGCTGAAAACGACGGAAAAAGCTCAGCACCTGTCTTGTTCCCGGTAATTTGTTGATGACAAAAGCAGTATCGCGTCCATACATCCAGTAGTCGTGCAGCATGCCGATCCACCAAAGTGAAAAGGGTGGAATAAGCTGTGGCATCTGTGTAGGATAACGGCTGAGCGTAACACCTTCCGGCTGTCTTGAATTGTCGATCTGTTCGATCGCATTTTTTACGAGTCTGTCGTCGCCGCTGTTGAACAGGGATACCAGGGCCTGGATACGTGTATCTCCGACGTATTGCAGCTGTTCGTAATAAGGACAATCCATATAGGTCTCTACCGCGCAGAGACGTGCCGTGTGCCATCCAATGGCGAACATGTTGTCGAGCTCGGAAGAGCCTGTTTCGAATTTCGCGATATTCTGAAAAGGATATCCGGTAAAGGTTCCATAGATGTCATTCAGGACCAGCGGCTGATCTTTTGTAACGATCCTTATCTGGATATACCGCCATGTTCGCCAGGAGAGAGTTGTAAAGACCTGGTTTGCGCTGCCATCCGGGAGGATGCTGTCTTTCCTGCCGACGATGAGCTTGCCTTCTATGTCCGAGCGATCGCCTTTGATGGGCCAATCGCTTTTACCCGGAGCTTTGGTATACAAGGCTTCTGCATAGGTCAGGGAAAGGGTAGCGTGCTGCCCACCACTAAAGACCAGGGTGGGATAGGCATTGGTCAGAAAGGATTGATCGAGCAGCAATGTTGCTGTCGTGCCTGCGGGAATGGTCATGGACGCGGGTTGTCCGGGCCAGCTGACAGGAACGACGACTCCCTCTGCCCGGCGAACAGCAGCCAGTCGTTGTCTTGTCAATTCCATCGGCGGCAATGTCGAAGGAACGAGAAGCCAGGCCGTAGTGGATGCAAAGGAGGTGGGAATATTCTTTGGAACTGCTGGCGCGACTACCCGCGCATTCTTCCAGCCTGTCCCGGGGGTACTGCTCTTTGTCCAGTCGCTGATGTGTTTGCCCATATCCTGTAACTCGCCCGGTCCGGCAACATAATACCCCGGTACTCGTACTTTTATCGGCGACCAGGCGCTGTCCATCCTACATTTCCAGCTGGTGTCCGTATTCAGTAACTGTCCTTCTGCGCTGGCTGCCTGAAGGAGAAAACCCGTATGGTAGGAAAGCTGGGCTTCCTGCCTTTCCTCCCCTTCATTCCAGACCATGGCGGCGATGCAGTTGCTACCCGTCCGCAGGTAAGGCGCCAGATCGACGGTGGCGTACTTCCAATGCGCGACGTCTCCGCGGGCCGGGCCCAGGGATACCAGGCTATCGTTGACATACAGCTTATAGCGATTGTCCGCTGAAATATATATAGGCAGGGAACGCGGTATTGCCGGTATTTCAATGACCTTTCTGAACAAATACACTCCATAACCATCTGCCGGAGCACCGGGCATGGATATCCAGGCAGCTTTCCATTGGGACCGGGATGAAAGGAAGGACAGAGACATTACAAGCAATAAAAGTATTCTGGCTTTAAGCACGTCAGTTGGTTTAATCGTAAAGTTAAGGCTTGGCGGCATATCGATTTTCCCTTTATCTTTACTGGTATGAAGACTCTTTTTGTATTGCTGGGATGTCTGCTTGCCGGTCTTGCCAATGCCCAGGACAGCGCTGCTGCCCCGACCCAAATGGTTATGTTCCCTAAGATCGATTCTACCCTGAAAATCGGGAAAGCCGGCTACCGGGTGGACTGCCGAAATAAGAGTGTTACGCAAAATCCATTGTCAATCAAGCCGGTAGGTTTCGAGACAGGGGCCAGGGACGTGAGCTTTACGTTAAAAGGACGGGTGGCCAGCGCCCAGGTTGACGATCTCAACAGAGACGGGTATCCTGACCTCGTATTGATCATTTATTCTGACTCCAATGCAAGCTCCGGAACGGTCTATGGTTTTATATCCGAAGCCAATAAAGAGATCATCCCCTGTGTTCTGCCGGATGCCTCGATGAACCCCAAGATCAGCACGGGCTATAAGGGACATGACCAGTTCTCCCTTATGGAAGGTACGCTCCTGCAGCGATTCCCCATCTACAATAAGGATGACAACAAAGATAAACCCACCGGTGGTAATCGGGTGGTTCTTTACCAACTGGCAAAAGGCGAGAGTGGTTCGTATAAGTTTAATATGATCAAGTTCTATGACAATAAATAAATGACCACTACCTGGAAAAAAAATTCCGATGATGTCCAATTCTTCCTGTCCCGATCATTATTGATGTAAAAATACATTCAATAACAATTAAATCAGCGAAAATGAAAGACTTCATGTTGCTCTTCCGCCAGCCCGATTACGACTCCCGCAAGCCTTCTCCAACGGAGATGCAGGCACTCGCAAAGAAGTGGCAGGACTGGGCCGGGGGCATTGCCGCACAGGGAAAACTGGCCAGTAATGGTCCTCGTCTTTCTTTTGAAGGCAAGGTGTTAAAAGCAGGCGGGGTAATCACGGACGGTCCTTTTGTCGAGATCAGGGAGAAGCTGGGCAGTTTCATCATTATCAAGGCCGAAAGCCTGGAAGAAGCTACCACTCTGGCTCATGGCTGTCCGGCACTGGACTCCGGCGGCAGTGTCGAGATCCGACCTATTCTTCATTATTAGTACATGTTAAAAGAATTATTCCAGCAGGAATTCTCTAAAATGGTTGCTGTTATAAGCAGCCTTTTTGGCTTGCAACACATAGAAACAGCCGAAGACATTGTAAGCGAAACATTTTTGCAGGCAGCAGATAGCTGGGGGATCAAAGGACTCCCTCCTAACCCTACGGCCTGGCTCTACACGGTTGCCAAACAAAAAACGCTCTATCATTTTCGAAGGAATAAGCTTTTCGAAAAAAAGATTATCCCGACTCTGACGGCTCAACAGGAGCAATCGGCTGTGATGGATGAAGACCTCTTCTCACAGGAGAATATTAAAGACAGCCAGCTGCAAATGCTGTTTGCTATCTGTGATCCTGCCATTGCCAGTGAGGCCCAGATTGGACTGGCCCTGCGGGTTCTCTGCGGTTTTGGTATCGATGAGATCGCCGAAGCTTTCCTTACCAACAAGGAGACCATCAACAAACGATTGTTCCGGGCAAAGGAGAAACTACGGGAATCCGATGTAAAAATGGAGCTGCCTTCTGTCTCTGAAATAGACAAACGGCTTGACAATGTTCTGCATATCATCTACCTCTTGTTTAATGAAGGTTACTATTCCAAAACGCAAAACCGGATCCTGCAAAAAGAGCTTTGTTTTGAAGCTATGCACCTGGGAGTGCTGCTGACGGAATGGGAAAGGACCAACAGGCCCAAAACGAATGCTTTGATGGCCCTGATGTGTTTCCATGCGTCGCGGCTTCATGCGAGAGAGGCCAATGAAGAAACCCTGGTTCTTTATGAACAGCAGGATGAAAGATTATGGGATAGCTCTTTGATCAACCAGGGGCAGATCTTCCTGGATCTCTCTATGCAGGGAGCCGAGCTAAGCTCATATCACATTGAAGCAAGGATTGCCTGCTGGCATTGTATAAAAGAGGACAACGCGGAAAAATGGGCGGATATTCTGCAATTATATGACCAGTTGCTGCTGATCAATTATTCCCCGAGTGTTGCTCTCAACAGGATCTTTGCCCTCTATAAGGTGAAAGGGCCGCAGGAGGCCCTGATCGAGGCGGAGAAGCTAAAGCTGGAAAACTATCATTTTTACTTTCTATTGCTTGGCGAGCTTTACAGGAGCCTTGATCCCGAAAAAGCAAGGTCGTGTTTTGAAAAGGCTTATGATCTGGCCAGGACCCAGGCGGAAAGAAAAAGTATAAAAGAGAAGATAATTACGGTAGAATAGTTTTTTATTGTTTGAGAAAGGTCAGCGCAGGTCCTACTATTTCAACACCATAGGCCTTGCTGAATTCCTGGCGTTGCTGCTCCGTCATATTATTGGTCACGCCCTGGCTTCTGGCAATAAAGCTCTCCTCCATTTTTCCTGCCGGCGTATAAAAGATCAGCATCTTAGCTTCTTCTTCGCTGACCTTGGCAAAGGTGTGCGGCACCATACGCGGCCCGAATACGCTGTCGCCGGCTTTGGCGTTGTAAAGCTGGTCGCCGACCTTTATCAGGAACTCTCCCTGCAGTACGTACCACCATTCATCCTGTGTATAATGGAGATGCAAGGGTGGTCCGCCCTTTTTGCGCCGGGTGGACTCGAACATATAGATATCTCCTTCAGTGTCTTTTGCAGATACCTTACAGTAAAAAGTATCGCCGTCGAATAAAGACAGGCTTTTATCAAAGCGATCCTTGCCGGCACCTACAAAAAAACCTTTGTCCGCTCTTTTCGCTGAGCGGCGCCGCGAATAGGAGCTGAAGGGAAGTGACAGGCCTGCAACGGCGGAAAGAGCCAATCGGAAAAAGGAGCTGCGTTTCATATCCTGAATATGGGCAAAATTATCTTCCGGTGCAACGGTATTTAGCGGGTGGGGCATCCTGGTTAGCCGATGGCAAAAAAAGGGCCGTCCCGATTAGTGTAGGACAGCCCCTCGCATGTGTAAACCTCCGGGTGTCTTAGAAACCCGGGTTGTTTGGCAGGAGGTTTGGATTGACGTCCGTCTCCTGTTTGGGTAATGGGAATAACAGCTGGTTGGCGGTGAAAGTCGCGTTCCAAACTGTCTTATGTCCCACAAAGTCGTCCCAGTTACCTGTGACATCATTATGAACTTTCAGCGTGCGGATCATGTCGAACCATATTTTGTTCTCGAAACAGAGTTCGAAATAGCGTTGGAGCCAGACTTCGTGTTCGAAGTCGGACTGTGACAAGGCGCCTATTGGTGCGAGGTTGGCGCGTGCGCGGATCTTGTTCACGTAATTCACTGCGTTGCTATTTGGGCTACCCTCGGCGCGATTGGAGGCTTCTGCATATAGGAGGTAAACATCGGCCAGCCGGTAGATCGTATAGTTGAGGTCGGCCTTGGCCGTGCTGCGAATTGCCGTCGAGTCAAACCATTTGTAGATGTAGTGATGCGGGAAGATCACAGGTGTATTGTCCTTGATGCTGGGATAGCTGGAATAAAAGAACTGGCGTTCGGCTACCCGTTTGTCGCCTGCCGGAAAGGAGGCGATGAACTGGTCTGTCGGAAAGACCGAGCCATATTCATCCGAATATTTCGAGATGCCGGAATAGTTGGGTATGGTCAGCGGCACCAACGGGTTGGTTGTGTTAGCCGCAGCAGAGAACTGCACTTGCAGGATAAACTCTCCTATACCTTTATTGGCAGGGTTGATCATATCCGTATAGTTGGGGAACAGGCTATATCCGCCATTGTCAATGACGGCTTTCGAACGTTTGGCCGATTCCGTATAATACTGGTCGCCGCCTTTGATGGGGGAGCCGGCATAGGTCAGGTAGACGTCGGCAAGAATAGATTCTACTACGCCTTTTCCTACATAGTTGCTTACCGACCAACCCAGGGGGGATGCTTCTGCTGTCAGCAGGTCGGGGATGATCACGCTGTCATAAATTGCCTTGGCAGGTGTGCGGGGAAGTTTGAGATTGAGGTCTTTGGGAACCGAGGTTACCTTTGGTACTGCTCCATACATCCGCACGAGATAGAAATAATACAGCGCTCTTAATGTATGCGCCTGTGCCAGCATAGCCGCCTTGGTAGAATCCGACAAAACACCTGAACCAACGGCTGTCAAACTTTCCAGCGCATTATTACAGGCGCCGATGCCGAGGTACATCTGTTGCCACCAGGTGTCAACATAAAAGGAAGTGTTGTTGTAGGTAAGGGTCTGGAAGTTCACAAAACCAGTTTGCCCCAGATCACTGTTCGACTTTCCGGTCATGAATTCCATCAGGTTCCAGGTATTACCGCCATAAGAGGACGGTTGCCCGAACACCACCCCCGACATGTTCTTATAACAGGAATTGACCAGGGCCTGGGCTTCTTTTGTCGTCGTAATGGTGAAACCGGGTTTGAGGAAGTTGGTAGGATGCTCGTCCAGGAACTTCTTACAGGAGCCCAGTGTCAGCAGTAGAAAGACAATTGGCAGGTATTTATATTGAATGCGTTTCATCAGTGTGTGTTTAAATGTTATTAAAAGCCTACCGTCAAGCCAAGATTATAGGTCCGGGGACGGGGATACGAGAAGAAGTCCAGGTTCTGAGAGAAGGAAGTGTTGGCTCCATATGTGGAATTGAAGGTATCCACTTCCGGATCATAACCTGTATACTTCGTATGCAGGAACCAGTTCTGAACGCTGGCTGCAACCCGTATCTTATTTAATTTCCATTTGCGGACCGTCGCTTCGGGAATGGTATAACCCAGGGTCATATTCTGACCGCGGATAAAGGAGCCATCCTCGACCCACCAGGTATCGAAATGGGAGTCCTGTGCGAACTTATAATTCCTGACCTGTGAGATCATCGTATTCTGGTGTGTCGGCGTCCATGCATCCAGCACGGTGGCCAGGCTGTTGGCGATGGTCTGTCTGTCTTCGCTGGAATGTTTGAAGGTCGCAGCGGTATTTATACCTTGTACGAAGCGGATGTCAAAGGAAAAGTCCCAGCTTTTGTAAGTAATGGTGCTGCTGAATGTGCCCGTCCATTTTGGATTGGCCCGGCCGATGATGCTATAATAGGGGCTGCCGTCCTTGTTGTAGATGTATTTGCGGTCACCGGGTTTCAGGCCATGTGTGGCTGCGTCGGCTGCTTCGTCCGAGCTATAGGTGCCGGTACGCGTCATGCCATAGAAAGAGCCGATTGGCGCGCCTACCCGCAGGACATTGGTCTGGCCCAGGAAGTTGGGACCGGGGAAGATGTCGGCATTGCCGTCATTCAGCTTGATGATCTTGTTCTTGTTGGTGGCAAAGATGAAATTGGTGGTCCAGGTGAAATCTTTCGTTTTTACGTTGACCGTCTGCAGGTTGATCTCCAGTCCTGTATTTCGTACGGAACCAACATTCTCATACACGTTGTTCTGCACTTCACCGGCAGACCACGGTATGGGCGCTGCCAGTAAGAGATCCTTTGTCGTGCGGCGATAGGCATCGATGTTCATATTGATCCTGCTCTTGAACAGGCCAAATTCCAAACCGATGTCGGCCTGTTGTGATTTTTCCCATTTCAGGTTTGGATTGCCGATATAGTAGGGTAAGAGGACCGACTGGTTGGCATTCCCGATGACCGTGACGTCGGGCTGGATCTGGGCAAGTGACTGGTACTGGCCGATCTCCTGGTTCCCCGAATAACCGTAGCTACCGCGGAGTTTCAAATAGCTGATGGTATTGCTATGTTTCAGGAAATCTTCTTCAGATACCCGCCAGGCTGCACCCACGGAAGGGAAGAAGGCATATTTGTTGTTGACGCCGAATTTGGAAGAACCGTCATAACGGCCGGTCGCAGTGAACAGGTATTTTTCGTCGATGTTATAGGTTACGCGGGCAAAATAAGAGTTCATCGTCCATTTATAATCCTGGGATTTGGTATTGGACCGGACGGAACCTGCCTGCAGGTAATCCCATTGAAAGAAGTCATCGATAAAGTTCTGGGCTTCAGCATCTACCCATTCCTGTTTGTATTTCTGCCAGGAAGCACCCAGCAGGGCTGTCATCTTCTGGCGCTCGTTGATGCGATGGTTCCAGGTAAGATAATTCTCGGACTGCCAGTAATAATTATAATAAGAGTTGATATGCGCTTCTCCACCCTGGTCCTGTGAAAGGTGGGGCAGGTCGTTGCCCGAATAGAAGTTGTTCTTTAGTCCGCTGAGATTGTAGCCAAGATCGGATTTGAAATCCAGTTCCTTGGTGAGATGTACGGTAAAATAGGCATCTCCAAGGGCTTGCAGTGTATTGTTCAGATTATACCTGGACTGGGAGATATGCACGGGATTAGGACCGCCTTCCAGACCGGCTATGTCGTTGTTGCCGGCCCAGCTGCCGTCGGGATACTTTATCGGCACGATGGAAACTTCTTCGGTAACCATACGGGGCACGTTGAGCGAACCATTGGCATCCGATACGAGACGCTGGGTGCTTTGGATGATAGAGATATTGCCGCCGAATTTCAGCCAGTTGTTAACCTCATTGTCCAGGGTTAATTTAGCAGAATACCGTTTGAACCAGCTGTTGATCATGATCCCGTTTTGATCCAGGTACCCAAGGGATGCGCTGAACTGTGACTTGTCACTGCCTCCCTGTACTGTGATGAAATGATCATGGGAAAAAGCAGGCTTATAGACCTCATGCTCCCAGTTGGTGTTGTAGAGCGGTTTGTTATTGGCGTCGAATAGTTTGGGCAGGCTGGCGTGATTCAGGGGCGCCGGGGGTGTCCAGACTCCGCCAAGGGGATCGAATTTCTGACCATTAGCGAAAGCGAGATTATAGACCTGGACAAACTGATCGGAGTTAAGTGTCTTCAGATGTCTGGTCAGGACAGCTTCATTGGCATTTCCGTCATAGGTAACACGGGTATCACCTCTGCGTCCTCTTTTTGTCGTGACCATAATGACGCCATTGGCGCCGCGTGCGCCGTAGATCGCTGTTGAAGAGGCATCTTTTAGCACTTCAATAGACGCTACCTCATGAGGGTTGAGGGTATTGATGTCGACGCCGCTGACCCCATCCACGACATAGAGCGGGTCGAGGCTGGAATTGATGGAGCCGATACCGCGGACGCGTACTTTGGCGCCTTGGCCCGGAGCATTGCTGTTGATGCTGACATCTACACCGGCAATTTTTCCCTGAAGGGCCTGTGCAATGTTGGGCGTCGGCTTGTCTACCAGTTGCTCGCCTTTAAGACTGGCGACGGCGCCCGTCAGATCGGATTTTTTGACCGTACCATAACCGATGACGACGACGTCATTCAAACCGCTTATGGTTTCCTTTAGCTTTATAGTTACTTCGGCCTGACTGCTCACTTTTACGCTCTGCATTTCATAACCGACATAGGAGAACTCGAGGGTTGCTCCTTCGTCGGGGACGGTCAGCTTGAACCGGCCTTCTGCATCTGTGGTGGTACCGACAGAGCTGCCTCTCACGGTGACAGATACCCCGGACAGACCTTCTCCTTTTTCATTAGTGACGACCCCGGTCAGGATCCGGGCTTTTATCTCTTCCCGGGAGCTGACGATGGGGGACAGCTCTTTGAACATCCCCGGAATACCTTCGCTGCGATCGCGGACGGTGGAAATAACGATCGTGTTACCCACCTGCTCATACCGGAGGCGGGTATTCAGCAACAGCGCCTCCAGGATACTGTGGACGGAACGGCTGCCACCCCTTAACGTGAGGCTGTGGATTCGCTTGATCTCCCGTTTGTTATACGCGAACATAAAGGGTGTCATTTGCTGGATCTTTTCCAGGGCGGTCATAAGTGGCTCGTCTTTCAGCTCCAGGGAGATGTAGACTTTGTTCATATCCTGTCCACTGGCGTCGCGGGCGCTGAGCAACTGGATGCTGCACAAAAAGCAAAGGAGAATTACAAAGCTGATGCGCATAAAATACAGCAATCGTTTTTGGGTTTGGTTAAGCAGTTGACTGCGCCCCCGTTCCAGGCAGGAGCGTCCAAACGCTGACAATAAAGAAAATGTCATAGTTTTGATTGTTTTAAATGAATGATACTTGTTTAAAACGGGATACCTCCTTTGTCTAAGAGAAAGGTATCTTTTCAACCTGCTCCGGGTTCCAGCCGGGGTAGGTTTTTTGTTTATTTACACATACTTATTGCATATACTATTTACAGCCTTCTCCACTGATCCGGACATGTCCGTGATCGGAGGTGTATTCCATGTTGTTGATTTTTGATAATACTTTAATGATGGCTTCCAGCGATTCTCTTTCGGTAAAGGAAGCAGTCACAGGGCAATTCTCTGCGGCGGGGTTTGTAAAGACGATGTCTGCATGAAAGCGTGCGGCGAGCTCGTTCATTGCTTCTTTCATAGTTACGTCATTAAAGATCAGATAGGGTTTTTTCCAGGTCAGCACTTCAGCGGCATCCACGGGTATCTTTTTCAACCGCGTGTGGAGCGAATCCAGGCGAAGCTGTTCGTTGCGGCGAAGGATGCTGTATTCTCCTGCGCCATTCTCTACTTTGACCTTTCCTTTTGTTACGGTGATAACGATGTCCCGGTCGTTGGAAGCATTGATGTTAAAGGCGGTGCCTAAGACTGTCGTCCGGACGGATCCTGTATGGACGATAAACGGGCGAGGGTCGTGATGGATCGCGAAATAGGCTTCTCCATGCAGGGTGACCTCCCTGGTCTTTTTATTAAACCCTTTTTGATAGTCAATTCTTGCATCCTTGTTTAATAATACGGTGCTTCCGTCTGATAAGGTCATGCAGCGGTCTGTCATTGGTTGAGCAACGGCCAATAAGGGTAACGGTGTTGGATGGGATGGGGTGGGGCGGTGGTAAAGGGCCAGGAAGGTAATGAGAGCAATACCAAATATGGCCGCGGCCCAGCGGCTAAAGTGAATGTTACGGGAACGGTAAGATAGCGATTCGGAAGAGAAGGGAGCTGAATCTTCGTTTGCCTCGGGAGGTGTCTCTGGCTCCCGTCGGCTTATGATATAATGGAGGATCGAATTTGCTGTTTGTTTGTCCTGGGTATAGGCGGGAAAGTCGTTCTTCCAGGTGTCATCAATAAGTCTCCGCAGCGTCTCGTCGTGTTCAGACTGGAGCAGCAGGTCAAATAATTCATTCCTTTCTGTCGGGGTACACTCTTTTGACAGGTACCGACGGAACAGGTAAGTCAATCGTTGTGAAACTTCCATGTGAGTAGATTCATCCTAAAGACTGAGAAATCCGGAGATAGGAGTAGGTGAAAAGAAAAAATAGTTGCCCGTTCAGAAAAAAACAGAAAGGAGATTACGTAGGGTCTTTAATGCCTGTACCAGGTGTGTCTTGACGGTATGACGGGAAATATGGAGCTGGGAAGCAATTTCTTCGTGTTTCAGACCCTCGTTGCGACTCAGGGTAAAGATCAGTTTTTGGCGGGGTGACAGCTTGTCCAGCGCCCGCTGCAACTGTTCTTCGTTCTCGCGGGTAAGCATCCGGTCTTCGACGGGATTGGCAGCGGGGTCCAGCAGACCTGCCATCTGGCGGCGTAGCGAAGCCTCTCTGGCCATGCTTTTCAGCATATCGAAGACCTGGTTCCGGGCGATAGTGAAAAGCCAGTTGTCAAATCGTAAGATGTGGGGGATCTTGTCGCGGTAGAGCCAGACTTTCAGGAAAACATCCTGCACGAGTTCGTCAGCCTGTGCGCTGCTACCGGAAATATGGTAAGCATATGAGTAGATCTTATGCCGATAGTGATGGAAGATAAGGGCAAAGGCCTTCTCATCTCCTTCTGCTACCCGGGCCAGCAAGTCATTCTCATTTGGCAATGGCAAGGTTCTGACTGCACTATTTTGGCTACTTATGTCAAACATCGTTGCAGGTTAGTTTGTGTGCACATACCAAATTTATTTCAATTTGAGCACTCTCCAAATTTATTTGGCCACATTCCATTGCGCAGCCTGAGGTCTGCTAAAATATTTGTAGATTCCCGTAGCTGATCTCATCCCTCAGCTAAACACAATTCATGAAACCAACTACTGTTCTTTTGGGAGCTATCTTATTTTTGTTTGCCTGTAAAGGGCCGTCCCCGGCTGATTCAGGAGGAACCTGGCCAAAAGGTGTCCCCCCGCCTGTCGCGGTGAAGAAGCCCCATGACCGGATTCTTTTTGGTGACACTGTAAGAGATAACTATTACTGGATGGCAGATTATTTTAGCAAAGGTCCGGACAGCTCACTTGCGGTCGGCTATCTCAAGGCGGAAAATGCGTATCTGGATACGATGATGAGCGGGACAAAAACTTTTCAGGAGAAACTGTTCCAGGAAATGAAGGCACGGATCAGGGAAGACGAAACGGCCCCGCCCGTCTTTAAAAACGGGTACTATTATTATATCCGGAAAGAAAAGGGACAGCAGTACTTTAAATACTGCCGCAGGAAAGGGGATACGACAGCTGCGGAAGAAGTATTGCTGGATGTGGACCAAATGGCCGCCGGTCATCCTTATTTTAGCGTTGGAACCATGCAGATAAGTCCCGACAACCGATTGCTTGCTTTTAGTGTCGACACTGTTTCGAGACGTCAGTATGATGTCTATGTAAAGGACCTGACCAGCGGCCGGCTGACGACAGAGGGCTTACATGGAGCTGCTCCGGGTTTAGCCTGGGCCAGTGATAACCGGACCTTGTTCTATACCCGCAACAACCCCGTTACCCTGCTGACGGAAAAGATAGTACGCCATCGGCTTGGTACAACTGCGGAAGCAGACAAGGTCGTCTATACCGAAGCGGACAAATCCAATTATATCGGGGTACGGAGAAGCAAGTCCGGTGCTTATATCTTTATTTCTTCGGCCGGTACCTTGTCTTCAGAAACACGTTTCATTCGTGCCGACCAGCCTGATGCAGCGTTCAAAGTCTTTCAGACAAGGAATCCCGAGGTATTGTATAGGGTCGAACACCAGGAGAATCGATTTTATATCACTACCAACTGGAAGGCGAAGAACTTCCGGTTAATGGAATGTCCCCTGGATCACACCGACAGCAGTCAGTGGAAGGAGGTCATTCCGCACCGGCCGGATGTATTACTGGAGGATATCGAGGTCTTTAAGGATTATATTGTCTTGTCCGAGCGGAAAAACGGACTATTGCAACTTCGTGTCCGTAATACGCCGACGGGTCAGGATCATTACATTGACTTTAGCGAGGTCTCTTACCTTGCCTATACCGAAAACAATCCTGAATACAACAGCAATGTCCTGCGATATGGTTATACCTCCCTGATCACTCCGGCCTCGATCTATGCCTATAAAATGGACAGCAGGGGAAAACAGCTGTTGAAACAGGACCCGGTGCTTGGGGGATATAAACCTACGGACTATACGGTCGAACGAATATATGTGACGGCAAGAGACGGCGCCAGGATCCCTCTTTCTCTTGTCTACAGGAACGGGCTGAAAAAGGATGGGAAGGCACCATTATTATTATACGGCTATGGCAGCTATGGATTTAGTACGGATGATGAATTCAACAGCCCGAATCTCAGTCTGCTGGACAGGGGATTCATTTTTGCGATAGCGCATATCCGGGGTGGCCAGGAGATGGGAAGAAGCTGGTATGAGGATGGAAAGATGCAAAAGAAGATCAACACCTTTACGGACTTTATCGATTGCGGTGACTATCTGGTCAAGCAACAATATACCAGTCCTGTGCATCTTTATGCCAACGGCGGCAGTGCCGGAGGGCTGCTGATGGGTGCCATTACCAACATGCGGCCTGAGCTCTGGCATGGGGTCATCGCCGATGTGCCTTTTGTCGACGTCATAAATACGATGCTTGATGAAAGCATACCGCTGACCACCAATGAATTCAATGAATGGGGTAATCCAAAGAACAAAGAAGCCTATCTCTATATGAAGTCATACGCTCCCTATGAGAACGTCAGGCGGAAAAACTATCCCAGCCTCCTGGTGACGACCGGTCTGCATGACAGCCAGGTACAATACTTTGAACCTGCCAAATGGGTGGCGAAGATGAGGACGCTGAAGACGGATGACAATGTGCTGCTACTGCATACCAATATGGACTATGGGCATGGCGGGGCTTCGGGAAGGTTTGACTATCTGAAAGATGAGGCGCTGAAAGATGCCTTCTTAATTTCTCTGGAAAAAAACTAATCAATTAGTTGATAAACTAATAAATTAGTAGTAGCTTCATATCAAATTAGGAGAATATGCAGAAACTAGCCAAACGTGAAGAGCAGATCATGCAGGCCTGCTGGCATCTTGGAAAAGCATTTATAAAGGAGGTTATCGCTGAGTTGCCAGATCCCAAACCGCATTACAACTCTGTGGCGACGATGGTGCGCATTCTGGAAGAGAAGGGTTTTCTGAGCCATGAGACATTTGGGAATACCTTTCGTTATTATCCGCTGGTGTCGAAGGAGGAATATCAAAAAACCGCTTTCGATGATATTGTGAGATCTTACTTCAACAACTCGTATCCACGCATGCTGGCATATTTCGCGAAGGAGCAGCAGCTATCCCAGGAAGAATTGAATGAAATATTGGAGATCATTAAATCCCAGAAGAAATGATACCTTATATCCTGAATGTCACGGTCATTACTACCATCTGTTTTTTATTTTATAAGCTCTTTCTGCAGAAGGAGACTTTTTATCGGTTGAACCGGTGGATGTTAATGGGAAGTCTGGCTATCGCGTTTGTGCTGCCATTGCTTCCTGTGCCTCAGCAATTGAGCTGGCGTGGACGGGATGTGCAGCAGGAAGTTGCGGACGCGCAACCGAAAATTGCTGTTAAACAGGATATGAAGGCTGCTTTGCCTGTGGACATCCAGGTTCAGCCAGCAGCGGGCCGGGATCAGTCAATAACCGGATCCGGCTTAGCGGCCAGGGCAAAAGTCCGGCATCGGCATCCTCGGAGTCTGTCAGCAGAAAGTCCGGCATTGGCTTTAGGGCAGGCATCGACGGTAAGTACGGCTTCGGGTTCTGTCGTGACAGCAACTCCGGCTCCGGTGATCATGGCGCCTGCGAATGCGGTGGCTGGTCATCAGTCTGAGTTGCCCGAAAAGCGGGACCCTCTTACGCTCGGCCAGGTATTTTCAGTTGCGGCCCATTGGCTTTTTTACGTTTATCTCTTCGGCGTATTATTATTCGGGATGAATTTCCTCTTACAACTGGCTGTCCTTCTCTATCAGTCCTATGCCAATCCGGTTATCGTGGATGGTCGTTTTCGTATTATCGAAACAGGTGGAAACCGGGCCCCCTGTTCTTTCGGGAATACGATCTTTATCAATCCGGCGGCCTATGACTGGGAGACGTACAACCAGATCCTTATCCATGAAAAGACGCATGTGAGCGGGCGGCATACCGTAGACATTCTCCTGGCGGAGGCTGCGGTGGTCCTGCAATGGTTTAATCCTATCGTCTGGTGGTATCGCCGGGAGGTGGAGAACAACCTTGAATTTTTGACCGATGAGTCTGTCCTTCTTCACGAAGAGGTGGAAAGATCGGCTTATCAGCTAAGTCTGTTAAGGGTTTCTGCCCCTCATCTGCCTTTTAGTATCACTAACAATTACAATCAATCACTCTTAAAAAGACGTATCGTTATGATGAATAGCAAACGTTCTTCCCGGCATACGGTCTGGAAATATTTTTTCCTGTTACCTATTTTCACGGCGCTGGTTTGCGTCCTGAATAAACCAGCTGTCTATGGTCAGCAATCAAAGTCTGGCTCGGGTAAAACAGCTAAAAAGGCGGCTGCGGCCGTCAAAGCAGAACAGGCTACACCCGTTGCTGCTGCAGCTGTTGCGACGCCTGCAATGGAGGCTAAACCTGCGAATGAGGCTACGCCTGTGGCGCAGGATACTACGGCACGTCCGGTTAGCGCCTCCGGCGGTAGTGGCTTCAGTAGCGGCAGCGGTTTCGGCAGTGCCAGCGGATTCAGCGACGATTTCACGATCGAACCGTTGAATATTAGTTTTGCAGCGCCTGTGATGGCTATATCTGCCCGCCCGGCTATATCGACCCGTGTCGCGCCTCTAATGGCTCTCAGCACCGAGCCGCTCGTAATGACCAGCCCGCTGGTTTCTGTCCGCACGAATTTATCTTTGTCAACTATTTCGGTGGATGCGGATGTCGATGACCTCACGGATGGCTCCTGGTTTATCACGACAACGGATGGGAAGCTTTGGTTCGAGCTAAAGGCTGAGGAGGATGATCATTCCTGGTCACACTCGATGACCGTGGATAAAAGCGAGATCAATCCTTTCCCGGGTATGGGCAATGTCAGTTTCAAGCTGACAAGAGAGGCGGGTACGATGAGCTTTACCGGTCAGTTCGACGGCCAGCAGGGCTTTGGACATTTTCATTTTCAGGGGGACGAGGTGTATTTCAAAGCCATGACAGAAATGGGCGTGGAAGATCTGGATAGCCGCCGGCAAATTTCTCTCTTCCTGTCCAATGTAAAGAAGGACTACGCTTCGATGGTCGTTCACAACGGATACCCGCATATCAGGGCGCGGGAACTGGTAAGTCTTTCCGCAATGCACATCGACCAGGAATTTATTCAATACTGGCACGGATCAGGGCTAGCGGAAGCAGACGAACCCAGAACGCTGGTCACGCTGAAAGCGCAGAATATCGACAAGAGTTATGTGGAAGAATTAAAGGCGGCGGGTTATGACCATCTGACGGCAAGGGAGCTGGTCTCTCTAAAATCGCAACGGATAAATGGCGCCTATGTCCGGTCGATGGGACGCAGGAAGGACAATGAAGCCATCCCGGTGAGGGAGCTGATCTCCTACAAGGCGATGAAGATAGACTCTGATTATCTTGCCACACTGCGCAAATTGGGATATGCGGACCTGGAACCACGTGAAGTGACCTCTCTCTATTCTATGCATATTACAGCCGACTTTATCAAAGGATTCCAGGACCTGGGGTATAAAGACATCCCGGTTCGGGATCTCATGACCCTGAAGTCGATGGCAATAACACCTGAATATGTAAAAGGCTTCCGGGATATCGGGATAAAAGAGTTGTCTCCCCGTGAACTGAATCAGTTCAAGGCAATGAAGATCACACCGGATTTTGTAAAGGGTTTCCGGGATATAGGCTATGAGGATATTCCTCCGTCCCGGCTGGGGTCTTTGAAGTCCATGGGTATCACGCCGGAATTTGTGGGTGAATTTAAGAAAATAGGTTTTGATAATATCCCGATGTCGATGTTGCCTTCTCTGAAGGCGATGGGGGTGAATGCAGAGTATATCTCTAAAATGAGAGAGAAGGGTTTTATGTCAAAGGACCTGAATAAGTATATCCGGTTAAAGAACGATTTTAATTAAGAAGGTATAAAAAAAGCCTGCCGTTGCGAATACACCGGCAGGCTTTTCTTATTTAACGTTGATGTGCCTGGAAGGGGTCTTTCGCGCCTCTTCCGTTTTGGGTAAAACCAGTTTTAGTAAACCATTGGTATACGATGCGTCAATCTGTTCTTTTTTTACTCCTTCCGGGAGCGTGAAAGCCCGGGAGAAGGAAGTGTAGTTGAACTCCCGCCGGGTATGACGTTCGTCTTTTTCCTGCTTTTGCTCTTCTGATTCTGCGCTGATGGTCAGCATATTTCCTTCTACATCGATGTTGAAATCGTCTTTTTTCATACCGGGAGCAGCCAGCGAGATCTCAAAATGGTCCTGCTTTTCCACAATGTTTACAGCCGGAACAGTAAGCATCTGGCTCAGCGAACCTCCATTGGTGTCAAACCAGCGATCCCAGGGTTTGAAAAAATCCTGAAAAACAGAGGGAAGTGTTTCTCCTCTTTTCATTAAATCTTTAGTAGCCATAAAACCTCCTTTATTTTAAGTGAAAACATAAATGGCCACAAAAAGATTGCCAAAATGCTATTTTTGCGGTTTTACCAAATTCTGTTAACAATACGATGGTAGTAAAGGCCGATAATCCGCGAAGGATCCGTATAATGGTAGCGATCTTTTTCTTTGTATCCGGTTTTGGTTTTGCTACCTGGGCCTCCCGGATCCCGACCATTCAGCAGCAATTACATCTTAATAACCAGCAGTTAGGGGCTGTCCTTTTTGCTTTGCCTATCGGTCTGATGGGGACGCTTCCCGTTACCGGGGTCTTGTTGAGCCGCTTCGACAGCCGCCGGATCATGATGATCGGGGCCATTTTATTTAACCTTATGCTTTGTGCTATCGGGTTTGCTACGCAGACCTGGGAACTGGTCCTTGCGCTGTTCTTTTTTGGTGTGTCCCGCAACCTGTTGAATATTTCGGTCAATGCGCAGTCCATCGGGGTGCAGGCTTTGTACGATCGTTCCATCATCGCCCGGTTCCATGGCATCTGGAGTCTTGCCGGCATGGGTGCAGCGGCTCTTGGCTCGCTGATGGTCTCTGTTTCGGTGTCTCCGGCCTGGCATTTCCTGGTGGTGGGTTTGTTACTGACCATTCTATGCGGCTATGCATATCCCAATAGTCTTCGTCAGCAGCCGGCTGCCCGCGAGCGACGGGCCTGGTTTGCGCTTCCCGATCGCAGTCTGGCAAAGTATGGCCTGATCTCTTTTGCCTCTATGGCCTGCGAGGGAGCGATGTTCGACTGGAGCGGCATTTATTTCCGGGAAGCGGTGCATGCCACCCGGAATGTGGCTACGCTGGGTTTTGTGATCTATATGATCGCGGTTACCCTGGGGCGGCTGACCGGCGACCGGCTGGCCAACCGGTTTGGTATTCGGATGATGCTAACCTACAGCGGCATTTTGATCGGTACCGGGCTTTTGCTGGCCACATTCCTGCCATATCCGGTGACTGCGGGCTTTGGCTTTGTCCTTACCGGCTTTGGAGTCTCCTGTGTGATCCCGATGGTCTTTAGCATGGCCGGCCGTTCTGCCGGGATGAGCAGCGGGTCAGCTATAGCTGCTGTTTCAACGGTTGGTTATCTTGGCTTTCTTGTCGTTCCACCTGTAGTGGGATACATAGCACAGCACGCCGGTCTGCAGGGGGCTTTCGGTATGCTGGCTGTATTTGGGGTGTCCATCTCCGGCCTGGTACAGTATGCAATGGACGAAAGGCCGGGTACGGCGGATGAAAAACAGCCGGTGAGCAACGCGGACTCGGTTCTGTAGCGATATAGATAAAATCTATCTGTTTATAGATAATTACGATGATATTCTATCGATAACCACCTTACATTTGCGTCACCTTACTGCTCTTACAGGGCAGGATACACGATGAACGATTGCCCGCCTTAAGAATGACCTATCTCATTATTTTATTGTCTAAAAAATCAAATATATGCCCAACAGAATTTTGTCAATTGGCGAAAAGTTTCCTGCATTTAAGAAGAAAGCAGTAGTATCTATCGAAAAAGGAAAGGAGTTTACAGAGATCACGGAAGAGTTTGGCAGCAAGGATGGCAAATGGACGGTGATGTTCTGGTGGCCTAAAGATTTTACTTTTGTTTGTCCTACGGAGATAGCCGAATTCAACAAGAAGAACAGTGAGTTCTCTGATCGTGACACCGTCGTTGTCGGTGCTTCTACCGATTCTGAATTTGTGCATGCTGCCTGGAGAAGGGATCACAGCGATCTGCGTGACCTGAAATTCCCCATGTTGGCTGATACGTCCAAGTCGCTGGCTGAAGAGCTGGGTATCCTGGACAACGAAGAGAAGATCGCTTATCGTGCAACTTTCATTATAGATCCTCAGGGAATCGTACGTTGGGTAAGTGTATATGACCTCAATGTAGGTCGTAGCGTAGCGGAAGTTATTCGCGTACTGGATGCATTACAAACAGATGAGCTTTGCCCCTGCAATTGGAAAAAAGGAGAAGAAACGCTCACTACCCAGCTGAGCATGAACTAGTATTGGATCTCAAGCAGCAGGAGCTTGCTCCTGCTGCTTTAAAAAAATTACAATATGAGCATAGCAGCCACTATACAGAACGAGACCTTTCAGAATTTGCTGGGAGAGTTGAATATTCCAGGTTATGAGCCTTCTGCCAATGTACTGGCGTTGGTGAATGCGGAATCCCGGTTTATAAAAGATCTGAAGATCAATGTAGGGAATGTGCTGAACAATAGTCAGTATCTCAACAGGAAGGAAGCCGTGCTGCTGGCCCTGGCGGTAGCGGTCAATGAAAAATTCCCTTTGTTACAGGAGGCCTTCACGGGAATGGCTAAGGAGGCAGGTGCTTCGGATGCTGAAGTTGGGGAAATCGTGGCCTGTACTTCCCTGATGAATACGAATAATGTTTTCTATCGTTTCCGTCATTTTATGAAGAAAGATTTTTATGACAATCAGCCTGCCGGCATCAAGATGAGCATTATGGCCAATCCTGTGCTGGGCAAAGAGTTCTTTGAGCTGGTGAGTCTTGTCGTCTCCTCCATCAATGGATGTGAAATGTGTGTCAGTTCACATGAGAGATCGGTATTGCAGCACAACAGTACTGAATCGAGGGTGATGGAAGGCGTAAAGCTGGGAGCTATTATCAAGGGGTTAATTACGGTATTGGCGTAGGAATAGGAATTACAGTATTGGAATAAGAAGAGGCTGGCCCAGAAATGAGCCGGCCATTTTTATGAAACACTACCATAAGGAACTCTTTGTCTTTGTTCAATTCTCGCATTCGACTGATATGAGCCCAAGCTCGATGCCACGTTGAGTTTCCACCGACACGGTTTTGCCGAATAACAGGCTGCGGCTGGTTCGCGTCGTTTGGATACAATGGAGGGTGAAACGCAGACCCGGCCGCCTCCTTATCAGGAATCCGATATTGTCGAAGTTATCCCGGCCACGGGGATGGGAGACGGGTTTGCCCTCTTCCACTATGATCTCAAAGTGCTGTTTGATGCGTTCTACATTCATATCCAATGCTGCCCGGTAGAGCCGGATTTTTTGCTTCGTATTGCCTTTGAGACGAATGGCCCTTGACGGGTATCGTTCTAAATAAAGCTCGATGATCATGACCAGGGTGGTCAGCACATGATTCATGTCGCCATTGTCGGTGATTCCCGCGGGTGACTGACTCTTCGGATAAAAATCGTCCATCTCAAGGTTGAAGATTTCATTGGGTAAGGTGTTATTGCGAAAAGAGTCATTACCCAAAGAGTTATTGCCCAAAGAGTCATTAGACTCCTCGGGCTCCTTTTGTCTGATAAAGCGAACTTCCCGGGTGGTAGAGCCTGCTATCCCCCGGCTGGTAAACAGGAACTGACTGTAATCGGGAAGGGCTTTTAGTTCTATACATGATTTTTCGGAAAACATGGGAGATGATTTGTAAAAGAGATGAGCGGCGGATCTTTCTGCCGCTCATCATTGTGAATGAAAATGATTATTTATAGATCCTTTTTCGATGGGAGCTACGGGAAGCCGGTGGCTGGCCTTGCTCTTCCGTCGATTGAAGCTCTTCCTCCGCCGGCTCATCTATTTCTGTTGCAGTATCCGGCAGGCCGGTTGCCGGCGTTTTTACTTCAGGCTCTTTTTTATAATCGAACGCGGCCCTCGTTGCCTGCGAACGGAAGATGAGAAGCCGGGTCGACGGACATGCTTCGATAAAGACCGTTTCCAGTTTGCGGCCTTTCAAAAGCTTGACGGGATGGATATTCCCTCTTCGCAAGGCCCTGATCAGGTTTGCTCTTAACGCTTCGTCCTTTAGCTCCACGATCGGGTATGCCTGTAGCGCAGCTTCCAGGTCATAGTGCCATTCCTTTCGAAATTCCCGCATCCTGTAATTCCCGTGCTGGTCTTTTTCATCAAAGTTGAGCTGGAACCATGCGTTATATTCCACACCGTCCAGGTCGATGCGGTCCCTGTTGACAGCCCTCCCTTCGAGCAGATTAAAAGTCTCCTTAAAAGTGAAACCTTTGCCTCTATAGAGAAAAATAGTTTGCGTCCTGCTCTTTTCCGGCTGATTCGAATAGTGAAGTGTGGCCTCGTATCTTTTGAAGATGTACCTTGTCAGATCCTTCGACAATTCGAAATAGAGCTGGGCCGCCATCCGGGTGTCGTCGTCAAAAAATCCCTCCGTGTGCAGGTCGAATCCTACAAGACCTTTTGCTACCTGCTCTTCAAGCTCCGTATACAAAACCGTACTTGTATCTCCAAAGCCGAGGAATTTGACGTCCGTTTTGAGTTTCTCCAGTTGTTCGTTGTTCATACGTTTAAATTTTTTAGAATGAAAAAATCCGGTCGGATCAAAGGATCCGCGCCCTTTCCAACATGAAATTGCTTGTCTGCAGCTGCAGCTGTCTGCCTCCATTCTTCTCCAGCACTTCTATCACCAGCCGTTTCCCATAGGGCAGGGTAAACCTGGGCAGCACGACCACATTGGCCGTCCGGCCATAACCCCGCACCACCGAGCTGCTGTCATAGACATAGACAGGTTTTAGCTCCTTGTATTGGACTAATGGACTATGGACTAAAGGACTCTGGACCAATGGACTCTGGACTAAAGGATCCCTGACCAATGGGGTTTTCCTGTTTGAAGGGTCTGCAATAAAGAAATGGATCGCCTCCACGTCATAATCCAGGGAGGACCTGTTTTGCATACGGAGCAGAAAATAAAGGGCTGATCCCTGTGTATAAATACCCCGCAGCTGCAGCTTCATTTTCCCGCTGCGATGCATCACCCGGTCGATCTTCATATCGATCAGGCTCGTGATCCGCTGATCTTCCTTCATGATCTTCTCACAGGAGGCCCTAAGGAGATCGTTGCGGGAAAGATCAATATGGGACGTCCTCCTGCTTTTGACATTGAACTCGACATTGGCCCCGGAATCGTCACTGACCCCCGAAAAGGACGAGGACGATCGGTATACAGAAGAGAAAAACTGATCCAGCCCCATGTTCTTAACAGCCGCCGTTTGGGCTGTAGCATGATGCGCCTGACTGAGCAGGGCAAGCCCTGTCAGGGTCAATACAAACCTTAGCATAATTGAGTGAATTTTAAAGATGAAAGATGAATGAATGATAGAAGGAGTATTCCGGACTACGCTGCTATCGTTGATGGATCAAATTTAGAGCAAGAATTACCGCGTAACTGCCAGGGTGTTTTCACCTTTTTAAAAAAAAGATGAAAAAAATTTCACTTTTTCTCCTGATCCGGTTTTTGTCCTTCCCGCATTTTTCTTTTTATAGCCATCAGGGTTTGAACCGTAACGCCCATCGAGCTCGCCAGGTATTTATTGGGGACACGCTTCACCACCTCTGGAAAGTTTTCCCGCAGGTAGTCATAAAACTCAGACGGCGACTTAATGATGAGATTTATCTTCAGCCTGTCATCCCGGCAATAATATTTTTCAGTATAATACTGAGCGACCTTTCTGAAGCGCGGGTCCTTTTCATAGATATTCTGTAGGTCCTGCCAGGAAAGAGACCATAATATACAGTCCTCCAGCGCTTCTATCGTTTCGAGGGATGGCGCTCTGCCGAAGAAGCTGGTGACGGAGGTCGCGATATCTCCCTCGAGCAGGAACCAGCTGCTACGATCCTTATTCCCGTGTTTTACAAAAAGACGCAGCAGCCCCTTTTCTATAAAATACAGGCGTGTGCAGACCTGGCCCTTCCGCAACAGCTTTTGTTTTTTCCTGACAACTTCCCTCCGGATAACCTGGCGGAGGTACAGCTCCAGTTCAACCGGAAGTTGATAAATGTCATTGATCTCTCGGATAATTTCTTCCATAGTTTATAACGTTTTGATATACCTGCAGAACCATCAAAGAAAAGACCAGTCCGATACGGACTGCAACAGAGAAGCATCAACAGAAACTTCTTGATATTTCTCAATTTGTACCTTTGCGTTTATGACAGTATTACCGATGCTTCCGCAACATGCCGCCAGGCTGGAAGAGCTTCAGCGGATCGTGTTTCCCGCGCTCTCCTTTGCCGAGCGCCTTCGCGCTGAACACTACCTGGCTCACCTGCAGGTTTTTCCCGAAGGACAGTTTGTCCTGACAAATGGGGAAGTACTCATCGGCATGACCACGACCCAGCGGATGAACTTCGATTTCTCGTCCTACCAGCATACATTTATGGAGACCAGCGGAGATGGCTGGATGAGCCATCATCATCCGGAAGGGGAGTGGCTTTATGGCCTCGACATGGGAATACACCCGGATTTCCGGGGAAGGGGGGGAGCACGCCTGCTGTATCATGCCCGGCAACAGCTGGTCCGGCGGCTGGGGCTTCGCGGGCAGCTTACCGTAGGGATGATGAACGGTTATGGAGCCGTCAGCGGAGAGATAGGCGGTGAGGAATACTACCAGGAATGGCTGGAAGGGCGCAGGGAGGACCCTACGCTGACAAGACAACGAAGGATCGGCTTTGAGCCACTGGGGCTGATCCCCGGCTACCTGCATGACCCGACCTGTGGGAACTATGGTGTATTGCTGCGTCTGGATGCGGGACGCGAAGTGTGCCTGTGATGTCGTAACTTTACATACGGAATGGCAATTTAAATCGTATTTTATGGCACTTGAGAATAGCAAAAGACAACGGATTGTTATTATAGGAGCCGGTTTCGCCGGATTGCGTATCGCCCGGGATCTCAACGACACCAACTACGAGGTATTTCTCATCGACCGGCATAATTATCACCAGTTCCAGCCCCTGATGTACCAGGTGGCCACGGCCCGGCTCGAACCTTCCAGTATCTCTTTTCCCCTTCGAAAAATATTCCAGCATACAAAGAATGTAACGATCCGTATAGCCGAAGTACAGCGCGTGGACACCGGCAAAAAGCTGCTGTATACTTCGGTGGGTGAGATCTCTTATGACCGGCTGATCATTGCGCTGGGATGTACCACCAATTATTTCGGCAATACCCGCGTCGAGTCCAATTCCTTTCCGATGAAATCGGTTCCCAATGCGATGGCGCTGCGAAACCGGATACTGCAAACGTTCGAAGATACGATCGAGGCGGGACCGGACGAGCTGCAGTCCCTCCTGAATTTTGTGATTGTTGGAGGAGGACCCACCGGCGTCGAGCTGGCAGGGGCCATGGCCGAAATGAAAAAGAATATCCTGCCGAAGGATTATCCCATGGTGGACTTTTCCCGGTTTATGATCTATCTCCTGGAAGGATCCCCCAATACGCTGAATGCGATGAGCGATCCTTCCAAAAAGAAATCGCGGGAATACCTCGAAAGCCTAGGGGTCGTTGTCCGCACCGGAACGGTTGTAGAAGATTACGACGGTGTCACGGTCAAGCTAAAAGGAGGAGAGACCATTCCTGCCCGCAACCTGATCTGGGCCGCGGGGGTCATTGGAAATACACTCGAAGGAATACCTGCCACGGCCCTGGTGCGGGGCAACCGGCTCAAAACAAACCGTTATGGCGAGGTAGAGGGGCTGGAGGGTGTATATGCCATCGGAGATCTGGCCTATATGCCTACTCCCAAATATCCTAACGGGCATCCTCAGCTTGCTAATGTCGCACTTGCTCAGGCCGCCAGCCTGGCAAAGAATTTAAAAAGAGAGTTGAAGGGACAACCCCATATCGAATTCGAATATCACAATAAAGGCTCGATGGCTACAGTTGGCAAACGAAAGGCGGTGGTCGATCTGCCCGGATTCTCCTTCCAGGGAGTCTTTGCCTGGCTGACCTGGATGTTCGTCCATCTGATGCTCATCCTCAGTGTCAAGAACAAGCTGATCATTTTCCTCAACTGGATGATGAGCTATTTTGCCAATGACTCCACTCTTCGGCTCATGCTGAAGGCCGACAGGGGAGACAAAACTTCCGGCAAGATGGATGAAGCCATAGTAAAAGGACTATAAGAACCGAAATTTTATTATTTTTGTCCGGAACAATACATTGATATGGCGGAAATCATCGTAGAATTAAAACAGGCTAACATCTACCAGGGCGACAATCTTATTCTTCAGGGTGTCAATCTTATTGTAGAAAAAGGCCAGTTTGTTTACCTGGTAGGCAAGACGGGCGCGGGCAAGTCCAGTCTCCTGAAGACGCTGTACGGAGACATTCCCCTGCGGGAAGGAGATGGCGAGGTAACCGGGTTTAATCTGCGGGCGATGGACTGGAAAAAGGTGCCTTATCTCCGCCGTACACTGGGAGTCGTCTTTCAGGATTTCCAGCTGCTGACAGACCGTAATGTCAATGACAACCTGAAGTTCGTTTTAAAAGCCACTGGTTGGAAAGATGTCCGCCTGATGGATGAAAAAATAGCCGATGTACTGGACAAGGTAGGGCTTAAGTCAAAAGGATTTAAGATGCCTTTTGAAATGAGCGGCGGCGAACAGCAACGCGTAGACATTGCCAGGGCCCTGCTCAACTCTCCCAAACTGATTCTTGCTGATGAACCTACCGGCAACCTCGACCCCGAGACTTCCGATGAGATCATGCAACTACTTTTCCGGATCTCACGGGATTATGGGACCTCAATTATCATGGCTACGCATGATTATCGCGTTATTAATAAGTTCCCTGCCCGGATGGTAAGAACCGAGCGCGGACAGGTCATCGATAATGCAACGTTTGCAATAGATTAAATAGCTTACCAGATAGCGTGTAACAGCTTCTGCAGATTGTTCTCCTGATTGAATAATTTTCCCAAAATTGTTTCCCTTGTGCTGATCTCTTCCCGGGTGAATGGCTTTGCCGACAATTCGGTCACCAGCGACTGGAAGGCATCCGCACTGTCTACCACATGGCAAAGGGGCTCAAGACCCGTCTCTTCCACGGCATCTTTATTGACAATGCAATGTCTTCCGTTGTAAAGAGCATTCAGTAGTTTGAGCTTGATCCCGGTACAATTGAAAGAAGGCAGGATATTTATCTGTGCCTTGGAGATAAGATCATTTAATTCTTCATCCGTAGGGTCAGCAATGAGACAGACATGGGGGTATTGATGGATGAGTTTTGTAAGACGGGGAGAGGGGTTCTTTCCTGAAACGATAAAGGGCATTTCGAGGGGAGCAAAAACCTTTTTCAACAGCCACGCTACGGCCTGTTCGTTCTCCGCAACAGACAGGTTCCCGTGATAGAGACAGAAGCAGCCGGTGCCTTCTTTGCTGTTGACGGCTGTAAAAGGAAGGAAGACCGGTAGGGTATCGATATCTCCTGCGCCAAATTCCTGTTTATATAATTCGCTGTCTTTGGGGGAGAGGGCAAGGATCCTGACCTTATCGGCGATGCGGTGCTCGTATTGCCGGAGCAGGTTGCTCTCATGAAGATAATAGATCTTTTTGAGCAGCGATTTTTCCGAAAGATACAGGTGCCGGTAGTACTGGTATTCCACATTGAGCAAACGCAGCACGATGTTGCGATCCTTGAACCGGGGATCATTCAACAGGTAGGTACAATGGATGCCTTCCAGGAGAATGGGGTAATCATCCAGGAGCAGCCTTTCCAGCAGCTGGCTATTCGATCTGGAACATACGATATAAGGCAGCTTATAGGAAAACCCCTTATGGCCTTCATGACGCTCATAATAGTTTACCTCTACACAATAGTCATTGAGGATGGGCTGTTCACCCCGACCGTATTCAAAACAGTGCAGATGAACCTTTACTCCTGCGGCATGCAACAGACGGATCTTATGGAACAGATCGAATACGCCCCCGTAATCTACCGGGTATGGCACGTCCAGGCACACAATATGTAAGTGTTTCTCCAAGGTTTAATCCAGTATTTGATGGTAAAGGCGGATCAGTTTCTTTTCTTCTTCCTGCCAATTGTAACGAAGCCTTGCCTGTTTGCAATTCTCTACTAACGTCTGATACAGACCCGTATTATTCAACAGCTCATTCAGGGCGTCCGCTATGTCCCGGACACCCGGTTCGTCAATAAGAACAGCAATAGGACCCCAATTGTTTATTTCTGTATAAGCTGGGTAATTTACAGCCAGTTGTGGAATGCCGGCGTGAATGTAATCAAAGAAGCGGTTGGCGAGCGAATAATAATTGCTCATTCCCTTTTTCTCAAAAAGGGTAATTCCACACCAGGCGCTGCGGGTTATCTTTTTTAGCTCTTCGGGCAGCACATACCCTTTAAAGATGATCTTTTCTTCCAGTCCGGCCTGTCTTACGAGCTCCTTTGCCCGGCTCATATAATTCCCATCCCCACAGATGAGCAGCGGGGCGTCTACATAGGCCATGGCGGGGATCAGCGTTTCAAAACAACGGCCTTCATTGACTGCCCCCTGGTAGAGGATGATCCGTTCGTGTCCGAAGGGCAGGTCCACTTCTTCAAGGACCGGCAGGTTGCGGATCACGGCATAACTTACGCTATACATTTTGCCAAATTCTTCTGCGATCAGACTGTTGACGGTATAACCATGCTGAAAGCGGGGTACGCAATACCGTTCCACCGCCTTCCATAATTTATAGATGAAGGGACGCGTAACCACCTCCTTCATTTCGCAGAACAGCTCGTGGGCGTCGTATACCCGTGGGATACCCTTTAGCCGGGATACGAAATAACAGGGCAGGATGGAATCAAGGTCAATAGCACAGATCAGGTCCATTTTTTGAAAAAGCAGGAAAAAGAAGAGGCGGAGATTATATTCAAGGTAGAATAACTTACCTTTCTGGAAGAGCATCTTTAGCCGGTGTTGCTGAAAAGGCCGGGATATCAGTGGGAGGGAGGTCCGGGCAAGGCGGCCGACCAGGGTGACATCATAACCGGCAGCGGCAAGGGAAGTACAGATCCTTATCATACGCTGATCATAGTTGAGATCATTGGTGACCGTACAAAAGATCTTTTTCTTCATCGGGACAAATATCTTTTAAGACCGAGCTCCGTCGGTTTGCGTATCGTTTTTAGTGCTAAAAGGGCCAATATTAATCAATTAGGAGGATATAATGGCTTATTTTGTGCTATTTTTGCCGTTATTTTTTAATAAATTAGAAAAATTTCCCTTAGTTTTGCACCCTGCAATAAAAAAAGATGAACCTCCTCTATTGGGAGGAGAAATTGCGGGACAAACAATAATATTTTTTAGAGATGCCTTATTTGACAAAAGAGAAAAAAGCGAGTTTTTTCACAGAATTTGGTGCAAAAGCCACCAACACAGGTTCTATTGAGGGCCAGATTGCATTGCTGACAGAACGGATCAACAGTATTTCCCAGCACCTGCAAGCGAACAAAAAAGATTTCTCCACTCATCGCGGTCTGATGCAATTAGTGGGTAAGAGAAAACGCCTGCTCACTTACCTGAGCAAGACCAACCTCACGGGTTACCGTCAACTGATCGAAAAACTCGGCCTCAGAAAATAATTCATTTATGCATATGAAAAACATTCCCAACTGACTCTACGGTTGGGAATGTTTTTTTGTGTCGTAAGGATTTGTGACATAATTACAAGATTTTTTAACACAGAATTACGGCTTTACTTCCCTGTTCCTGCCTCAGTAAGCCGTTGTTCGACAAAGACGATTAAGCTCATGCTTTCACAACCTATTAGTGTAACGTTTGATATTGGTGGAGGCCGCATGGTTTCTATCGAAACCGGTAAGCTCGCGCGCCAGGCAGATGGAGCCGTTACCGTACGCCAGGGCAACTGTATTATCCTGGCTACTGTTGTTGCCAACAAAGACCCCAGGGAAGGACAGGATTTCTTCCCTCTCTCTGTTGATTACCAGGAAAAATTTGCTTCTGCAGGTCGTATACCCGGCTCTTTCTTTAAAAGAGAGGCCCGTCTGAACGACTATGAAATATTGACCAGCCGCCTGATCGACCGCGCGCTGCGTCCCCTGTTCCCGGAAGACTATTTATGTGATGTACAGGTGTTGCTGAGCCTCGTATCCAGCGACTATGAGGTGATGCCAGATTCACTGGCCTGCCTGGCTGCTTCTGCTGCCCTGGCCGTTTCGGATATTCCCATCAAGGAGATCATCAGCGAAGTACGCATTGGTCGTGTTGACGGGCAGTTCATCGTCAATCCAAGCCGTACGGAACTGGAAAAAGCCGACATGGAATTCATGATCGCCGCTACGGACAAGAACCTGATGATGGTAGAAGGTGAAGCAAAGGAATGCAGCGAAGAAGACCTCGTAAAGGCTCTGCAGGTGGCGCACGATGCCATCCGTGTTCATATTAAAGCACAGGCTGAACTGAGCGCCAAAGTTGGCATTACGGCTAAACGTGATTACAAGAAACCCGAGCAGAACGAGACGATCCAGGAAAAGGTCGCCGCTTTTGCAAAAGATAAGGTGTACCAGATCTCCCGCAGCGCCAGTGCCAAGCACGATCGCAGCGACGCTTATGATAAAGTGAAGGAAGAGTTGATCGCCAGCCTGGGTGAAGAAGTTACCGACCAGGAAAAGAAACTGGCTAAGAAATATTACGCCGATCTGCAGTGGGACGTGGTCCGCAACATGATCGTCGACGACCGCACCCGTCTCGATGGCCGGTCCCTGGACCAGGTTCGTCCCCTGGCGATGGAAGTCGATCCGCTGCCAACTCCGCATGGTTCTGCGCTCTTCACCCGTGGTGAAACGCAATCCCTCACCACTGTCACTCTTGGTACCCCCCTGGATGAAGTGCTGATCGAAAGCGCTGCCAAATCATTCGATTCCAAATTCTTCTTACATTATAATTTCCCGCCTTTCAGCACCGGTGAAGTAAAGATGATGCGCGGCCAGAGCCGCCGGGAAGTAGGACATGGCAACCTGGCTATGCGCTCGCTGAAGCAGATGATGCCCGGTACCGACTATCCTTATACCGTACGCGTTGTAAGTGATATCCTGGAATCCAACGGTTCGTCTTCAATGGCTACTGTTTGTGCAGGCAGCCTGGCGCTGATGGATGCAGGTGTACCCATTCCCAAACACGTCAGTGGAGTGGCCATGGGGCTGATCACGCGTCCGACCGACGGAAAATATGCGATCCTTACGGATATCCTTGGTGATGAAGATCACCTGGGTGACATGGACTTTAAAGTAACAGGCACCCGCGAAGGTATTTGCGGTGTCCAGATGGACATCAAGGTGGATGGTCTGAGCATGGATATAATGCGCGAAGCGCTGGAACAGGCTCGTAAGGGTCGTCTGCACATTCTCGATGCTATGTACAGCTGTATCGAAGCAACCCGTCCTGAGGTTAAGCCACATGCTCCGCGTATGGTGAAGATCTTTATCGATAAGGAATTCATCGGCGCTGTCATCGGGCCACAGGGTAAGATCATCCAGGAGATCCAGCGCGAAACAGGCGCTACGATCAACCTGGAAGAGGTCGGCAACTTTGGCGAGGTCAGCATCTTCAGCCCGGCCAAGGAAGGTCTGGACAAGGCTGTATCCTGGATCAAGAGCATCGTGGCCCAGCCGGAAGTCGGTTCGGTCTATGAAGCAAAGGTCAAGTCGGTCATGCCTTACGGTGCATTTGTCGAATTCCTGCCTGGCAAGCAAGGCTTGCTGCATATCAGCGAAGTTTCGCACAAACGCCTGGAGACGATGGAAGGTGTGCTGAGTGAAGGTGATATGGTAAAGGTGAAGTTGATCGGTCTGGACCAGAAGACCGGCAAGTTCAAGCTGAGCCGGAAAGTGCTGATGCCAAATCCGCAAGGTGCTGGTGCTCCTGACCGCGAACCGCGTCAATAGTATTCAATAAATTTATATACAGGTCTGCGGCTGATGGTCGCGGACCTTTTTAATTTTATCTATGAGCCATTTACAGATAACGATACCGGCCGCAGACGGCGCACAGCAGGAGATACTCATCGCGCTGCTGGGAGAGATGGGCTATGATGGTTTTGAACAGCAGGACGAATTGCTGCGGGCCTATGTACCCGAAGAGCAGTTCGATGCTGCCGGGCTGGAGGCTCTGCTGGAAATGAACGGGCTCAGATATGTCTCCGAACGAATGGAGGACAGGAACTGGAACGCAGAATGGGAGAAAAGTTTCGAACCCGTAGTGGTGGATAAATTCTGTGCGATCCGGGCCTTCTTTCACGAACCGATAAAGGGAGTGGAGCACGAACTGGTGATCACGCCTAAAATGAGTTTTGGAACGGGGCATCATGCCACCACTTTTATGATGATCCGGGCGATGCAGCAGCTGGACTTCCGGGGAAAAAAGGTCTTTGATTTCGGAACCGGGACCGGTGTGCTGGCGATACTGGCGGAGAAGCTGGGTGCAGCCTCTGTCCTGGCGACCGATAATGACGACTGGAGTATTGCCAATTCCGGGGAAAATGTAGCCGCCAATGGGTGCAGCCGTGTCGAAGTGCTGAAAATGGACAGTGTGCCCGCCGGACCTTTTGATATCATTTTAGCCAATATAAACAAACACGTAATTTTAGCGCAACTGTCTACCCTTGAACAACAATTAAATACGGGAGGCGTTATTCTTCTGAGCGGCCTCCTCGACAGTGACTTCGAAGACATTGAAAATGAGGCTGTAAAAAATAATATTTCAATATCCGTACGGATGACAAAAGGCAACTGGATTTGCCTGAAAACCGAAAAAACGACCAAATAAGGGTGAAAATGTGGATGGAAGGACGTCATTTTTTCGTTATATTTGTTATCCAACTTTAACTCAACACGTTCGATGAAGGAGGTTTTACTAATTCTATCAGCATACCTGATAGGTTCTGTTCCTACTGCTATCTGGGTCAGTAGATCCTTTTTTGGGATTGATATCCGTGAATACGGTAGCGGCAATGCCGGCGCTACCAACACATTCCGGGTACTAGGTTCCAGATGGGGATCTTTCGTGATGGGCGTGGATGTTATCAAAGGAGTCATTGCCACCAGCCTCTATATTCTGATGCCTTATTATCTGCACGACGAGACGGACAGGACCAATTTCATGGTCGGGCTCGGGCTTGCTGCCGTTGTAGGCCATATTTTCCCTATCTGGGCCGAATTCAGGGGCGGTAAAGGGGTTGCTACCCTTTTTGGGATGATCATTGCTATACAGCCGTTGGCGGCCGTATGCTGTATCGCCGTCTTTTTACTGGTACTTTATCTGACCCGCTTTGTTTCTCTCAGCTCTATACTGGCAAGCGTAGCCTTTGCCGTATTTATCCTCTATATCTTCGATGCCAAGGAAACCCTTTACCGCGGGTTTGCCATCGCCGTAGCCCTGATGGTGCTGCTCACTCACCAAAAAAACATCACCAGGCTGCTGAAGGGCAATGAGAATAAGGTGCCTATTCTCAAATATCGGGACCGCAGGCGCCAGCGCCGGCAGGTTTCTGACAGCGAAAAGGAATAAATGTAGTATTTTTGCAATCCGCATGCGATGTGTGGGAATTCATCTCTTAACTGAACAAATAAATCTGTCCAGAAAATGTCTCAAACTTTACTGGAAAAACTGCAGTTACAGGACGAAAAAAACCTGTTGATACAGGGTTTACCTTCTTCCATTGAAAAGCAATTTACCAAGCTGGCTTTTGCCAAGAACCTTACTCCGCTGTTAAAAAGCAGAAAGATCGACTTCGCCCTCATTTTTGCAATAAATGAGCAGCAATTAGGCAATATCGTTCGGGAAGTGCTGCCTGCTTTGCAACCTGATGCAAAGTTCTGGCTGGCATATCCAAAGGTCGGTTCCAAGATCGCCACTACGCTCAACCGGGAAGGTAGCTGGGGATGCATCACCTGCGCAGGATATGAATCAGAGGTGCAGACTACCCTGGATCATTGCTGGACAGCCGTTCGTTTTAAAAGGACCGAATCTGTCGCTGTCGCCGCTAAAAAGGTCGTTGTAAAACCCACTGTTGTAAGCAAGGTGGCAACCAGTGTCGAATCTAATGTCGTTGGAAAGGTTGCAGCTAATGTTGCTTCCAAGCCTAAGTCCATTGTCAGCCTGGGCACGCCCACAGTCCGCAGAAGACGTTCGGTCCCGGCTAATTCGTAGTCCTGGTCCGGCAGACATTCCTGGGCGGTGCTGCCGATTCTGTCAGCACCCTGATCGTGATCTTACCACCAACATTTCACTGCCTTCATTGCGCAGTTGGAAACTTCGCTGAAACCCGCTACTGGCAATACTTTGCCCGAATAATGACTTAATTCATCCCCGGATGTATCTGGTCTAATGGTTAATGGGTATTTTCCTCTGAAATAAGCCACCAACAAGGGTTTTCGTACTATATTTGACTCTACCCCCTAAAGCTTCGTAACGATATGCTTTTACATTATTTCTATGGCAGTCTATAGCAGGTCAGTACTTATAACAGAGTTATTGGACAGGACCGAGCTAATCAAAGCCAGCTCTCAAACCTTTTTTCGTCTCTCTGACGGCCAACTGCATCACAGGCCCGGCCCCGGGAAATGGAGCATCGCTGAAATATTCGGACATCTTAATATTTGCCAGGACCAGTATATCCGAACTATGCTTTCCCATATCACACTCGCTCCCGATCTGACCTCCGACCGCTATAATAGCAGCCTGATAGGGGATTGGATCTACGAAAAGATCCTGCCCCGGGCCGATGGCACCGTCTTTAAACTAAGGGCTACAAAGGCCTGGTGTGTGAATGGGGAGTTGCTGGATGCCAGGGATGCCCTGGAAAGCTTTCAGCGAAAATGTGATGCCTTGGATGATATTCTGAGACATGCGGCTACGAAGAATCTGCAGCATATTAAGATCCCTTTTTATTCCAGCAGGATATTCCGGCTGCGGCTGGGAGATACCTTGCGGATCCTGGTGGCGCATAACGAACGGCATTTATTGCAGGCGCAGCGGGTAATGGTAGGGCTTACTTGACGATAACCGTACCAAGGTCCTGTAGCAGGGTGCGTTCGAGGTCTTTTAGGTGTTTGTGCGTCTGCAGCAGCATCATCAACTCTTCATCCGTATGGGGCTTGCCGAGGTCCTGCTGATTTTCTTCCATCAGCCGCTTGATCTTCCGCAGCTTAAGCCATATCATGGTGGACAACACATCTTCCTTATACAGATCTTCCGGCGTGGCTATCTTGCCTTCATAGTGTTCCTTCCAGTTGGGGCTGATCTCCAAATGAAGATCCATAATGGATACGGCCAGGGTGCTGAGTTCCTGGTCCTCGTGATAAAGAAAACTTTTTGTCGTCGGCTCCAGTCCCTGCTGGTACCAATCTTTATAGAGATCGAGGATCTTCAGAAGCCGTTTGTTATCGATGAGATCATAGAGCTCGAGGCTTTCTGCCAATATATAGTCCGCGACAAGAGAATTCTCGTCCCATGATTTTAAGCCGAAGTCCAGCAGGCTGCGGATCATTCCGCGTTCGTTCTGTTCATGACGGAACAGGAGTCCAAGGGATTCATCATCCTGGGGAGCAGTGGCATCGGGAGGCATTTCTGAGCTGAATCCATCCTCGCTTATAAATCCCTGCCCTGTATTCTGAGCTGCTCCTGCCTTTGAACGGGCGTCTGCTGCTGCGCGGTTCTCCTGTTTGTCGACGCGTTCGCGGATGAATTTATTGACGAGGCTATGAAGACCTGTTTCTTCGATCCGCAGGATCTCAGCGGACTGGCGGATATAATCCTGTTGCCGGGTAAAATCTTCGGTCTTATTGATGCGGGAGATGGTTTCAGCCACCTGGTTGACTACCGCCGCCTTTTTATTGCTATCCTCGGCTGCATCTTTTAGCGCTACTTCCAGTTGGAACAGGACAAAATCCTTTTTGTTGGCGGCGACAAAATCCCGGAAGGCTGCTGCGCCTATTTTGCGAACATAGCTATCGGGGTCTTCTTTGTCGGGGATGAGCACCAGCTTTACATCCAGGCTTTCTTCCAGGGCCATGTCCAGGCCGCGAAGGGCAGCCTTGATCCCTGCTCCGTCTCCGTCATAGATGATGGTGAGGTGTTTGGTATATTTTTTTATAAGCCGAAGCTGATCGATGGTCAGAGAGGTTCCGCCACTGGCCACCACATTTTCTACACCGGCCTGGTGCAGGGAAATGACATCGGTATACCCTTCTACCAACAGGCATTCATCCTGTTTGTCGATGGCCTGCCTGGCCTGATAGGTTCCATACAGGATCTTGCTTTTTACATAGAGCTCATTTTCGGGGGTATTGATATACTTTGGTGCCCGGTCATTGCTTTTTATGATACGTGCGCCAAAGCCGATGATCTTGCCGGTCTGGTTGTGAACGGGGAAAATGATACGCCCGCGGTAATTGTCCAGCGCCCTCTCATCCCGCACGATAACCAGTCCGCTTTTCTGGAGGTATTCCAGGTTGTATTGTGCGGCAAGTGCCGCTTTGGAGAATACATCCCACTGGTCGGGGCTGTAACCCAGCTGGAACTTCTGCATGATCTCTTCGGTAAAGCCACGTTCCTTGAGATAGCTAAGACCAATGTCCTGTCCTTCGTCCGTGTTGAAGAGAACGTTTGAAAAGAACTTCTGTGCAAAAGCATTGATGATAAAAAGACTTTCAGCCATCTGTTGCTGTTGGCGTACCTCGGGGCTGACCTCTTTTTCTTCAATCTCTACATTGTAACGACCGGCCAGCCAGCGAAGGGCCTCAGCATAGGAATACTTCTCATGCTCCATGAGGAAACTGATCGTATTACCGCTGCGGCCGCAGCCAAAACATTTGTAGATCTCCTTGGCGGGGGAGACGGTAAAAGAAGGACTCTTTTCATTATGGAAAGGGCAGAGGCCAAGGTAGTTGGTACCACGTTTTTTGAGCTTGACAAAACCACCGACGATCTCAATAATATCGATTCGGCTGAGGATCTGCTGAATAGTTTGCTGCGCTATCATTTCAGCGCAAATTTAATCCTTATTTCCGGTGGAATTACCGTAAATTCTGCACAAAACAGAGTAGTTTTATCCATAATAAATACCCTGTTTTTCCGCTTTAACAGTAAACAACCCTCCTTTGAAAACCGGCTTCTATTCCGTACTCTTTTCCGTCATTTCGAACATGGCCATCGGCCTTTGTTTCGTCCCCTTTATATTTCTGGGTTGGAAAAAGATACGACAAGTGAACACCTATTGGGTGTTGGGCATATACTGGCTTTTGAACGGGCTGGTCAACCTGCCTGCGCTGCAAACCGCAGGCGGCAGTCATGGTCTGCTAAGTCGTCTTAGCTGGCTGTATACAATGGCAGAAACACCCCTGGTGCTGCTCGCTTTTGCCAGCGCCTGTTCCGGCAAACAAAAAAGACAATTGTTGCTGGTCCTGTTCCTGTATATAGTAGGAGAGTGCATACTCGTAGGCATTAGAGGATATACCCTTTTCAGCTGCGAGCTGATCATGGGATCGGGGCTAGTGCTCATTTTGCTGTACAGTATCATCGGGCTCGTATTGTATGTAAAAAAGATGGAGCACACCCGGTTTGAGAACTCTATGGTATTTGTTTATGCGGCCGATCTTTTTGCTTATGGCAGCGGCCTGATCATCTATATTTTTGCACACTATCATCCTGCCGGCAGCAGCAATGACGATACAGACAGCTTTCTGCTGTATTATATCAGCCTCCTGCTGTCTGCCATTGTCACGTCTACAGGCCTTTGGAGCTATGGGATCCGAAAGGCGGGAAAGTCCTACCGGCCGATGATGGCGTAATGATCATCGCAATAAAATCATCGCGAAAAATTATCAATGCCGCTTACTCCTCATCCTCCTCATAATTATAGGTGTCCTGGCTATCGTTGTAGATCGATTCCCATGTTTTCACCTTGTCATCCCCCAACAACTCCAGAATATCAAAGATAGGATCCGTTTTTTTCTTCCATACTACTGCCTCTGAGTCGGCATAAGTCGAAACATACATACAATGATCCGTTTCCATGTTCACTTTGATCAATCCTACAGGACCTGTCGGTTGCTCCTGTATGAGATAATAACATCCTTTTTCCAACAACGCATACGAATACATACATCACCTTTTTTAGATAATACAATACATAGTTGATAAACCAGTCTCGAATAATAATGGGGTAGTAAGTATATTCTGATCGGACGGCTGAGGCTGGGTATGTTGCCTGCAGCGACAACACAAATTTACGACTTTTACCGGTTGGTCCGGTCAACTTTCCGGCCGGCCGCGGCGCCTTCATAATAAATTAACCTCGATCTATTGATAATCAATTACTTACATTATTTTTTGGCCCAATGGAGCATAAAGAAAACCACCTCGGATGACCCGGGGTGGTTTTCTGTGTGACCACTTATCCTACAGCCTCTTATTTCTAATCACTTATTTTTCCAGCTTTATTTCGCCTGCATCGGCAGCCTGGCCATCACTGACCATAATGCCATCCTTGGCAACATTTTTATATGGCGGCTTGGCTTCTATGATAACTTTATATGTACCGGGCTTTGCATCTGTGATCTCATATGCCCCATTGATGATGGGTGCTTTTATGGTGTCCGAAGCCGATTCAGCCCAGGCCCGGACTCCTCCCTCAGCGGGTGTGATCGTTCCTTTGATGGACCCGGCCCTGAGATGCGTAAAGGCAAATAAGCCTGCGCTCACGACGGTCACGGCCGCTATTTGTTTGAGTGAAGCGTAGTTCATAAAATTATATTTTAAGTGAGTAAACCTTCTCCCTTAAATTTTACAAGGACTGTGCCATAAGTTGCATATAGTTTTGTTAAAACCCTTTCTGGGTGTGGAATTTATTCTACATGCCACGGTTTGCATATGCGTGTTGACGTTATACTATGTTTCCCTTCTCCAGCTGTAGGAACCGGTCGATGCAAGCGGGGAGTTCCTGTCGGTAATGACTTACATAGATCAGCGTGGTGCGGAAGGCGGCACAAAGAACAGTGATCAGCTGTCTGAAATAGGCTGTTTGCTCTTCATCAAGCCCCTGGCAGGGCTCGTCGAGGATCAGCATAGGAGGGTTTTTGATCAGGGCCCGGGCCAGCAGGACCATTCGCTGCTGTCCGGCAGACAGCTGCGACAGGCGTCGGGTTTGCAGATCCCGCAAGGAAAGCAGCTGCATCCAGCGCAGGGTAAGGGCCTGCTGTTCTTCATTCAACGGGCGGAATAGACCGATGGTATCGAAGAGGCCGGAGGCGATGACCTCAAAACAATTGGCGCCGGTATCAAAATAAAGGTGAAGCTCCGGGGAGACGAAGCCGATCTTTTTTTTGATGTCCCAGATGGATTCTCCGGTGCCGCGCCGGCGGTCGAAGAGCCAGACCTCATTGGCATAGGCCTGCGGATTGTCAGCCGTGATAAGACTCAGGATCGTTGACTTCCCGGCGCCGTTGGGGCCGGAGACATTCCAGCATTCTCCCCTTCGAACCTCCCAGCTGATGTTGTTGAGAATGATCGCATCGCCATATTTGATCGTCGTGTTCACCATCTTTACGGCTGTGGAGAATTCATCCCCTTCGCGAAAGCTGGTTTGGAGATTTTCCAGCAAGGTTGGGTCGAGAGTGATAGTCTGGGTCTTTTTTTCCGGGTGGAAGTCTGTTCTGGGGCCTTTGAATGCCCAGATCCCTTTATCGAGCTGCCCGACATGAGTTATCGAAGCCGGCAGTTCCTGCGGGCTTGTGATAAGAAGGATAGGGATCTTCCTGGTGCTGAGCGTATTTATTATAGTGTGTAAGGTAGCCCGGCCTTCGGTATCGAGGCCGAGGAAAGGGTTGTCCAGGATGAGCAATTCGGGTTTGTTCAAAAGGGCTATTGCCAGCTGGACCCGTTTGTTCTCTCCATTGGAGAGCTGAATAAGGGGCTTTTTCAGCAGCGGACGGATATGGAGGTCATCCAGCCAGTGATCGGCTGCTGCGGCCGAGCCGGCATTGCTGCCGCTGGTGTCCTGCTTGGTGAAACTTTCACCATTTTCCCATCCTGATTCGATCAATTCCTGCTCTACGGTAATAGTCTGATCGGCATCTGAGGCGTTGAAACGTTGCTGATAATATAGCTCGGTAGAACCAGGGCGGTGTTTGAACCGGTGCTGCTGCTCGACAATGGCAATCCGCTGCGGATCGAAATGGTAGCCGATCTTTCCCGTGGAAAAATGTCTGCCCAGCAGGGCATGGGCCAGCACCGTCTTTCCACTGCCTGAAGGGCCGGTAATAGCCCATTGTTCACCGCGATCGATCGTCCAGTCAAGCTTATCAAGAAGGGCAGCTCCCCCCAGTTTTACGGAAACCCCTTCGAGGGTAAGAAATGCTTCAGCCATATTACGAATGTAGTCAACCCCCAGTTCCTATGGCCGGTAGCGAAGTGAAATTTGGCGGGATGGAGCCGGATTTTGTCCCCGAACCCGATGGAAGACAGGGTAAAACATGCAGATATCGCGGTGTAAATATCCACAGGGTGTAGAAATCGAAATAAGCTGTCTCTGAATTCGTTTAACTATATTGCAACCCGCGAACCATGGGTTTGCTAAAAAATAGATCGTGACCCAATATGGCAGAAAAAAATAATTTGTTCGAGTACAACGATGATAGTGTCAGGACCCTTGACTGGAAGGAACACATCCGCCTGCGACCCGGTATGTATATCGGAAAACTGGGGGATGGCAGTAGTCCGGATGATGGCATATATGTCCTGATCAAGGAGGTCATTGACAACTGTATCGATGAGCATACCATGGGTTATGGCAAACAGGTAGAGGTTACCATTGACCAGAAAACAGTCACGATCCGCGACTATGGCCGGGGTATCCCCCTGGGAAAAGTGGTGGATGTGGTCAGCAAGATCAATACCGGTGCCAAATATGATAGTAAGGCCTTCCAGAAATCTGTGGGTCTGAATGGAGTAGGTACCAAGGCCGTGAATGCGCTGAGCAGTTATTTCAAGGTCACTGCTTTTCGTGAAGGCAAGGAAAAGACGGCTGAATTTGCCAAGGGTGTGCTTACAAAAGAACACAAAGAAACAAAAACGGATGAACCCAATGGTACATTGGTCACATTCATCCCGGATGATACCGTTTTTAAGAACTTCCACTTCATCCATGAATACATGGACAACCAGTTCTGGAATTATTGTTACCTGAATGCGGGACTGATAATCAATTTCAACGGAAAAAAATACGTATCCAAGAATGGCCTGCTCGACCTTTTACAGCGCCGGACCAATGAGGACGAATTGCGTTACCCCATCATCCATATCAAGGGTGATGATATAGAGGTAGCGTTGACGCATAACAATGATTACGGGGAAGAGATCTTCAGTTTTGTCAACGGGCAGTATACCACCCAGGGTGGAACACACCAGCAGGCATTCCGTGAAGCTTTTGTCAAGGTGATCCGGGATTTCTTTAAAAAAGATTACGAAGCATCAGATATCCGGCAGAGTATCGTTGCGGCTATCTCCGTACGTGTGGTGGAGCCGATCTTTGAATCCCAGACCAAGACCAAGCTGGGCAGCCTTTTGGTGGCAGAAGGCGGTGCGACCATGAAGAATTTCGTGAATGATTTTCTGGCCAAAGAGCTGGATAATTATCTTCATAAGAACCCGACGGCAGCCGATGCGCTGAAGAAACGTATCGAACAGAGCGAACGCGAACGGAAGGAACTGGCGGGGATCAAGAAACTAGCCAACGAGCGGGCCAAAAAAGCCAACCTGCACAATAAAAAATTGCGTGATTGCCGGTTCCATTATAATGAGGAGCCTACGGGTAAGGATAAGGAACAGATCCTTCAGAAACAATCGGAAAGCACCATCTTTATTACCGAAGGGGATTCTGCCAGTGGCAGCATCACCAAGGCCCGGGATGTGGAAAGACAGGCTGTTTTCAGTCTGCGGGGCAAACCGCTCAACTGTTTTGGCCTTACAAAAAAAGTGGTGTATGAAAATGAGGAGTTCAACCTGCTTCAGCATGCCCTGAATGTGGAGGACGGCATCGAAGGCTTGCGGTACAACAACATCGTCATCGCTACCGATGCCGATGTGGATGGCATGCATATCCGGTTGCTGCTGATGACCTTCTTTTTGCAGTTCTTCCCCGACCTGGTAAAGAACGGGCATGTTTATATTCTTGAAACGCCTTTGTTCCGTGTCCGCAACAAACAGGAGACCCATTACTGTTATGATGAAACGGAAAAAAAGGCTGCGGTAAAGAAGCTGGGGAGCAAGCCGGAGATCACCCGCTTCAAAGGACTGGGTGAGATCTCACCGGATGAGTTTGCCCGTTTTATCGGCGCCGACATGCGCAAGCAGCCGGTGATGGTGATGCAGGATACGCATATCCAGCAGATATTGGAATATTACATGGGGAAGAATACACAGGAAAGACAGGAGTTTATCATAAAGAATCTGAAAGTGGAGCTCGCGCTCCTGGATGAACCTGCTGCGTCCGCGCCCACGGCGGGTTAGAGCGGTGGATATTTTCTAAATTTTTTCATATAAAAGATTTTTAACGTTGCAGAAATCTTTTATATGAAAAAGGAATTGATTCGTGAGTTGTTTGAAAAGTTTGAACAGGCGTGCTACCTGATCAAAGAAGTCGAATGTTGGAGTGCGAGAGAGCTGCAACTGCTGTTTAATTACTCCGAGTGGCGGAACTTTCTTAAGGTAATTGACAAGGCCAGGGATGCCTGCAAAAACGCTGGGGAAAAGGCTTCCGACCATTTTGTTGATATCAACAAAATGGTCGAATTAGGGAGTGGTTCAGAAAGAGCTGTTGATGACGTCGCTCTCACCCGCTACGCCTGTTATCTGATCGCGCAAAATGGCGATCCGCTAAAAAACGAGATCGCCTTTGCTCAAACCTACTTTGCGGTACAGACCCGCAAACAGGAGATCATCGAGCAACGATTACTGGATGTGGAGCGTGTGATAGCCCGGGATAAACTCTCCAATACAGAGAAAAAGTTATCCGGGATTATTTTTGAAAGAGGGGTGGATGAAAGAGGATTTGCGATCATCCGTTCAAAAGGAGACCGGGCTTTATTTGGAGGATTTTCCACCAATGACATGAAGCGAAAGCTGGCTATTCCGGAAAACAGGCCCTTAGCAGACTTTCTGCCGACGTTGACCATTAAAGCAAAGGATTTTGCCACAGAACTGACTAGCCATAATGTAGTAGAAAAGGATTTGAAAGGGGAGGGGGCTATTTCGAAGGAGCATGTTGATAATAATACGGCGGTCCGGAAAATGCTAAAGGAGCGGGGTGTAAAACCGGAAGAGCTGCCGGCTTCGGAAGATGTGGCTAAAGTGAAGCGCCGCCTGAAAACAGAAGGCAAAAAAGTACTGAAGGATCTTAAAAAAAAGAAGAAATAATTTGCAGTGCGTATGATTCATATTGTTTTTCAACGAAACGATGCTGAGGTATTAAAAAAATCATTCGAGCTGGAAGCCTCCCTGCAGGGAGATGTCATCCAGATCGAGGACGAATATGCAGTAGGTCCTCTGACGGACATCTATACAGCCGAAGGCATCGAAGCACGTAAGCAATGGTGGCGGGAAATACTGGCCGGCGGCGACTATGACGGCCTGGTAGACAATGGGACCGTAGCCGATGACAATGCCACGGTAGCTGCGCTGATACAGCGACTGCTGGATGAGCCCAGTGAGATCGTCTGGATCTGGGCAGCTCAGAACAAACACGATGTCAGCGGTTATTACTGGCTGATGAGCCAGCTCAAGGATTTCCAGGGCAGGATCTTTATCCTCTATTTGAATAACCTCCCATTCATCAATGAAAAGGGCCATTTGTTCTACCCGGTAAATTTGTTTGATATACCGGCGCGGGAATTTTTAAAAGCGCGCAAGCTGGCAAGACCCGTCACGCTGAGTGAATTTGAGATCGATCCGGACGAATGGAGCCGGCTTTGCCAGGAAGATAAAGGTGTACGGATCCTGGAAGGAGGTAAAAAAATATCCCAGCATCCTTATACGTACTATGATGAGGAACTAAGGAAATTTATTACCGGCGATTGGATAAAAGCAAGCAAGCTGATCAGCCAGTTTATTGGCAAGGCCAAACAATCGACGGGAGACGCTTATATGTTATGGCGGATCAAACAGCTGGTTGCGGCCGGTGAACTGGACGTACAGGGCGAGCTGAAGGGGATGAAGGATTTTGAGATCAAAGGAAAGACGCTGGCGCCTGCAGGACAGCCGGTAATGCAGGAGGGGGCCTAGATGCCGGAACAATTATGAATATAAAGGCCATTCACCATATTGCGATCCTGACGGATGACTATGCCCGCAGCAAGGCCTTTTACACGGAAGTGCTCGGTTTTACCGTTATACAGGAGACATATCGGGCGGAACGTTCGTCCTATAAGCTGGACCTGGCTATAGCCGGGCAGTACCAGATAGAGCTGTTCTCCTTCCCGGATTTCAGGGAAAGGGCCAGTTATCCGGAAGCCAAAGGCCTGCGGCATCTGGCTTTTGCCGTTGACAACGTGGAGGCCGCGGCAGAGGAGCTAAGGAATAAAGGTGTGGTCGTTGAGCCGGTACGTGTCGACGAGCTGACCCAAAAGAAATTTGTGTTTTTTACAGACCCTAATGGACAACCGCTGGAGTTGTATGAAGGGTAATAAATAGTATATACGAATGGCGAAGACAAAAATAGCCGATGATTTTCATGAGAACGAGTCCGGGGTCACTGGTCAGTACAAGAACTGGTTCCTGGATTATGCCTCCTATGTGATCCTGGAAAGGGCAGTACCGGCGGTGGAAGATGGTCTGAAGCCGGTGCAGCGCCGTATCCTTCATGCGATGAAGGAAATGGATGACGGTCGTTTTAATAAAGTCGCCAATATCATCGGGCAAAGCATGCAGTACCATCCCCATGGCGACGCCAGTATCGGTGAGGCCCTGGTGAATATGGGACAAAAAGACCTGCTCATCGAGACCCAGGGCAACTGGGGTGACGTACGGACGGGCGACGATGCGGCGGCGGCCCGGTATATCGAGGCGAGACTTAGTAAGTTTGCGCTGGAAGTGGCGTTCAATGCGAAGACCACCGAATGGCAGCTGAGCTATGACGGCCGGAAGAACGAGCCGGTAACCCTGCCCATGAAATTCCCGTTGTTGCTGGCACAGGGTGCGGAAGGCATCGCTGTTGGCCTGGCTACCAAGATCCTGCCCCATAATTTCTGCGAGCTTTGCGAAGCAGCCATGAAATACCTGAAGGGAAAGAAATTCGAGATCTATCCGGATTTCCTTACAAATGGCATGGTCGACGTTACCAATTACAACGACGGCAAACGCGGCGGGAAGGTGAGAGTACGTGCCCATATAGAAGAGTTCGATAAGAAGACCTTGCTGGTAAAAGATGTGCCTTACGGCATCACTACCACGCAGCTGATCGACTCTATTCTCAAAGCAAATGATCAGGGCAAGATAAAAGTGCGGAAGGTAACGGATAATACCGCTGCCGAAGTGGAGGTCCAGATCGACCTTGCGCCGGGCATCTCCCCGGACATCACGATCGACGCATTATACGCATTTACCGACTGCGAGGTCAGCATTTCACCCAATGCCTGTGTCATCGTAGAGAAGAAACCCCAGTTCCTGGGGGTTAAGGAGCTGCTTACGCTGTCCGTGGATCATACCAAGGAGCTGCTCAAAAAGGAATTGGAAATAAGGCTGGCCGAGCTCCAGGAGAAATGGCATTATACATCGCTGGAAAAGATCTTCTTTGAAGAAAAGATCTATAAAGAGCTGGAGAAGAAACATGAGACCTGGGAGAAAGTACTCGTCGCCATCGCCAAGGCCTTCGAACCATTCCGCAAACAGCTGAGACGGGATATCAGCCGGGAAGATATCGTCAAGCTCACTGAAAAGCCGGTTCGGCGGATCTATCGTCTTGACATCGACGAACTGAACGCGCAGATCAAGGGGCTGGAAGCCGATATGAAGCAGGTAAAATATGATCTCAACAACCTGGTGGACTTTACGGTCGCGTATTATGACAACCTTCTGAAAAAATATGGTAAGGGACGCGAGCGGAAGACGGAAATGAAACTGTTCGAAGCCATCCAGGCTCAGCAGGTAGCCATCGCCAATGTCAAACTTTATGTCAACAGGGCGGAAGGATTTATCGGCTCTGGTCTGAAAAAGGATGAGTTCGTAACCGATTGTTCTGATCTGGATGATATCATAGCCTTTACAAAGGGCGGGAAGATGAAGGTCGTCAAGGTCGCCGATAAAGCTTTTATCGGAAAGGATATTCTGCATGTCGCCATCTTCCGGAAGAATGACGAACGGACAACGTATAATATGATCTATGTCGATGGGAAGAGTGGCATCAGCTATGCCAAGCGTTTCAATGTCACAGGGATCACCCGGGACAAGGAGTACGACCTGACGAAGACCGATGACGCGAAGAGCCGTGTACACTATTTTACTGCCAATCCCAACGGGGAAGCAGAGGTGGTAAGGGTCGTACTCAGCCCCAGCAGCTCTGCCCGGCACAAGGAATTCGACTTCTATTTCGAAGAGCTGGAGATCAAGGCCCGTACCAGCCTGGGAAACCAGGTGACAAAATATCCTATCCGGAAAGTCAACTTTAAGGAAGCCGGCAAGTCCACGCTTAGCGGACGCAAGATCTGGTTCGATGCCACTTTCGGACGACTCAATTCCGAAGGGAAAGGCGATTACCTGGGCAGTTTTGAAGGGGACGAACGTATCCTCGTCATATATTCCGATGGTAATTATGAATTAGCAGACACAGAGCTGACCCAGCGTTTTGACGCGGATAAGATCCTTGAGATCCGCAAATTCGATCCGGAAAAGATCATAACGGCTATTTACCTGGACAACGAGAAATTACAGTTTAATGTCAAGCGGTTCAAAATAGAGACGACCACGCTGAAGAGCAAATTTATGTTTATCAAGGAAGGGGAGAGCAATCGCCTGGAAGCGGTTACCCTGGCTCCGGAGCCTATTGCTGTGATCAAGTCCGGCCGGGGCGCCCAGGCAAGGACGCAAAAAATAAAGATCGCCGGGTTTGTAGAGGTGATGGGTTGGAAGGCAGTGGGAAGTAAGCTGTTTGATTATGCGAAGAGCGTAGAAGTGGAGTGGGGGCATAAGGAAGAAGCGAGAGAAACACCGCCGCAAACAGAATTATTTTAATGGAAAAGCCGCTCGAACGAGCGGCTTTTTTTATTTGTATAACTATTTCTTACGTCTGAGCCGTATCGTAGCATTCTCGGTCAGGCTACTGCTCATAAAAACCTCGTAGCGGTTCTTCCCATCAGTCAGAACCATCAGGGCCGTATTTGGCGGGATTCTGCCAAGGTTTTCGGCAAACATGCTGACCTCGTTGACATCCCGGGTGCTATCGAGGTGGAGGTATACATTGAAGGCTTTTGCCGCCAGTTCCTGGTGAGTCAGAATGATCTGGCTGTTTACAAAGACGGAAATGCTGTCTCCGTCAATGTCTCCGTTGTCATAAAAGCTAAGCCGGACAGAATCGGATTCCACCTCCAGCTCTCTGTTCAAAATAGCCTTCCGTCTGGTAAAGGATTCGGCGATCCATTTAGTATCATTCATTACGGGGTTGGCTGGTGCTGCTGTTATGGTGCCCGGCTGCAAGGTAATTACTGCCTTGGCAGTAGACGAGGTTGCAAGAGCCATTGAAACAGTGCTATCCTTTGCGGGAACGAGGTCCGGCGCGACAGCCGCGGTCATAGCAGAATCAGGCTGCTTCGCGGGAGATGCCGGCGGTTCGGTAGCCGCAGGGGGCGCCCTGACAGCCACATCGACTACAAAATCATCGGCCTGTGGCTTCCAGACATGAGCACTTGATGCCGCCATTGTAGAAAGACTATCATGCTGATTATCACTCTTATCCAAGGTATAACTCACTTTTATATCCGGGCAGGTGTACTTGTATTTGTCGTCGTGGTAAAAAGTGCCTTTTACAGAGCTACCCAGTTTGGAATTCATCAGGATCCCCCGGAAATTGGTATTGCAGTCAATGCTGTTGACCGTGGAATTTGAGTTGAAATAGATAACAGGGATATTGAGAATGATGACTTCCCGGGTTTTGGGGTTGTAGCGGCCGTGGATAAAGAAGCTCTGGTACTTATCGCGAAAGTAATAACCAAAGATGCCTTCGACCTTTGTGCCCTTTTGTTTGATGACGAGCTCGGTAAGGTAATTATTATGTATCCCGGCCATTTCGACGTCTGCATGGCCATACCAGGAACCTGTAACGACCTGGGCCGGTAACAAATAGGGTACGGCAATAAACAGGAATATATGTAATAATCTTTGCATCAGGTAATAAGGGGAGTCTAATAACGGCTTGAAGGTAATACAAATTGTATGGACAAAAAGCTCCCCAGTATGGACGAGTAGAAATTTTCATGCCAGCTTTTCAATGGAGAAGATTGGGCCTGAAGGGGTTGTCCGACCGGGGCGGGATGCAGCCGGAGGTAGGGAAAGACCTTAATATCTGTTCAAATGGCGT
>Ga0307510_10000190_pt1 | contig 53134 bp, 39 predicted proteins | sample 12_EM_MG_FD_207224 | JGI IMG/M metagenome (GOLD analysis project Ga0307510, IMG submission 207224) | Populus trichocarpa ectomycorrhiza microbial communities from riparian zone in the Pacific Northwest, United States - 12_EM | ecosystem: Host-associated > Plants > Roots > Unclassified | place... | reverse complement strand
AATGCTTCGATCGTCAAGCAGGCCAATGGCGGGATCTCTTACCATTTAAAGGGGGCTGCAACGGAAGGGATAATGATGAACACTATGCATACGCCCCGCGGCGGACAATACAGGCTGGTGTTGCCGGATGGGACACAGGTCTGGTTAAATGCCGCTTCTTCCATAACCTATCCTGTTGCATTTACGGGAAAAGAGAGAAAGGTGAGGATCACCGGGGAAGCTTATTTTGAAGTGGCGAAAAATAAAGAATTGCCTTTCATCGTCAACGTGGATGATAAGTCTTCCATAGAAGTGCTGGGTACTCATTTCAATGTCAACAGCTATGCGGATGAAAGCGCGATAAGAACAACCTTACTGGAAGGCAGCGTAATGGTGAATGGAGCGGTGCTTAAGCCCGGCCAGCAGGCGTGGGTCGATGGACAGCGGCTGTCTGTTCTCAACAACACGGATATCGGTAAGGTCATGGCCTGGAGGAATGGGTTGTTCAATTTTGAAGATGCCAGTTTGGAAGAAGTGATGCGGCAACTGGCCCGTTGGTATGATGTAGAAGTAATCTATCAGAAAGGTATCCCGGATATCCGGTTTGAGGGTGAGATCAGCAGGAATATTCAGCTTTCCAATTTATTAAAAGTGCTTGCCAGAGCAGAAGTTAAATTTAAGATTGAGGAGGGACGCCGATTGGTAGTCTTGCCTTAGTATAGAAGTATTTAATCAACCTATCTTATTGAGAAAAAGCGCAGGCCTAATAAAAAACCGCTATGGATTAGGGCCCACAGCGGCGATTTGTTAAGGACTGACCAGTTTAAAAAAAGTCCAGGACAGACTTGTTTTCTTATTTAATCAAACCAAAACGTAACGAAGTTATGCAAAATGCTGCTTATTGTTTCCGGCCGGCCTGGTGGAGGCGCCGGAACTTCACTAAAATTTGGCTAATTGTGAGGTTATCTATTTTTCTCTTGACTGCTGCTTTTCTCCATGTTCAAGCCACCGGCCTGTCCCAGTCCGTTACTATTTCGGGTAAGGATATGGATCTCAAACAGGTATTTGCTGTTATTAAAAAGCAGACCGGTTATGTGGTCTTTTATAAGAAAGGGCTCCTGGATGGTTCCAGAACCGTTTCATTGGCGGTGCATGACATGCCGCTGACCGATTTCCTGGCTTTAAGCCTGAAGGACCAGCCTTTTACCTGGCTGGTTTTGGATAAGACCATTTCATTATCCAGGAAACCTGTGGCAGCCTTGCCTGTCCAGGAACCACCCGCGCCAGTCGCCGCGGATAAATTACCTCCTCCTATCGCTGTTGCTGGTCATATCCTGGATGCGGATGGCAAACCGTTGACGGGAGCTACCATTTCCGTTAGAAACTCAAAGCGCAGGACCAGCACCAGTGCAGACGGCGCCTTCACCATCAATGTCAGCGAAGGGGATGTGCTTGTTGTCAGCTATGTAGGGTTTGTTTCACAGGAGATTAAAGTGACAGCTGCATATCTGCAAGCGGAAAAGGAGTCTCTTTTGGTCCGTCTGCAGCCGGGCAATAGTGACCTGGACCAGGTTCAGATCACCGCGCATGGCTCTACTACCAAGCGGTTGAATCCGGGTGATATAACGACCATTACCGCAAAAGATATTGAAAAGAATCCCGTCACCAATGTCCTGGAGGCTATACAAGGGAAGGTACCGGGGTTGTTTATCCAACAGGTTACGGGCCAGCCCGGGGGTGCCTTTACGATCCGGCTGAGAGGTTCGCTGAACTTTAGCACCGGCTCGATAGCGCCCCTGATCGTGGTGGACGGAGTAAGATATCCCGGCGGCACCTTGCCTTTGAATAGCAACACGTCGTATGGGACACAAAGTTTTTTACAGGGTGGCAGCGGATTGAATTTTATCAATCCCAATGACATTGCCAGTATCGATGTTTTAAAAGACGCGGATGCCACGGCAATCTACGGCTCGTCAGGCGCCTACGGGGTTATCATCATTACTACGAAAAAGGCTAAGGCAATGGCTCCTGCTTTGAGTGCCAATGTGTATACAGGTGTCTCAGTAAAAGGGGAAATGCCAAAGCTGATGAACACAGAGCAATATCTGATGTTGCGGAAAGAGGCACTGAAAAATGATGGCGCTACTGTTTCGGCGTCGGATAAGGATCTCAACGGTACCTGGCCCCAGACCCGGTACAACGACTGGCAGAAAATATATATGGGCTCCCATGCCCAGACCACCAACGCCAGTCTTACCTACAGCGGAGGTGCCAGGAATACGACCTATATGATCAGCGGAAGTCTGAGGGAGAATGGAAACATTCAACTGCATAAAGGGTCATTCGGAGACGGCAGCCTGCGGTTTTCGCTGAATACCGGTACAGCCGACGATAAGTTCAATCTCAACCTTTCGGGTAGTTTCCTCTCCTCGAAGAGCGACATGGTGCCCTTTGATTTTTCTCAGTCACTTGCATTTGAGGCACCTAACGCTCCGCCGTCCTTTTTACCGAACGGCAGCGTGGACTGGGCAGGGGCTGCCACTGATCCCAACGGTCCGGGTGCTGCGGCTAATGTCAACAGGACCTATAATAATGTGACCAATAATTTATTTGCCAATGGAACCCTGGTCTACAAGCCAGTAAGTGGACTGACCCTGCGTGCCATTTTTGGCTACAACGATTTGACGAGCAAGGAGCTGATTGGCTACCCGACAACGACGATGGCTCCGACCTTTACTGCGGCTGCGCAGCAGACCCACAGTACCTTCCATCATTATGATATCCGGACCCTGAGCGTCAGCCCATATGCGGAGTATGACAGAACCTTGTGGAAGAAAGGTGATCTGAGCGTCAAGGCCGGTGGGGAGATCGATGATCAGTTGACGTACTGGGATGATATAACCGGCGTCGGCTTTCCTTCGGATGCCCTGCTCAGCAATCCGGCGACGGGCACAACCGTCACATCCACCTATAGCCAGACGCCATTCAGAAGGCTGGGTTTTTATGGCATCGTTAAATATGTATGGGATCAGAAATACATCATCGACCTCAATGGCCGAAGGGATGGATCTACCCGGTTTGGCCCGGCAAACCGATTCGGGAATTTCGGTTCCATAGCCGCAGCATGGATATTCAGCGAAGAAAAACTCATCAAGGAATATGTTCCCTTTCTCAGCTTTGGGAAACTGAGGGCCAGCACCGGTATCCTTGGTGGAGATCAAATTTCTGACTATGCTTACCTGAGTACGTATAGTGCGATGACCGGGACTTACGATGGGAAACTGGGACTCTCTCCCGGTTCTCCGGCCAACCCCGACCTCAAATGGGAAAAGAACAGGGAAAAGGAGATCGGTCTGGAGCTGGGCTTTTTTAATGACAGGGTCTATGTGGAAGGGAACTACTACCGTAATGCTATCTCCAATCAATTGGTTGCGCGTCCCGTATCGACAGTGACCGGTTTCGGCGGTTATGTTCTGAATTCCGATGCGGTGATCCGGAGCAGCGGCTGGGAAATGTCGTTGAGCACGACCAATATAAAGTCAAAGAATTTCAGCTGGACGAGCCGGTTCAATATCTCTATTCCAACCAGTAAACTAATAAAGGCCCCAAGCATAGCCAATCAAAACGTCAACTATGTAGTGGGAAAGCCGCTGACCGGTGTACTGTTGTACAAATATGCCGGGGTGGATCCGGCGACGGGATTATTTAGCTTTACCAATGCGAAGGGCGTTACACAGGACTATATCTCCGGTTTGACGCAGGCAGATAAGACGGAATTTATCGACCTCGCGCCAAAATATTACGGAGGTTTCCAGAACTCTTTTACCTATAAGCAATTTTCGCTGGATGTCTTTTTCTCTTTTACAAACAGAAGGGGACCCAATGCCCTGTCCCAGGCGGGCTACCTGTTTGGCTATTTTGATATCAACGGTACGACAGACTGGTTGCGTCGCTGGCAAAAGCCGGGGGATAAGACCGATATCCCCAAGGTGAGCACTAACCTAATAGACGGGTATCTCCGGCTGAATACTTATTATAAATACAGTACGGGAGCATATACCAGCGCCACTTATGCCCGTTTGCAGAATGTAAGTTTCCGGTACCATTTCGATCCGAACCTTCTTCGGAAGATGCATGTGAAAGATCTCACGATCTATCTCCAGGGCCAGAACCTGCTCACCATATCCAGGTTCGGCCGCCTGGACCCGGAAAATCTCAACGCCGCCGTCATACCACCCTTGCGCGTGTTTACAGGGGGAATTAATCTTACACTTTGATCGACACAGAACCCAAAATTTAAAATGCTTTTTACCAATGAGAAAAATAGTCAAACTCTTTATCATATCGACTGTGTTGTCGGCCGCGATCACAGGCTGCAACAAATACCTGAATGAACCTTTACCTGCAGGCGTCATTTCGGAGGAAAATGCCTATATATCGGATAATTCTGTATCTGCCGTTGTAACCGGGAATTTTCTGAACCTGCTGAACTCCGGTATGTTTGCCGGTTCCTCTTCGGGCAACCTGCCTTATGTCACGGGACTTTATATGGACGAGCTGAAAAATCTCGGTTCAAGCGGCAATCTCACCAATATAGCCTTTTACGGGGATGCCATACAATACAGCAATACCTCGCATTGGTCGGATCTTTACAACAAGATCTTCAAGGTCAACTCCACTCTTGAAGGGATTCGCGGTACGGGAGCATCCCTGTATTATAAGAACCAATGGTTGGGGGAAAGCTATTTTTTGCGGGCGCTGCTGTATTTTTATCTGACCAATCTGTATGGAGATGCCCCTTTGGCGCTGACTTCTAATCTTGCCACCAATAATACGTTGAGCAGGGCGCCGCAGAGTCAGATCTATCAACAGATCATCGCGGACCTCCAACAGGCGCAGGGGTTGCTGAACAGTGGTTATACCGATGCGTATGGTGCGTCTACTACCCACCGGGTAAGACCAAACCGGTATGCCGCCAGCGCATTGCTGGCAAAAACCTATTTGTATACTCAAAAATGGGACAGCGCTGAGGTTCAGGCGGATTCTGTCATCGGTAATTCAAATTATTTACTCACGGCGATGAGCCAGGTGTTTGGGACGGGCAGCTCCGAAACGATCTGGAGTCTGGCCCTTCCGTCTAACGCGTCCCAGGGGTTTCAATATGGGTTCTATAACAATGGAATGCCGTCGCCGATCCAATCGCCCAGTAGTCCTGCCACAACCTATACTGTATTGGTCTGTATGGGTACGGCCCTGGTCAATGCCTTTGAACCCGGCGACAAACGACTGACCAACTGGGTGAGGGTGATCCCGGTGTCCGGCGCGAATCCTGCCATCACGTATTATTTCCCTAATAAGTACACGACATCGGCTGCCAGCAGCGAAAATGAGATCATTCTGCGGTTGGCGGAGATCTACCTGATCCGGGCAGAAGCGCGTGCTCACCAGAATAATATCTCCGGTGCACAGGCTGATCTGAATGCAGTCAGGACGAGGGCGGGTCTTCCGAATACGATGGCAACCGATGCGACCGGCCTGTTGAACGCCATTGCCCACGAACGAAGGGTTGAATTGTTCACGGAAAATGCGAACAGGTTTTTCGATTTGAAAAGGACCGGGACCATCGACTCGGTGATGACGGCCTTTGCTCCGCAAAAGGGAGCCACCTGGAGTCACTATATGCAGCTGTTTCCTATTCCGACAAGCGATCTTATCCAGGACCCTAATCTGACGGCCAATCCGGGGTATCAGCAATAGAAAAAACGTATAACTAAAAAGATGAAAAAAAGGAACCTGATAATATTGATGATGGTCGTTGGATTTGGCCGGGCACAAGCGCAAAATACGGACTATCGTCTGACGATAAAATTAAATGGGTTAAAGAGCTCTTCAAAGGCTTATCTGGTGACTGCGTTCGGATGGTCCAACCAGCAGGTCATTGACTCTGCCGAGGAACGGAATGGAAGAATCCTCTTTACCGGAACGGCTGTTGAGCCGCTGAAGACCCAGCTTGTAATAGATCATAGGGGACAGGGGCTTGCAAGTCTGGGGCGGCTTCGGAACGCTGACTTCCTGGTCGTGTATCTGGAGCGGGGAGAGATCCGGGTCACAGGAACTGATTCTGTCAAATATGCGACGATCACAGGATCGGCGCTAAATACGGAATATGCAAAATACCATGCGGCGGTGTTGTCTGTCACTGAAAAAGCTTCAAACGCGATCGATACGGAATATCTGGCGGCTTCGAAAGAGAAAAGAAGCGACACTTCTTTCCGGGCAGGTTTGATGGCTAAGATGAAAAAGGCGATGGGGGAAATGGATTCTCTCAAATACGTCTTTGTCCGGCAGAACCCTGGCTCCTATCTTAGTCTGGAAGCCTTAAGGGAATTGGCTGGCAAGGATATCGACGTGGCAAAGATAGAGCCCATTTTCAGGGGGCTTTCGCCTGCGTTGCGCAAGAGCAAAGCGGGGATGGACCTTGCAAAATTATTGTATGATGATGGTCCCACGGCAATCGGGGCAATGGCGCCTGATTTTGTGGAAAACGATGTGGACGACCATCCTGTAAAGCTGTCCGATTTTAAAGGCAAGTATGTGCTGCTTGACTTTTGGGCCTCCTGGTGTGGCCCTTGCCGGGCAGAAAATCCCAATGTGGTTAAGGCTTTTAATAAATACAAGGACAAAGGGTTCACTGTCCTTGGCGTCTCGCTGGACCAGCCGGGTAAAAAAGATGCCTGGCTGGCCGCCATCAAAAAAGACGGTTTATCCTGGACACAGGTCTCTGATCTGAAATTCTGGAACAATGCTGTGGCGAAACTTTATGGTATCATGGCTATCCCCCAGAATTTTTTGATCGATCCCCGGGGGAGAATTGTAGGAAAGAATCTGCGGGGAGAGGCGCTGGAGAAAAAACTGGAAGAGGTTCTTTAAGAACCTCTTCCAGTTTATGTTTTTATGCTTCGAGCTCTTCGAGCAGGTCTTCTGTCAGTTCGATATTTTCTGCGGCCAGGTTCTCTTCCAGGTGTTGTATGCTGGATGTGCCGGGGATCAGCAGGTTATTTGGCGAATGATAAAGCAGCCATGCCAGGGCCAATTGCTGGGTTGTGGCGCCGACTTTTGCGGCGACAGCCTCAACCTTCTTCATATTGCTCATGTTGCCGGCATTGATCGGATTCCAGGGGATAAAAGCCATATCGGTCTCTTCGCAATATTCCAGCACGGATTCCCATTTGCGGTAGTCGTGACTGTACTTATTCTGAACAGAAACGATGTCGATGTATTCTTCCGCTTTTTCGATGTCTTCTACGCTGACCTCTGAAAGTCCGATATGTTTGACCAGTCCCTCTTCCTGGACTTCCTGGAGGAATTCGAGTGTCTCTTCGAAGGGAACATTGGGGTCGATCCGGTGCAACTGATAGAGATCGATCTGGTCCACCTTTAACCGGGTAAGGCTTCCTTCGAGGGCTTCTTTTAAGTGATCGGGGCTGGAATTGATGGTCCACTGATTCGGACCGCTGCGAAGAAATCCTCCCTTGGTGGCGATGACCAGTCCCGGGGGGTAGGGGTAGAGGGCTTCGGCGATAAGCTCTTCGGAAACATTCGGGCCATAGCTGTCTGCGGTGTCGATAAAATTAACACCCAGCTCAACAGCCCGTTGCAGGACTTTTATGGCTCCGGTGCGGTCTTTTGGCGGTCCCCAGATGCCTTGCCCGGTAATACGCATAGCACCATAACCCATGCGGCGAACGGTGAGATCGTCGCCCAGGGTAAAATCTTTTTTGAACTGGATCTTTGTACTCATATGATAAAATGTTTTTGACTGTTTGCCTTTTCAACGCCTCATCCCAGAAATTGTTCGTCTTTTTTCCCTGCAATATTTTAAATTCGTTGGTACCAAACGAATGTTCATGAGAAAAACTTTCCTTCCCCGCATTTACCTGCTGTTCTTTTCTCTTTTACTGACCCTCTTTTCACTTGGTCAAAAAAAACCACTTGATCCTTCTGTCTATGATCGCTGGGAAAGCATCGGAGAAAAACTGCTTTCTCCGGATGGAAAATACCTGGTATATACGGTCGTTCCCCAGGAAGGGGATGGGCGTCTCATCATTCGGGCAACAGGGAATGATTATGCAAAAGAAATACCCAGGGGGGCGATGGCTGCCATCACGGCGGACAGCCGCTGGCTTGTCTTTCATATTAAGCCCTTTTACAAGGACATCCGGGATGCGCGTATACATAAAAAGACTCCTGAAGCTTCTCCCAAAGATACGCTGGCCTGGATCCGTTTGGGGACGGATGTACTCACAAAGATCCCCCGGGTAAAATCCTTCCGGGTGCCTGAAAAGGAAGGCGGCTGGCTGGCCTGGCTGCTGGAAAAACCAGCCGGCGGCAGTGCGGCAAAAAAGCAAGCCGATAGTACGACGGAGGGAACAGACCTGATCCTTCGGAACCTTGAGATAGGCAATGAGACGAAGTTTGCGCTTGCCAGCGAATATCAGTTTAGCAAAAAAGGCAATACCCTTGTCATAGAAACTACCAGCCGTAATGGGGACTCTACTTCCAAAGCGCTGATCCTTTGGGTCAATACCGGGAATAACAAAGTGGATACTGTTCTGAGGCAGTTCCACGATGCCCGCAATTATGCTCTTGATGAAGCGGGGAGTCAGCTGGCCTTTGTTGCGGAAAGGGATAGCGCGACGAAGGCGCTGGTCAGGTTCTATCGGCTTTGGTATTATACTCCGGGTATGGACAGCGCCGTCATGCGGGCCGACAGAAATATCATCGGCACTGTTGTGGCGGCTGGTGCGGGCGGTACCGGCGGCGCTGGTGGCGGATTCCATTTCCCGGCGATGCCATTGTATGTCAGCAGTGGCGCCGGGCAGGACAAGGCCGGCAGATCTGAACAAATGACTGTCAGTCCGGATTTTGCCAATTACTTCAGTAAGGATGGCAGCCGGCTCTTTCTGGGTCTGGCTCCTATCAGGCCGCCCAAAGATACTAACCTGGTGGATTTCGAGACGGCACGGCTGGATGTCTGGACCTATAAGGACGACTATCTTTCTCCGCAGCAATTGGTGCAATTGAATAGTGAGCTAAAGCGCAGCTATCTGGCAATGTTGCCGACCAAAGGGGGTGGTGGCATTGGCGTCGGCTCATCTGCTGGCGGTGGCCGGCTGCTTCCTCTTGCCGACGGCAGTTGTGAGTTGGTGGTCCCTTCCCGTGAAGGCGACGGAAGGTTTGCCCTTGGCAGGAGTTCCAAAAACTATCGTATCCAGCAGCAGTGGGAACAAAGTAATCTGGAGGATATTTATCTCATCGATCTTTTGGATGGCTCCCGTCGGCTGGTACAGGAAAAAGTAAGAGGGGGAGCGTCTTTCTCTCCGGAAGGGAAATTTATCTTCTGGTATGACTGGAAAGGAAGGACCTGGTATACGTATGAGATCGCAAGTGGTAAGACGCGTAATATCACAAGCAGCATAAAGATGCCGTTGTATGATGAGCTGGACGATCATCCCGATGATCCGCCGCCGCATGGGGCCATGGGCTGGCAGGAGGGCGATCGTTTTGTATATCTCTATGACCGTTATGATATCTGGCAATGTGATCCCACCGGCGTTGGGGCTGCTGTGAATCTGACTCGTGGATATGGCCGTCGTCACAAGTTGACCTTCCGTCATGTCGACCTGGAAGAGGACAGCCGTTCCCGCCGGGAAGAGCGTGACTTTGGTTCGGATGATCCGATAAGGGCCGATCAGCTGGTGCTGTTTCGTCTTTTCGACCGGGCAGATATGTCTGCGGGTTTAAGGCTTTACCGGATGGGGACAAGGTTCGATACGGTGGCAGCTGCGTCGGCTGTGGCTACCGCGCCGGCCAGCTACAGTGGTTTTATCAAAGCAAAGAACAACTGGTCGCTTGCGTATCTGAAAGGGAGCTATGATAAGTCCAATGACATCTATTCCACGGGGATCATTGACACAACTGCTGCTACTATTACCGCTGCTACTATTGATGTCAATAAGGCGCGGGCCCTTAGTCATATCAATCCGCAGCAGGCAGAATACAACTGGCTTACCGTCGAGCTCCATCACTGGAAAATGTTCGATGGCAAAATGAGCGAGGGGTTGTTGTATAAACCGGAAAACTTCGACAGCACAAAGAAATATCCGATCATCTTTTATTTTTATGAACGGGATGCGGAAACGCGTTATCAGTATATGGCGCCACAGCCGGTAAGGGCTTCCATCAATGTTCCTTATTTTGTCAGCAACGGATACCTGGTCTTTGATCCGGACATCTTTTACAAGACCGGCCAGCCTGGTGAAGACGCCTATAATTCAGTGATCTCTGCGGTCCGTTATCTTTCGCATTTCAAATGGGTTGACACAACGAAGATCGGCATACAGGGGCATAGCTGGGGTGGCTACCAGATAGCCTATCTGATCACCCGTACAAATCTGTTTGCTGCTGCGGAAGCCGGCGCCCCTGTGGCCAATATGACCAGCGCCTATGGTGGAATCCGTTGGTCGGCGGGTATCAGCCGCCAGTTTCAGTACGAGAAATCTCAAAGCCGTATCGGGTCAACCTTGTGGCAGCGCCCGGACCTGTATATCAAAAATTCACCGTTGTTCAGGGCCGATAAGATAACCACTCCTTTACTGATGATGCATAATGATGCCGATGGTTCCGTTCCCTGGTACCAGGGGATCGAATATTTTTCGGCTCTTCGTCGTCTCGGGAAAAAAGTATGGCTGATGCAGTATAACGGAGAGGATCATGGTCTGGGAGAAAGACGAAACCGGAAGGACTGGTCCATGCGTCTGTCCCAATATTTCGGATATTATCTGAAAGGAGAGGCGCCTGCCCGCTGGATCACCGACGGAGTGCCGGCGACGCTGAAGGGCATCGACTGGGGACTGGAAGTGGAATAGCAGGACATACGTATCTTAGCGGCTAAAATTTAGCTAAATGAAGAAAGGAAGACTGGAAGCATTCAGCGATGGCGTCTTTGCCATCATCATTACGATAATGGTCCTGGAGCTGCATGTTCCGCACGGTGATCATATCAGCGATCTGCTGCCTATGATGCCGGTGTTTATGAGCTATGTCCTCAGTTTCATGTATGTAGGCATTTACTGGAACAACCATCATCATATGATCTATGTGGCGGAAAGGGTCAATGGCGCAATCCTTTGGGGCAATCTCAATTTGTTGTTCTGGCTTTCGCTGATCCCTTTTGCGACGGCCTGGATGGGAGAGAATCATTTTACCCAGTGGCCTGTCATCCTTTATGGTCTCTTACTCATTATGACTGGTTTTGCCTATACCATTTTGTGCCGGCTGCTGATAAAAGAGGCCGGGATGGACTCTCCGATCGCAAAGGCGTTGGGCGGGGACTGGAAGGGTAAGTTGTCAGTCATTGCCTATGCAATAGCTGTCGGTCTTGCCTTTATCAACCCATGGCTGGCTTTCTCCATCTATGTAATAGTGGCGCTGATGTGGTTGATTCCGGACAGGCGGATCGAGAAAAAGGTGACGGAATGAGCCGTACAATGTAACGGGAACAAAAGTTTAAACGATATCGCGCTAATTTTGTTAAACACTTCGTGGATGTCAGTTTTCCACAAAAAGTGTTCATTATGCTCATACGCTACAAAGTCAACTTGGGTACAACGGATCAAGCCGGCTCAGCCGAGTGCGATGCCGCGATGAAGCTATTTGAGGATACCCTTGGTTTCAGAGATGGTTTTACTCATGTCAGGGTGCCTGCTTCTATTGGGGAAGGTACTTTGGCTTCCCTGGCGCTGAATGGCCAGTTTCATGCTAATTTCCAGTTCTATCGGCTTGACGTACCTCTCCAGGTGATCAAGGAGGCGACGGGGGATCCTTTTGATTGCGTCCACATCGTCTTTTACGATTTGGACGTTCCGGAGAAAGCCTATATCGAGGGGAAGGAGGTCATCTATGACCAGGGTGTAAATATCTATACCCGTTCCATCAATGCTACGCTGCAATTCCCTGCTCATACACAGCGGAATGTGGTCTGTGTCCGGATCAAACGATCGAGCCTGGAATCGCTGCTGGGTGAGGATCACCGGGCATATCTGAACGAGCTGCTTCAGCAGGGCCAGTCCTTTTTTATCCACGAACAATTGTCGGAAGAAATGCGTAGTCTGCTGGGAGAGCTGAAGCTGCCGCCTGCTGCCAGGGCTCTGCAGCAATTTTTTTATCATGTCCGGGTGATGCAGCTGATCTATCTGCTGATGGAGCAATTAAATAAAAGGACCATTTTCCCTAACAAAAATGATGATCCCGAGCATATCGCCCGGATCTTTCAGGCCCGTTCGCTACTGGTGCGGGATCTTTCGGCGCCGCCCACTATTGCGAGTCTTGCCCGTAGTATCCTGATGAGTGAATCTCAGCTGAAGCAATCGTTCCGCGAAATATTTGGGGTCAGCATCTATCAGTATTTTCAGAACACGCGACTGGAGAAGGCGCGCCAGCTGCTGGCCGCGAACAAGCACACTGTAAAGGAAGTGGGGTACGAGCTGGGTTTTACCAATATCGGGCATTTTTCGCGATTGTTCGAGAGGGCTTATCATGTCAAGCCAAAGAAATTCCAGCTCGAACTGCCGCCGGAGCAGACTTCCGAAGCCTGATGGGGGTGTGGTTCGAAGCCTGATAGAGACTGCGGTCCGAAGCCTGATGGGGGCGTTGTTTTCGCCCGATCCGACGTTTTTTTTAGCCAATTGGACAATTTATACTCCAATAAAGATATTTCCTTTGTCCGATCATGGAGACTGGCTTTAGAAAATGGATCATTACGATCACTGTCATTATTTCGGCTATAATAGAACTCATCGACACTACCATTGTGAATGTGTCGATCAATACAATGAGCGGCAATCTGGCGGCTTCGCTGGAGGATACGGCCTGGGTCATCACATCCTATGCTATTGCGAATGTCATTGTCATTCCGATGACCAGCTTTCTGGCGGAGAAGATCGGCCGTAAACAATACTATATCGGATCGATCATCCTGTTCACGATAGCTTCAGCGCTCTGCGGATTATCCAATAATCTCTGGGAACTGGTTGCCTTCCGTTTTCTCCAGGGGCTTGGCGGCGGCGCATTATTGTCTACCTCTCAGGCTATTCTTTTTGAAACGTTTCCTCCAAAAGACAGGGCCCTGGCCAGCGGTATCTTTGCCCTTGGGGTCATCATCGGTCCTTCGATAGGGCCTGTCATGGGTGGTTATATCGTCGATAATGCCTCCTGGCCCTGGATCTTTTTTGTCAACGTTCCCATCGGTCTTTTGGCTATGGTGTTGTGTGTCCGTTATCTCCGTCCTACCCAGCGCAGCCGGGATGGGAGACCTATCGACTGGTTGGGAATAGGGTTGCTGAGTGTCGGAGTGGGATCTTTACAGGTGGTGCTGGAAAGAGGAGAGACCGACGACTGGTTCGCGGCCAATTATATTATCGTCCTGTCGGCTCTTTCGGTTTTGAGTCTTACCTTTTTTGTCTGGTGGGAGCTGCGGACAAAATTCCCTGTTGTCAATCTTCGGGTGTTGAAAAGCGTTACCCTTTCCATATCAGGGATAATGACCTTTGTTCTTGGCTTTGGGCTGTTCAGCGCGATCTATGTCTTCCCTCTGTTTGCTCAGCGAATCCTTGGTTATACGGCTTATCAGACAGGTCTGATGATCATGCCGGGGGTATTGCTTGGAGCGGCGATATCTCCCTTCCTGGGCAAAATGATGCAAAAGGGGCTTCGTCCGCAATACCTCGTCATTCTTGGGTTTGGGCTGACGGCCATCTTTAATTTCTGGATGTCTCAATCCAACCTGTCTTCCGGCACTGGCAGCTTTGCTCTTCCGCTGGTCTTCCGTGCTCTTGGCGCCGCGCTGCTGATCGTGCCGTTGACTGCGCTGGCCGTCTCAGAGCTGGCTCCGAAGGATATTCCCCAGGGTGCTGCGCTCAACAATATGATGCGACAGATGGGGGGCTCATTTGGTATCGCTCTTATCAATACCTATATCGCGCATCGGGTTGCTTTCAATCGTACTATTCTCGTCTCTCATATTGGCGCCACGGACCCTTCCACCCAGGAAAGGCTGAGTCTGGCCACCAATCGTTTCGTCTCCGCTGGAGCAACTGCCTGGCAGGCTTCGCGGCAGGCTCTAGCAGCGCTGGAAGCCACGGTAGTCCGGCAGACCTATTTGCTTAGCTATATGGATGCTTTCCTGCTGCTGTTCCTGTTGAATGCCTGTTGTATCCCGTTGGTGGTGATGACCATCCGGAAGAAAAAGGCAGCCGCGGCTGGTGCTCCGCCGCCCCCGAAGTTGGAATTGGAGGCGCATTAAAACAGGACAGCAAGTGTATTGAAAGCGAACAGTTCTGCCCGATTTGTCAATTATAAATAGTTGACATTCAGTGTGTCCTAAATATGGTCGACCCTTTGCTACGAAAGGCGTCGGAGGACAACACCAACATGATACGCAACTATTTTCTCACCGCCTGGCGGAACCTGAAGAAGAACAAGCTCAATGCAATTGTCAATATCCTTGGCCTGACTGTGGCTTTTGGCTGCTGCATCCTGCTTTTCCTGACCGTCTACCGGGAATTTTCCTATGACGACTTTCAGCAGAACAAGGATAAGCTCTATAAAGTGTATGGGGTGACCTATGATCCCAGTGGGGATCAAAAAGGAGATGACATGAGTTATCCGATGGGTCCGGCTATTAAAGCCGAAGTGCCCGGGGTGGCAAAAGTATCTTCCATCATGAATGGCGGGGCGGGTATACGGTACCGGGGCAAGGAAATAGATAAAAGTATTAGTCTTGTCGATAATGACTTCTTCAGCATGTTCTCCTTTCCTGTTCTGTCCGGAGATAAAGTGGCGCCGCTTGGGGACCCCGGGAAAGTGGTGATCAGCGAATCGATGGCGACAGCGCTCTTCGGAAAAGAATTTCCTGTTGGTAAAATAGTGGGAGTGAAGATCTCCGGGGAATGGAAAGACCTCATGGTCTCTGCCGTCATTGCGGACGCACCTTCCAATTCTTCTATTCGTTATAGCATACTGGCGCGTATCGAGCTCAATGGTAATTATCCGGAGCTAAAAAATGTATGGGATGCGCAACATCATCCGGTCTATGTACAGGCTGCTTCGGGGGTAACGCAACAGCAGCTGGAAAAAAGCATGCGGCAGCTGGTTAAGAGGCATCATCTGGTCAATGATGAGAAGCTGAAGAGTGAGGGGTATCGTCACGATGCCAATGGAGACTTCTTAACCTATAAATTCCTACCCTTCGATGCGCTGCATTACGACACCGAGCTGGGGACGGGCAATACCATCAGCAAATCCTATTTGTATATCCTGGTCATCATCGCCATCGTTGTAATGGCCATCGCCTGTTTTAATTTTATCAATCTCAATGTGGCGCGTGCCTTTACCCGTGCCCGGGAGGTCGGTATCCGAAAGACTATCGGCGCGGGGAAAAAACAGATCTTTTTACAGCTGTGGACGGAAAGCCTGTTGCTTTGTCTCATCGCGATCATAATGGCGGTGCTGATAACGCTGACCGTGTTGCAACCTTTTAATACCTTGTTTACGGAGAAGCTGGAGCTGAAGGCGCTGTTGCAGCCATCGGTGCTGATCATAACGCTGACTGGTGTGCTGCTGGTATCTTTTCTTGCCGGTGGATATCCGGCCTGGCTGGTCTCCCGTTTCCAGGTGGTAGAGATCTTAAAAGGTAAGGTGTCGGTCAACCGGGCATCCTGGTTACGCAATGGCCTTATTACCCTCCAGTTTGTCATGGCCAGCCTGCTTATCTGCGGCACGATGGTTATTTATGGCCAGTTCGAACATCTGCGGACTGCTTCTCTGGGTTATGAGCAGGAGTCAATTATCAGCGTTCCGGTGAGAAGAGCGGAAAACACGCCCCGGTATCTAACCGAACTGAGGGCAAAACTTGCCTCTCAGCCACAGGTGATAAGCATGTCCGGCAGTTCGGTCAATGTCGGCATTGGGGAAGACGGCAGCCAGAGCCAGCATTCTATTGGATTTGACTGGCAGGGTAAATCAATTATGACGGATGTCATAACGGTAGATTACGACTTTTTAAAGACGATGGGGATCAAACCGGTAGCCGGCAGGGACTTTAGCCCCGCTTACCCTTCCGATACGTCAGCATTGACAAATACGGTAGTCGTAACCGAGAGCATGGCCCGACAGTTTGGTGTAAAGGACGCGGTGGGATTATCCTTTTATTCGGATAGTGCAAAACCCAAATGGAATATTATAGGGGTGATACCGGATATCCGGTTCTCTTCCATGCGGGTAGGGCAGAATCCACTGTCGCTGCGGATCAGAAAGGGGCAGGCGCTGGATTATATACTGGTAAAAGTGCGGACCGACAATCCCTTAAAAGCGATGAACCTGGTAAGCACAACCTATAAAGCGATAGAACCGGACAACGAGGTAAAGCCTTCTTATCTTACGGAGAACACCCGTCGCTGGTATGATCGGGAACAGCGACTTTCGTCCATATTCTGCTCGGCGGCTGTTATTGCCGTACTGTTGTCTTGTCTTGGATTGTTCGCGATAGTTTCACTGGTAATGGAGCAAAGGCGTAAGGAAATAGGTGTCCGCAAAGTGCTGGGGGCTTCTCTGTCGCAAATTACGGGTCTGCTGTCAAGGGATTTTGTGAAGCTGGTCATTCTGGCCTTTGTGCTGGCGACTCCTATTGCCTGGTTTGCGCTGAGCAAATGGCTGGAAAATTTTACCTATCATATTTCCATTGGGTGGTGGATCTTCCCTGCCGCCGGAGTCACGACTTTGGTTATTGCGATGGTGACGATCAGCTTTCAGACGATCAGGGCTGCGCTGGCCAATCCGGTGGAGAACCTCAGATCAGAATAGAAAAAATTCCTGCTTGTGAAAAAATACTTTCTTACCGGTATCCGGAACATTCGCCAGCGTCCCGGTTATACCGTGATCAATGTGCTGGGGCTTGCACTTGGCATTGCGACCTGCCTGGTCATCTTTTTAGTGGTACGGTATGAGCTGAACTATGACGGCTTCAATCGCAAAGCCCATCGGACCTATCGTGTCAACCTGCATGCGCTGGACTATAATCCAGGTACCAGTCCTGTCGTCACGCCTGCGATGCGAAATGACTTTCCGGAGCTGGAGCAGGTGGCCGAGGTGTTTTATATCAACGAAGGCCTGGTCAAGGTCGGTAACAACCAGTACAATGAGAAAGGATATGCTTTTGTCGATGCCAATCTTCCCCAGGTCTTCGACTATCAATGGGTCGCAGGAGACGCCCGTACGGCCCTGTCTGCGCCAAATTCCGTAGTGCTGACCGAAAGCATGGCCCGTAAGTATTTTGGGGTGAAGGATGCTATGGGGCAGACGATCGAGATCGACAAACAATATACCTGTACCGTTACCGGCATCACAAAAGACCTGCCGGGCAATACCAGCGTACCTACTCTTTTCCTGATCTCACTGGAAACGATGCGGAAGGATCTTGCGCAAATGAGCTCCTTCTATTCTATCCCCGGGGGTAACTTTACTTTTATCGTCACCCCGGAAAACTATCCCATTCAAAAAGTAGAGTCCCGGATCCATGGGTTTATTGAAAAGAACTGGGGTAAAGACATTGCGAAGGAAGCGACGCTGATCATACAACCTTTGTTGGATGTGCATTTCGACCAGCGTTATCTCAATATTGTGATGAGCCCGACGACTTCGCGCGAGACCTATTGGGCGCTTGCGGGGATCGCGCTGTTTATTATCATTACTGCCTGTATCAATTTTATCAACCTGTCTACGGGTCTGGCTCTCACCCGGGCAAAAGAGGTGGGTGTGCGAAAAGTGCTGGGCGCCAGCCGGCCTCAGCTGATCCGCCAGTTCCTGGGTGAAACGACTATGCTGGTGGTGCTGGCCGTACTACTGGGGTTGTTGGCCTCGGGCCTCCTGCTTCCCAGTCTGCGCACCTGGCTGGACATCCGTGTCAGTGTAGCGGAGCTGAGGGAACCAAGGGTGTTAAGCATTTTGGTGGGGTTGACGGCAGTGGTCATACTGCTGGCTGGATTATACCCTGCTTTTGTTCAATCGTCTTTTCAGCCTGCTATCTCGCTGAAGGGTACCCGTACCGTCTCGTGGCGGGGTTTTACCTTGCGAAAGGGTCTGGTGGTTTTGCAGTTTGGCATCTCCCAATTGCTGATCATAGGGACGATAGTGGTGGCCCGGCAGATGGACTATTTTCAAAACCGGGACCTGGGTTTTAACAAGGAATCCGTCATCACGTTCCCTGTGCCGGATAGCAGCCGTCGGGCTCTTCTGAAGCCGCAGCTGTTGGCCGATCCAAATATTACGGCTATTAGTTTTTCAAACGGGGCGCCCTCTTATAATTCGAATTTCGCTCCGTTCAGCTGCCCCTCGCGCGGAATAATAAAAGACGATGTAACGGAAATAAAGGCCATTGATGAGAATTATACCCGGATGTTTGGACTGAAGATGCTGGCGGGGGATACGATCTCGCCACGGCCACCCGGAGATACGGTGATGGGGGTGGCGGTCAACGAAACGTTGATCAATAAGCTCGGCTTTCCTTCACCGCAGGCGGCCGTCGGCCAGCGTTTTCTCATCGGCAGATCTCCCGTCACTATTCTGGGTGTGATGCAGGACTTTCAAAGTGAGTCCAAACATAAGAAAAGGCGGCCCTGTATCCTGTTCTATCGCGATCGGGGTGTTGGGATGGCGAGTGTACGCATCCGGCCGCAGGCTATCCGGCAGACGCTGGCCAGTATTGAAAAATCCTGGATGGCCCTGTATCCCGGGGACCTGTTCCAATACGAATTTATAGACGATCATATTGCGGGTCTTTACCGGCAGGAGCAGAAGGTATATACGGCTTTTCGCTTCTTCTCCTTTATCGCCATTCTTATCGGCTGTCTTGGTCTCTATGGCCTGGTGGCGTTCAGCGCGGTACAGCGGACGCGGGAGGTGGGCATTCGAAAGGTGCTGGGCGCTTCGCTGGGGAATATATTATATTTGTTCTCGCGGGATTTTGTGGCGCTGATCCTGATCGCTTTTCTGATTGCCGGGCCTGTTGCCTGGCTGATCATGCATCGATGGCTGGAGAACTTTGCCTACCGGATAGGTATAGGGTGGGGGACATTTCTGCTTTCGGTGGCGGCGTCCTTTCTTATTGCGGGGGTCACCATCTCTTATGAGTCGATAAAGGCGGCGATTGTGCCGCCGGTGAAAAGTTTGAGGACGGAATGATGAATCTATTGCCTTACGATGGAGCGGCCGACTATTACGGCAAGGTGTTCACAGTAAAGGAAGGACAGGACTATCTCAATCGCCTGCTGACTACTGTCGAATGGCGGAATGATGAGATCATGATGTTTGGGAAACATATCCAAACCAAACGGAAGGTTGCCTGGTATGGCGACGGTGCTTACTCTTATACTTATTCGAAGACGACAAAACAGGCGTTGGCCTGGACGGATGATCTGCGAGCGCTGAAACGGAAGGCTGAGGAAGTCTCGGGTGCATCTTACAACTCCTGTCTGCTAAATCTTTATCATGGTGGGGATGAGGGCATGTCCTGGCACAGTGACAACGAGAAAGAGCTGGAAAAGGATGGAGCTATTGCATCTTTTAGCTTTGGAGCGGAGCGGAGGTTTCAGTTCAAGCACAAAGGGACGGGGCAGTTGGTAGAGGTGTTGCTGGAGTCCGGCAGTTTGCTGGTGATGCGGGGGCCTTGTCAGACGTACTGGCTGCATGCGTTGCCAAAGACGAAAAAGGTGATGAGACCGCGGGTCAATCTGACCTTTCGGACGATAGTGGGATAGTGGGAAGAACCGCCGATCAGGCGCTGGTGCGGTTGCATTTATCGAATCTTTCTTTTATCTTGTACGCAATCCAAACCCTTAAAAAACCGGGCCCATGAAAAAGAAAAAGTCCACGCTGGACAGAATCTACACCGGCGTAACTATTGTTGTACTACTTGCTCTCTCCAAAGGCTGTATTTCCGATTATGTAAAAGGCGGTGATAACAAAGCCATTAGCAATTACGAAAAAATGTTGTTTGACAGTACTGTTGCGACTGCCAGGCTGCAATCTGAATACAAGGAGGTGACGGTAACGATCATGCATGCTCCTATAAAGTCGTATGAGTTCCGTTATAAATTCTACGTAGGTACGGAGTCCTATGAAGGCGGTATCACGTATACAAAGCTGCCTACAAAAATCACCCTGCCGGTGTTTTATCTTAAAGACGATCCCAATTTCAATTCTCCTGATCCCACGGGTGCGCTGGCGACAGAAAAAGCTAAGAATACCTCCAAAGCGCCATTGTATTGGGGTATTGCCTGGGGGCTATTGGGAACCCTGATGTTACTGGGCTTTATCAGCGAGCTGCGTGCATCCAAACCGGCTCAGGATGGGCTGGCAGCGGGGTAAACGCGCGGTCGGGGCCAACGGAGTCGCAGAGTCGGTGGTTAGCGTTGGAACACCTTATATTGAAACGGTGCAAGGCTTAGCTGGCTTCCAAGCTGCTGAGTGCTGCTGTCAAAAGCATCCATCCAGCTGCCCTGCAGATCGGCGGGTACCGTATATGAACCGGCAGTACCGCGCAGATTCGCGACTACCAGTACTGTCGAGCCGCTGGTCGTCTTTGTGAAGACACAGATATCATCGTTGCTGTAGCTCTGCAAACTGCCTCCGCGCAAGGCCGGGCTCGTATTATAAAAGGCAAGGATCTTTTTGTATTCTGCCGTCATCTCCGGATTGGTAGACCAGTCGATGGGTGTGCTATTATTAAAGTAATTCAGTTTTACCGTGCAGCCCACTTCCTGTCCGTCATAGATCATGGGGACGCCTTTCATGTAAGCAGCTATGAGGAAGACGGACATCGAACCTGTTTTTCCTCCGAAGAGATCAAGGGGCGTACCATCAGAGGCGTCTACGTCATGATTCGAGGTATAACGCACGACCCGGGAGCCCGATGAAGCATTGTTATACTCTACCGCATTGACGCTGTCGATCAGCTTCACCGACCGGCCGGCATGAAAGACCTGGTCTTTTAGCGTATAATAAAACCCCATCCCATATTCCAGCTGGAATCCGGCAGTAAACTGGTCTTTACGCGTGCCCTCGGCAAAGAACAGCAGCTGGTGACCGGGGATCTTGCGCAGGGAGTCCAGTGCCTGCTGCCAGAAATCGAAGGGGATAAAGTCTGCCGCATCAAAACGGTAGCCGTCGATATTTACCGTATAGACCCACCAGGACATCGCCTTTATCATTGCCCTGCGCATATCTGTGTTCGTATAGTTGAGGGCCGCGACGTCGTTCCACCCCGTATTGAGTGGGCTGATGATATTCCCGCTGGCATCCTGCTGGTACCAGGCTTTATTGGCGATCCAGGCATTGTCCCAGGACGTATGATCCGCCACCCAGTCGAAGAGAACGGCCATGCCCTTGCTATGCGCCGCATCTACCAGCGTGCGCAGATCGCTGAGCGAGCCGAACTCGGTGGCTACAGATTGAAAGTCTTTTACACAATAGGGTGAGTTTACAGACTTCAGCACTCCCACGGGATATACGGGCATCAGATAAAGAACGTTGACGCCAAGGGCGTGAATGGAATCCAGCCGGGCTTGAACACCTTTGAGATTACCGGCTGCGCTAAAGGCGCGCATATTTACCTGGTAGATGACTGCATCGGCAGGCGCCGGTACGGAGGTAAAAGGCTGGCCATACTGAGCCGGAACACTGTCGGCAGCCGGCTGGGTCGGGGGTGGAGTGGGGGAAGGTGATGGACTTCCTCCTTTGCTGCAGGCAAGGGCAAGCAGCGTAACGATATAAAGTATATTCATCCTGGGCATAGATTAGTTCTTGTTCAGCTGATAGGTATATTTTCCTGCAACATGCAGGTCGAGGATGATCGTGTAATCGCCATCCGCTGACACACTAAGGTTATTCAGTCCCGAAGTATAACCGAAGAAGGGATTGTCGGCATAGACCAGCTTCCCGCTGTTGTCGATCCCGAAGTCGATGTTCCAGGCACTGTTGGCGCGGAACTTGAACGACCCATTGGCTATCATATGTGCCGTCACTTTCCAGACCTGGCTGGTGGCGTCATAGGTCATCTGGGTATCGTTGTTCCATCCGCCGGGAGTGGCGTCGCCGATGATCCCCCAGACCGTGGGTGTGGCTGTCCAGGTATTCTTGTTGAGATCGGCTGTCAGCTCATAATAGGCGCCGTTGGGTACAGACAGACCCGCTGCGTTGCCATCGGTGCTGAATGTCCCATTGCCGCCATCGCCATAGTTGATATGGTTCCAGTCCGGTGCGTTGGTGTATTTAAAATACTGGAGGCCGCTGCCGGTGATGTTGACATATCCCTCATAGAGACCGGCTTTGCCATCCAGCGGAGTCAGGGTTGGTGCAGAAGACGGGTCCCAGTTCTGATAGGCGCCCGGCACATAGAGGCTGAGGCCATAAGGTGTAATATTCAGGAGCTGGGTGTTGGAATAAGCGGGTGTTATAGTGGATGTCGATCCGTTGTATTGGTTGACATTGGATATGATGCGCACCGCTATGGGGTTAGCCGATCCCGGGGTAAGACCCATGGTAGCCGCGAGATTGTTCAGGTCTTTTCCTGAAAAAGGATAGACAAAGCTATTAGTCGCTACCACAAAGCTTTTTGCCTTACCCCATGCGGATGATCCGCTGGTGTCGGAAGGCTGATCCAGCTGAAGGGAATACGTAATAGCCACCTTTGCGCCGAAGTCGGTTGCCGGCCAGCTAAAGGTGACAACGGTATCGTTGTCGTTGGAGGGAGCAAGAACGATATTGGTGGTACTGGCTTTTAAGGATCCTGAACCAGCCGTTCTCAATTGGACGGATGTTCCGTCTTTTTTACAGCCTGCCAGCAGCAGCAAAAATGAAAAATACTTTATTATGGCTCGCATATGAATGTCTTTTTAGAATGATTAATAACCGGGGGTCTGAGTCAGATTAGGATTGGCGATGATCTCGGCTGCGGGAAGGGGATAAAGGTTAAAGCGTGCATCGACTGCTGCGCCGCCTGCTACACCACCTTTCCATGGCCAGAGATAGGTACTGCCGGTAAACTGTCCATAGCGGATGAGATCGGTCCGGCGAAAGCCTTCCCAGTACAATTCTCTTTGTCTTTCATTCAGCACGTCCTGTAATCCGATGCTTCCGAGCTTGCCGGAAGCGTTCTCATAACCACGCTGACGCAGGAGATTTACATAGCTCAGCGCTGTTGCTGCATCTCCGGTAGTGCCGCCTCTTAAGACAGCCTCTGCATATACAAGATACATTTCCGCCAGCCGGAACAAGGGAAAGTCTGTGCTGCACAATACGCCATTGGGAGAATAGGGGATCGTCCCATCGGAATTGATATTATTGAACTTGTATACTCCGACCCCATCTGCGAAAGTCAACACGTCAGCGACTTCGAGCGTACCCGGACCAAACAGCGCCCTTTTGTCTGCGTTGCCGCTGTAATCTCCGAACTGCTGCGGCAGTGGTTTGGTGCTGCGATTGCCCAGCCATCCGCCTCCCGGAATGCCAAAGGCCTTGTTGTCGTTGGGATCGGTGCCGTGAGAGCTACAGATCAGGAAGGTCGTTCCTCCAAAGTTTTGCGAATTCGTTGCGTCATAGGCGATGGGAAGGATTACTTCCGTATTATTTACGTTGTTGTCACTGAGGAAAAGATTTTTATAATGTGGCACCAGGGTATAACCGGCATTGATCACTTTGGAAGCATAGGTAATAGCATCATTATACCTGCCTTTTCCGGCACCCAGGTAGACGGCTGCATTCAGATAAATCCTTGCCAGCAGTGCCCAGGCGGCAGCCTGGTCGGCCCGGCCGTACTCGTTCTGCCGGGGAGCTGCAAGCGAAGAATCCACTCCTTTTAATTCCGACTCGATATAATTGAAAAGATCGGCTCGTTTGATCTGTTTTGGAATATATTTCCCGATAGGATCGGCTTCGGTGACAAAGGGCGGGTTGCCAAAGAGGTCCATCAGCACCCAATATTGAAAGGCCCGGAGGAAACGTGCTTCTGCCCGGTAATGGCGGATATTTTCCGCATCGCTGCTGCTGAAGTGACTTATCGCCCCATCCGTTGCATTCCGGAGGAATTCATTAGCCACTGTTATCTGGAAAAGACTGCGGGTATAGAGCGCATTTATATACACATTGGTAGATACCCAGTTGAGGTTGTGAAAGGATTGCAGGGCGGCATCATTCCAGGCGCAGACATCCTCGTCGGTAGTCAGCTCCTGCATATTCCACCAGGCGCGTACAAAATCGGTCGTACCTGGGTCTGTAATGCCGGCGACATTGACATCCGATGCGCCGGTACCGGTACTGCTGACCAGCGAATAAGAACCGTAGACCTTTGCCAGCACTTGTTTGTAACCGACTGCGGTACTATATTGTTTGTCTGAGGTGTTGGAGTTCAGCGGCTGGCGGTTGAGGTCTTTGGTACAGGAGGCCAACAGCAGGACGGTGGCAGGGAGAAATATTTTTTTCATATAGAAAGCTTATTAGAATTGAAGATTAGCGCCCAGTACAAATGTTCTTGGCCGTGGATAAAGGGTGTTGTCGATGCCGCCATAGATCTCAGGATCAAGACCGGTATATTTTGTGACGGTGAAAACATTCTGGACATTGGCGTTGATCCGCAGCTTTACTGTCTTATGGATAATATCGCCGACATTATAGGAAAGCCCGAGATTATCCATCTTCAGGAAAGAGGCGTTCTCAACATAATAGTCAGACTGGGGCTGACCGTAATAAAAACGGGAGTTTAATACACTGGTGAGGCTGCCCGCCAGATAACCGAGCGGATTCAGGACATTCGACTGGATGCCTCCCACCGCGATACTATTATACATGTAATTTCCAAGATTGGCGCGCAAGACGGTGCTGAGTGTCCAGCGCTGGTAAGTGAAAGACGTACTGAAGCCAAAGATCCATTTGGGGAAGGGAGATTTGTAGCGATAAAGGTCCTGCTGATTGATGACCCCATCTCCATTGACATCCTGGTATACACCTTCTACCGGTCGTCCTGTCTTGTCATAGACCTGATGATACACATAAAAGGCGTTGGCATTATATCCAACGGAATTGATCTGGACTACTCCATTACCCGTGAGCGTTCCGGGGTAGCTGGAATCTTTGGTGGCAGTCAGGTTGGTGATCTTATTGCTGTTGTAGGCGACGTTGAAACCGAGATCCCAGGTAAAATCCTTTGATTTAACCGGTGTGGCCGCGAACTGGAATTCCACGCCCTTATTCTCTATATTGCCCACATTGGTCAGCAGGGTGCTGCTGAAATTGGAACCCGCGGGGATGGGGATGGTATTGAGCAGGTCGTGTGTCTTTTTATAATAGACGTCAAAAGTTGCCTGGAGACGGTTGTTCAGGAAACCAAGGTCGAGGCCCGCATTGTAAGTCGAGGTCTGTTCCCACTTGATCCCCGCATCATAGGCAGCCGGTGACGCCATGTTGTAATACTCGTTGCCGAACTGTACCCGGGATGTGTTGTCACCCAGTGAATACACGGCTAAATAAGGATAATTATAAATGCCGTCCTGGTTGCCGGTGATGCCATAGCTCAACCGTAGCTTCATATCCGAGATGGCGCTGACGCTCTTCAGGAAATTCTCCTGGTTGATCCGCCAGGTAAAGGCTGCCGAGGGGAAAAGGCCCCAGCGAACATCGGGTCCGAAACGGGAAGAACCATCTCTGCGAAGCGAACCTGCGAAGATATACCGGTCGTTATAAGTATAGACCAGACGGCCATAATAGGAAAGCAGGGTATTCTCCGGCTTGTCAATCGGAAAAGCCGGTTTGCTGCCTGGTATAGTATCTCCGTTGGCGCGGATACCCGGGTAATTGTAATTGGTAGAAAGGTTGTTGTAGTAACCATAGCCAGCGAGTACGGTGATGTGACTGCGAAGGCTGGGGATCGTCTTGTCATAATTCAGATAAAACTCGAGTACTGTATTGCCGATCTTATTCTGGTACTTATTGTTCTGGCCGCTGTCGAGATAGTTTTGGGCGGCATAGGCAGGGACCTTTGTCGTGCCGCTTCCCTTTGCTATGTCATAACCCAGGTTGAGATTGGCGTGCAGGTCGGGCAGGAAATGCAGTTTGTAGTCGAACTGGACATTACCAAAACTGCGATAGACCGTGGCGCTATTGTTATAAAGATCGAGCAGGGCCATGGGGTTGCGGGGCGCCAGCTTATTGAGCGTGACCGCGCCGCTGCCGGCATCGACAGAAGCCCATTCGAAGTAATTGCCATAGGGTGACTTGGCGTATATGGGTTGTGTTGGGTCGAAATAGACAGCAGAGGAAATAGCCGCATTGTTTGCAAAACGGGGATTGGCCACCGCGCCTTTCAGGCTGATGTCGATCTTCAGGTGATTGTCGAATAATCTTGGACTCACTGCGAGACCTGCTGTCACCCGTTGCAGGTTATCTGTCTTGAGGATCCCCTGCTGGTTGAGAAAACCGACTGACAGGCGATAGGGGAGATCCTTTAAAGAACCGGTTACGCTCAGATTGTTGTCGGTGCTGATAGCAGTCTGATAGATCTCTTTTTGCCAGTCTGTATTGGATGCGCCAAGCAGTGACTTATACGTATGTACATTGTCATAGGTGCCGCCGCCCAGGCTGTCGACGTATTGGCGGAACTGTCCGGCTGAAAGGACAGGCTCTTCTTTTATAAGCTTTGATACGGAGACCTGTGTGGAGAAATTGAACTTCGCCCGGCCGTTGCCACCTCTTTTGGTAGTAATGAGGATGACCCCGTTGGAGGCCCTTGACCCATAGATGGCCGTGGATGCGGCGTCCTTCAGGATCGTGAAGGATTCGATCTCGTTGGGGTTGACCATACTCAGGGTATTGGACAGACCGTAGATGTTGTTACCGCTCAGGGGTAATCCGTCGATGACGATCAGGGGATCGTTGCTGGCGTTGAGCGAGGCGCCGCCGCGGATACGGATGGTACTGCCGGCTCCGGGGGAACCACTGTTGGAAGTGATCGACACCCCCGCCACTTTCCCGGCTATCAGTTGTTCGGGGGTGGTGATACTGCCCTGTTGGAAGTCTTTGGCCGATACTGTGGAGATGGCGCCGGTGACCTCTTTTCGTTTCTGCGTTCCATAGCCGATGACAATGACGTCATTCAGGGAACTGCCGGCGGGATGAAGGACGATCTGCCCGTTGCTGTGTGCCGCCTGTCGTACGACGGTATCGTAACCGACATAAGTGATGATCAATACGGCCCGGGTGGGAGCTGTCAGGGAGAAGAAACCGTTCTTATCGGTCACCGTGCCTTTGCTGCTGCCGGAGACACTCACGGAGGCAGCTTCGATGGGCTGGCCTTTTTCATTGGTGACCGTTCCGGTAATTGGGATTGCTGTCCCCTGAGCCTTTACGCTGGCATGCAGCAGACAGGAGAAGGTTACCGCAATCAATAATTGAGTTGTTTTGGAGAAAAGCATATATGGCAAGATTATGTGGAACCCCAAAGAAAACTCAGGCGGTTGCGAAGCGCAATTTATACAGGTGCAATATCGAAAATATAGACCTTGTGGAGGGGACTACAAGATTGTACGCAATTGATAATTAATCGCTTGAGGACGAATATGATTTTTTGTAATATAGATCGCTTAAATCCCTTTTATCTCCATTACGCGGGCTTCGAATTCCTCGTTTGGGACGATGGACCTGTTCTTGATCTTTGTTTTGTAGGCGTAGATGGTATTGACTGAGTACTCGAGGATCTGGGCGATCTTGTCATTGTCGCTGATGCCCATCCGGATCAGGGCGAAGATGCGGAGGTCGATGTTGAGCAGTTCGTTCTCCTTTAATTTGATCTGGTCTTCCGGGTTGAACAGAGCGTTGAAGCTGGCTACGAATTTGGGGAAGATGCGCAGGAAGACGGTGTCGAAGCTTCGGAGCAGTTCTTCCTTTTCCTTTTTCAGCTGGATATTATTAACAATAAACTTTATATCCTCGAACTTCCGGTCGGCGACTTTTTGATCCAGGGTTTTTTTAAGTCGTTCCAGCTTGACAAAAAACTCGGAGTCGAGGCTGAAGAAATAGCCGATGTATTCTTCTTTGATCTTATTAGCCTCTTCCAGCTTTTCATTAATAATGTGCTGGGCGGCATGTGCTTCTGTCAGTAATTGCTGTGCTTTCTGGATCTTTTTCATCTGGCGGCGGATGATCACGATCAGAACGGCCAGGGCGATGAGCAGCAGGGTGACGATGGCGGCGTACTGGAATAAGTTACGGCGCTGGGTTTCGACGGCATTGATCCTTTCTCCTTCTATGAGGGATAAGATGCTGCTGACCTGTACCTTTCGCTGGCGGGCGCCATAGAATTCGGCATTGGCGACGGCGGTCTCGATACAGAGGGAAGCATGTTTTACGTCTCCCTGTTTATATAAGAGGTCGGCCAGGTTGAAAATGGCAAAAGTTTCCTTAGTGGACGACTTGATGTCGGCAATAGCTGCTATCAGGAGCAGGTCGATGGCCCGTTGGGGCATGCCTTTCTGGCTGTAGATACCGCTGAGGGTAGAAGCCGTCAGAGCCAGCTGATGGTCGGTGAGGCTTCCGGAATTCAGCAGGCTGTCGAGGAAACGGGCTGCTTTTTCGGTGTTGTTCTTTTTGAATTCCAGCAGTCCGCTGTAATAGGCATATTCGAAGGAGCGGGCCGGGTAAAAGGTCAGGGCCGAATCCATGTAATGATTTGCTTTTTCGTCGTAGGATACGGAGTGATGTGCGCCATCATAATCATAATTAGCCAGGTCGTAATAATACCGACCCATCAGCATATAATAAGTGGCCTTCCCGGAATCGGGCTCCTGACGGATATCGGTAACCCGGAGGGAGTCGTAGGTTTCCCGGAATAATCCGGAAGAGAGCAGGATGAAACAAAGCTGCAGTCTTGCTTCTGTGATCAGGTGGCTATCACCAAGGCGGTAAGCTATCTCCTGTAGTTTGCCGGCATAACGGTATGCAGAATCATAATGAAAGATGCGGTATTCGTCGTACAATTTTTCGTAGAGGGAAAAAAGATTGGTCGGGTTCTTTGATGACCCGGTCGAGAGAGAGACTTGTAACTGCGTGATACGCCCGCTTTTCTGCGAATCATATTCGGGAGCCTTTTCGATAGCCCTGGTCAATTGGCTGAGCAGGCTGTCGGTGTTGGCATACCCGTTCCGGGCAATGGTGGCAAAGGCAATCCCTAATAACAGGCCGGGCAATAACCGCTTCATATCCGTAGTCCGTTGTTTTAGCTGGAAAGATAATTAAAACAATACTGCGTTTCATTAATATTAGTAAGATGTATATATGTTTTTAGAATTTTGGTTATCAAGGTCTTTTTGAAATGAATTCCGGTTTTGGGGGATTTATTTTCTATATCGTCTTTGTATAAATTGGATTTCGTTGTGCTTGCTTTTTTCTTTGGTGTTTTAAACCATTAAAGCTTGTGCATATGAAAAAAAATTACCTCGTCAGGGCGGGATACTGTCTTCTCGTCTTTTGTCTCGTTTTCTTCAACACGCTGATTGCCCAGGACCCGCCACAGTATGGAACGCCTTTCGCCGGTGTTCCCGACCAGCGGGATGCCGTCATCTACCAGGTCAATATGCGGGCTTTTAGTTCGACCCACAATTTCCAGGGGGTGATCAATCGTCTTGACCAGATCAAGGCGTTGGGTGCGAATGTCGTTTATTTAATGCCGGTGTTCCCGGTCGGCACGCTTAAGTCGCTGAACTCACCTTATTGTATCAAAGACTTCCAGTCGGTTGGCTCCGAATTTGGCAGTCTTACAGATCTGAGGGCTCTTGTGGACGGCGCTCACAGCAGGAACATGGCGGTTATCCTCGACTGGGTAGTCAACCAGACTTCCTGGGATCATCCCTGGATCACGCAGCATCCCGATTGGTATCTGAAGGATGGCAGTGGTAACATAACGGGGCTCAACGGTTATACCGATGTAGCTGCGCTGGATTTTTCCAGTACGGCGATGCGTACAGCTATGATCAGCGCTATGCGGTCCTGGGTGTTTACGGCTAATGTGGATGGCTTCCGCTGTGACTTTGCTGACAATCCGCCGATCGACTTTTGGCAGCAGACCATTACTTCTCTTCGTGGCATCACGGCGCATCACTTGTTGTTGCTGGCAGAAGGCACCCGCAGCGCCAACTATGGGGCAGGCTTTGATTACAATTTCGGGATGCAGTTCTACAACAGCAGTCTGAGACCGATATTTAGCGGTGGGGCTGTCACGGCCATCGACAATTCCAATACCGTCGAATATTCGGGCAGTTCGGGTAACCAGCAGATCGTTCGTTATCTTACCAATCATGACGTAGATGGTAGTGATGGGGCGCCGGTGACCATTTTTGGAGGAAAGCCTGGTTCGATGGCTGCCTTTGTGGTAGTAGCTTATATGAAGGGGGTACCTTTTATCTATAATGGCCAGGAGGTTGCTTTTCCTACTGCCATCACCTTTCCCTTTACATCGGTGACGATCGACTGGACCATTAATCCGGATGTTACTGCGGAATATGCAAAGGTCGTGGCTTTTCGCAACAGTAGCAATGCCATCAGGCGGGGAACGCTGGTGTCCTATACCAATAATGATGTCGCTGCTTTTACAAAGACCGCGGGAACGGAAAAGGTGGCGGTGTTCTCTAATCTGAGGAATGGGACTATCAACTATGCATTACCGGCAGCATTGCAGAATACTACGTGGAAGGATGCGTATTCCGGTGCTGCGGTTACGCTAGGAACTATGCTGTCTTTGGCGGCTTATCAGTACCGGGTGTTGACGAATGCGAATGCGGATACTACTACGCCACCTCCGGCGACTTCATTTACCGTACACTTCTATAAACCAACCAGCTGGGGTTCCGGAATAAATATATACTGGTGGAGCGCCCTGCCGGCTGGTGTATTAGCCGATGGCACCTGGCCGGGGGTGGGCATGACCAATGCAGGCAATGGCTGGTATACGTATACCTTTACCAATATCAGCTCCACGAATCTCATTTTCAATGATGGCTCCAATCAAACAGCCAATCTCAGCCGCAGCGGCAATGGCTGGTATCTGAATGGTGTCTGGTATGACAGTGATCCGGGGACGCCGACAGGAACCACCTATTATCAGATCCTCAATCGCTGGCAGGCCAATACCTATCTCTATGATGGTGGTAATGGGCAGGTGAAATACGGCACCAGTCCTACGGGAAACAATGCCTATCAGTGGACCCAGGTCGATGCGGGGAGCGGGTATGTTTACTTACGTAATCGCGGTACGGGCAACTATATGTATGTTGAAAACCAAACGGGTTATGTCCAGTGCGGGACGATCAATACGACATGGTACAGCGCGATGTGGAGTCTGCCTTCGGCGGCTTCGGGATGGGACTATATCCAGAATCGCTGGCAGACGGCTGAATGGATCCATATTGAGAACCTGTTGGGGTATGCACAGTATAGTGGACCTCAGGCGGGCTGGTATAGTGCGGAATGGCAGTTTGCGAATCCGGTGACGGTGGCTGCTGTGGGTGGGGCGGTGGTACAGGGTGTGTCGTCTGCTTTTGGTGCTGACAGTGTGTTTGCGACTTCGGTTCGTTTGTTCCCGAATCCGGCACATGGGGGGAGGTTTTCTGTCACGCTGTCTGCACCTGCTGTGATCACCGTTTGTGATCAATCGGGTAGAATAGTGCTTGTAACTAACCTGACAGGTACCGGCACGATCGATCATGCTTTCCCCGTAGGGATCTATTTTGTGCGGATCAGATCGGGATCGGTCGATGTGACCAAAAAATTGGTAGTGGATTAAGGTTATAATAGTAGTTTGGTTATAAGGGGCGTTCCGTCAGGAATAGCCCCTTTTTTCTTTGCCGTCTATTTGGCTATTTGGCCAGTGATACTAAACCTGGGGGTGCAGCGGGTTTTTGAAGTAAATTAGGATATGGCAGGAAGGGTTTCCAAATATTATTGGTGTTGCCAGCTGGCTGGCTGGGGCTTGCTGCTGCTGGTAATGGGAATTTGCTGTTTAATGTCAGAGGCGCCTGTTCAGAGGATATCATTGCTGGTCATTATAGGCCTGTTTGTTACGCATATATTCAGAAGTGTAATTATCAAACAGAAATGGTTACAACTACCTCTTGTAAAAGGGCTGCCCAGGTTACTCCTGGCAACGGTATTAACCTGTGCAGGTGCAGGGATTATTGAAGACCTTTTGTGTGCAGGTTTATTTGGAAAGACAATAGTAGGACATCAGTTCTTTTTATCGCCGGGTATTATTCTGGCCCATTCGATGAATATGGGGTTTGTCATTTTTCCCTGGAGTCTGATCTATTTCTCTTACCATTTTGTCCGGAGGGTTCAACAGGGCCAACAGGAAATACAAAGGCTGGAACAGCGATTGAAAAACATGCAAATGCAGTTTGGTGGGTAGGCCCGAGGCATCTTAGGTTTTATTTAACTACCTGAAAATTAGCAAGCTAAACAAATTTCCCTAGTTTAGGACATAACCTTTATTCCATGGCTGTGGGAAAATTTTATGTCCTTTTCAACTACTTTAAAGACCTTCTGCGCTATAATCTTCCCATTTCTTTTTTGATTGCATTGGTCGGTCATGCAACAGGTTCGAATTTCTTTACGTCTTTTATTGCGGCTCTTGTAACTGGTGGGTATGTGCTTGCGTCATATCTATACTGGAGGTTACGTAAGCATGAGTATTATTTTTACTATAATAAGGGTTTTTCCTGGGTAAGCCTTACCGCTTATTCCTGGTTATTGAACGGACTATTGACTTCTTTGATCATAATCGTCAAAAGCATTATCCGATGAACACTCATGTACTGGAAGCGGACAGCATCATCGCCACGATAGAAGGGCGAAAAATATTGTCTGATGTATACCTGAGATGCCAGAGTGGCGAAGTAGTAGGAGTATTGGGAAGAAATGGTGCCGGTAAATCGACGCTATTGAAACTGATCTTCGGGACATTGCCCACGGAAGACCGCAGCATCCGCATAGACGGCAACGTTATCCAGACCCCATACCTCCGGGGAAAGTGGATCGCCTATCTGCCCCAGCAGGGTTTTCTTCCCAAAAACATCCCGATAGGAAAGATCGTGAAGCTCTTTGTAGATGAAGAGCGAAGAAAAAAAGTACTGTCCGATGAACGGATCAGGCCTCATCTCCGAAAACGGATAAAAGAATTATCGGGTGGAGAGCAGCGTTATCTCGAAGTATTGTTGCTGGTGAATCTGAAAGTGACCTTCATTTTACTGGATGAACCTTTTTCGGGGATCGAGCCGCTGTACCAGGATAAGGTCATGGACCTGATCAATGAATATCGCCCGGAAAAGGGGTTTATTGTAACCGACCACGTATATAAAAAGATCATTGGTATAAGCGACAAGCTTTTGCTGATCGACCAGGGTAAAACGATTCCTATCACAAAACCGGAAGAATTGGAACAATTTAGCTATGTGCCTCGCGGGACGTTCAGCGCCAGCGTTCTGCCGAAACTTGCATCGGGAGCCCTGCCGGGCTTCGGTACCAATACGCAGGCGCGGTCACGGGTGGCCTTTGAGATCGACAAACAGACCTGGAAGGACCTTGACCTTTTTGAGCAGGGACGGAAGGGGCTGGTCTATTCGTTATTCAACAATGTAAAAACTGTTGGTGGCGGAGACCGGCTGGAATCGCTGTTCAAGTCGCCCTCGAACGACATTGAATTGCTGGAGCCCCGTCGGGATGCCATACGATTCTTTTATGACAATGGGATCGACGTGAATATCGGCCGGCAACAGATGGATACCATCGAACATTATCTTTCTGCGAGTATACCCTTATATCCCGATCATTGGCTGGATGCGCTGTTGTACAATCTTCGGAATAAGTTCAAGCAAACGAACGATCATTATCTTGTTACGATCGGGATCCGTACAACGGTGAGCACCTTGCGCCATTTCTTCCGGCTTGCCGATCAGCTAAGGGCAAAGGGCTGTCCTTATCACCTGGCTGCCATGTCACTCAGTATTACCGAGCTTATCAGCGAAGAAAAGATCAGGGAAATTTTATCCTCTTCCAATACCGATCTGTCGGTCATGGATATGGCTAAGTGCGACCACTATTTCAGACGGCGGGGGCGGGAGCAGCTACGGCGGATACTCGATATCATTTATGAGTTTGACGTATATCAGTCGGTGGCGGCTACGGCTCAGAAATATTCGCTTTCTTTTCCAAACTATACCCTGCAGCCGGATTCTTCCATCACTATCCGGGGGCTTTTTCATCCCTTGCTTGCCAGCCCGGTTAGTAATGATTATCGTATCGATAATGAGACCAACCTCTGTTTTATCAGCGGGGCCAATATGTCGGGTAAATCAACCTTCCTGAAGGCGTTTGGTTTGTCGGTCTATCTTGCGCATATCGGTTTTCCTGTTCCGGCGGCTTTTATGGAAACCACGCTCTTCAATGGCCTGATCACTACTATCAATCTGTCGGATAATATCAGCCAGGGTTATAGCCATTTCTATAATGAAGTGCGAAGGGTGAAAGACGTCGCTTTAAAAATCAAAGAAAAGAAGAAGATCGTAGTTCTTTTTGACGAATTATTCAGGGGAACGAATGTGAAGGATGCTTCGGATGCCTCGCTGCAGGTGATAGGTGCTCTCTCCAAGGTCCGGAATAGCCTGTTCCTGATCTCCACGCATATTGTCGAGATCGCCGATGATCTGCAACATAATAAGAATATATTCTTCAACTGTTTTGAATCCACGATGGAAGGGGGCGTACCCTGGTATAACTATAAGATCTGCGAAGGGATCTCCAATGAAAGGGTGGGGATGCTGATCATAAAGAATGAGGGGATCATAGAGATCCTCGGGGAGGTGGGATGCTAAAGAGTTACTTCAAGACCGCGCTCCGGTTTTTGCTGAAAAACAAAACCTATAGTTTCATAAATATCTTTGGTCTGGCGGCGGGCACTTTATGTTGTCTGTATATCCTCTTGTATGTAGAGGATCAGTATAGTTATGATAAGCATCAGCTTGGTGGAAAGGATATCTATCGTATCGACCACCTTTCGACAGGAGAGGGCAGGACGTTCAACCTGGGCAATACGGTTGCGCCGATAGCTCCGGCATTTAAGCGGGATTATCCGGAGGTCGAACAGTTTACCCGTGTCGTGCCTTTTCCTGGCGTCGACAAACATTTGTTGCGATATAAGGATAAGAGCATCTGGGAAAAAAATGCCTTTCTGGTCGACTCCACTTTTTTTGACGTATTCACCTATCATGCTGTAAAAGGAAATCCCCGGACGGCTCTGAACAATCCCTATACGGTGGTGCTGCTCAAGACGACGGCAGACAAATTATTTGGCGATGAAGACCCTGTTGGCAAGATTATTACGATAGACAATACGGAGGGAAAACAGGATTATACGGTAACCGGGGTCGTAGATGAAAACCTGGGGAAATCGCACTTGCAGGCCAATGTCTTTATCACCATGAAAAGCGGCCGGACCGGGGAGTTTATGCTGCACACGGATTCCTGGACCATCAACGGTTATATCAGTTCTTATGTCAAACTCCGCCCGGGGACGAGTCTGGCTTCGCTGGAAAAGAAATTTCCGGCCTTTGTCGAAAAATATGCGGGCGAGGAATTAAGAAAGTGGAACATACGGGAGCAATTGTATCTTCAATCTATCAGTAGTATTCATACCACGCCGGGTTTTGACAATCCGGGGATCGGTAAGCCTGTCAATCCTTCCTTCCTGACAATCCTGATGCTCATCGCGGCACTGATCCAGATCATAGCCTGTATCAATTTCATGAACCTGTCTACGGCCAGGGCAGCCCGGCGGGCAAAGGAAGTGGGTGTAAGGAAAGTTATTGGCGCCCGCAGGAATAACCTCATAAAACAATTCCTGGCGGAATCCTTTCTTTTGGCGCTGATCGGCGTGCTGATCGCATTGCCATTGCTGATCCTATCCCTGCCTTATCTGAACCAGATCACGCAATCGGAGATCCAGTTATCCTTTCTGAAGGACTACAGGATCTGGCTGATGTTGTTGGCCCTTGTTTCGGTAACGGGACTGGTCGCGGGAAGCTATCCGGCCTTTTATCTTTCGGCCTTCCAGGCCATAAAGGTTATCAAGGGGAATTTTACAAGCCGGGTATCTGCGGCAGGGATACGAAAGGGCCTGGTAGTATTTCAATTTGTGCTTTCGATAGTGTTGATCTCGGGGATCATCATTATCCATAGCCAGCTCAACTATATCAAGAATAAAAATCTGGGATTCGATAAGGATCAGCGGCTTGTTTTTACCTTTAATTCGGGGGATTCCTTTGATGGGATCACTCCTTTTATGGAAGACCTCCGTAAGCTGGCTGGAGTCAGCTCTGTCAGCAACGGGAGCAGCTATATCAGTAACCCTCATATGTTCTCGAATAGTTTTATACTACCGGGCAAGGATGTGGCTGATTCAAGGAATGCGGATTATATAATAGCGGATCAGGACTTTGTAAAGACCAGTGGTATCAAGCTGGTGAGCGGCAGGGATTTTCTTCCCACCGACTCCGCAAAAGTACTGGTCAATGAAACCTTTGCCAGAAAGCTTGGGTTGACGCCTTCCAGCGCCATCGGTGTGCGTTTGCATGACAGTCAGAAGCGGCAGTTCGACATCGTCGGTGTCATGAAGGACTTTAATTACTGGTCGCTTCACAATGACGTAGGTAGTTTCCTGGTCTGGGTCAACGACAAACACTACGGGGTGTGGCCCAATGTGACCGTCCATGCCAATACCAACAATTATCAGCAGCTGCTGTCAAAGATCGGGGCCATATGGAAGAAGGATGTTCCGGGGATCCCTTTCGAATACAACTTTTTGGACACTCAGGTACAAAAACAATATGAGACCGATATCACTTTGTCCAGGATCATCAACTCTTTCACGCTGATGGCGATAGTTATTTCGGGACTTGGCTTATTCGGTCTGGCGGCTTTTAGTGCGGAGCAACGGAACAAAGAGATCGGCATCCGGAAAGTATTGGGTGCAAGCATATCGGGTATTGTTGGTCTTTTATCGAAAGACTTTCTCCAGCCGGTGGCACTCGCTATCTTTATTGCAACTCCTATTTCCTGGTGGGCCATGAACAAATGGCTGCAGGCTTTTGCATTTAAAGTAGAGCTTAGCTGGTGGATGTTTGCTGTGGCAGGCCTGGTGGCTATTGTCATTGCTTTGTGTACGGTGAGCTTTCAGGCTGTTAAAGCCGCCGTTGCGAATCCGGTGAAAAGCCTCCGGGCGGAATGAACCGTGTCAGCTTGCTCAGTTGATGACGATAGAGCTTGCCGATAGGTAATTCCTGGTCGCCGACCTCGATATTATGCTGAGTGTAGGCGGTGACCTTTTGGATAGCCACGATAAATGACCGGTGGATACGGATAAACTGATTCTCCGGTAACATTTCTTCGATAGAGCTGATGGGCTTTTTCATCACCAGCGGCTTTTCAGCGGTCCGCACAATGCGGCTATAATCTTTCAGACTTTCGATATATAGGATGTCATCCAGCTCGACCCTGGTCATCTTCCGGTCAATGCGGAAATAGAGGAAGGAGCCCTGAGTGGGAGAGGGGGCTGCGGCGACATGTAAAGGGATCGTGACGCCGGGGGTGGGCGATGTGCCACCGATCTTATTTATTGCCTTGAGGAAGCGTTCGAAGGAAAAGGGTTTTAGCAAATAGTCCACGGCATCGAGGTCGAAGCCCTCCACTGCATAATCTTTGTGTGCTGTGGTAAAGATCACTTTTGGTGGATTGCGTAATGTGCGGATAAACTCCGTACCCAGCAAACGGGGCATTTTGATGTCGAGGAAAATAAGATCAACGGGCTGCTGTTGTAGCACCTGCATGGCTTCAAGGGCATTGAAACAGGTGCCTGCTACGTCCAGATCCTTTATATTCTCCACATAAGACAGCAGCACTTTTATTGCCGGTGGTTCGTCATCAACTATAAGACACCTGAGTTTCATGATTAATAGGTATTATCAGGGAGACCATATAGGTACCCTCTTCCGATGTCAGTTTTAATGAATGCTGCTGACCCGGATAAAGCAAATTTAATCTTCTTTGTACATTCTGCAGACCCAGGCCATGCGCCTGCGGATCTGTCTGCTGTTGCTGGTCCCTGCTGTTGATCAATTTAAAATTAAGCTTATCCTCCTCTACATGCAGGTGCAGGTTGATCCAGCTTTTATCTAATTGTTCGCTGATACCATGTTTGATGCTGTTCTCAACAAAGGGTAACAGGAGCAGCGGAGCGATGGTTTTATTGGTGATGTCACCGGTAAAGCTAAGAGAAATGTCCAGCCTTTCGCGAAAACGGCTCTGTTCCAGTCCGACGTAATTTCGGATATTCTCGATCTCCTTGCTCAGCGAGGTATAGGGCTCGTTGCATTCGTAGAGAATATATCGTAACAGGGAAGACAATTTCAGTACGACGAATGGGGCCTGCTGTGACTGTTCCAGGGTCAGGGAATACAGGCTATTGAGGGTATTGAAGAGAAAATGGGGATGCAGCTGAGACTTTAGCAGCTGTAGCTCGACGATCAGCTTTTCTTTTTCCAGCCGCTGCTGGACCTCTTTTTCGAGATACCAGTATTTAACCAGCTTTATCGTGACGGCAATCCACCCGACGCTGAAGATGGCAAAGATACTTCGGGCGTAGTTCTTTGGCAGCCAAAGGTGGTTGGAACCCGAATAATGGATAAAATATACATCAGCCAGACGCATATAGAACAGTGAGACCGACAGGATCACCAGCATCCAAAGAATAGCGCGGGTTATTTTTTCTTTTAGTACGTATCGGGGCAGGACGAAATACAGGAGAGAATATACAAAGATCATGTGACCCGGTAAAAACCCAAGGCTGTTGAACAGGGTAACCATTGGATTTTCGTTTTTTCTAAAAACAAAGAAGAAAAAGATGATCGCCGCGATCCAGAATAAGACATGCATCAGCAGCCGGTGTCTGGATAAACGATTGATAAACTGCACATACCTAAGCTCTGCCATGCCCGCTTAATTTGCGCTAATTTATCCAAAAAGAGTCGTATCCGGGAGTCAGAACGATGCTGCCGTCGACCAAATCACATTTTTGGTCGATGAACGTCATTTGTTGACCAGTAATAGTTGTGTGTCGCTGTATGGTGCAGTTAGTCGTCAATCCTGATTCGGTGTGTAATGGCAAAGTAGATTTGGGAAATTTTATTTCTCTATTATCATATAGAGAGGTTTTGCAGCCTGACTGTTTCCACAGTCAGGCTTGATTTTTTACGCATTATGATTATTCATTATAATGTATTATCTTCGTTTTACATCTGCCTATCGACCTGTACTATAGCTACCCCTTTAACCTCCTGGGCTTTCTCTTTTAGGATTCATTGTCCGTCTCCTTTTTATTCGGAATTGCATTTCTATAACCGATTAACAAAATTGTTATGCTACTGCTATGTACAGGCAGGTTGCTGCCATTTGTCAGATCCGGCTTATTGCTGGCTGGTTTTGTTTATTCTACTCATGCTCTCGGCCAGGTAGGGATCGGAACCAACACTCCCGACCCAAAATCTATTCTTGACATTAGCTCTATCACGAAAGGAGTGCTGATCCCCCGCCTCTCCACGACTCAGCAGGCGACTCTTGCCGCTACGCTGACGGCTGCGCAGGCTGGCATGATGGTAACAGATGCTTCGACGGGTAAGCTCATGGGATGGACCGGCACGATCTTTACCGACATAACCAATATTGCAGCAAAAGCGCCGCTGACTGTCAGCGCGACCAACCAGGTAGCTTTAAATGCGGGCACGGCGGTGGGTGACCTGATCACCTGGGATGGCAACAACTGGGTCAACATGCAGCCGGCTATACAACATTTCAGTTTTAACGTGGACAACCGGCAGCCTTATCTGGCGCTGAATTATTGTATAGCACTGGTGGGGATCTTTCCTGCCCGGAGTGATTCAGAACCTTTTGTCAGCCAGATCCAGCTCTTTCCCTTCAACTTTGCGCCGAATGGCTGGGCCATGTGTAATGGTCAGATCGTTGCCATCTCCCAGAATACGGCTCTCTTTTCCCTGCTGGGCACGCAATTTGGCGGCAACGGAACCACCAACTTTGCGCTGCCGAATCTGCAGAGCCGTATACCTGTTGGCTTTGGTCAGGGGCCAGGGCTCTCTTTTTATGACGTAGGCAACAATGGTGGTATAGAATCCAGTACCATCTCTCACTAGACCTTGACTTCCTATCACTCAAACCCCGGAACATGAAAAATATATTTACGATTGCTTTCTTTTTATTGCCGGCGATGCTGTTTACGGGTACCGGATATGCTCAGACAGGCATCGGCACCCAGACGCCGGACGCCAACGCCATACTGGATATCAGCTCTACGCAAAAGGGATTGCTGTTGCCAAGGCTGAGTGCCGCACAGCTAAGTACCCTGGCCGCGACGTTGACCGCAGCTCAGGCGGGTATGATGGTCACTGACGCGACTACCGGCAGGACGATCTATTGGAGCGGAACGGTCTGGGCGGCTTTCTCCGGCAATACGGCAACAGCGACCAGTCCGCTGACTGTCAGCAGCACCAATACGCTGGCTCTCAACCCCGGTACGGCCGTAGGCGACCTGATCACCTGGGATGGCGTCAACTGGATCAATATGCAGCCGGCGACTCAGCACTTTAATATTACTGTGGACAACAGGCAGCCTTACCTGGCACTGAATTATTGTATTGCGCTGGTTGGAGTATTCCCTTCGAGGAATAGTGATCAGCCTTTCCTATCTGAAATAGAGATCTATAGTTTTGGGTTTGCGCCAAAGGGCTGGGCTTTTTGCAATGGTCAGCTATTACCCATTAACCAGAACCAGGCTCTTTTTTCTTTGATGGGTACCTTTTATGGCGGTAATGGCGTCAATAACTTCGCCTTGCCCAATCTTCAGGGGAGAGTACCGCTTCATTTCGGGACCGGAACCGGTTTGTCGCCTTATGCATTAGGCGACTTCGGCGGCAGTGAAACCAATACCATCAGCAAGTAAAATTGCTGTTCACAAAAAAATTACGACCATGTTACTAATTCACCCCATCCCCGGCTATCGGCTCTTTTGGTAATGCTACTTTTGGGTGGAACTATTGCCCTGGGGCAGCAGCCCATCGGCATTGGTACTACTACGCCCGACAGCAAGGCGGCGCTGGATGTCACCAGCACACAGAAAGGAGTGCTATTTCCCACCCTGAATGCAACACAGCAGGCAACCCTGACCGGAATGCTGACGGCAGCGGAGAAAGGGATGCTGATCACCGATGCGGCCACAGGCAATCTGAAGTTCTGGGGTGGCGCGTCCTGGCAGAACTTTACGGCAGGTACTCCCGTTACCGCAGCGGCTCCCTTGTCAGTGACGGCCAATAATATAAGGATCAATGCAGGCACGGCGGCTGGTGATCTGCTGACCTGGGACGGGAACAACTGGGTCAATCTTCAGCCCGCGGTACAGCATTTTTCCCAGACGGTAGACAATCGTCAACCCTGGCTGGCTATCAACTTCAACATTGCCGAATTTGGGATCTTTCCTTCGCAAAACTCTGCGGCTACTCCTTATATTGGCGAGATCTATATGATGGGTTGCAATTTTGCGGTCAATGGGTTTGCGCTTTGCAATGGATCTTTAGTTTCGATCTCTTCAAATGAGGTCCTTTTCAATCTGATCGGCACGACCTATGGCGGAGATGGCGTAAACACTTATGCCCTGCCCGATCTGCGAAGCAGGGTTCCTATTCAGATGGGTAATAATGGAACATCCAACTATATTATTGGTCAGGCCGGGGGGGCCGAACAAAAAACTTTTAGCCATTGAGACCGTTTCTATTTTTTGTTGTTGGGTGCCTGCTGACATCCGGTGGTCTGGAACACAATTCTGCTTCCTGGAAGGCCATCGGTCTTGATCGTGCAGCACATAGTTTTGTCTTTAAGAAAACGTTGAAGGTAGCCATCATCGATGACGGCTTTGATCTTGACAATCCGCGATGGGCTGCCAATATCGCGCACAACGAAGCCGACATCCCCGGGAATGGCGTGGACGATGATCACAATGGCAAGATAGACGACTATCAGGGCTGGGATTTCGGGGACAATGACGAAGACGTAAGACCCGCCCAAAAGATGGTCGAGCATGAGAATCATGGAACCCGCGTACTCGGGGTTTTCTGGCAGGTTCTGGAAGAATTGTCTGCCGGTGATCTTTCCCGTATCCGCATCCTTCCTATCAAGGCTGTTACCGATGCCCGGCTGAATGACTATCTTAAGGAAGGATATCACGGAATACAATATGCGATAGATCAAAAAGCGGATATCATTCTTTGCAGCTGGTCCGGATCACTGATCTCTGCCGAAGAAAAAGCTGTGCTGGCAAAGGCCCGGGATCATGGCATCTCTGTCATTGCCTCGGCGGGTAATTTTTATTCGCTGACACCTCAATACCCCGGAGCTATCAGCTCCGTCATCAATGTTGCCGCCACCAGCTCCGATGGCAAGAAATTACCTACCTCCAATTATGGAACATTTGTAGATATCAGCGCACCGGGTGACTCGCTGGCGACCTGGAATCCGTATCGAAAAATGCCCGATGCCTCGCTCAACGCCACTTCTGCCGCCGCACCTGTTGTAGCTGCCATAGTCACAGCTATCCGTTCGTCACAGCCGGGATTTTCGGCTGAAGACGCGGAGCATCTGCTGATGAATACGGCTTTGCCGCTGGAAGAAAAGAATCCGCTGTATGCGGGCAACCTGGGGGCCGGGCTTGTGAATGTGGAGGGTATCCGTGAGCAGCTGCTTTCAGAAGCGCCCATCGTCGTGTTTCATCAGCCAAAGGCCTTTATCTCTTTGCGGCAGCTGGAGGCTAAAAGACCGGTAGTCGTCACGCCGGCGGGTAAATATCAATCCATCAAGTTTATGCTGTCGTATCCTTATCCCGTCAATCTACCGGATGTGAAGGTCCGTGTCTTCCGGGATGGGAGGTTGTCCGATACTATTATTCGAAAGGAGAGATTGAAGATCCCGTTGCTGGTAACCGGGGATTCTGTCCATATCTTTCGTCAGGGGCAAGGTGCTGCTGTCAGGGGTTGCTGGTATTATGCGGTCACCACCATCGACTCCAGCACACTCTATTGCAACGGGATGGTCACCGACGTTACCGGCAATGAAGGCTATATCGATGACGGCAGCGGGGATGCTACATATACTGGCCGGAATGACTGCAAATGGCAGATCACGGCGCCGGCCGGCAAGCGGCTGTGGCTGGCCTTTGAATCGTTTGACACCGAGCCGAAGCTGGACCAGGTTTATATTTTTAATGGCACCAGCACCCGTGACCCGGTCCTGGCCATTTTCAGCGGACATCGACTTCCTCCGGCCATCCGGAGCTGGGGCAATACTGTACTGATCTGGTTTCTCAGCAGCGAGGAAAACAATTACCAGGGATGGAAACTGCATTATAAAGTGATCGACTAAAACTGAAAAACATGAAAATGAACTTAGGGATGACCGTGATCTGTGTCCTTACTCTTAGCAGTGGGGAGATCCATGCCCAGCTGTATAATTCCGGTGTCTTTTATGTCAGCAGCGGCACGACATTTTATAATAGCGGGAGTTTTACGAATACGTCGTCGGCCAGTTATCAGAATGATGGTGCTGTCTATATCGGCGGCAATATCATCAATGACCAGGCTGCATTGCCTGCCGGCATCGGTACAACCCTGTTCAACGGCACCGGCGCACAAACGCTGGGCGGGGCGGCAGCCTTTCGCAGCCTGAACAATACGATCAACAATGCAGCGGGTCTTGTACTGACCAATCGTCTGGCTGTTGGTGACGGCAGCGGAGGAACGCTGAGTTTTATTGCTGGTCTGATCACTACGGGTACTGCGAGCCAGGACGTATATTTTTATCCGGGATCGACGTATACCGGCTTTGACGCCAGTCATCATATCGTCGGGTATGTCACCAAAAGCGGCTCTTCCAATTTTACTTTCCCGATCGGAGATGGCACACATACCGCAGACCTCGACCTGACCACTCTGTCTGCTGCTGCGGACTTCCAGGTACTGTATACCGGCAGCGGATATGGGGTGTATAATAACAATGGTACGCTTGCTGTAAATGGTGTCTATGATCAGGAATGGTGGGATATCAATGAAGTTTCCGGGGCTGCTTTGGCGCAGGTCACCCTGAGATGGATCGACGCGCGTAAGCCGCTGAATCATACTTCGCCCGGAGGGCTGGTTATCGCTCATTTCGTCGGCGGTGCCTGGCAGAATGCCAGTGGCAGCAGCGGAACTCCCGCCGGCAGCCCTACGGGAACGGTTGGTCCTTCCAACTCTCTCTCCGGCTTTAGCCCTTTTACCTTTGGTAGCATCACCGCTCCCCTGCCCATCACGCTCAGCGACTTCACGGTGACCAGTAACCAGGACTGCCAGGCTTATCTGTCCTGGACGACATCGCTTGAGCAAAACGCTGCTGCTTTCGAGATCCAGCAGAGTACAGACGGGACAAATTTTTCTGTTGTAGCAACCGTAAAAGCGGAAAACCAGCCTTCGACCTATCATAAGGCTGTTGCACAAACGGCAAAACAGGCATTTTACCGGATAGTGCTGGTCGACTTTGACGGTCAGTTCAACTACAGCGGCATAGCAGGGCTAATACTGCCCTGTATCCCTTCGGACAACAGGCTAAGCGTCTATCCTAACCCTGTGGTGGCAGGCAGCAGTCTGCGGATAGAACTGACAAGCCCCGTCAGCAGGGGACAGGCTCAGTTGGAAGTATATGACGGCAATGGAAAGAAGGTCTTTACGACCAATGTTACTGTCAACAGCGGGATCAACGGATTTACGCTGCCGGCGACACGTCTTACACAAGGGCTCTATACGGTGCGTGTGATAGGGGAGGGCTGGAGCAGTGATGCTGTGCCGGTCGGCTGTGTCGGGCATTAATGACTTCTTTCAAATCCCTGTGCTTTTAGCGCAGGGATTTGAAATTCGAAAATTATCGATATATTTGCATTGATGAATTCGAAAATAGATATCAAAAGGATAGAACGGGCTTCTAAAGCCCTGGGTGATCCTTACCGGATAAAGATCATGGAGGCGATCAAAAAAGAGAAGGACTGGATGCAATGTTCAGCCATCACCGAAATGTTTGATCTTGCCCAGTCCACTGTGTCTCATCATCTGAAGCAATTGGTTGATGCCGATCTGCTTATCTCTGAAAAAGATGGCCGTCACGCCAAATATAAAATCAACAAGGAAGGGATGAGTGAATATGTGAAATTTTTGAATCGTTTCGAAGGATAAAAAATTTGTTTAATATATCGAAGTATTTCGTTTTGTCGATAAAAGTAAGGGAAAATGAGAATTATTAAAGAAAATCATCAGGGCGTTAGCACACTACTGGCCTTTGCTCTTATTCCTCTCTCGGGGTTTGCAACGGATATTTACATTCCGTCTTTGCCGGCAATGGCGGTTCAACTAGGGGTAAGCAATGCGGCGGTGCAGTTGTCCATCGTATCGTTCATGGTCAGCTATGGTATCGGTCAGCTGTTTGTGGGAAGCTTGCTGGATAGTTTTGGCCGGTTCAAGCTGGGTGTTGCCGCTCTTTTTGTATTTACGCTGGCCAGCTTTGCGATTGCTCTCACGCATAATATCTATCTGATCTATGCTATGAGGATACTACATGGCATTGCGGTCGCGGTCATTGTCGTGGGTAAAAGGGCCTATTTCATGGACGTTTATACCGGAGAAAAGCTAAAACATTATATCAGTCTCTTTTCTATCGTATGGGCGTCGGCCCCGATCATCGCTCCCTTTGTGGGGGGGTATTTGCAAACTTCCTTTGGCTGGCAGTCCAATTTTTACTTCCTGGGTGGTCTGGCCTTTGTGATAATGATCCTGGAGCTGATCTACAGCGGTGAATCGTTGAAGAATTTTCATCCTTTCCGGTTCAGGTCGATTGTCAATGTCTATTCTTCGATGCTCAGGTCAGGAGATTTTACCCTGGGACTGGTTATCATTGCTCTGAGCTATTCGATGCTGGTGGTCTTTGGCATGACGAGTCCCTTCATCATCGAGCATGTCTTTAATTTCTCACCGGTTGTATCGGGCTACTGCGCTCTGTTGTCCGGCGTATCCCTAATGATCGGGGGGATTATCAGTAAAGCCCTGATCAAAAAAACGCTGAATTCGAAAATCGGGGTGGCGGTGTCTCTCCAGATCGTATTTGCGCTGCTGATGATAGCAACAACCCGGCTGTGGTCGTCTATTTATACGCTGATGTCTTTTGTCGTCGGCATTCACCTGCTGGCTGGTTTTATCTTCAATAACATATTTGCGTACTGCCTGGGGCGTTTTACCAAAAATGCCGGGGTAGCCAGTGGTATTACCGGTGGCGGTAATTATATCATTACTTCCTTTTTCACCTATAGCATCACGAGTTTGATCCACATCACAGCGCCGGCCTTGCTGGGAGTGGCGTATCTTTTCCTGGCCTTGCTGCTGCTCGGGGCCATTGTTCTGTTCAGGAAGGCGAAAGATGCTCAGGCTCGTTATGGGCTTACTTTTTAACAGTTCCCTTGGTTTTAAAGAACAAACCACCTATATAATGCATGCGCCGGTGGTTCTGCGTGAATTATTACAGCAGCAGGAATATGAGGCGATGAAGAATTACTTCGCCAACTGGGAGACATCACGAATCCCTGACCAGGTCTTTGTTTTCGCCGGGAGAGCCCTGCTGGCGATGGCGCTACGGATAACCTGAGTCGGTTTGTACCGCATCTGATTGAATGAGTTTCGGCAGTCGGTAGTCGCCTTATTACCGGTTGTTCTTAAATGAATGTATAATCTCCCGTACTTCGATGAGGGCTCCGTTCTGATTGCCCTGTAGGACCAGAAGGCTTTGGGACAGGCCTTTTATCCATGATTTTTTTTGCTGCCTGATATCGTTGACGCTGATATATTTAATTTGCTCCGGGCTCATGGCATATTGATATAAGGGCTGATAGCGTGGGTGATGCAAAATCTGGCTTATCTCTCCTTCAAGGTCGTCGGCCTGTTCTTTAAGGGATTCGTTATACAGGGCCAGCTTGTCATCGGACAGTTGGTCGACATTAGTCCCTTCTTTTTGTATCCATTGCAGCTCGAGCTTTAGGAGGGTATGCAGGTCGCCGCTCTTATAGGAAGTGGTCAGTTTTTTCATTAGCTCTTCCTTTTGGAGTCGAAGATTTGGGTCCTGCTCTAAATCGGGATGGAAAATTTTAACCAGCTGTTTATAAATGCTATTTATACTCTTTGCTCTTGCTTCCTCCTGTTTTTTTTCGTTGGCTTCTTTTTCCAATTGTTTTTTTGTCTTTTTCCCTGGTTCAGCTTTTTTTGCCTGCTGCTGCCGGAACTGATTTTTCAGCGCCTCTACTTTTTTTAGAATTTCCTCTGCTGTCATCTCGCGATCCATATCATCTATGTTGAAGTCAACGCCCATATCTTCAAACATGGATTGCATTTCCTGCTTCATCCCGTCAAGTCCTTCTTCGGCGGCCACGTCATAATCTATCTTTTCCACGGCCTTGAATATTTCTTTGAGCTCATCGTCAGGCTCGGCCTGCTCCAGTTGGAAGATGTTGTGCAGTTGGATCGAAATGATCTCGCCTAAAGTAGCCTGATCGTTTCTGGAAAACAGATGGTTTTCCTGGTAGAAGCTGTAGAGGCATCTGACTGACTCTTTCAATAAAATGACCTCTTTTTGTTCCAGGGGATAGATATGTTTCAGATAAAAATCCAGTTTTTGCTGGAGAGAATGGGTTGTCTTTTCCAGGTCTTCCTGTAGCTTTTCAATTCTTTTTACCAACCTGTTGAACGTTTGTTGCTGTTTGCTGAGCGTTTGCTTTGGTTGATTGCTTATAATCAGGCTGTTCTGATCAGAGGGCTGACCCTCTTCCAATCTCTTTTTTTTCATGTTATTTCCAAAGATATTGCACATGCTCTTAAAAAACCAATAAGATAGCCTCGATTTTAATCAAACAGTCCGTGATTTGGATAATAGATATGTACGGCAGCGTCGATGAAAAGGAAGCCATTGCGACCATACACCGATCCCTGGAACTGGGCTGTAATTTCCTGGATACAGCAGAGCTATATGGCCCCTTAAAAAACGAACGTCTTATTGCCAGGGCGATTCAGGACTATAGAAATGAATACATCATCGCTTCCAAATTTGGTGTTGAGATCGACGATGCCATCCGATAAGCGCTGTACAGACAGAGTATTCGCTTTTTGAACGGAGTATGGAAGAAGAGGGAGTCCTCGATACGCTGCATGAACTGGGGATTGGGTTTGTCGCCTACTCTCCGCGGGTGACATGTTACGTTCTCATACGGGACGCAGCACGCAACAACATATTCACGATGCAGTGATAGAAAAGGCAAAGGAGCTGCTGACGACTTCGGAACTTTCTGTGTCTGAAATAGCTTTCCAACTGGGATTTGAGTATCCCCAATCTTTCAATAAATTGTTCAGGAGCAAAACGAATCAATCTCCTTTGGAATTCAGGCACTCGTTCAACTGACCTATTTCATTTCTCGGATGCTGGTGGGGTGGGAATAAAAAAAACACCTGAAAGATTAACCTTCCAGGTGTTTGATTTTTAGTGTCCCCGCGGAGGCTCGAACTCCGGACCCGCTGATTAAGAGTCAGCTGCTCTACCGACTGAGCTACAGAGACTTATGCGTATTGCAAAGTTAGAATTTTCTCCTTTTAAGGTGTAAAATTATGCTCCGTTCCTCAAAAAGAGATGCAAAGGTAAGGGAAAATTTGGAAAAGGAAGTGCAACACCGCAAACTATTATTCAAAAATTACAACAATTTCTCTTCTTTCAAAGCAATGGGGTATCCGGCCCAATGGCAGGAGTCATCTACAATAATTATAGCGACCCGACCCTAACGGTGCTGGTGGGCTCGTTGACTTCGGTGGTCAATGCCGCCAGACTTCGCTGGTTTCAGAGAAGTCTATAATTATGGTAGGATTTACATGACAGGTTTAGACTGCAGCCAGATTGCAATCTGTTCGCATGATGGCGATGAGCTAAAAAATTAGCAATTGTTATTCCCGAGCTGAAACTAACAACGATGTGTTAAATGGGGTGTATACATGATGCGAACAGAAATTTTTATTATAGAATTTTTGTATATTGAAGAGCGTTAGTATCCATACCCTATCAACTACTGTTAAGGTCAACCTATAAGATATAATGGCAAGTGTGCAAAGGAAAGACCCTGTTATTTCCAAAAATTGCAGAACCTTTATAACTATAACCTTATGCTATCCAGACCTGTCAATCTCGCTATTGCCGATGATCATGTATTATTCAGGAAGACGCTGAAAAATTATCTTTCCGAACAAAGAAACTTAAACACCCTCCTTCAAGCCTCAGATGTATACGAATTGCTTGCTAAATTAAAACATTCATCAATCGATGTTTTGTTGATGGACGTGTTTATGCCGGGATTGAATGGCGATGATGCCATAAAGATGATCAGATATGAGTATCCTGACATTAAGATACTCGTATTGTCTATGTGTACGGACATGGAGCTGATCAGCGAGATGTTGGAATCAGGCATTTATGGCTACATTTCCAAGGCAGACGAGCCGGAAGATTTGCTGCATGCCATTCAGACGGTTTCCGAGAACAGGTTATACCGAAACAAGCTCCTTACCGAGGCGCTGTATTGGAAAAACAAAAATGATATCAAGCCTTATTCCGAAGGAACACAGGCCCCTCTTAATGAGCGGGAGAAAAAAATTCTGCAATTGATCTGGGAGGAGAAAAGTAATAAGGAAATCGCCGATGAACTTTTTTTAGGTGTGCGTTCTGTGGAAAAGATCCGGCAGGACATAAAGGAGAAGATCGGCGCTAAATCGACCGTTGGTTTGCTGAAATATGCTATCGATAAGCGTATCATCGGACTCGCTCCGCGTAATTCCGGGTTGATAACATGATGGCCCTCCATCCGGATAATGTTGATCCTGGAATGGGTTTTAGTAAAAACCGAAAAGAGAAATGTCGATCGGAAGAAATTAAAAACGGTGAACTGGCGCCCCTTGCAAAAAGAAAGAATGGATGTATACAGACCGCTGCCTAAATAATACCTGGATATGGCACCTTCAAAAGATCTGAACTCAGGTCTGGCGAAATCGATCGGCAATTCCAATGATTCAGGCTCAGCTGAAAACTGACTTTTCCAGAATCGCTTTGCATGCTGACCCCGTATTCCTGTTGTTCTTTGAGTCAACCAATTCGTATAGTCCTTATACTGGATCTTTAATGGTTCAATACCGAGGTCTTCATTTTTACAGTCTGCCGTATAAAGACGCAACAATTCCTGCAACATCAAAATCATTGACCAACCATCGCTTACAATATGGTGTACGCCAATGATCATCGATCCAGCTTTTTCAATTCATCCGGAGAAACTTTATCAAGGCACATATCATAGGAAAAGTTAGGCCCTCCGCTGTGAGTGATCTGATATTGTGATATTCCTTCCAACCATCTCTGCGGTCTCTGTATAAAATGGAACGGCGACATTACAACACATATGCAACCCACATATATCGTATGCAGAATATTACCGATCAATCCCATATCGTGATGAAAAGGCAACCATGAAAAAATAACGGAGTTTTCATCACACCCAAAAGTATCTTTAATTAATTGCTGGTTATGAATCAGATTTTTTCTAGTAATAACAACACCTTTAGGCTTACCGGTAGAACCCGATGTGTATTGAATGAATGCAATAGCTTCCGCCGAAGTATTTTTTATCTTTGCCTCTCCATCCAACGATTGCATTAAATCAGAGGGAATGAATTCCATTTTTTGAAACCCCGGAAATTCACCTAAACTCCCTCGCAGATCGGCAATGGAAGCATCAACACAAAGAATTGCATTCACCTGTGCATCGTCCATTATATTCACCAATCTCGAAATTTGCTTATTCCCTTTGCCATATGGTACCGGAACAGGTATGACCCCGGAATATTGGCAGGCCAGAAAGGGAATGAGGAATTCCACAATGTCCTGGTAAATCAATAAGACTCGTTTTTCTTCCAATTGCTTGTATGTCAAATGGAGCGCAAGCGTCTCAACTCTTGACGCCAATTCAGAATAGGAAATTCTTCTTTCCATCTTTTCGCCATCTTCCAGGACAATAAATGCCGTCTTATCAGGGCATTTGCAAGAATGCTCGAATAAATAATTAATTATCACAATTTTGTATTTTGAAGAGGCCCGGTTACATGGCCGATAAAGAGCCCTCCGGAACGGTCAGCAATATATTCCTTTGTAACAGATCGATTCTCACCAATAGTCTTTGCTTATTATCTACATCCACGACTTCGCAGGCAAGACCGGCCAATACTCCTTTACTGATGACCAAGTGCTGACCCGGCCGGAATCGGGTTTCCGATACTTCAATATGTTCTACATGGTCCGCTACCAATTTTATGTTGTTGACAATCGAATCGCTGACCCTGGCTATTTCTTTACCTGATCTCACGTAGTACAGGGATCCTTCTGCATCCATGCCTTCATAATAATTTTGCATGTCATTCAAATAAACAAAAACATAAGACGGGAAAAGAGGTTCATCTACATACTTTCTACGATCATGCCAGGTCCTAAGTATTTTTCTTGTCGGCAGGTATGAGCTGATATTCATTTCCAATAACCGGGAGTGTACTTTTTTTCATGACGGGGTCTTGTATATATCAGACGCCATCCAGCAGTAAAACCTTTCATGAGACCATATTTAGATCGTGTGTATAAACAATCGGCTTAATGTTGGGGACTGAAAATAGCTGTCGCTAAAGCAAGTAACATACTATACTATCAAGTGAAAACACAATGTTTAGGTGAAAGAAATACGTTAGAAATCTAAATACACGGTAGTTAACCACATATGTGGTATAGCGATTAACAGGAGGTTTTACAAGGACAGGGAATTGTCTAACTGACACAAATTAGTCAAAAACAAATGGAATGATATTTAGTAGTTATGCTACCAGACCGGTAAGTACGGTGGTGTGAGAGGACGGATAGCCAATTTATTTAATTGGCTATCCTCCTCCTCGATTCTTTGGCTTGCTTTAGGCCGTCCCGAACCTATGCGCCCCATTTTTCCTTATGCCTTTATAATCCTGTAATTCATTTCCTGCTGAATCATCCAGAATTTCCAAAGTCTTGTTGAGTCTCCGTGCCGCTGCTTCTTTGGTTATATCCATGTTATTGTTCAATACTTTCGGAAGTACGTCATCAAGACCGTTCGGCTGCCCGATCCAAGCAACTTTTCCCTGCTTTATTTACGACAAAAGCGACGGGTATGGCGGCCTCCCCCGATGCATTGAACCAGTCTGTCGTCATAAAATTGCTATTTCAGCCGCTACGGGATAATCCATTAAGCTTCTTACTGCAAGGCGCCTTCGGGACTTTCACCCTATAGCTGATAGACATGACTGGCACACACCAAAAAAAATCCGGTGCGGGAGCACCGGAAAGTCTTTGTTATGGCGGTTTGCGTCTATTCGGACATCCCTACAAGCACCGTACGGTCGCCGGTGAACGGGTTTCTCCCGTGTGCGGCGAGCTCGTTGTCCATTATCATCAATTCATTTTCCTGCCACTTTGGGGCAAAGGTAACTTCATCGATGGTCTTCAACACTTCGGCTATCACCTCGTCTTCAATGACCCCGCCATCGCCATAAGTGACATAGATCGGGTATTCCATAGGAGACTCAAAGCTAAATTTAAACGCCTCATATACCTCAGCCCCCAACTGGTAGGGATGGAATTGGTCTATCTGGTTGAACCATACTTTCTGCCCTGTCTTTCGATGCTCGATGACCCCCCTGCTTCTCTCCAGGATGGTGACACCTCCGTCCTCCTTCCA
>Ga0307510_10000189_pt1 | contig 53173 bp, 48 predicted proteins | sample 12_EM_MG_FD_207224 | JGI IMG/M metagenome (GOLD analysis project Ga0307510, IMG submission 207224) | Populus trichocarpa ectomycorrhiza microbial communities from riparian zone in the Pacific Northwest, United States - 12_EM | ecosystem: Host-associated > Plants > Roots > Unclassified | place... | reverse complement strand
CAACACACCTAATTAGGCATATAACACATGCAAATATTAATTACAATGTTAATTTAAAAATTATTTTTTTATTTATGCTATTCTTAAAAATAATTTCTACTACTGTGCTAAAGTAGAAAAAAATTCACAATACAGGGAGAGAGGTGCCCTTCTGCCTTGAGAGCTTCACTTTCTAGGTGGGCTATGGACTTTTACTCATAGACCCTCCTTTCTTTGACCTCTAAAGTCCTGTTCTTTAATACTACTTGAAAAAATACAGTATATTAATAACCTTTCTTTTAAGTGTTTAATGATTCTCTAAATCAAGTGTTAGTCTTTGTTTTGCCGAGTGATAAAGAAGAGTCAACAAAGAGAAGCTAAAAAGTTATAAACTTGGTCATTTCTTATTTGCTTGTGCTGTTTCCTTTGTCCTAGTAATTTTGTCAGGAGAGAAAGAAAGAGAGGGGGGGAGAGAAATGGGGACTGTTTCACATGATGCAATCAATCAGTTCAAGGCATTGATGGATCAAGGTTCAATTTTGATCCCTTTTTACCTGTTTATTTCCTTTTAATACATTGCTTAACTTTACAGTTTTCGTTGTACTTTTTTTTTTTTTTTTCAAAATGTGATGGCAGTTGAGGAGCCATTGAAGAGAGCTTATCAGGTTTGCATTTTTCTGCTCTTTATCTATGTTTCTACTTGATGGGATCTGTTTCTGCAACTTGGAGTCAAGAGTTTTCAAGTCTTTTTGATGTTGAAAATAGGTGAATTATGTAAAGAACAGTGAATCATGTAATTCTGTTAACACCAGCTGCATAATGGCACTAATTTCTTATCAGGCCTTCTTTCCTAGATGTTCATTTGTCATTATTTTTAAATGGCACTATGATGTTGGAAATCTTGGATGTTGTTATTAAGGTGATAGATTCAAAAGAAATTGAGGGAAAAAAATGTGGTGTGCAGTCCTAGTAAGGTTTGATCTAGGTATAAAGGCTGCATATTGGGCTTATGGGTGTGTTGAATATGGCATTTCATAGCTTGATATCATCTTGGATTGATGGGAAGCTCTGATCTGAACCTTAAGTTTGAAGTTCCTTAAAAAATCTGGGGTTGGTAGAAACAAATCTATCTGTACTGACAACTACCTGCAAACTCATTTTCTGGGTTCGGTTATGATTTCTCTTTTGTTTTACTTAACCAAGTCTATAAATGGCATAAGAATATCAAACTTTTCTGTTGCCATTATGTAGTGTCAGTAGAGGTTCGTGTCACAGCCCGTTTTCTTTAGATAGTTATGCACCTCCCTTGCCATTATATCTGTTTCTTGCTGTATCATTATCGGCTAAACTACCTTTTCTTTATTTTGTAGAATGTCCATCAAGGATATCATGCTGAAACTCTGGCGCGTTTTCTAAAAGCTAGAGAATGGAATCTCATCAAAGCCCATAAAATGGTCAGCAGCAACTCCTTTGGTTGAAATGATCTGTGGATCTGAACGTTTTGTCCTTTAAATGTAATAAAATTAGTTTAATCACAATCTTCTAAGATCATATCTGTATGATGCTGCAGTTAGTGGATTGTTTGCACTGGAGGGTGCAAAATGAGATTGACAACATATTAACCGTAAGCTTTTCTTCCAATCAAGTGCCGCATTTATGTTCTAGTTTTCCCAGCTTTTTCAAGATGGAATAGAAGTTGAGTTTGATGTTTGCGTATTAGTTAGAGGTTTCTTGCTAATGTATCTAAGACTTTCATTTTCTTACACATCTGATTTGGATGCCGCTTCCATACGCAGAAACCCATAATTCCAACTGATTTGTACAGAGCAGTGCGTGATTCCCAGCTCATAGGAATGTCAGGTTACTCCAGAGAGGTGCTCTTTCTATGTTTATAGCTGTCTTCTTTATTTATGGTTTCTTAGTCCCAGTTTATAACCTTTTAAACCCTGCTGCATCTCGTTCAATGGAGAATTCAAGTTTGTTTGAATTACAAAAAGAAAATTATCTCAAATGTTCTTGCTTGCAACTTCTGTCATCTTATTCAGGGGCTTCCAGTCTTTGCTCATGGTGTTGGGCTCAGCACATTTGACAAAGCATCTGTAAGTTATAAAATGCTTTAGCAATGCCTCACTGTATAAATATTTATGTTTGGATTAGTAAATTCTTACATTAAATCTTACTGCTGGGAGTGTTGAAGAACTCAATGTTTTGCATGTCTTCTTTCATTACAGGTCCACTACTATGTGCAGTCACATATTCAAATCAATGAATATCGGGACCGCATTGTTTTGGTGAGTATTTGAGTTTGGTGTGTTCGTATTTCCGAGTTCTTAAGGCGATTATTCTCACCTGCATATATGTTTCATAGCCCACTGCATCAAAGAAGTATGGGCGACCAATAACAACCTGCGTGAAGGTTTTGGATATGACTGGCCTAAAGCTTTCAGCACTGAACCAAATAAAGGTACAGTTTTCTGTGCTAGAAACGTTTTGTTTCGTACATAGAGCCCTTTCCTTGAATTTAGTATTAAGGGGGTTCTTTACTTGAACCAGGATTTTCTGCCAACTCGCTGATATTTTTCTTACCTTAAATCTCTAACCGGTTTATTTGGGTGAATTTTGTCACCATCACATTTCTGAAAGGATGGATTTAGTGTAAAAACACTTATTTATCTGTCCATATACCGGGTCTGGTGTTTTGTGTTATTGCAGTTGATGACCATCATATCAACTATCGATGACATGAACTACCCGGAGAAAACAAATACATATTACATTGTAAATGCCCCATATATATTTTCAGCTTGTTGGAAGGTGAGCCTCTTTTTCTCTCATTGCAATTGAATATCCTTGCTTTCAATTCTTACCATTAAGTATCAGCTTGGATAAGATTTTTAGTAAAAGAAGGTGCTATCTGCAAAAACAATGAAAGGACCTTGGTATGGGAACCATTTAAACATTTGAGCTTTTGCCAGGTTGTCAAGCCTCTACTACAGGAGAGGACAAGAAAAAAGGTTCAGGTGTTGTCAGGAAACGGGCGAGATGAGCTATTGAAGGCATGTTGGTTTCTCCATGAACCGTTATTCTTGAAATACAGGAAACTTGACTGTTACATCTTCTGCTTAATTCACTACAGATGATTTAGTAGATTTTCAGGAACTTAATGGGCATGCTTCTCTTTTCCCCTTTACTCACTATATCTCATGGACTGATCTTGATGAACATGTTCAATATAGATAATGGATGCTGCATCTCTTCCACATTTCTGTAAAAGAGAAGGGTCTGGATCATCTCGACACTCAGAGTACGCAAATGAAAACTGTTTTTCCTTGGATCATCCCTTTCATCAACAGCTATACAACTACATCAAGCAGCAATCATTAGTGAGTGAACCTACTCAACCAATCAAACAAGGGTCTGTTCATGTAGATCTGCCTGAGCCAGCTGCTGAAGGAACAGAGATAGTGAAAACAATTGAATCTGAGATGCATAAGTTTGAGAATGGAAATGGACTTTCTGGGTCTCTAGATGGCCTCAAAATCAATGACAACTCAGACTATAGAACTACGCATTGCCCGTGATTTAAGCGGTGGATCTTAACTCTTGACGTCTGAAGACTTTGTTACAAGTATACAATGCATGTACTAGTAGCCATCCACGTAATCTCTACATGGCAGGGAAAAGCTTTATCCTGGCTGGATAATCAGTGTAAAGCTTGCCCCAGCCTGACATGGTGTAGGAATGCAGCGGAGAATAGTAAATTTTAGTTTCTAAGTTTTAAATTGATTTTGGTCATGTAGAGAAACATCTGTGGCCATCATCAATATTAACAAGATTTTCTGGTTGATAAACACATCAGCTTGGGGAAATCACACCAAGGATTTAGAAATTATGTCCTTTTAAACCCCAATGACTAATCTGAACCACCTGCAAGATCTGATTTTCAATTGCAGAATCATAGGAAGTGACCCTCATGACTCATCTGAATGTCCTACCATCCTGAAAGCACTTTAAGCTACTACCAAAACTGTTTGCTCCTCTTCACGCCACCTCTGGAGTTGAGCCTTGAGGGTCTTTTGTGCAGCCTCCGACATTTCTGCTGACCTCAAAGCCATGGAAGTTGCTTCTTTGATTTCTTCAATTGCTTTTAAATTTTCCTCTAACTTCTTCTCTACTTCATTATTGCTTCCGTTCATTGCTTCTACCTGAGCCATGACATCGGTCACTGTCGTATCTGCTATATTTCCTGATTCCTCTACTTTCTTCTTTAAACTCTCAAACTCTCCCAGTGAAATTTTGATCTTATTATCGGCATCCTGATCTTCAATGCTCTTTCTTTCAGATAGTGTCTTCATCTCTTCGCGGGCTTTCTTTTCTGCCGCCTTGGCTTCTTCAACCTCTTTAAGAGCAAGTTCTAGCTTTCCCTCAGCATCTTGAGCCAGTAATCTCGCATTTTTTGCTTCTTCCTTCACCTCTTCAGCATTATTCTTCATCTCTTCTGCTTCTCGTCTAGCATTTTCAGTTTCTTTTTCTATCGCAGCATATTCTTTTTCGATTTCCTTCACCAGCAATTCAGTTTTCTCCATCTTCACATTTTCCGATTCCATTCGAAGGGAAGTAACCATATTTCGAAGAGAACTCTCTTCGATGGCAATTTCTTGCAGTGCCTTCGTTGCTTCATTGAACTCGATGGTTAAAGCTCTCATTCTTTCCATTTCTAAGGCATGACCCTTTTTCATCTCTTCTTGTAGAAGTTCAATCTCCGCAGATGTTTCTGCGAGCTTTGCCTGAAGATTCTTTGTGATCTCAGGATCATATTCTTTCTTCAAAATCTCCAAATTCTTCTCTGCTTCTTCCATGGCAGTCTTGCAAACTTGTATGCGAGCATCTTTTTCTGCCACTACCTTTGCCTGCTGTTCTTGAATTTGTGCAGAGGCAATCTTTAGATGTTGAGCTGATTCCTGCATAGCTCCGATTTCCTGTGAAAGATCACCAGCCCTTTCCTTGTTTGTTTTAGCTGAACGCTGAGCTTCTGCTGCTTGCTTGAATGAAGACGATTTTGCCTCCAATGCAGCGTCAAAATCCTGTCTGATTTGGTTGATTTGCTCCTTTGCAGCATCAAGTTCACAAGCAGTCATCTCGTACTGTTGTCTTGCCTCATCCAGTTCCAGTTCCCGAGCAGCATTTTCCATGAGTTGTTGGGATTTTGCTGCTTCAAGTTTCTTAGCCTTTTCTTTCACCGCTTCCACAGTTTCTATGGCTAATTTCTTGGTCTCATCTACAGCTTTGAGCTTGGTGGTTAAATCATTCAATGTTCTCTTGGCCTTTTCAAGTTCAGAATCCGCTCGAGCTTGCGTAGTTTCGGCAGTCTCCCCCTCTCTCTTGAACTTGTCAACGTCTCTCTGAGCCAATACAATTTGGGTCTCCTTGTCAAGCACATTCTACAAAACCAAAGGTTTAATTGTACATTTAATCACAAATTTGAATCTTTTTTTCACCACCATTGCCAAACTCATAAGTGCCGAAAGACATTTTCAAAGATTTGTCAAAGAAAATATGGGAATTCCATCAAGCATTCAATCTATCAATTATGAATTATAACTGATTGCATTGCAAAACTAGTCATCAGATTTTACCTCTGAAGAAAGCCTTGATCTCCTGGCAGCAGGTTTCCCCTTGATAGCTACTTCACCGAATAAACTAACCGCAGCTTTGACAGATTGAAATGGCTTCTTGGTGTCAATCTCTCCCACCTCTCCTCTTGGTGATCTTACAGCTTTTTGTTGATCTGTACCCCCCCTGACGGTTACCATCCTTTTGCTTCAAAGCTTACCTGCATGATCAATCAAAGCTCGTATCATATCATTTGAAAATCAAGTCGTTAATGACATAATTAACACCCTTAAGGAATTAATCCAAGCCCAAGATGTCAATCATAGGACATACAGCGAGGTTAAGTACACGTTTGTTATTGCGACGATGCACCGCAGATTGTAACGCGGCAAAAGCAATAAACGTAGACAAACCTTAAACCAAAGCTACATGAGAGGGGCTACAAAGAACACAAAACAAAACAAGAGGTACGTTAAAAATGTTGTAACTCGAAGAAGAAGAAAACCCTCCAACGAATTCTTAAAAACCAATATCCAAGAACATTTAATAAAACTCAGACTCATCTTCTATTTTGATATGGGAAAGATAACGAATTTTGCGCGGGATTTAGCGGTAAGAGTGACAGCCTAACAGAAATGGGTTTTCATTTCATATAGACAAGATTGACCCTAACCTCCAGCTGTGTAATTCTTACTGATCCCCCAAGACGAGGGCATATCTGGAAAGACAAGAAATTGAAGAAAAAAAAGAAAAAGACATTGGTGGTTTGGAACATTTGTTTCTGGAGGCTGTCTTAACTAAATGTATTTATGTGTTAATTGAGCATTAAAAATAGAAATTAAGCTTCAATTTCATGTATCTTGACCGGTTGATGACAACCTTTTCCACGTTGCTTGTATAAATTTGGTTTGTCAGACAGGATTTAGAGAGTATTTGGCAGTGTGGTTATGGTTGCTTTTCAAATAATTTTTCGTGCCAAAATATATGCCAATGATGTTTTTTTATTTTTTAAAAATTATTTTTGACATCAGCACATCAAAACGATCTAAAACATACAAAATATATTGAATTTTAACAAAAAAAAAATGAATTTTTTAGCAACGCAGTTTGCACCGTGTTCCCAAACATATTCTTAATTTTGCTACAAACCTATAGGCAAACATACCCGTTCTATAACTTAAATCCCTAGATTAGGTTGACCTTCAAGTTATATCTTATAACTATGAACCAAACACGGAATAAAAACAAAAGCACAGCTAAATGTAGTGGAGTTTGATAGATCATAAAGGATTACTTTTCACACACATAAATTCGAACTCCAATACATAACCAAGAAAAGAAAAACCTCGTTTTGTAAACCACTCAAAACTAGAGGGGACAGCTTTGTTGTGGGTACCCACTGAGATATTACCAAACATGGCTAGATCTGGCAAGACCTGAACACATCACGCTCAAAACAAGGAAAAATGGCAGTGCCATCTAGAAACTTGATATTTTTGTAAAAAAAAGTTTGCATTTAGAGCTGTTTTTGTCATTTCACATGAGTTTATTTATAATTTCTAGAGTTATCAGGGTGTTTTGTTATTTTGATATTAAATTTTTAATTTTTTTATTCTAAAAAGTTGTTGGCGCATGCTCAATACGCGTTAACATGTAGGTGATATTTATGCTTTTTGGGTAGCGCGTGAAATACCAACCAATGGTCAAACCTGGCTTTCCATTGTGTTCTTAGAAGCACCATTGCGTCCTCTTTCTCCTGGTGTAGCGCGTGATGGTGGGTGATAAACGGTATATCACCGGTGATCATTTTTTTTTTCTTCATTCTTTTCTCTCTCTAACAGAGAAAATGCATGTCTGTCCTCTTTTTTTTTTTTTAATTTCAGTCCTTATGTTTTTTATTGCTTATTTTCGTCCTTGGTCCTTTTAGAAAAGATTTTTATATTTTCAATTTAATTCTTAAATTGCAATTTGTCATATATATATATATTTTTTTCCAATTCACTCCTTATTCATTTGATTTATGTTTTTTTTTCTTGGCTCTTTTGTTAAAATTTTATTGGTTTTCAATTTCATCATTAAATCAAAATTTATGTTTTTTTTTTGTTTTTTTTCCAATTTAACCCTCATTCTTTTTATTTTTTTTGTTAATTTTTTTCCTCTTCAATTTAACTCTCAAATTTAAATTTTTTTGATGCCCTCTAATTTATTATTTATTTTTATTTTCACTCTTATTTTTTTAATTACAATTTTTGTGTAATTTATTTTTCTCGATATCATCTTCGGTGTTTGATTTGTTTAGGATTGAGTTTTATAATTGCTTTATTTGTCATGCTTCCAATTTATTGACACGGATCACAAGTTTTAAGAGTTAATAAGGCTAGGGATTTTTTTTTCCTCATTTTTTTTTATAATTTTATCATTCTACGTTATTGTTTTGTATAAAAAATATTTTTATGGTTATCTTCAATTTCTTTTTTATTGGTTTATCCTGATCTCATAAACTAGAGTACAGGTTTTGAAGGCCTTTTTTGGATAGAGATTGTTTTTTTAAAAAAACATTATTCTGTTTTGTATTGAATTCTTTAAGATTTTATTTTTTAACTTTATATAAATAAGCTTTATTTTATAAAAAAAATACTTATTTTAAAAAAATATTTATAATATGTTCAGCCTTGCATAATATTTTTTTTCCTTCTATTTTATTCACTGAGTTCTATATGTGTTTATATTTCTATTATCTTTCATTGATTTTAATAAATAAATTCAATATACACAAACAAATAAATATCTCATTTTACGAGATTAGATCTACATCTATCTTTCAATTTTTCATGTTTCTTTTTTAGTTATTATTAATGATTTTATATTTTATTTACATAGATGATTATCGATTTATTTGATTAGATATCTGGATAAAATTTTTGATTTACACTTTTAATTTTTTTATGTAAAAAAACATATCAAAATAGCTTATATATTCACGTTATTGTTTAAGAAAGAAATTACGACATGCACAGCGCACGACTTAAGTAGCTAATTTAACATACAAATTCTCTACCAAAATGTTTGCATATACATGGAGGAACATCAAAGAAAAGGACCCAATAGAGCTTAATGATTGCTCAGAAATTACACAAAATTGAATAATTCATGGAATACTTCAGATCATTAACAACTCAATACAAATATGTCTGAGTTTTCCTAAATGAGGACAACAAGTAAGAAGAAAATAAGATGCTTTAGGAAAACAAACTTTACATGCAATGTCTCTCACTCTTTTCCTTTATAATTGTAGAAAAATTGGTATATAAAGAACCAGATTTTGTTTAAGCAGATGAACAACCGAAAAGAACAAAGAACATAATTTTCAGCAAAGAGAACAGAGAGCAGAATAGTCTCATATGATTACTGCCATCCCTTGTCTTTTATTTATAGAAGGAATCAAACATTACAGAATTGTAAAAAAAAAAAAAACATAACAATCATAATCTCCTTTATCTAAGAAGTTATATAACTAACTAGACTTATCCTAGATAAGTTTAACTTTAACGAATTGAAAAACATACTAATCAACATCAAGATCATGCTGCCATTAACAAATATATAGCAATGCAAGAGACCACAACTAAGTAACATTGTTCCAACTTTGGTGCCATAGCTTCAACACTCCTCCTTGCTTCCAAAGCTTCATATTCCAATCGTTTCCCTCAAAGCTTCAAATCTGTTTTTCGCTAAAGGCTTGGTAAACAAGTATGATAGTTGTTCTTTTGAAGTGCAGTAACGTAGTTTTAGTTCCTCTTCTTGCTGAAATTGTCTGATAGCATGAAATTTGATCTTCATATGTTTGGTCCTATCATGAAAAATAAAATTTTTTGAGATGGCTATTGCTGATGTGTTGTCACAGAACAATTATATGGGATTTTATTGATTGAAGTCCAGATCATTTAGCATATTTCTTAGCCATATTAATTGTTTTGCTGCCACATATATAACTATGTACTCTGCCTCTGCCATGGAGTGTGCCACCACAGACTGCTTCTTTGAGTTCCAGCAAAAAATCCTATCTCCCATAGCAAAGCTATAACCTGAGATGCTCATCATTCCTTTATCACTTTCACCCCAGTTGTTGTTAGAAAAACCAACAAGATTAACAAAACTAGATTTCATAAAATGCATGCCAAAGCTAACGGTTCCTTTCAGATATCTTAGAACTCTCTTGACCGCCATAAAATGAATTTGACTTGGATCTTGCATATACCTGGAGAGGTAATTGACAACAAACAAAATATCTGGACGTGTGGCAGTTAAATACAACAGACTGCCAACTAAACTTCTATAAGATTTTCCATCAGTTTTTGGTGCTTCATCCTCCTTCATTAGCTTCTGTCCTAGTATCATAGGTGTACTAACTGGTTTGCAATTTACCATTGCAAAATTATTTAGTATCTTTAAGGAAAAACTCTTCTGATATAGAAAATAACCTTGTTCAAACTGAGTTACTTCCATGCCTAGGAAATATGACAACAAACTAAGTTCATTCATCTTAAACTTATCTTTTATGTTGGTTTTAAACTTCTCTACAAGCTTCTTCTTGTCTCTTGTAATCAGTAAATCATCTACATATACTGACATGATCAGTTTATGCTCATCAACATGCTTCACATGTAAAGTTACTTCATCCATACTTCTTTCAAATCCTAAGCTTAAAAGATGACTATCAAATCTGCTGTACTAGGCTCAGGGAGCCTGGTACAGTCCATACAATGCCTTCTTCAGTAAATACACTTTGTTTGATGAATTTTCTTTTTGAAAACCATCAGGTTGTTTAAAATATATTTCTTCATTTAAAACATCATTTAGAAATACAGACGTAACATCCAACTAAAAGATATACCAACCATTTTGTGTTGCTAGAGCAAACAAAAGCTTTATTGTATCAGGCCTGGATACTGGAGCAAATGTGTCAGTGAAGTCAATACCTGGTTCTTGTGAATAATCCTTCACTACAAGTCTTGCTTTGTGCTTGTTGATATTCTCATATGCATTCAATTTGGTTTTGAAGATCCATTTCACACCAATTACCTTCTTGTGAACTGGTCTGTCAACCAACATCCATGGTTGATTCTTTTTCTATCATCGTGAGCTCCTCCTTCATTGCTGCTATCTATACTTGTGAATTCATTGCCTCTTCAAAATCTATTGGTTCTGCTTCAGCAACATTGCATCTGCTATAAATATTAGTTAAGGACCTTGTCTCTCTTACTGGTTTGTCTTCGATAACATCATCATTTTCTACACATCTAGATCTACTTGCTGCTCCTGTTTTGACCCTTCAATTGATGCAGTTTTCCAGTTTCATGTAACATTCTTTTGTAACTTTTACATCTCTAACAATCACAAGTTTGTTATATTTCAGATCATAGATTTTCTTAGGCCTTAATTTAGTGTTATAGCTTATAAGAATTCCTATATCAGCCTTTTCATCAAGTTTTCTCCTCTTAGCTTCAGGTTTCAAGACATAACAAAGGTTGTCAAACACTTTTAAATGATCAACTATGGGATTAAAACAATACCAGATTTTATAAGGAGTTTTATCTGCCAAAACTCTTGAGGTCATTCGATTTAGAAGGTATGATGTTGTGTTTACTGCCTCTGCCCAAAATTTCAATGGCAATTTCTTTTCATATAACAAACATCTTGCCATCTCCATGAATGTTTTGTTTCTCCTCTCAATGACTTCATTCTGCTGTGAAGTGTAGAGTACTGTTAGCTGATGTTTGATCCTCTTTTTTACCAAGTATCCCTCAAATTGTCGAGAGGTACACTCACCTCCATTGTCAAACCTCAATATCTTCAGTTTGTTTCATGTTTCTAGTTCAACTGCTGCTTTAAACTTTACAAACTCATCAAACACATCAGTCTTAGATTTAAGAAAATAAACTCAGCAGAACCTATTATAGTCATCAACAAATAGAAGAAAGTACTTTGAACCATTCAAAGATTCATTATGCATCAGACCACACGCATTTGTGTATATCAGCTGGAGCTTTGGCGATGCTATAAATGCATTGTCAGGAAAAACAACTTTAGTCTGCTTTCCTAATTGACAAGCTTCACAAATATCATTTTGTAAACCATAGGTCATCTACAGATTAGCCATCCTTTTTAAAGTTGCATAATTAAAATGCCCCAATCATTTATGTCAAAGAACAGACTCATTATCATCCCAAGTGTTTGCACTCAAACATATTTCTTTCCAATAACATTAAAACTCTTATTCATCATCCTAACAGAGAGCAATAACATTTCTTTTTTATCTTTAATGTCACACACTCCATCATTAAAGAATATTGAGTAACCAAATTCAATTAGTTGTCCCACACTTATTAGATTTTGATTGATCTTAGGTATATAAAGCATATTTTTTAAAGTTTTTGTACTTGACATTGTTTCTACTACAATCGCACATTTTCCTTCAACCTTCACATAGTCTCAATTCCCAATTCTGACTTTGGACAGATAACTTTTGTCCAATTCTTTGAATAAACTCAGATCTGCAGTCATGTGATTAGTGCAACCACTATCAATAAGCCATGATGAGTCATTTACCTTTGTTGTGTTACACATCTCCTCTATTGTAGCCATGAATAAAGGATCTTTCTTGACTTCTGAATGTCCACTACTTGAGGTTGTTTTATTGTTTCTGTTTTGTTTTTGTAGAATCTTTAGATGTGACCAAATTACTTGCAACTTCGGCATTGTGCATTATTAAGCCAACACCAGGCTTCAAGATGATTTGTTTTCTGACAGAATTTGCAAGGAGGCAAATGTTCTCTCTTCTCTTTCCCTCTAGTGATGATGTTATTGTTCTATTGCTAGTTATTTGATTGTCAACCTCTCTCTTTTTCTTTTTTTCCTTCTTAATTGTTCCTGTAAAAAATCTTAGCCTGACTCTTCTCTTCGGAAACTGCAACAAAAGCTCCTTCACTTGTTCCTTCTTGTCTGTAAGCTTGTCTTTGCTTCACTACTTGTAATGCATTAACCAATTCTTGAAGACTCATTTCTGAAAAATCTTTTGAATCTTCTAGGGAGTAAATCTTATGCTTAAATTTCTCTCGTAGACTTACCAGAACCTTCTCCATTACTCTTGAATCTAGAAAGTCTTCCCCTAAAAGTCTCACTTGATTCACAAGTTTTGAAATTTGAGAATAAAAATCTTTGATAGTATCAGTTTTCTTCATCTTCTGTCCTTCAAACTGTCTTCTGGGATTCAAGACTTGCATCTTTCTTGACTTCTCATCTTCATGAAATTCGGCTTTTAGCTTATCCCATGTTTCTTTGGCGGAATGACAAGCCATAATTCTAGTGAAGATATCTTCATTCACAGCATTATGAAGACAGGTAAGAGCTTTGTACCACTTTGCCTTTTCTTCATTAAAGAACTTTATTTGAGCAATTGTGGGATTGTTCTCTAGTGGAGTAGGTTGCTTATCACTGTCTACTATCTCCCACAAGTCAAAAGCTTTGAGATAAGTTTCCATTTTAACAACCCACACACCATAATTATGCCCTGTGAACATTGGTGTTTTTGCTGGAAAATTTGCAAAATCCATTACTTTAAACCTTACTAATCTCTCGTGTTTCACTCATAACCAATCTCACGTGTTTCACTCACAGCCCTTCAAAGATAAATAAATAATAAAAAAAAGCTTTGATACAAAATGTAGAAAAACTGGTATATAAAGAACAAGATTTTGTTTAAATAGATGAACAACCAAAAAGAACAAAGAATAGAATTTTCAGCAAAAAGAACAGAGAGCAAAATAGTCTCATATAGTTAGTGTCATCCTTTGTCTTTTATTTATAGAAAGAATCAAACATTACAGAATTGTAAAAAATAAAAAAAAAAGAAACATAACAGCCATAATCTCTTTTATCTAAGGAGTTATGTAACTAACTAGACTTATCCTAGATAAGTTTATCTTTAACTAATTGAAAAACATACTAATCAACATCAAGATCATGCTACCATTACCAGATAGACAACAATGCAAGAGTCGACCACAACTAAGTAATATTGTTCCAGCTTTGGTGCCATAGCTTCAACAATAATATCTCTTTTTTGTAAAAATTATTTGTTATTTATATTTTTGTAACAAATTTTTTGGTATGTGTTTCATAACATATATATGTTTAGAAACCGACAAGCTTTTTAAAGCACAAAAGTTGAAAAAATCTCAATTCCACAACTTACAATTTTCCAACCAAGATGCAAAAACATACCATGATGCCACAAAATAAAATAAACTTGGCTGGTAAGCTTTTTAAAGCACAAAAATTGTGAAAGTCTCAATTCCACAAAAGTTATAGTTTTTTTTTGCATGAAGTAAAAAAGGTAAATATAATTTTTAACATATTTATTTTCTAGAGATTTTTTTAATTTCTCAATCATACTCTAAACCAAACATGTGTGAAACGCATAGCCTTGAACATAAGACTCACTTGTCTTTTCTGCTGCTATATGTGCTTGGTTTTTCATAATCTCTCGGTGTGTGTGTGTGAGAGAGAGAGAGAGAGAGAGAGAGATGGGAAAAAATGAATATCTTCCACTCTTTGAAACAAGGGCATCAAGAGGAAGGCTTCTGTTCAAACTATACGTGCTTACAATATTTGTTGCTATTTGTATGATACTGGTGTATAGAGTGAGTTACTTACCAGTTGAAGGAGCAGTAGAAATATGGAGTTGGATTGGAATGTTCTTTGCAGAGCTATGGTTCAGTTTTTACTGGTTTATCACTCAACTTGTTCGATGGAACCCCATTTATCGTTACACTTTCAAGGACAGGCTCTCCCAGAGGTTTTAAATGTTTCCATTTTCACTGTATGTGCTTTACTATATCCAAGCTAGACACTTTGGTTATAATGACTATGAACTAATTGATAGGTACGAGAAGGATTTGCCAGGGGTTGACATATTTGTGTGCACTGCAGACCCAGAAATTGAGCCGCCAACTATGGTTATCAACACGGTCTTATCTATGATGGCCTACGATTACCCACCGGAGAAGCTAAGTGTCTATCTATCGGACGATGGTGGCTCAGACTTGACCTTTTATGCAATGTTAGAGGCATCAAGATTCTCAAAACATTGGCTACCATTTTGCAAGAACTTCAAGATACAACCAAGATCACCAGAGGCCTACTTTCGGACAGCTCTTGAGCCACTAGATGACCCTAACAAGGCCGAAGAGTGGTTGTTTGTCAAGGTAAACATCGTAGATTTCATGGCCTCTTTTTTTAACAGTTAATTTATAGTGTCGTGTTTCATAATGAGAAATCTGTAAATCAACCCTGAACGCTTCAAGTAATTAAAAGGTGATTAACACGGCATGGATCGGTAATTAGAAGGTGCTTACTACTTAGAAACGAGAAAAGATCATTAGCGTTTTGTTGCTATCTTAAAACAGAAAAAAGACGAAGAGGATAAACGAATAAATTTATCTCCGAAATCATTTGTTAACTGCACGTAAACATTTCCCTATGTCCCACATGGTTTGGTCTAGTCTCGCTTAATTCCTTGCAATTGGAGGAGTGGTCCAAAACAAGACAAGAGATTTGTCCATCTTGTTAATTTGAGGTCCACTTCCATCTTGAAAGCAGACAATTCTAGCAGATGTATGTGAGGTTGTGCTTGGAGCCTGAGGAGATGAAACTATTGGTAACCACCAGAAATTGTGGTGGTGACCCACTCTTACTGCTGTGTTGTGACAATTATTTCCCATGTCGGAATCAAAAGTCAAGCTTGCGTCTGTAACTCTTCCATCACCTTAAAATCAATTGGACGATGATACATGGGAAGTTGTGTTATCTTCCCACAAAGCTTGGAGGATCAAAACAAATTGATTATACTAGGGGTAATTCAAGTTTTTCCTTTTATTATTGTTATTATAAGGTATAGTCAGGAAATACTACTATTGAGATATGGTTAAGATTAAAAGTTTGGCGAGCGGCCTAATACAAAGATTATAAATAACAAGAAAAATCTTTAACAAAATTATGAATCATTGCATCATAATCTTACTAATTCTAATAAATCATATGTATATTTTAAAATCTTCAATTTCAAGTATTTTATATCCATTCTTAATACTTTAATTTCTATATAGATCTAAGATAATGTTATTTAACTTGATCTAATCCAGTATGTACTTATTGAATTGTAACCTAACTCAAATTGAATTTTAAATTAAACTAGATAACAGTTCTCATAATCAAACATATTCAAGTAAGATAATTAATTTATGACTAGGTCAAAACTTGATTTGATTTAAAAAAAAATCAAAATGATATTGTTTTTTTTTTTTAATCTTGAAACGATATCATCTTGGATTTACTCGAGTTAATCCACCTAATTCATGATCTGAGTTATGAACCGAGCCAGATTTAATAACTTTAATCTAAGTTAATGAATTCATTAATCCAGTCTCTTTTTTTTATCGGAACATATCGTCTAGGTTGATTTGTTTTATTTTATTTTTTAGTTCTTTCAAATTTGATTACAATTGAGCTCTGCTTTCTTAATTACAGAAACTATACATAGACATGAAGTACCAGATTGAAGCAACCACAAAGCTAGGCAAAGTTCCAGAGGAAATTCGCAAAGAACACAAAGGATTTCGCGAGTGGAATTTCATCTCAAGTCGACGAGATCACCAAACCATCCTTGAAGTACTTCATCTTCATCATTTCTAGTCCCATAATGAGTACGTCGACGCATGAAATACCTTAGGTTGACAGAGTTGACTTGTTTTGTAGATTCTGATAGATGGAAGAGACCCTCAGGCTATGGACAATGAAGGACAACCTTTGCCAACTTTGGTATATTTGGCTCGTGAAAAGAGACCTCAATATCCTCACAATTTTAAAGCAGGAGCCATGAATGCACTGGTAAACAGTCCATATATAGTGTTCTATCAAGCCATTACTTAAATAGTGCTTTGTTACTTTCACAAGACAGAAGAGACGGGACAATGAAGACAAAGAATACATGTTCTCTTGCCCTTCCAAAACTGTTCTAAAAATAAATTTATTTTATGCATTTATCTTCGTATATTTATCTGTAACATTGCAGGCATAAAAACTAACCGTGCTTGACAATATTGCTAACTAGATAAGGGTGTCTTCGAGGATAAGCAACAGTCCGATTATCCTCAACGTTGACTGTGACATGTACTCGAATAATTCATACTCGGTAAGAGATGCATTATGCTTTTTCATGGATGAAGAGAAGGGTCGTGAGATTGGATATATACAGTATCCACAGGCGTTTGAGAACATCACAAAGAATGATATTTACTGCAATTCATTGATTATAGAAATGGAGGTATGCATTTGTCAAGCACTCCTGATTTGTTAAATAGTTGAATGAGGAAATAGACACTAACAAAGGTTCTATGGAATCTGTGCTGCTGTCCATAACTGGCTATCTAGGTGGACTTACCAGGATTAGATGCGAATGGAGGGCCTCTATATATCGGTACCGGGTGCTTTCACAGGCGAGAGGCTCTTTGTGGGAGGAGGTACAGCAATGAAAATAAGGTAGAATGGAAGGAAGTGAATGATAGGAAGGTTAAAGAAAGTGCAGGAGTCCTGGAAGAAGTAAGCAGAATTCTTGCTAGTTGTACCTACGAAGCAAATACCGAATGGGGAAAGGAGGTACCTCTCTCTCTCTCAAACACAAGCATGCACTCACGAAGAACACTCTTGCATGCACAAATTAATGGCAATGACTAAAGTTGCAATTTCACAGATGGGTTTGAAATATGGCTGTCTAGTGGAGGATGTAATCACAGGACTCTCTGTACAATGTAAAGGTTGGAGATCTATGTACTTCGTTCCTGAAAGAAAGGGTTTCTTGGGACTAGCTCCTACAACACTGTTGCAGACATTGGTTCAGAACAAGAGATGGTCTGAAGGTGAGTTTCAAATTTTGATGACAAGGCACAGCCCCTTCCTGTTAGGACACAAAAGGATACCCCTAAAACTTCAACTTTCATACTGTATCTACTTGCTATGGGCTACCAGCTGGTTCGCTGTGCTGTACTATCTTGTTGTGCCGCCCCTTTGCCTGCTCAGGGGCATCTCCTTATTTCCGAAGGTATGAACCTTTCAATTCATCAGCTAAAACAATCGATCCTCTTATCTTAGCCAAGATAAATTTCAACAATAAACCAAGCTTAAGGATACAGCAAATTTCAATCTACATATCAAGGTGCATCGTCACCTTGCTCCTCATTGTCATCCTTGAATCTTTCACACTATCACCATCATCATCTTTATCTATTCTTAACATGTCATGATTTTCTAAAGTTTCCACTCAACTACTTGCTGAATCATCTTGCTCTTTCAGTTATCAAGCCCTTGGATCCAATCATTCGCATATGCCATCTTTGCCAACCGTGCATATGGCCTCGTTGAATTTGTTTGGAGTGGTGGCACAATTCAAGGTTGGTGGAATGGTCAAAGAATTTGGATGTTCAAAAGAACAACTTCCCACTTATTTGGCTTCTTTGACGCTATCAGAAAGTTGTTAGGATTCAGCACCTCTACCTTTGTGATCACCGCAAAGGTGGCTGAAGAGGATGTTTACGAGAGATATGAGAAAGAAAAAATGGAGTTCGGTGTTTCATCACCAATGTTTAACATTTTAGCAACACTGGCACTGCTCAACATGTTCAGTTTTGTTGGTGGTATAAAGATGCTGATTATGGATGTTGAAAGTAAGGTTCTTGACCTATTGGCATTGCAGATAATTCTATGTGGGCTCTTAGTTTTGATCAATCTACCAATATACCAAGGACTCTTCTTTCGAAAGGACAACGGCAGGATGCCCTATTCAGTAACATACAAGTCAATTATTGTTTCGCTCTTGGCTTGTTCAATAGCCTTGTACTAAAAACAGTGTACCCTTCTTCAAACCCAAGTATAAACTGCTCGACTATGCATTTGTAGAACTATGACGACATACATAGTTTCTACACACAAATAAAAGCTTACCAAGTAGTAATTTCATAGAGAAATTTCCATATGGTTGAGAATGCATGTATGGCAGTATTGAAACACATTCGTTTACCACATGTTTGGGTAGGGGTTTCAATAAACAAACACCAATGATATATAGCATTTTAACTGAAACACTTAAGATAAACGAACTCATTTATTTATCTTTGTAAGATTTTGATACACCTTTCATTATTCAAGTGAAGTTACATTGGAAAAAAAAAGTTCTGAATTGCACCACAGTATGATGATGTGAGATGAACAAAATCTATGTCATAGCGAAGAAGGTCCAACCCTTGCAACTTGCCTACAAGATGCAAAATTGTATTTGTGAACCACTGAAAATTCTTAATAATTCAAGCCCTTGGAGGGTGGGATCACCTTTTCCATTCTGGAATCAGTGATGAACCGAAACAATTGGTCAAAGTGTTTCATGGTGCTTTATATTTAAGATACTTGATCAGAATTTGAAATGAGGTAAGAACTAAGACAAAACGATATCACGAAACTGAATAGAACATTCATTTTCCTTACCAAATGTAGAGGGCTTACATGAGTTCAAGGACCAGGGCAGATGCCCCTCCTCCCCCATTGCAGATGCCACCAACTCCATACTTCCCATTCTTATGTTTTAGTACCTGCAATATAATTGCACACCTTAATTTGGATTCTGAATGAACGAAACAAAAGGTATGTAAAAGGAATCAATTTTAATGCATCTTCAACCCATTCAAGCAACTGGCTTCCTCTCCGAAATGGTTTCAGGCACTGGGCAGGTAAAGAGAGTTAAAAAAAAAATCTCTAGACAGAAGAAAATTAGAGACCAACTTTGTAGCCTACAGAAAATCCAAACATACACAAGTGTGGGTTGAGAGAGAGATAGATTACACAACAGTGTTCAGAGAGGCCATAAGGAAAGAAAAAAAACCCAGAACAAATATGAATAAGCCACTATATAAGTTACCCCTAGCAGCGTGACCAAGATACGAGCCCCACTGCACCCTAGTGGATGTCCCAAAGATACAGCTCCACCATGAGCATTAACTTTTTGCTGCATTCATAACCATCACAATACTTCAGCAAAAAGAAAATAAATGATGAATAACTGAATAGAACATCCAAAATAGTCCCCAAATTTAGAACTAGAATGCACTGACGAATAAGCAATAAAGGTGGATTAGTTTATAACTCACAGGATTAAGACCAAGCAATTTTTGATTGGCAAGAGCCACAACCTGCAAGCAAATAGCTACTTCAATAAGACAATGGTGGTATGAAGGTGAAGGCATGGCTACTTACAGAAAAGGCTTCATTTATTTCATAGAAATCAATCTGAGAAGCCTCCAAACCAGCGTTTGAAATAGCTTTTGGTATTGCAAGGGCTGGTGCAGTTGTAAATAACTCGGGGGCCTGCCAAGACAATGTTATTTCAGCACTACGTTATTTGAAGTTGTGCTCTGCCAAGCCCAAGAAAACACAAACATTCTTTAAACTACCTGAGCAGCATCAGCATATCCTATTATCTTTGCAATTACTTGCAACCCAAGCTTTAATGCCTTCTCCCCACTCATTAGCACTAGTGCAGCAGCACCATCACTGTTAATCATAACAGCACCAACCAATAATGAAATGACAAAAGAAGTGCTTTGACACCAAAATGATCATGGGTACATAATTGATTCCATTATGCATGGGTGATGAACTTAAAACATGTGACCATTGATTTTGCTGAGAAGGTAAAAGGCATATAAACCTAAACCAGCTTTGGCTAGCAATGTTTTATTACATAAAAAAGAGTCAGCTAGCAATTGAGTTGATGTTCTATAGTTATAGTGGGCGAAGGATTTCATTCGTGGGTGAGTTCTAGTTTAGGAAGCCAGACGCATTCATAACTTTCTTGGTAAATTCTGCTAATCTTGATGCATCTACAATGATCTAAGACAATTCTCCAAGGACAAGGGCGTGAGAGAGAACCTTATGCTAGAAGCATTGCCAGCAGTAACAGAGCCACCATTCTCCTTGAAACTCGGTCTAAGCTTCCTAAGTTTTGCAGCATCAAACTAGGAAGAGACATGTGAAAAGAGAAACAGAATAAATTGGCTTTTCATTTAAAACAAAATTTTTAACTTGATAACTGGTATCTTCATTTTGGAAATGATTGAAATGGATGGTACAATAGGTAACTATCTATAATATCTGGAAAAACTGAAGCTGATAGCCTTCATGAGCTCAACGCAACAAGAAATAAAGCCAAATACTTATGTTTGTGCTTTACATATTGCTGCAGCACTGCTGGGATCAAATTTACAAACACGTGAAGGCAAATATCTTCATTCTGAAAAGAGAATTGGCTCATCTTACAAAAAACAATTGGATTTGAACACTCCCATCTAGAATCTATTTTGGTATTCAATTGAGAAGAAAAACATGCATAAAATCTAAGCTAGATGTGCAACCACTCTATTTACCTTTCCCAATCCATCATCTTTGTCAACAATGGTGGACGGCTTCCCTCTTCCCCCAGAAACTTCAACCTGCATGTAGTACAAATCAATAATGTTTGGCAAATACAGAAAGCAGATTGAGACAGATCATATCAGAATTAAGAATCACACCGGAACTACTTCCCAGGAAAAGTGACGACTATTTTGAGCTGCAATCCCACGCTCAAAACTTTGAATAGCATAAGAATCCTGTAATACAGCATAGATAGAAACAGCCAAAACATTAACAAACTCAAAGAGTGAAACATACATCTACTAAATCATAATAAAAATTCTCGTTTTGAAAACTGTGTTGTTTGGATACATGTTACAAGGGAGGAGTTCTGACATCACCAAATAAAAAGGTTCAAATGTGAAAAAAGGGGATTTAAGTGGCATACTTGTAGGGTGAAAACACAAGAAAATTTTAAGCATATAGAATGCTATACTACTAGTATACCTGATCATCCCTTGTTATACTATGCTGATCTGCACATATTTCTGCACAAACTCCCATTCCAAAGTCATTATAAACATCCCACAGCCCATCTTTCATCATGCCATCAACAATAGTATCATGTCCTAATCGAGACCCTTTTCTGTTTAGAAAATAGGGTAAGAATGAATAACGAGATATTCTAACCATCAGGTAGACATGGACAAATACAAACATTAATAAACAACTGACTGGATTAGCAATAGCAACAACCAAGCAGCAAACAGCAAACATAACCAATGCAAAGTATTGGACATGTAGCTTGCTCAACAAAACAAAATTTTTATGTTACAGAGGGTTTGGTTTCATATAAAGTATCAAAACAGTAGACTTGAAGTTCCAAAAGATGATCTTGGAGTACGAAATAACCAGACTTGATCCCACCTAACTAAGTTCACCCCCAATCAGAACACAATTGAAAGCACTATAGTAGCTCAATTACCACTAGTAACTTGCCATTTTCCTCTTATGAAAATATGAAAACTTACCATTAATAAGAAACCCTCTAAATTCACAAACACAACACTTCTCACAAGACCATGAATATTGAAAATCACAAAAGCAGCAAAACAACATGATCCAAAGTCCAACGAGTGACACAAAACCAAACCTTGCATCTGCTAGATACTTAGGAGCATTAGACATGCTTTCCATCCCACCAGCCACAACAACATCATTGATACCCAATTGTATTGTCTGTGCTGCAAGCATAGTTGCTGAGAACCAAAAAAGGACATGATCAAACAACAAACTCATGGAAACTAACAATCTTCCCAAATTATCAATTCATCACCAGAAGCTGAAAAAAATACCAAACCTCTAGCACGTAAAGAATCTTACCTTTCATCCCAGAAGCACAAACTTTATTGATAGTAGTGCAAATGACTGAATTAGGAATACCAGCACCTAAAGCAGCTTGTCTAGCAGGAGCTTGTCCTAAATTAGCACTAAGAACATTGCCAAAGAACACTTCTTGCACAAGCGACGGATCAATGTTTGCCCTTTGAAGAGCACCTAGTAACCCATAACAGAAGTAAAATTCACACCAAGTTTGATAGTAGAAATCATTGAACATCAAAGAAACGATCCCTATATCACTAAAAGATGAGAAATTTTTACATTGAATAGCAATGGAACCAAGCTTTGTAGCAGAGAAAGAAGAAAGAGAACCAAGAAATCCTCCCATAGGTGTACGAGCAACACCCACAATGCAAACATCTGTTCCCACATGAAAAAAGCACAACAATTCAGCTATAACTAACAACAAAAAGAACTGAACAAAATATACATAAATGAAATTAAAAGAAGAAGAAGAAGAAGATAGGACCTCTTGGCTTTATAGAATCTGAAGAAGCCATAGAAGCAGTTCAAGGAATTCGCTTGAAAGACGAGAGAAATGGATCAGGAGAAAATGATGGGAGGGGTCAGCAGTCTCCTTGAAAGATTTTAGAAAGACAGCGAGAACTATTTGCGTCACTTTTTGTTTCGTTTGTTTATTTTAACGCCAGCCATTCTACCTTGGAATGCGTAATACGTCTCTCCCTCCAAAAATTAAAAAAATAAAATAAAAAAGTAATATTAGGGCAAACTATAGATACCCCTCCATCCATTGGATAAGTTTCTATTCGGTCCCCAGACCTGGTGGATTGGCTCATATCGATCGAAACAATGTTAATTCATATTTTCTGGATCGACTAAATGACAAGTTTGGAAGAGCTACATTTTGGAGCATAACCATAAAGACTTGAATCTTGTTTTCGGGAAAAAAGCTATCAAATACACAATCGCCATGCTATATCAATAGTTATTAAATTGCTGTCAAGGATCTGAAGTCAAATTATGTTAAAAATCATCAAAGACACACATGACTAGATCAATGATGCAATACAATAGAAATCCATGATTAGATTCAAAAGGGGACGATGCCAGAGAAACTATACTACAAAATACATTCATCTCTTGTCAAAATTAGAAGCCTATGCCCAGTAACAAGTGGTAACTTTATAGCACTAGCTGGTTCCTAGTTTTGAGGTATCAGGTAACTGATAAGCTTGGATCTCTTATATTTGCGTCAAAACAAGCCAATGATTCCTTTCTCTTCTTGATCGCAAAATGTAGCTATTGAGCAGGATAAAGTTCAGTGAGAACTGAGGGGTTATGATAAGCAACAGGCACCAAATGACCAAATATCCTCCTTCCAAGGCCTTGTTAGACAACAACATGCCGGAATGTAAGGTTAATCCGAGTAGCCTCAGCTTTTGCACGCTTAGGCACTGAGTGAAGCCAATCCCTTTGCGTGTAACCTTTCATCACCAATAGTGATCCATGCTTCAATATGAATGAATGCTGATCAAAACGGCTGCTCTTCTTTAGTCTCTTGCTAGTAGGTTCATCATCCAATCTTCTTTCTACCAATTATTCCAAAAACAAAATAATAGAATCAATGTTGGTAATTATAAAAGAACCATGAGAAACTGTATGAAACTACATGTTGTTTTTAACACATGGAGAAGGTGCTGGTAGCAGATGCTAGCATCTATGTAAAAATGGTTGAGGTGATTAAATTCCTCAGTCAAAATAACAAAACCATTTGAGCAGACCAACTCGGGAGATCAAAACTCATCCATGTAAAGTCAAGAATGTCAAGCAAACTAAACGCTATGTCATCCTTAGCCACCCTATCAAATAATTTAGCCCAACCTACCAACCTAAGATATCTCATAGCTATCCTACAATATTACATTAGCCAGCCTATCTCCCAGCCACCCTAACGTATTCTTCCTTTTCCTCGTTTGTCAAAATATTATTGTAGCGTAGGACCAAGTTTCCACCATACCAGTAATGCGTCACTTAAACTTCATGTGGCTAACATTTTTCTTCGTCTTTAAATGTAACCCATGAATCAAGTGCACACGGCAGAGATTTGTTGTTGAGTAAAATCAAATTGAGCTGGTTAAGCTTGTGTATTGGTTCTATATCTCTATAGTGGACTCCATTGAGTGGTGAGCTATCCCAAACTCTAATTTCTAAGGTGGTGATTTTTCTATATCCTTAGAATTTGTGAGTTTACATCCTTGTTCTTCTTCAATAGAGCGGTGATTTTCTATATCCCTAAGGGTTGAACATCATCCATCCTCCACATTTTCATTCAATCCTCCAAGCTAACCCGAAAATTAAAACGCCTTGAACATACCAACAAAAAGAAAGGTGAAAAGGACACATGATTAGTAGTACCTTGGGATGATTTCATAGGTCTCTTCTTCAACAAGAATTCACGTTCACATCCAAAGGAAACCGAAGCAATTTCAGGAGTAGGTCCATAAAGCTTCTCATCATCAGCATGCCAACCAACATTGTCATTGCCACCTTTATACTTATTCAAGAGCAGGCTGTTAAATTTACTCCCAGGAAGAGCTTCAAGGACCTTCAGGATACAAGCAAAAAACATTAGATGTCATCGAAGTAAACAAGTACCTTAAAATCAACAATCGATTCAAGCATTCTAACCATATCCAAGAGGTCCTTGATTGGAGGGAAATCATCCCAAGAGTTGGCATGTGGCTTATATCCACTGTACACTAATTCTGGCAATCCTGGACTTGCAACATAACATGTATCTCTAGGCTGCAGAGAAGTACACCCAATCAGAAAGAGCAAACAAATTGCACTCTTTGCACCCGAAATATGATAAATTAGATCACCTAACTCATATAGAACTGATAAATCGACGATCCTAAGGCCACCCACATGATAGTACTCATAGATTTCATCTACATAATTTCCAAACTCATAATAACACAAATCGAATCACACCCTACATCACACAACAATGTAGTTACTTTTAAACAACTCTTGAATCTTAAAAAGTACTAAGAAATAGATGCAAAACAACTACTGATCTTCTATAACAATGAAACATATACAAGATTTGGACAAAGCAATCAACTTTGATCTTTTCAACAAAACCAACTTCATAAATTCAGTAACTTGACATCACCATTACATCCAAAACAAAAAATCGAGACTTTATCAAAAAAACTAACAAAAAGAGAGAACCCTTTTCACCTGGAGGCATTGCCGACCGAAGACACGAATGGTGGGTCGAATCCAAGGGATATGTTTGTTGAGATAATCAAAGAATTCCCACGATTTCTCAAATCCTATAAACCTTTGAATGTAAATAACTTCACTACCATTTCCAAGATCGATGCTTTGTTTACCCCTTCCACTTTCTTCTTTGACCTCTTCGTTTTCAGGTTTCTTAAACTTGTTGAAGTACATCTTTTGCAACGGAAAAACTACAAGGGTCGGTTTAAGCGCTGACAACACGCATTTTCATTCTTTGTAGCGGTAAGGTTGTCGGGTTGAGAGGACAAATGGGTCGGGTCGTTTTGAATGGTAAAAGACTAAAAGCTGCTTCTTCTTTTTTCCTCTCTTTTTATTGAGAACATTTTATTTTATTTATAGATGACCCTTTTCCTTTTTTTTTTATCAGCTAAGAGTTACCACTTACCAGTATTATTTGACCACCTACGTCATAATTAAAATTAAATAAAATTTCCCATTCTACATTCAATTTTAAAAACTCTTTTGGATTTTAAAAATATTTTTAAAAAAATTTATTTTTTTTATTTCAAATTAATATTGTTTTGATTTTTTTAGATTATTTTAATACACTAATATCAAAAATAATTTTTTTTAAAAAAAATATTATTTTGATATATTTTCAAATAAAAAACATTTTAAAAAACAACCACAACCACACTCTCAAATATACTATCATCAGTTACAATAAGTGTTATTAAACTTGGTTTAGTTTGTCAGTCAATTTTTAAAACAAAATTTTAATTAAATTTCAAATTAAACTATATTAAAATTTATTTAATCATATCAGTTGACACATATTAATCTATAAACTAATTAAAATGTTGTTTTATTAAATCAAAATAAATTTTTTTTAATAAAAACAATTATAACAAAATTATTTCAGATCAATTCAAGATAACTCACTTAATTCATATCTGCTGATCCAGATCATGGGTTATTTATATAATTTTCAAAATACCACACTAGTGGATTAAAGAGTCAAGAAAACAATCCACTCTCCCGCATGTAGTTAGAAACTTGTGCTCCAATAATCAGTTTTTGCTAGTATTTTCGGTTTGATTCGGTTTTTATTTTAAAAAAATAATCAAAATAAAATTTTAAAAAACTAAAAAATTCAAACCGGACCCAAACCGGGTCAAACCAACCGGTTTCGGTTCGGTTTTTTCAACAGAAAAACCGGAAAACCTGTATCCTTTTTTACAAATATCCGTTACATCTAAATCTAAAACTGAGCAGACCACCTAAAATTACAGCAAGAAAAGAAGACAATTTTCTAGCTTTTTAAGCTTCTAAACCCAACAGAATAGTTTCAAAATTGATTAACTAAGACAAATATTCAATACTGGTATCAACAGACAACAACCCATTATTACAAAATCAAAGGCAAATAAACCCTTTTAAAATGACAGCAAAAAGGTACATAATCCAACAGAAGTAACAAAACGATTAACAGCAAAAGAGATATGATAGAAAGAATGAGGATAGATTGAGAGATTTATTTATTTGGCTTGCTGGTAGCGACTGCGATCTGCAAAGAGAGAAGAGATAACTTTGTGGCTCTACTGGCTAGTTTGAAGATGAAGATGGTGTGGGAGAGTGATGTGGCTGGCTGTGGATGAAGATGGATAAACTTGATTTGAGTGAAAGTGAACGATCTATGAGTGAAAGTGGACGATCTGTCAATAAAAGTGTGAATTGTGAGGGTTGAGGGAGCGGCTAAAGAGCAAGGAGAACTGGAGAAGGACGGCTGAAGTTTGGACACTAGTGTTAAGAAAAATAACGTGTTTTTTTTTATTATTTATTTATAGTACCCCTTAAACCGAACCGGTTTGGTTGGGGTTTTTCTGGTTTCAGGTTTCTGAAACCGAACCGAACCGAACCGGAAATTTTTTCAAAAATTCTAATTGATTTAATCAGTTTTTTTTTTCAGTTTAGTTTTTTCAATTATTTTTTTCTCGGTTTAATCAGTTTTTTTCTCCCCCTAGTTTTTGCAGCAACATGCTTCCCAGTTTTAGAAGGACATGCAAGAGTAGTTAGATCCCAGAACTTCTCATGTCTTGATCAGAAAGTGTCCCAAGCAGTTGAACAAGTGCCTTGCCCCATGTATATATAGGTTTGGGCTATGAGTCAAAAGAAAAGGTGTTGCTTGGTATAGGGATTTCAACTATACATGGTTTATGCCTGAAATGTTTAGATTGAGCAATGGCAGATCCTGATCACAAAGAATGAAATGGGAAATGCAATCACCTCAAGGTTAAAGAACTCAACAAAATTCCATGCAAGCCACAAACGGATGCCTCTCTGAACTGCATTCATCACACTTGAAAAACTATTTCAAAACACACGACCAAAACCAGTTTGCCTGGCAAGACATTCAGTACTTCCTCTCAGGTTATGCTACATTGAAAATCTATTTGATACATCGATCTAAAGGGGTTATATCAAGGAAAGGGTCTACTACAGATGCATTTCCCTTGTCCCCTGACGTCTCAAAACCCTACTCCTATGACAATCTATCTTAGATTTGCACTACTTTGAAGAAGCAACAGGAGGATCAATTAACTTGATCTTTAGTTCTATCTCCCCGGACTCAACTGCACAGAGCCTCAACCAAACACTCTGCACCACTTCACCATTTATGCAACTAATTGAGCTTTCACGAGCAAGACAATTGTCAGTATCAGGAACAACCTTCCTTAAAATTGTCTCGCCTGAAGAAACCTTTGCAAACTGCTTCAATCTAGCTGCAGATGCAATTGGTTGTAGGTTGAGGTGAGCATGTCCCATCTTGTCATCTGCCTTGAAACGGTCTTTATCAAATACTTCCTGCAATGAGTTAAAGTAACTAATCATATGCTATTGAAATCTCAAGTTTTATTCACAACATTACCATTTAGCATCTCAAGCTACTTCACCAGTTATAAATCAGCAATTAAACCCCAGAGAAAATGCAGCTCTCAGATGGACACTATCTCAGTTTTACTACTGCTAAAAGTTCCATCTATTGGTTAGGAAAGAAAAGAAGAAAAGTCATCGATTATTGTTAGCCTTACTACATGTTTTTTTCTTTTTCTCAATGGCATGACTAAGTGAGAATCTAGGAAGCCTGTTTAGAATGACTTCTGCTTGTTGCAGCTTGAACTTGGTATTTAGGGATCATTATTCTTTGGCCACATGGAACCATATCTAAGATTGACCAGGAAGAAACGACCAAATTGAATTGCTTCAAAGGACCTATTTGATTGAGCTACCTTTTTGCAAATTGAACATAATAATGGTATTAGTAGCATAAACATATAAGAATTAAAGAAACTCACCAAACTTAGAACTCCAACAGGTTCTCTGAGTGAGAAACTTAGCTCTTCATTCCAAACTGGATTAAGACAACTATTAATAACCTTGGTCTTTGCTGTCTGATACAGGAAGGAAATAGTCAATACGGTAGCTTAACGAAGTCGACAAATTGATAAAACAAAAAACACAAACTGAAGAGGAGAAAACAGTCCAGTCAAGAAACAATGGGCTGATCCAACTTCAATCAAAGAACAGAGAAGAGAAACAAAATGGGAAAAGTACAAAAAGGGACCAGATCAACAACAATGTAATGACTGGGGATCCTATGACCATAACCATCTACTTGGTAAGACAATAAATTCAGTTGCCCAGAGGACAAAGCCATAAACTTTCTTTGTTTGAGATTTCAGAAGTTTATCACATCAGCAAAATAGTGTCCCACAAAGCAACCAATACCAGTGCATTTATGATCATCAAACATAGAACAACCACTTACTACAAACAAAAAAGAATCATAGAGCTTAGAATCACCTGATTGCCCAGCTTGAGTACTACATAAGGATCGCTAGTCTTGAAATCCCTAATAACCAATCTTCTCCCTAGTACAACTGTAACTTTTAGCAATCCTAACTGCTCCCCCATTGCTAAGTTGTGAAAAATACAACAACTTCAAAAGGACCCAACCACTGCAAAGCACAAAACAAATGGAATCCAAATTACTTCAATGACAAGACAATCTCTAAAAGTTCAAATTTAAAAATGAAGGATCAAACAAACTATGCATTTAAATAAGTAAAAAAGAGAAAAAATAACCCATGAAATCACTAAATTAGAAAAGACCGGAACTTTTTCTCACAAGAACAAAACCCATTTTCTGAAAAATTTCAATTTTTTTTAACCTGGGTTGATTTGCATAAAGAAAGCATTTTTCAAGCTTAACTGCCTCAAAGAAAGAAACCCGGATAAAAACAACAACAGTGAGACAGTTTCCAATGAAGAAAATTCAAAAGGAAAAAGAAAATTGCATGAAAAATACATACGGAGAAAAAGAGAGAGAGAAAGGACCTCTGACCTCTGCTGAAGGAGGAGAAAGAAAAGCAGAAACAGCTTAGTCTAAGATCTCAGAGAAGGAGAAACACAAAAGGTGAAGAAGATAAAAAAGCAGCAGCATTTGGTGTGGTTTGGTGGGTTATTAATTGGTTTCAACAGACTAACAAAACCCTACAAAGAGACCACTTAAAAAGGTTATAAAGACTGAAAATTTAATGCAAAACAGCTAAGAAATACCATACAAAGAAAATAATCCTATTTCTCTTCCCTGCAACAAACTACTGAATGAAAAGTGTTGAAGCTCTATTTATAGAAACTGCAGTAGATAAATGAAAAGCAAACAGAACGTGTGTAAGTAGATTAGTCAAAACTGTTTTCCAGGTCAAAAACTTGTTTTTGAAATTACTTTAATACTTGTGAGTGATTGTTGGTGGCCTCCTGCTATTACTAGAGGTAGATAAGGAGATTATCGGGTGGTTAAATAATAAGATTTACTGCCCACATGGATCCTGGATGAGGAGTTTGGCACTTTGGATTCGTTGACTGTGACCGTGTCTTGTCTTCTTACCGCTTTTTACTTGGTCTGCAGTCTGAGTCTTTGACCAGTCTTCCCTCTTATTCCTTCCTTTATTTTTCCTCCTTTACTTCTTTTTATGTTCTTTGACCGTACGTGCATTTTCATTTTCGTTATTAGCAGGACCAATGTTTAGAGTTTGAAGAGATTAATAATGAAATAAAGAAGAGGTTCAAAGATGATTATAAGTGAAGAAATTTTAAAATTAAATGGTAAGAAATTTAAGATTTTAACAAAGTGGTTTGCTTCCTTCCTTGAGCTTTCGTGAAGAATATATATGATATATATAAATTAATATAATTATTCTCTCAATATTTAATTAAAAATAAAATCAAATGCTACTCTAAGAGCTTGTTTGGTAGTGTGGTTGCGAATGCTTTTCAAATAACTTTTTATGCCAAAATGCATGCCAATGATGTTTTTTCATTTTTTAAAAATCATTTTTGATATTAGCACATCAAAACGATCTAAAACATACAAACCATATTAAATTTTATAAAAAAAAATTTTAATTTTTTAAAAATACAGGTTGAAATACGTTCCCAAACATGCTATAAGAATCCAAAAAAACACAAGAAAGCAATACTTTCTAGACCAAGCACAATTTAAAACAAACACAGTTGACCGCGTAGAGAAATACACTCTAATATCAAGGCTCACAAATTATTATGTAATTGAGTTTTATAACGAATGAAACTCGATGGGCCTCACTAACCAATGACCAATCATTAAATTGGAAAGAAGCTCAAGCAGACGTTGAATCTTCAAAATGCATAAAACAAAGCATAGTGGGACAATCACATGCTTTGAATGGACGAGAAAGAAGTACAGGCCTAGGCCTAGGTCACACAGATACTTTTAGGCCTGCCTGCATGTCACAGACCAATGAACAAACAACCACTGCCCCCCACAAATGGAGAAATCCAAGCTGTGGATGCCAATGGAGTCATAAAACCACCTGCCACGCAGAGGAAATTCAAGCCACAAACTAAGTTTAAGTCCAACTTAGATGCCCACATATAGTCAGTGGCATCTCTTATAAACCTTTTCATTTTTTTTTTCTTAACATTGATGTTCAGACTAGCTTGCGCGCACCTCGACTCATCCCACAAGTCCTGAAATTAACAACTATATAAATCTTCAGTGGTCATCATATAAACAACCACATGACTCGAAATTTAGACAAAACCTTTCCATTTTTAGCTAAGCTCTAAGTTGCATCAGCTGCACTCTTGCCTAACATTATTATCACAACAGACTTCTGCATAACATTAGCAAAGTTTACGAGAGAAGCCAAGGCAGTGCAGCTGTGTATCATCCACACAAGAACTATCATATCGCTACAGAAGAAATGGCAAGAAGAATAGATTGATACAAAACAAGTAGACAAATATGCAGTTAATCTATCACTTCCATGGGTGCCCAAAATCAAAATAAAGGTTCTCAATTCCTCCTGACATACAACACTATCCCCAACTGTAACTATACAAGAGACCTATCAATTTACCAATCCAGGTGGTTAGAAAACATGCACTAGGACTACAATCAATGAACAAAAGCCACCATCCTATCATCTACCATAGTCCTGGGAACTAACATTAACATTACTAACTTAGCATGGAGAAGGCCTAAGGTTATTTTACATTCATCTGTGCAAAGGCAACCACTTGAGATGTTTTATTAGTGTGTTTACATTGATGAATGGCTTTCAACTTCTTTGATTCTGCACCAGCTTACACCAACTAAACCGAGGGCACGAAATCTAAAGCTTTGAGAACTTCCTGGAGATTCATCAACTTCTTTGATAAATGACTTTCAACGTCTTGACGCTGTATTCCCTGTTTTATGCATCCACTTGCTCTGCATTTAACAAGAGTGAACTTAGAATCTTAATATAGCACAATATTATGACAAATTTTATTGTACTCCAAGAGTAACTATAGTTACACTTTAGGATAGAGATAGAAACAAGGAGAGAGAGAACTAAATTATTTTGAGCTCAGGTGAAAATATTCTTTATCACTTTTGGTGGAACCGATTGTGATTCTCTCTCTCTTCTTGTATATATCTCTCTCCTTAAAGGAACACACAGAGTAACTATTCGCAGCTACTCTTGGAGTCATAGAATTTCTCCAATATTATAATGCATAAACTAAAGAGAGGGTTAGATGCAAGTACAAGAGGTTCATCATCAGAGATGTCAGCATCTTCAGCATTTGATGATTTCTTACTAAGCTTCTTTGGCTTTCTGCTAGGTTTCCTGATGTCTACATCTTGATTCCCTTCAGAATCTGATTTTTCTTTATTAGCTTCCACTCCCAAGGCTTCACTTGATTCATCTACTTCTTTCTCTTCTGAATGGGATTCCTCTCTGTCATCACCTTTTTTATCATCTTGCGGTGTGCTTTCCATATCTTCAGAAACTTCAGCTTCAAAATTGGATTTCTCTTCTCCATCAGATTCCTCAGAATTATTTGACCTTTCCTCTGTGTCTTCCAAGTGTTTACCTTTGGAAATTGACACCACTTCCTTATCAGATTCCTCCACATCTGTCATGCCCTGGGACACCTTTTCAGCATGATCCCCTTTAGGATCATCTGAAAGAGTATGAAACGAATATGAAGAATCAGTCTGAAAACAAATGAATTCTCTACATACTGGCAATGCAAGATTAAGCATCAATAGTATATAACAAACAAATCAGTTTGAAAAGTATGAAAAAACTTCACCTAATTTGAGTTTATCTCCTTCAGATGCCACGGCATGTTCAGGGCTTGATACATCAGAATCCACTTTGTCCTTCGGCTCTTTATACACACGCTTTGAGTTTTTTGTTGGAGTTCTTTTCTTTTTAACACTAGAAAACAAATATCAATCTATTTTATAGTGCTTGTATGGGAAAAAAAAAACACAAACAAGCAAGCAACTACATCAATGATTAAAAATCTCCAACTCACATTGTCACTGACTTCTTATTCTGACTTAAACTACTCGGACTTCTATTTTTTGGTGCAGGTGACCTGTAAAACGGTTGAAGGGAAAAGGCTTTTCATAAATCAAACATGTAGAGAAATATACCAGCATTGGATAACGCCATAACAAAATCAAGGTGCCAGAAAACAGAACACCGTATCAAACTAATGAAGGTAATACTTACATGTCCTTGGAAGGGGTGCGCTTAAATGAAATTGATTTCTGAAATGGTGCAGAGGAAAAAGTAAGTCACTGCGTTCTTGAAAAAGGTAAAGTTGATTTAGCTTAAGAAAAGAATGCTGAAGAATAGACTAGGACCTTTGTGCGCTTGGGGCCATTGTCAGCGAGCTCCCAGCGCTCTTTATCCAAACGGAGTACTTCTATATCTCCATCATCATATAATATCTATATCGGGTCACCAAAATTATGCACAAATGAGAAATAAATTAAATAGGTCAAGTAGTCCTGAAATTTGAGAAAGATTGAGTGATGAACAATACCACATGTTTCCTTTTCAAAGGATCATAAGACTTGATGGTGCCTCCATAAAACCTGTCAATTAGCAAGTAAGTTTGGGGTTACATCAAGAAAGGTTTTGAATTTTAATATCTACCAGAACCCCAATTCTCCCCTTACTATGTATACATAATGGTGCATCTGCATATTGAACACGACCACCCAGAAAAAAAATACAGCGAAGTGGAGTATCTTTAAATGAAGGAACAATATAAGAAATGTTAAATACTCACTTCTTATCCATGGGCCACCAAACTTTTATTCTGTAACCAATAATATCCTCGATATCAATGCCACTTTTCTTTGTTGGGCACTGAAAAATAATAAAAGTTGAGGGAGGGCATATAATAATATGTTAGCAGGGAAACTATACAGTTCTATAATGAGTGAATAAGAAATCGGAGAAAAATAAATAAAAAGATAACCGTATTGAACGAATGTAGCACCAACTCTTGCAAATTCATAACAAGGTAATTTTTGGCATATTCCAGCGTAAATTTTAAAGGAAACAGGAAGAATATTTGACTACTAATAACAGGTCAAAACAACTTAATTGGGCAAGTAAATGTTATTATAGCTAAGAAGGTAGACAGAAAAGAGGTGATTACATCCAGCAATGAATGGCTTTAAGAGGATAATAGTAAAATTTAGGATTATATACAGTATCCAATCCACAGTCTAAAAACTAGATTAGCATCACTACTAGATAGATGGCCCACGCTTCGCCGCGAGCCGGATCAATTTTTTTGTCACATAAAAAAACAATGCTCAAGTGTTGTTATTGTATTTTAAAGAACAGCAAAAAAAAAAATCATGACCCTACATCATCGAAAGAGAACTAAAAAATAATAATCGTCAATCCTCATGAATCAAAATGCAAAAGGATGAAATCAAGAAAAAAGAATCAAAGAAAAAAAAGTACTAAAAAACAAAGCACCAGTAAAACCAAGTGAGGTTGTCAAAACCCGCAAGTAGGATTATCCAATAGAAAGCAAAACAGGAAAAAAAAAAAAGTTTGATTTTAAAAAGAATCAAATTTTGAAGGACAATAAAAAAGAATAAAAAAATGACTTCAAAGAAACCTGGGCCACCAGGATAAACCTCTCATCTATATCATGAAATAGAGATAACTTGATTGAAAAGAAAACCGAAGAAAATAACGAAGCTTCTTTTTTAAAACGAACAACTTCAAAGGATCTAATCGGGAAAGAAAATGAGATCAACCCGTGTAAACTTTTCAAACCTATGACCCTAGGTACTAACTAAATTGGAAGCATCGCATCTAGAAAGCAACTATTTTAAAACTTGGCTTGACTCGACAGGTTGACCCGTGACCCTCAGCTTAGACTGGGTCGAGTTTCAAAAGAAATTGAGGGAGAATTGATTAAGTGAAAGACGGTCAAAAACCTAGGCTGACCCATGGTTAGGTTACCCGGGGAAAATCTAGTCAAAACTCGTTGACTATTTTCCTTTCTTTTTTTTTCAAAATGGTATCATTTTGATTTTTTTATAAAACAAAAGGATTTGATTGACTTAAGTTAACTCGAGTAAACCCACTCGACTCGTGACCCGATAATTGTCCTAGATTGACTCTTGAGTAGGGCCTATAAACAATGGGAAAAACCTAGGAGACCAAATCCCAATAAATAAAATGTCAAATGATGAAATAAAAAAACAAATTGAAGGATAAAGAAATAGCAATTAAGAGAATAAAGACCTCATTTGAAAAACAAAAATTATGAGGACAAACAAAAATTTTGAATTGAAGGGCAAAATAAAAAAAAAAATTAACAAATGAATCCAAAACAAAGAATACTAATTTCCAACGAGCTCAATGATGATGGATGAGATTTAAAAAAAATGATTGAAGCTAACCCGACCCAACCTTCAGAACTTGTGACACTGATCATGATGCCAAATCACAACATGAAAGTCAAACCCAAAAAAATAACAACGTTAAATTTCTAACCAACCAAAATAATTAGGGATAAACTTGAAAAGAAAAGAAGTGATTTAAAAAAAGTAGATTTAAAAAGAAAGAGAACCAAATTTATCACAAAAATAAAACAAAACCAAATCATAAGGGATGAAATTGAAAAACAATTTCAATCAAGAAAATGATAAGAACTACAAATAACAATCAAAAGAATGAGAACCATATTTGATATAAAAATAAAATGTTAAGGAATGAAATTCAAAGACAAATTAATTTAATAAGGGATTCAAGACCAAATACATCACAATTAAAAAAATGAGTACTATATCTAATATAAAAATCAAGTGTAAAGGGTTGAATTTGAAAAAAAAAAAAAAACTTGATAAATTATTCAAGACCAAATACATTGCAATTAAAAGAATGGGGACCAAATTTGATATAAAAATCAAGTGTGAAGGGATGAAATTGAAAAAACAAATTAACTTAATAAATAATTCGAGGCCAAATGCATTGTAATCAAAAGAATGAGGATCTAATTTCACTTAACAAACAAACAGACTTTCTTATTTTTTAGCAATGGCCAGCACGGTTTTCTAAAAGAAGTGGAGAAAAAGGAAGGGAAAAACCCTGGCCGGAACTCCTCTGCGTGCCGTCTCGGCACACATGCCTCACCCCGTGATGGGGGTGGTGAGGCACATTGAACGCTGCCCTGGAAGGCGGCATTCGGTGCCGTTTAGTCGCCGTACGCGCCATCCGAAGGGCACGGGCAATGCTCACTTGTTGGCGCATGCCAAGCACGTGACAGTCATTTTTTAATATAAATAGTAATATATATATCCAATCACCCTAATTGAGATTTACAACAAAACCATATGAAAAAGACGAAAACACCCTTGCATGCAGCCTTAGTTTTTTTTAAACCCAGGGGTAATTATGTAGTTTTACTATTCAAATAAAGAAAAAGACAGAGAAGTCCCTCAATACATGTATATTTTTTCCCTCCTAAGGGAATGGCCGTAACTTGACAATTTGTTTTTTTTTCTTAAAGACAAGAACCCCACCCAAAGATTTAAATTTTGTGCCTTAAATGGCAAATTAGTATTTATATTGTAGCAAAAAAACCGAACGGATCATTTTGTCCCCAATTATTTTTTCAACGGCAATGCATCCCATGGAAAAGACAATCTTACCCCCAATTGCATGCTTAGTTTTTTTAGCAAGGGCAAATTCATTTTTATACTATTCCAATGCACAGTAATCCGTGTCTTGGTGAACAGTAAAAGAATGAGAGCTTTTAGTTTTTTTTGTAATGTTATGCAGAAGCTGTAAGACATAAATCAGTTCCATACATAATATAACCACATTTAATGGGAAATCAAGATGTTATAAACCAAATGGAGGTGAAGATGCTAACCTTGGCCAACCCTGCTACACTTCTTCTTTTCCGCTTCTTCATAGAACTAGTCAAAGACTGAGGACTATTTGTTGTATTGATCTTATCAGTCTCCATTAGCATACCAGGCTGCTGTAGCAGAAGTAACAAGGAAGACGATATCCAGAGAATGAATGACCACTAAGAAGTAATTAGCATGTACCTTTGAAAGTTTACTAACGGGGAGAAAAGCTTACCACCGGAATATCATCATCAGATTCTCCAACTTCATTTTCCCTGCCATTGTCACCCAACTCAGAGTTTTTTCCTTTGAGTTTGGATGTGACATTTTTCTTCTTTTGAATGCTATATACCAACAATTCAGATCCAGTGCGCTCAGCTTTGAGTTTTTTTCCCTTCAAATCAGGGCTTGAATTATCCTCTGGAGCTCTTGAAGGAGCCATTAAAGAACTTCGGGGCAATCTAGAAGCACTATGAGCAGATAATGATCTTCGGCGTTTGGGTACAGGCACAGGTGTCACAGTAATGTTTCCTTTTTTCACTTTTTGATGCTCTGATTCTGACTTTGTCTTCTCACTTGGATCTTTATGTCCATTGCTTGACTCAAATTTATTAGATAGCCCCAGATTATCCAAATTTATCTCCCTGACCATCTTCAAGATATCAACATCATTTTCAGCATCTTTTGCTTTAGCCAATGAAGAGCTGTTCTTTTTAGTTTTTCCACCTTTATTTCCCTGGGATTTTAATTGCTTGATCATTTTCCCAAGAGGCACTTCATTAGCTTCTCTTTCACTGGCATTTACATCCTCATCCCTGGCAGCATGTGAACTAGCCTGATATGATAAAAAAGGACTGCTATAAGTTGCTGAAAGATGCAAATGCTACCAAAGACTCGCTAAATATTTACTGCATAGCTGAAGATACTTATAAGCAGTAGAACTTACATTTCCATCAGTTTCGAACTTAAGTGATTCAAAGTGAGTCAAAACACTTTCATCAGCCAACCACACTTTCCCTTCATTTGCCTATGAAAAAGCACACAGCAGCATTGATAGAGCAGATAATTGAGTATTGGTAGGGATGATACTAAACTAAATAATATCCAAGTGAAGTGGAAAAGGTCACACTAAGATGGCACCAACAAAGTTTTGTAAAGCATACCAGAGCTTCTTCGCCTTCTTTATATTCATATGTTTTGTAAAGCATTGGAGGCAAAGAAACTGATGGAAGCAAGCTTTCATCCTCCTTTTGAACCAAGCGCTTGATTATTGACAGCCCAAGTTCAGAGATAGCATGTGAATTCTGTAAATGTTAAAATTAACCAGTATAAGATCAGCATTTTGCTTTTGTTGAACTTCAAGTTGATTTTTATATTTTCTCGTGGATAGTGTTTTTTGTTTAAGCCGCATGATTTTATGCATAAAGTAAACACTAAATACAAACTCAGGCATTTTTCCCCAACCTTTGACTTCTCTCGATCAACTACATCTTCCGAGCACTTAATATTCTGAAAGATGGAAGCTATTAGAGAGTTAGTCTCTTTGTCTTTGTCATTGTCTTTCTCCTTCTCCTTCTCCTCTTTGTCTTTCTCCTTCTCCTTCTCCTTTTCCTTCTCCTTGTCGGTACCAGCTTCTAACTTGACACCTTCATCTTTATGAACTAGCATAGAAACGATCAAGTATAATTGCCTGAAAAATAGGGTGGAACAAATGTTATTCCCTCTCTTGTTTCTGGCTTTCTCAATAAAATCTTGGTAGCCTTTATTAATGAAACATCATATCAGATACCCTAAGAAAGCACATATAAAACAACATGTACAATTATATGTACCGGTATATTGGTTCAAATGCTTTAACATCCTTGCACTCATTTACATTCGGACATGATTGATGAGCAAGAGCATGGACCAAATAGGGGATAATGTATTCAGGATAAACTGCCGAGGGATTTGCATCACTTTGCACAGAGACTTGTCGTGTCCTAGCTTGCTGGTGCATCTGAATAATATCAGCAAGATTCTGCTTCTCCTACCATTCCAAGTGAAATACAAAAACAGACAACAAAACTTCAGAATTTTATCAAGCCAGCAGGTATGGTACCAGTTAATTTGACCATGGATAATAATTGCTTTAAGAAATCAAGTACAGTAGAAATACCTCTTCAAAATCAAGGGACTTGGATCCTGTGGTATTAAATAAGAAGGCACAAGCATACTTTGCATCCAGAACTCGGTCCTTGATGTATTGATGAACTTTAATCAGAAACAGCTTCCTAGCTTGGGGGAAAGCAATCTACTAGACCAAAAAGAAAGAAGCGGGCAAGGAGGGCATTACTAACAGCAAAAATCATTTAATTACAACTATCCTGGAAATTTCAAAAGACTCCACCTCTGGTGTCCTCAAAGTTAAGTGGAAGAGATCAACAGGTATCTTTTGATCCCAATGCTTTGACAAACGAAGAACTGCCTTAGCAGAAGCAAACCTCAAGTGGGCCTTATCAACTGAACTGTATGATAAGAAGAAAAAAATGCATAAGGAATTGCAAACATAATAAACTTAAGGGGGGAAAACAACAGTTCATATATAAACTAATAAAAATAATACCTTGATTCAATATCTTTCGATATCTCTCCAAACAGAAGTATGTTTCTAAGGATTTCCAGAAGGCCGTCAATACCACGACGGAGTTGTACATCTTTAACTGGCAAGTAGCTCTTGACCAATGTCTTGAGTCCATAAACCTGCAGGCAATTTTTTAGTACAATCCAATTGTAAAGTTGTCAAGGTAATAATATATATTCTAAAAATTTTCATGAAAAGACAGTGTAATCTGTATACAGACCATATTATCAAGTAAAATAATGATATGCAGGCCATTAATTTAACCTTCAAAAGTTGACAGGAGAAATCCAACTACCTTCAACAAACATAGTTCACTTCTGTCATCCCAGCATGCTTTTGTATTATCTTCTGGTTTCTGCAACATTAAAGCACTCTGATGAGACTAATTATTATGAAGTCATGTCAAATCATGGCACAAGTTAGGGATTTGCAAAAGCATACACTACTGCGTTCTAGAATTTTGCTCTTAATGAATTCTTCAATTTCATTTTCTCTAGTTTCAAAAACTGGCATTGCAGTCTGTGCAATGCATCCCAGAGATTGTAGTACAGCAGGCAAATGTGTCTTCTCCTCCAGCATGTCCACGAGTCTCTGCAAATTGAAAAAGAAATATCATGCTGATATTAACATAAATACGGAGCATTCCCAAGCTCTAATGATAATGCAAACAAACACAACACAAAGATAAAAATGGAACCTTGTACAAAACAGAGAGGGACTTGAGCCCATCATCCTTTGTTATTGCTGCTAGGGCATGCACAGCATACTTGGCCTGCCTTCGGCTACCCTCTAAGCAAAGCCTCTCCAACATAAGGTCAATTGAACTGCAGGGAAGTAATAAGAAGGGTATAAGCATGAACATAGAAGGATGGCTCTAAATGTCAATAATTTCATGCACTGCACCTTGATGACTCCGCTAGTTGTTCTCGGATCGTACCACCAGCCTTTGCCAAAACATGCAAAGCACCTTCTTTTATTATTTCATTGTCATCTTTCAAAAAATTTATAAGCTCTTCCCCGGACCCACCAAGCAGCAATGGACTGAAGCGTGCAAGAATCTGAAAATTCATATAAAAATAAATATATGAATGGCATTGATTTGTTCAAAGCAAAATAGTCAAAATATTAACAAAAAAAATAGAATAAAGAAAATTCAGATGAGATTGCTAAACAAATAGAAGGCTTCAGAGCTGCAATAGTACAAGCAACCATACTAAAGAAAAAGATCATTGTATGGTGTAATTATGACCACGCAAAAGTATGTGAATGAGGGGATGCAATTACAACAAAGCAATAGAGATCATAAAAATGCCTGACAAGTACAAGTGCGCAAGCATAACGACATGGTTGATAAAAAAGCTCATCACCAGATCAAAAAGATGTATCATTGACATGTTCTTACCACCAGTAAATCCAAACAAGATTTTGTAAAATTCATATTTCCAGCTGAATTATGTTTGTTGACATCCAAAATGATTTCTTTCACATGCTCCTTGTTGAAAAGTAAATAAGAACACTTCATGGAAAGACTGCTCAAAAAATCATGGAGTCGGTGTTTCTCGCCAAGTATTTTAAGTAAATCATCCTGCAAGATAAGGGAATTTCTTTATTGAGGAAATTTTCCAAGGAAAAAAGGCAAAGAAAAATGCAAATACAGCTTCATCAACTATCAACTAAGAATCGATTAAAAAATACATAAATAATAATAATGATAATTAAGAAAAGCAAGGCCATTCTTAATTTAGTCAACTCGATAGGTCCTCCATGGATTGGACTACAGTTCATAACATTTGCAACTAACAGTGAATTGTCAGATTACAAATCAGATACGAACCAAAACATATTGAGAAAGTTTTTGCAGCGATTTATTATCATATCACTTACCCGGCCAGTGCAAGCTTGATGGAAGCTGGTATTTGGATCCAGTAGATTTGTTAAAATCTTCCAGATATTGACATCTTTCAATTGATCAAGTATCTGAAAATTCTCCTCAGTCTTGGCAGGCTCTGCAAAGGAGCGAGACATAATCCGAAAGCAGAACAGAATCTTTTTTTGGATCTCAGGAGTATCTCCATCCTGTATTTGAATGAGAACCAATTGCTGTGATTTTCATTTTCTTAATTCAATCTCTTTCCTGAATATGAATAATGTAACATCCAAGATTTACAAACCTGACGCATCTGCCTAAGTGATAGATACCTCAGAATCTCTTGCTGTAACCTGCAATCCAAGAGGAAATCCCCTGAAAATCAGTGCACAATCCATCAAATAAACACAGATTTACAAAATTTCAGCTTGAGTTGCCTGCTGTCAAAATCTAGCAATTTCAACATACCTTTGCTTCTGCTCCAGGATCTTCTCAAGAGCTTTCACCTCAACTTTGTCTAATACAGAGAAGACACTTACCCAATGTTTACTTCTATCTTCTGCTGCACATTCAGTTGGAAACAGAGACCCACAAAGAACAAATTCAATTGTATCTGATCTGCAGAGCAGATTAATGTGTTAGAAACATGTTTAAACAGATACTTGGTTGTGAAGGAGATACCAAGAAAGCTTCGTAGCATCAGATAAAGTTGCAATTTTGCTGAAAAAACAACTAGTTATTTATATTAGTGTAGACAAGCAGTCCAAGATAAGCACAGCTCATGAAGACACCAAAGGAGGGACCTGACCTTCAATAGTGCAGATGAAAGGGGAAATGGATGATTGTGTGTGTTTGTGTGTGTGTGGGGGAACATATATATTATATAGGTACATATATCCAGCTTACTACAAAAGCCAAGAAGTCTTGCCTGAAATCCTTGTCATACAAACATCTCAAAATCCTTCCAGGAATCCAATCAAATTCACCAGGATTGACTGATCCATCAGAGGACTTTACACAATAAACCCTGAATATCTCAGCCAGTCTCTCCATAGTATATCTTTTAACAAGTTGCTGGAAATTCCAAATGAAAAGAAATCCACACATCAGAACACTATACATAATGACTAGTATACAGTTAAGAAATAATTTGGAAACAGAGAAATATAGAAGTCATGACACACAGATTTATCTCGAAGACGCTCTGCCACTAGTTTTATAGTTTCAACAGGGACAGAATTCAAGGTATGACATGCTACATCACAGAGTACATCAACGACTTGCTTTCGAACATTTTCATCATAGTCCAACAGTCGGTCACAAAGGGCAGCTGAAAACATTGAACCAAGTCAAAATCAACTAGGCATCATATATATAAACTAGTAAAGCCACTCAACAGACTTACAGATGATTTGGGCTGCCTCAGCTCGAAAAGGATTTGACAAAAGACAGCTTTTGACACGTTCAAGGACACACATCCGAACAGCAACTACTCTATCAGTCAATCTTTTCAAAAACTCAGAAAAGATAGACTGAAATGTTTCTGTGATGGCAGAGCCAGGCAAAGCAAATAGATCCCCAACCAACCCCACTGCTTTTAAACGAGTGTCTAGCTGGTCAGTCTGCAGATGTTGAACTTCATGTATTAAGAAACTACTCGCCAAATTTCAAACAATAGTAAGCTTATACTATATTAGTATTTACCAGCAGCTCTCCTGTGAGGTATGGAATGGCTCCTGATAGGATCTGAGGAGCGCAACGGTAAATATCATATATAACTTCATGGTAGTCGATTTTACAATTTTCCAACCTGCTATCTTCTGACATTGATGATATGAGGAACTGCTTTATCCCAGCTTCAAGTTTTCCAGCACAATGCTCTATGACATTCAAGGCAAGTTTCCTCCCTGCCATCGAGATATCCTGGAATCACAAGTTCTACAGGCTGAGTTCTCTTTAAGGCAATATGATAAGAAATACTAAGCATTCAAGTAGTAGAGTAAAATGTCCATGGTAACCACAGAGAACACATACACCAACAAAGAGTAGGGATGCTTACATTTCTGTTACGACCTAATACAGATAAGATAATAAGTAGAAGATCCTCTCGGACATCCTCACTTTCTTCTATGAGAACAACCACTATTGTTTGCATTGAAGATAATACACTTTCTTGATGATCATCACTGCACGTGTGAAAATTTTCAGATCAATATCTATTAAACCCAGTTAACAAAACCCTTCAATTTAGGAAAACAATCGTGAATAAAAAGGTTTGGGCAAGGCTGGGTGGGGGGGGGGGGCAACATCTGCCCCCCCATGTGTTGTTAAGACACAAAAGTCAACCATAACACTTGCAATACAATAATCCAAGTAGAAATCATTTTATGGATTTAATAAAAAAGACAACAATTTTTAGAATAACTAATATAAGCAGATACAACGTGTCGCTTGCTTAACAAGCAACACAGAGAGACAGGTATATGAACTTTCTACTAGAACCTTGTAATACAAATTAATAAAAGAATCTAGTTATCATTTACAGTTCAATGATCATCTCAATGTACACTCCAGTGACTGATGAAACATCCCTCCCCCTCCCAAAAAATTACAAATAAGAATAATGAAAAGGAATTATAAACTGCTTGTCTGAAATTTAGTTGCATGAACAGTGATCTAAAGTTGTTACATGTATATGAGAAAGGTGAAGTGCGAAACAAAAGAATATGGCTTCAAAACTTCAGCAGCAAATATGAACTATCTTTGTGTGTCAATTAGAAGAGAATTTGAAGATTAAGAAGAGTCGGATAGAAGCACTTATAAATGTAAACCCTTTATTCTGTCTCAGAAAACATTAAAAAAAAAATGGAAGAAAAAAAAAACACACCTGGCGACAGTAAAAAATGTACTGCACATCTTATTCACCAGATCATTACATTCGAGATCCAGCATCACAACACATGACCGATATTTGGCAAGAGTCTCCAAAATAACAACTCTCCTTCCAAATGATGGACTGCCAGTATCACTTAACCCACTGAAAGTGCCTACGATCAAGTGGAAAATATCCTGCACATAGATACACACCATCAAGATTGGATTAAAATTTCAAACTTTTATGATTAGTAATAAAGTGAATCAACCAATTCCATTAATTAATTGAGCTGGTAAAGCATACAAACCTTTAAAACTTCATCACTGTAAGGAGCTTCAGGTGCAGTAATCCGGGTTATCTCGCAAATACAGGTTGCAACTAGAAGCTTAACATCCCTATCTTGATGCTTCAACAAATCTGGCTTTACAATTGCATCAAGAAACGGCTGCGTTGACTCTGACACTGAAACCAGCGGTGATTGGTCCATCTCAGAAAGACAAGCAGCAGCTTGCTGCAGGTAAATCCATAAAGTAAATATTTTCAGCAACATTACTATAAAAACAAGAACCCTAAGATTGTACACTGTTGCATTTATGAATAGAAAAAAACTCAACACTGTTGCCTAAAACTCAAAATCATTAATAGATTTCAAACACAAACCAAGGTCGAATACATTTGAAAATTCCTAATATACATTAGCTTAGAGGTCAAGAGCAACATGCACCAGTTCAAATTCAATACCTAATTCAGTTTCTTTTTCCTCTCTTTTTTGATAGGCAAAAGAAAAACAATATCAGGGCACCCTAATTCAACCAGTATAATCAAAAGCTTGGATCAAAGCCACACGTTTTAATCTCGAAAGATTTAACACACAAACAAAGTGAAAGTTAGAATGACAGCTCTTGCAAACAATGTGAAAGTTAGAATGGCAATTCTTTCATATTTGACATGTTAATTTGAGTAGCCCCTAAAACTTTCACCCATCTAAACTTCACAATCTACTTGGCTTCCAATTTTTCTTTGCCATCCTTTTATGTTTCACTAAGCATCCACTTTCCTCGGCTTAGGTCAGAAATTCAGCCCTAGAATCAAAACCAAATCCTCAAGAGCTCAACAGAATACACTTTAGAACCAAAAAAGGCAAATTTAACAAGTGACCAGACGAAGTTTTTCACGAGCTGCCAACCCTTTTGAAAGGGTGGCACTGCTAACCCTAATTCAAACAAACTCCCTCAACTATAACTCGAAACAAACAAAAAGGTTCACTAAAACAATCTACGTTATTCTACAACTTGACTAGCTTAACCTAAAAAAATTTCCAACCTTTAAGCCCTTCTTACAAACAATTTTTCCCATGCAACAAACCCCTAATGCAAGAAATTCAGCTTAAACCAACCAAATTTCACTTCTTTTCATTCCCTTTCTAGGTTTTTCTCAGCAACCAAACAAAGAGTAGATTTTTGCTCAAATTCAAAAAATGGGGTTACCTTTAAAAGCTTAATAACACCATCTTTAGTAGAAGGAAGTGTTTCCAGCTTGGATCCCACCTCCTTTAACTTCTCTTCAAGCTTCTTTTCCTCTTCCATTCTTTTTCACTCTTGAAAAGAAACACGTGGGCGTTTTCTAATTTCCAAGATTCAGTTTTTCAGACAAAACTAAATTACTGGTCCCCCGCTCTCTCTATCACACGCATGTCGAAAGGGTTAAAGGATTCGTGGTTCTTTTTTGTGTGTTTAAAGCTTTCTTCTATTTTTGGGGGGGGGGTCTTGATTTTGTGTTCGTTTTTCGAACAAGAAGGCGAAATGAACTCAAAATGTAAGTGAAATCACATAAATTTCTTCTGCCTTGTATATATCCATCAACATATCTAAGTCCTTCGCAGTCGCGTACGTGCGGATTCTTCCTTTTCTTCTTTTGCTGCGATGCCCCTTTGCTTTATCTTATTTAACTATTTCTTTCCTTTAGGTAATTCTATCGTTTACATTTGTGTATGGACTGAAAATCATGTGTAGTCCTTCTGCTTCTCATATCCGGTCAAATGAAACCCTGCTATATGAATCAATACCTTGATAGCAAGACCTAAGATCCCATTCACATGAAGGCTCACTTTTCTAGTGCATTCTAAGATTTAGGGTTTAGATTGTGTCCATTAAAAATGGTTGAAATCCAAATTAATTCTTGGATCACGATAAAAAAAAAAATGAAAGTATTTGATCATTAAACCAAATGTTGGAAGCCAAAAGATAACATTTAATTTTTAATTTTTAATTTTTATACAAGCATAATAACAACAATAACATGGATATTTTTAAATAATAAACGAATAAATATATATTTTAGAAATTATCGTATGTTGTGATTATAAATTATAATTACTTAGTTCATGCATATAGTTTTTACATGAAATGAAAATTATATCGTATTTGTGATTATTTATGAATGAAAAATTAAATAAAAAGTATAAAAATATTTTGAGAACGAGGAAAGATTTTGATTTTATTGCTTAAAGTATTTATATGTCAACTTTTATAATTTTGAAAAATTATATTTTGAATATAATTTTGTATTCAACTTTTATTGCAATAAATACAGATAATTATATATTTCTAATCTCTCTCCCTACCCTTATTCATAGCATTGAAGCTCAAATCCATCCATCAAATTCTATACAAAGGAAGATTGGTTCATGGGAACAAACCCTACTTCATTCGTTCAATCAATGGTGTGATTCAAGATGGAGGGTATAATTGAAAATAAATTTAAAGTACAGGGGTAAAATCATCAAAGTAAGAAAATCAAGAAGGTCTCATGAGGGTATTGCTGCAAAAGTCATAACATACAAGGATACAATTCAGGATGTGCCCATGGACCGGAGCGATTAGTTGATGACGCACTCAAACTACCAAGTCACCCTTGGATTTTCATAAAAATAACATGAGTGCCCTTCTAGCTTTTGGTGGTGTATTACATATATCATACAGCTTTTTTTTTTCAATTAACAATTGATTAATCATTGATTATTTCGTAATTATGATTAACCATGACAATAAAAATGGTTATATGGAATGGTTGACGAATTATTCTGTTATTTTAAAAGTTTTTATTTTTAAAAAGAGTTAAAATAATGAAGTTTTAAATATTTTTAAAAAATTAAATCAAATCTTATTTCTAAATTGATTTATTAAATTAATCCACGTCAAATTTATATTTAATTAAATATAAAATGTAGATCCGAATTGGCAGATTGACCTTTGCAACCAGCAAGCCCATCAATCATCTATTTATCCCCACCAAGTACGACATCGTTTTTCCTGGTCTCCCAGCAAAGCTGCCTAATTGAAAACTGAACCAAACCCTAAACCCTTTGCTTCCCTTTCTTCAGTACTTCAATGGAGGAAGAGAAAGAGAGCGAACAAAATGACCAAAACACCCTCGAGAGCCAACCCAATTCACAGCCCACTCCACTCTCCAAAAACGCACAAAAGAAACTGCTGAAGCAGCAAAAATGGGAAGCAAAGAAAGCAGAGAAGAAAGCACAAGTGAAGGAGCAAAAAATGAAAGAAGCAGAGAGAAAGAGAAAAGAATGGGAGGAGAGACTATCAAGCTGTGCAAGTGAAGAAGAAAGGTTGAAGCTTATAGAGTCAAGGAGAGAGTTAAGGAAAGAGAGAATGGAGAAGAGGGCAGAAGAGAAAGAAGACAAAGTGCAGAGGCTTAGTAAGGCTAAAGAATTTGGTCAGAATATAGTGATTGATCTTGAGTTTGCTGATCTCATGACTAACAGCGAGATTCACAGTCTTGTTCAACAGGTGAGTTTTTGGCTTTTTTGTGTTAAAGTTTGTGACTTTTTTGTTTTTAACAATGGGTTCATGCTGTATAGTGTTTGTGCTGGGTGTTTTTAGTAGGGATTGGTGGTAATAATTGTTGGGTTGAGTTTTTGGGTCAAATTATGATGGCCCGTTTGGAGAAATGATTGAATTCTGATGTGGGTTCAATGCTGTTTTTTATGGAAATAGAGTTGTGATTCCATTGCTAAGAACTTTGCTGTAATGTGTGAAATGGCATTGGTGAATTTGTTTTAAGGATATGTTAGATTCATTTTAAGTAAGAATTGGTGCTCACAGTTGAGTTGAATTTAGTTGGTTGAATTATGATGGTGGATTTAGAGAAATGAGTGAGTTTCTGTAGTTTCGAGTTTCAACACAGCTTCACTTGAAAGAAGTTGGTGGTTACATTGCTAAGACTTCAGATGATTGCATCAGCCTCGTATCCGGTCTGAGTATTGTAGACAACAGACAAGTAAAATTATGGCATTTTAATAAAGTTATGATGTGGATATTTATACTAGAATTTTAGCTACAATTTGTTTGTGCCATTTACGAGACTTGAGTGCTAAAAAATTATGCTTGAAGAGGTTGCATGATTGTATAGTTGGTGGGAAGCATAGGAATTTATTTTTTTTTAACAAATCCGAGCCAATGCTCTTTCAATGACTGATTATATCCTCACTATTTATAATGGCAGATTATGTATTGTTATGCTGTGAACAGAAGATGTACATCCCCCGGTCACCTCTGGTTGACTGGGTGCAGGGGGGAAATGGAGAACCAATTGCAAAGGCTCCCAGGATTTGATAAATGGATTATTGAGAAGGAAAGTCAGTCATATATTGATGCATTGCAAGATCAAAAGGAGAATTTAGTGTATCTTACAGCAGATTCTGAAACAGTGCTAGATGAACTCGATCTTAAGAAAATATATATCATTGGTGGGTTAGTAGATCGGAATCGGTGGAAAGGCATAACCATGAAGAAAGCAAGTGAGCAAGGAATCCAAACAGCAAAACTTCCTATAGGCAGTTACTTGAAGATGTCAAGTTCTCAGGTATGATTGGTCTTGGTCTCAACATTTGTGTTTTCTTCTTTCAATACTTGAAGTGTTGACTGTAATGTGGATTTTATTGCTTTTGTGCTTCTTCTTTTTCGTGTCACTTGTGCACTGAAATCACATTGATTGTAGAACATGTAGTAGATGCAAATTGGTACACGGAATGTGGTACTGCCGTTATGCATCGTTGCACACAAAGAGGGCTGAGTTAAGCGATTAGGGGGGAGTTTTACTCTTCATTGCCCAATATCTGGCAAAGGTGCCCGAGAGGGTCTCAATCTGTGAAGTTCCGCATGAAGCAGTCGCTGCTCTTTCCAGCCATCGCCCCCATGGATGGACTTAAGATGATTTATTTAGAGAACTTTCATTACAGAGGGCATTTTGCAATAAAAAAAGAAGGAAAGTTCATTCACAAACATACAAATTTATCTGTTGTGACTCAAAAATTGATGCTGTTGTGACTGAAGTAACCAAGACAGCTCATTTATCATTATCCTGTATCAATGCGAGAAAGGGGGTTTTCCCCATCTTGTGGCCCATTGATTTCCTCTGGAACACTGAACCTCAAGCCCTCAAAATTCATGGTCTTTATCTGCTAACTCTTTGCTCTTTTTTGTTCATTCGAGTGCAGGTACTTACTGTAAACCAAGTGGTAGAGATCCTACTCAAGTTTGTGGAAATAAAAGATTGGAAAGCTTCCTTCTTTCAAGTAATTCCTCAAAGGAAAAGAGGTGAAACTGATTCAGAAGAACTCCAGGGAGTTGATGGGGAAGAGTTGGAGAACGAAGATGACCCGTCTGATAAGAAAAAGCGATGCATTGAAGTTCGTTCCACGCGGTAGAACTAACTTGAATGATTGGCATTTGAATCTTTGCAGGCATTTAACTTTGTCAAAAGACTTCCCCCCCCCAAAAAAAATGTCAGGAGAGTGATCTTGTTTTTCCGACTGAAAATGTCAATTTATCTCTTCAATGAGAGAGAGTCACTTTTCCATTCACTATGCTCCTATATGGCGTTGATCAAACTTTGCCAACCCTTATTTTGCCACTCGCCCCCTCTGTTTCCTTGTACACCTGAACGAGGTTATTGACAGGCTACTTGATTTTTGATCACAGGCCATGTTTTCGGCATCTAGTTTCCATAGCATGGTGGAAAGGTCGCGGGTTCGATCCTTGTTGGGGGCTTTCCTTCTCAAATGCTTGCCTCCGTTGATAATTTATGCCCACAGGAACCTACTCTCCATTGTTTTTGTTTTTCATTTAATGGTTTTTATTGGTGAAAAATTTAATTTAAAGATTCAGGGTACGTTATTTTTCTTGGAATTGCTAAATCATAAATATCATTGAAAATGGTGTATATTAATGCAAATTTTGACTTGGAGGTATATGCTTCATTTTTTTGGAATTGCTGAATCATAAATATCATTGAAAATAATGTTTATTGGTGGCCCCCGCATCTTCTTCTCATATATCATCTTCGTTCGTGGAATTACTTAATCATAGTAATAATATCATTTAAAATATCGTGAGATTGCTCTTCACACGATTTGTATATGCAAGTTCTTTTGAATTCAATGAGTTTTACTTCAATTTTAACCTAGTTTCTAGTAATTAAATTTTTTTCACAATGTGATAAATTTTTGCAGTTACAGTGGTTAAAAAAAAAGTTATAAATTGTAATTAAGATTTAAAAACAAAATTCAGAAAACTATAATATGTAATAATTAATCAAATATTTTCAAGATAAAATATAATTTTAGTTACAGCTCGTCAAACCTACTCGTTGTACTACCAAACAGACCATAGTCAAGTTTTGTTATTGTTCTTTTTGAAAGCAAATTTATTAAATTTTACTTTGATTCGTGACTTAATTTAGAGCTTGAGTCATGGGTTTAATTTGTTAATATCTAAATCAATCTAAAACATGTTTTGATAAATGCATCAAATCTTATCAAATTATTTAATATATCAAGTTAATTTCTAAGTAATTTAATTTAAAATTCGGCAACAAATCAGCCACAGGACATTGAGTTTGATAATACCATTTGAAAGAGCATATAAGATATTGGGGTGAAAAATGGCATGCCGAAAGGGAGAAAAAACTGAACAGTACAAGACATCACATCAATATCTTATATAAAAACAGAAATTAAGAACCTAATTAAGAAATGAATTATGGTAATTAACTCCCAATTAAGCACTAACCTCCTGAACAGAATTAATTAAACTAGGAAATCTACAATAACACAGTGCCAGACACTAACCTCTCTAGCTATCTTCCCTTTCTAGCTAGCTCCATTTCTTCACCCACTAAACAACTAGTTATTAGCCTTACGTACAATTGTGGTTAGTGTAGCACTAATCTCAATCTCTCATTTATGCTGAGCAAATGCTTCAACATTAGCCAAAGCAGCAGCATGGGAGGAACTAGCATTGGGGGTAGCATCCCTCGTATTCATATATCCAGCTCCTATAGGAGACCCACCAAAGAACCCATGGTGATGATGGCTCACATGAAATGCTGGTGCATAAGCACCAACCCCAGCCATTGCTCCAAACTGATCAACATTGTTATTGTTATTCCTAGTACTCTTCACCAATGGCTCACATCTCATCGAGCCGCGCTCGCCCTCGAGTTCACGGTATCGGTGAAGATAGATGGTCAAGGGTTCAATGTAGTCATCAAACCCTAGCTTGCTCATTGCATAAAGCACATCCTCAGCTGTTATAGTCTTGCGTTGCTCGCGTTGGCAACGTTCATTGGCTTCACTAGTGATGAAGCTAATGTACTCAGATACGCATTCTTGGATTGTTTCTTTGGCATCATCAGATATTTTTGCATGTGAAGGGAGAATCTTGCGCATGATCCTGATAACATTGGCTATTGGCATGAACCTGTCTTGCTCTCTTACAGTACATTCATTAATGTCATCTGTGGTTACATGAACGTTGCTGTTGCTGCTGCTGTTGTGGTTGATCTCAGCAGTTAGCCTCATGTTGATCTCTGATGACAGGAAAGGCAATTATTATTATTTTTTCTAAAAAAAATCTTTTTCCATTTTTTCATCTAATTTGTGGACTTTCCAAACCAACCCTATCAAAAGACAAGAGAGTTTATTGTCGAGATCATAAAGTGGACAGAGACAAAGGCAGGAAGCGTTTTGAATCCTGAGAAAGAATGCATGGATGCCACTTGTTTCATATATTGCATGAACAATGCATGCCACGTGTACATAAGCTATGCGTTAACCATTGTTTGCTAACTATTTTCATCATCATCACGAGCCTAAGATACCTTGTCGACCATGGGGGGCATTACCATCTAGCTAGCTTACTTAAACAGATATGGTTAAAGATCAACACACGCAGAAGATTGAGAAAAATATGATAATCTATGTATACATAAATGGACATCAAAGCCGTTGAGAGATAGGGTTTGCATGTCATCACG